>SXGT01777566.1_pt1 | contig 38165 bp, 36 predicted proteins | sample 3176221 | NCBI WGS metagenome assembly SXGT01 (sample SAMN11356862, study PRJNA531348) | freshwater metagenome | isolation source: freshwater sample F1-120 | place: China: Fuxian Lake, Yuxi | collected 2017-12-25 | reverse complement strand
GCTGCGACGGCGCGCCGAACTCGGGCGTCATCACGTACACGCTCACGTCGCTCACCTCCACGATCCCAGCGTCGGACTGGCCGATGCCGCTCGTCTCCACCAAGATGATATCGGCGCCGCCGGCCTTGCACACCATGATGGCGTCCTTCACGGCGGGTGACAGCTCGCCCTTCTCCCCGCGCGTGGCGAGGGAGCGCATGAAGACCCGCTCGCCGCGAATCGCGTTCATGCGGATGCGGTCGCCGAGCAAGGCGCCACCGGTCTTCTTGCGGGTGGGGTCGATGCTCACGATCGCGATGCGGTCGGCGGGAAAGTCCATCGCGTAGCGGCGCACCAGCTCGTCGCAGAAGCTCGACTTGCCCGCGCCCCCGGTGCCCGTGAGACCCACCACCGGAACGGGGCGTTGAGCCATGGTCCCGAGCACCTCCCGCTCGGTGGCCGACAATCGACCGGCCTCGGCGAGCGAGATCGCGCGTGCCACCGCACCGGGTTTGCCTGCCTGCACCCCGGCAAGGTCGGCGCCGGCGTCGAGCGGGTCGAAGTCGGCGCGTCGCAAGAGGTCGCCGATCATCCCGGCGAGGCCCATCCGGCGCCCGTCTTCCGGCGAGTAGATGCGCTCGATCCCGTGCTCGTGCAGCGCCCGAATCTCCTCGGGCACGATCACGACGCCGCCGCCGCCGAAGATCTTCACGTGCCCGGCGCCGCGCTCCACCAGCAGGTCGCGCATGTAACGGAAGTACTCGTTGTGGCCGCCCTGGTACGACGACACGGCGATCGCCTGCGCGTCCTCCGCGATCGCGGCGGTCACGATGTCGTCTACCGACCGGGTGTGGCCGAGGTGGATCACCGCGGCGCCGAGCTGCTGGAGCAGCCGTCGCATGATGTTGATGCTGGCATCGTGGCCGTCGAACAGCGACGCCGCGGTGACGACGCGGATCTTGTGGCTCGGGTGGTAGCGCTCGGCTGACATGCCCGGCTCCTGCGATGCGCCGGGGCTATCCGGCCGGCGGCGCGCCGACCGGCGGCGCGGGCGTGAGCTCCACCTTGACGACCCCCGCGGGGCGCAGCTCCAGGACCACGCGATCCGCATTAACCGCCAGCTTCGCGAGCTCCGCCTCGAAGATGAAACGCCCCACGCGGAAACTCTGGCCGGGCGTGAAGGTGAGCGTGAAATGATCGAAGCCGCGCTCGATCGTCCCCGTGAGCGGCGAGGCGATCTCGAGGTCGGCCGGCATGCCACGCAGGCGCACCTCGCGCCGAATTGTCGGCCCCTGGTTGCTGAACTGCTCACCCGAGAAGTGCAGGTCGCCCCGCTCGTCGATCAGGGCCTGGAGCTCTGGGGTCACGTTGACCCCGAACATGCGCACCAGCTGTCCCACGGGCAGCATGAGCTGGCCATCGACGTGCCCGTGGCAGACCATGCCGATGAGCTTGCACACCTCGGGCCGGAGCTGCGGGCGACGGACTTCGAGGGGACCGAGCGGGAGCAAGGGTTCGACTCGACCGCGGGGCTATCCCAGCGGCGGCTACTCGGGCGCGCCGGTGTCGGGGGCACCGGTGTCTTCCGGCGCGGCGGGGGGCGGCGAACAACCCCAGAGTCCGCGAACGTCGGCGCCGATGGTGGCGGTGCTCTGCGTGGCGCCGTCGGGGCCGTAGGCGACCACCTTGCTGCTGGCGCCGTTGCCCTCGGCCGAGAGGAAGGAGGTCGACAAGACCGCCAGCCCGTTGGTGATGGTGTTGGCCGGCACGGTGTTGATCGCGCCGCCCGAGCGGTCGTAGCGGATGATGTTGATGGCGCCCGCGTCGTCCTTCACCGCGGCGACCACGGTGTTGTCGGTCGTCGACATCGTGGTGGCGACGCGCTCCACGCCGGTGAAGTCCATGATCGTGCCCGTGGAGGCCCAGGTCGACACGCTGAAGCCCTCGACGCCGCCGTCCTCGTTGGTGACGCCGTCGGTCTTGGTGGGGTCGAGGATCACGGTGACGCCGTCGGGACCGTAGGCCATGCTGCGACCCGCGTTGACGCCGTTGAGCAGGCCGTTGCCGACGATGGTGCCGTCGATGGAGTCGAACACGACCACCGCAGACTGGTCGTAGCCGCTCGACGACACGCGACCGAGCACCGCGATGACGCCGTCCGGGGAGTCCGCGAGCGCCATCACCTCGGGCGTGCCGTCGCTATCGGCGTAGGCGCTCAGGTCGACGGTCGAGGCGAGCACGCCGTCCTGGCCGAATGTGGCCACGCTGCTCAGCCCGCCGACCGCGTAGGCGTTGCCCCGCGAGACGAAGGCCTGCGGGCCGAAAAGGGGGCCGAGGTCGATGGTAACGGTGAGCGTGCCGGTCGTGGCGTCGACGCCGTAGGCGTAGTCGCTCTCGCTCGCGCTGTTGTTGGACTCGAGCACCCACACGAAGGAGGCGCCGCAGGAGCCCACGCTGTCGGCACGCACCGTGAGGTCGGCGACGGTGGTGGTGCTGCCGTCGGAGGGGTTGATCACCCACACCGCCACCTCGTCGCTGTTGCCGCTCACGCGGTCGCCCACCAGCGCGAAGCCGGCGGGTGGGCCGTAGTAGGGGCCGCTGGGCGGCGGGTTGCCGGTGTCGCCGCTGTCGGGCGGCCCGGTGTCGGGGCCGCTGTCGGTGTCGGTGTCGCCGCTGTCGGTGTCGCCGGTGTCGGTGTCGGCGTCCGAATCGGAGTCGGTGTCGGTGTCGGTGTCGGTGTCCGCGTCGGCGCTGCTGTCGCCGGGGTTCTTCGCGGCGCCATCGTCACAGCCTGGGACAGCCAGGAGCATAAGGAAGTGCAGGGTCACGAGTCCTCCTCGGGGGGCCGCATCCTAACCGTCGTTGTTCGGCACCCGCTTCGCCCGCCGCCCGTCGTGTCGCTCGCGGAAACGGTCGACCCCCTCCATGGACTGCGCCGCCCGGCGTAGATCACCGAGGATGTCGGCGATCTGCTCGCTGGCCCGCTGGATGGCGGCCACGGCCCGATCTCGGTGTTCTGGCGCGTCGGTGACGGCCAGGATCTCACAGTAGCCTTGCAACACGTTCGCAGGCTGGCTCAGCGCGTGCGCGGCGAGGGGGACAATCTGCGCCAGCGCCTTCTCGTGGGCGGACAGCGCCTCGGGCTCTTCGGCGGCGTTGCCCGGATCGGGGGAAGGAAGCACAGTGGGCGAGGATCCTGTCATTCGTGGTGGATTGTACGCGATTCCAGGCTCTCGCGACACTTCGTCGCGGTGGAGTTGACGGGCCCTTGGCTCAGGGTCGGTCCATAGGGCCGGTGACGCTTGGCGCGTCGCGCTGCGGGAGGGTAGGGACGGCACCCCGGGAGGGTCGATGGTCGGCAACCGTCCGGAGTGGCTGCGTGTCCGGATGCCCGGGGGCGAGCGCTATTCCCGCATCAAGGCTCGGGCACGCACGCTCAAGCTCCACACGGTGTGCGAGGAAGCGCACTGCCCGAACATGGGCGAGTGCTGGGGCGGGGGCACGGCCACCTTCATGGTGCTGGGCGACACCTGCACCCGGGGTTGCCGCTTCTGCGCGGTCGACACCTCGCGCAAACCGGCGCCGCCCGACGCGGATGAGCCCCTGAACGTGGCCCAGGCCATCCGCGAGCTTGAGCTCGACTACGTGGTCATCACCAGCGTGAATCGCGACGACCTGCCCGACGAGGGGGCCGGTCACTTCGCCGCCTGCATCGAGGCCTGCCGGGCCACGAGCCCCGCCACGCTGGTGGAGACGCTGATCCCCGACTTCCACGGCCGCGAGGCCCTGCTCGACGTGCTCCTGGTGGCGTGCCCCGACGTGCTCTCGCACAACGTGGAGACGGTCCCCCGGCTGCAAACGCCGGTGCGCGACCCGCGGGCGAACTGGGACCAGAGCCTGGCCGTGCTCGCGCACGCCAAGCGCCGCGGTTTCTTGACGAAGACCTCGATCCAGCTCGGTCACGGGGAAACGATCGAGGAGGTTCGCGGGGCGATGGCAGCACTGCGGGCCATCGACGTGGACTTCCTCACCCTGGGACAGTACCTGCGCCCCAGCGAGAACCACCTGCCGGTGCAGCATTTCGTCCCTCCCGCCGACTTCGATGCGCTCGCCGCGGACGGCCGCGCCATGGGATTCGCCTTCGTCGCGAGCGGGCCGCTCGTTCGGTCGTCCTACAAGGCGGGCGAATACTTCATCCGCGACTACCTACGGGCCCGGCGCCCGGGAGCTGAAGCATGAGTAGTGGTCACGACGCGTTGCTGAAACGTCTCGCCGCGCACGCGGCGAGCGAGGTCGTGGTGGGCGAGGCCGTCGGCGCAGCCGGGCTGTGTGCCAAGGTGGGCGGCAACCAGGTCCGCACGCCCCTCTCCGAGGCGGCGGCGGTGGGCGTGGCCTCCGGGCTCGCGCTGGCCGGGAAGCGCCCCGTGGTGGAGCTCATCGACCTGCGCGGCCTCGAGCGGGCCGCCGAGGCGCTCGCCGACGCTGCCGGGCGCCCCTCGGCCTTCGCGGGCACCCTCGTGGTGCTCGCAGCCCTGCCGGTCGACGCCGACCTCCCGCGCCTGCCCGCCGGCCTGCGCTGCCGCGTGGCCGGTGTCCCCGGCGATGCGGTGGCCCTCTTCGATGCCGCGCTGGCTGTGCCCGGAGTTTCCGTGCTCTTGGTGACGGCCTCGGCGCTCGATGGGCGCGTGGGCGGCGCCGACCCGGGCGACGCGCCCGTCACCCGTCGCGCCGGGCGCGGGGCCACCCTCCTGGCCGAGGGCGAGGGCGTGGCGCTGGCGCTCGACACCCCGGGCGACGCCGAGGTCGTCGACCTGCGGGGCTGTCGTGACGCGGCGGTCATCGGCGCCCATGTCGCCCGCACTGGGCGCGTGGTCCTCGTTGGCCACGGCGACGCCACGCCCCTTCACGCCGCGCTTGGCTCCGCCTTCTGGCGCCTCGAGGCACAACCGCTCGCAGTGCACGCGCGCGACGGTGCCGAGGCGCTGTCCCGGGCCCTCTCCGAAACCCTGTCCGCCTAGGTGATCTGATGTACGTGTTCGAGTTGCCCGAGATCGGCGAGGGCGTCGTCGAGGGCGAGATGGTGCGCTGGCTGGTCAATGTCGGCGATAATGTGGCCACCGACCAGCCCATCTGCGAGATCATGACCGACAAGGCCACGGTGGAGATCAGCTCGCCGAAGTCCGGCAAGGTGCTGAGCCTCAGCGGCAAGCCAGGCGACGTGATCAAGGTGCACTCGCCGTTGATGCAGCTCGACCTGGGTGGTGGCGGCTCCTTGCCGGTGGCCGCGCCGGTGAAGGCGGCGACGCCTGCGCCCTCCGCCCCCGTACTCGTGGTCGCGCCCGTGAGCGTCGCCGCCGCCGCGCCGACCGCCAGCGCCCCCTCGGCCTTGCACCCGGCGGTGGCGGCGAAGATGCCGCGTCCGCCCGGGGAGAAGGCGCTCGCATCCCCGGCCGTTCGCCACGACGCGAAGGCGCGGGGCCTCGACATCGACGCCGTCCCGGGGAGCGGCAAGGACGGGCGTGTCACCCGTGCCGACCTCGAGGCCTTCAACGCGGCTCCCGTCGCGGTCGAGCCCAAGGCGCCGCCCGCCCTCGTGGCCCCGTCCCCCGTCCAGGGCGACGAGCGCGTCAAGATTATTGGCCTGCGCCGCAAGATCAGCGAGAAGATGGTGCAGGCCTGGCGCACCGCGCCGCACTTCACCTACGTCGACGAGGTCGACGCCAGCAAGCTCATGGAGATGCGCAAGTCGCTCCTCCCGCTGGCCGAGTCGCGCGGGGTGCGCCTGTCGTACCTGCCCTTCGTGATGAAGGCCCTGTGCATGGTCTTCCGCGAGTTCCCCACGCTCAACGCGGTGATGGACGAGGAGGCCTTCGAGCTCGTCGTCCGTCGCGACGTGAACATCGGCATCGCGACCGACACCCCGGCGGGGCTCTTCGTGCCGGTGATCAAGCGGGTACAGGAGAAGAATGTCATCGAGATCGCCCGGGAGATCGCGGAGATCACCGAGCGCACCCGCAACGGCAAGGGCAAGATCGACGACTTCAGCGGCGGCAGCTTCACGATCACCAGCGTGGGCAACATCGGCGGCCGATTCGCCACCCCGATCCTGAATCACCCCGAGGTGGCCATCCTCGGTGTGAACCAGATTCACGACCGCCCGGTGGCGCTCAACGGCCAGGTCGTGGTGCGGCCGATGATGTACCTGTCGCCGAGCTTCGACCACCGCGTGATCGACGGCGCCGTGGCCGCGCGCTTCGTGAGCGCGCTCAAGGCCGCGCTCGAGAACCCCTGGTCGCTCGTCCTGGAGCTCCGGTGAACGGCGGCGAGGGCGATACCACCTCGGCCTTCCGGGCCTGGTGCGCGGCGCAGCCGGTGTCGGCCGGTACCCGCGGCGTGGAGTCGATCGTCGAGGGGGTCGTCGCCGCGACGCCACGCAAGACCTGGCTGCTGCCCGGTCGGCGGGAGCGGGGCGCGGCCATCCTCAGGGGCGCCGAGGCCTCGCGACTTGACGAGGCCCGGCCCTACAAGGTGTTGCCGCCTGGCGAATCGCCCTCGGCCCGCGCGCTCACCGCCGTGGGGCTCGGGCTCGCCGGCGAGGCGAGCGTGGTGTTCCTCGGGAGCGGTAGCCTCTCCTACGGGCATTTCCACGAGGCGCTGCAGCTCGCGGCGGCGCATCGGGCGCCGGTGGTGTTCGTGGTGAGCTGGTACCTGGGCGCCGGTCCCTTCGCGCCGCAGCTCGCGGTGGCCCCCGATGTGCTGGCCGACGCGCTTGGCCTGGTGACCGCCACCTGCGACGGCCGCAGCGCCGACGCCGTCGCGAGCGCCTTGCGTCCGATCCTGCCCGGGCCATCGTTGCTTCGCTGCGATCTGCGGGGCGCCTAGGTCAAGAACTTCCGCTTCCCGGCCACGTCTTTCCAGGTGTCGGCATCGGACAAGGGTGGCTTCTGGGCGCGGATGCTCGGCCACTGTTTGGCGAGGCGCGCGTTGATGGCGACGAACGCGGACTGGTCGGCCGGCAGGTCGGTGTCGGCGAAGATCGCCTTCGCCGGGCAGGCGGGGATGCACGCCTGGCAGTCGATGCACTCGTCGGGGTCGATGACGAGCATGTTCTCGCCCTCGCGAAAACAATCGACGGGGCAGGTGGCGACGCAGTCCGTGTACTTGCAGCGGATGCACGACTCGGTGACGACGTGGGCCAAGGGGACGCTCCTTCGCCCATGGTACCGCGGCGACCAGGGCTGCCTACTGGCAGACGACGTCGCCGCCCTGTTGCTTGGCGATGCCGGTCATCCCGCAGGTGACCGTGCAGCTCTCGCCCTGGGTGCAGTTCTCCACGGTGCCGTTGGTGTCGGGCAGGGTGACCGTGCAGGTGCCGACGTCCTTGCAGTTGACGGTACAGGCCGAGGACTGGCTGCACTCCACCTGGCAGCTCTCGGAGCCTGAGCAGTTGACGGTCACCTCATCGCTGCCGCCCTGGACGTCGCAATCGGGGCTGTCGGTGCACTCCACGTTGCAGGCCGCGTCGGCGCAGACCACCTCGCACGTTTCGCTCGCCTCGCAGCTCACGTCGCACTCCTCGGGACACACGCACTCGTTGCCGGTGCACGCGCCTTCCTTGAGCGCATCCTCCGTCAAAGAGCCGAGGTCGCAGGCAACGAGGATGAAGCACAAGAAAGGGGCCAGGCGCAAGGGGACTCCGTGATGTCCCTGTCTATCGCGCGAGGCTCCATTTTCCTTCAGTTCTGGCGACCCTCGATCGCGAGCAGCAGCACCACGAGGCCGACGGCGAGCTTGCTGTCGATCACGCCCGCCTTGTCCATCTCGAAGTCCACGTCGTAGGTGAGGCGGAAGGGGTTGAAGCGCTGCTTCACGATGCCCACGGTGTCGCCGGCGCTCGACTTCACCGTGAAGCTCTGCGGGATCCAGCCCTTGAGGAACACGCGACGGATCATCGCCATCAGCATGCTGTCTTCCTCGAGCTTGGCGATCTGCTCGTCGTCCTTGCCGAGCACCAGCCAGCTGTCGCGCAGCATCGACTTGAAGCCCTCGCGCTTGGCGGCGCCGAGCTTGCTGCCGTCGATGTCGTTGACATCGTAGGTGCCGCCGAAGTCGCCCCAGCTACGCGCCTTGATGTTGAGCTTGAGGTCGGACTGGTTCTCGTCGGCGAAGACGTTGATGTCTTCCTTCAGCTTGAAGGCCTTCTGCTTGACGAAGAAGCGGAGGTTGCCCTCGGGGCCGTAGATGCGAAAAGCGTTGCCGAGGAACGAGAAGATGGCCTTGTTCGCGGTGAACTTGCGGCCCCAGGTGACGATTTCGGTTGACATGACGCTCCGGTGTGGGGCGGGCATGTATCGCGCGACGGCGGAGTTAGAACGCGCGGGATGATTACTCGCCTCGACCACGTGGCGATCGCCGTCCCCGACCTGGAGCGCGCGATCCGCCGCCTCGCCGACGACCTCGGCCTCGCCTACGCGGGCCGCGAGGATGTGCCGACGCAGTCCACGTCCACCGCGTTCTTCCCGGTCCCAGGCACCCGAATCGAGCTGGTTCACCCGATCGACGGGAAGGGGCCGATCGCGAAGTTCCTCGAGAAGCGGCCCGGCGGCCTGCATCATCTCTGTTTCGCCAGCGACAACCTCGACGCCGACGTGGCACGTCTCCGCGAGAAGGGCTGGGAGTTCCTCAGTCCCGCGCCCACCGCGGGCGCCCACGGTTCGCGCGTGATCTTCGCGCATCCGCGCTGCAACGACGGGGTGCTGGTGGAGCTGGCAGAGTACCCCGGGGAGCACCAGTGAACGTTGTCGGACTCACCACCACCACGGCCGACCGCAAGCGCCGCGCCGGTCAGCGCCTCGTCATCGGCCTCGCCGGTCCCTCGCTCAACGCCGACGAGCGGGCGTTCATCCGCGACGCGCGCCCGGGCGGATTCATCTTGTTCGCCCGCAACGTGGAGGAGCCCCGGCAGGTCCTGGAGCTCAACCGCGAGCTGAAGTCGCTGCTGCCGGGCGAGCTGCCCCCGATCCGCTGCGTCGACCAGGAGGGCGGGCTGGTGCAGCGGGTGAAGGCGCCGGCCACGGTGTGGCCGCCGATGCGCTTCGTCGGCAACGTGGGCAAGCTCGAGTTCACCCGGGCCGTCGGTCGCGCCCTGGCTCGCGAGGTGCGCGCCGTGGGCTTCGACCTCGACTTCGCGCCGGTGGCCGACGTCGATAGCAACCCCAGGAACCCCATCATCGGGCGCCGGGCCTTCGCCGCTACGCCCGAGGGCGTGTCGCGACACGTGGCGGCCTTCATCGAGGGCATGCAAGACGAGGGTTGCATCGCCTGCGCCAAGCACTTCCCTGGGCACGGCGACACCGCCACCGACAGCCACCTCGAGCTACCCGTGGTGGAGAAAGATCCCGACGAGATCGAGCACGTGGAGCTGCCCCCCTTCCAGGCGGCGGTGGCCGTCGGCGTGGGCACGGTGATGACCGCGCACGTGCTCTACCCGGCGCTCGACGAAGAGGCCCCGGCCACGATGTCGCGACGCATCCTCGACGGCATCCTGCGTCGCCGCATGGGCTACGACGGGGTGATCGTGTCGGACGATCTCGAGATGAAGGCGGTGCGTGGCCGCTACCCGCTGGAGCACCAGCTCGCGAAGGCCTCGGAGGCCACCGTCGATGTGTTCCTCGTGTGCAAGGAGCTGCAACTGGCACACGACGCCTGGGAGGGGCTGATTCGCCTCTCGGAAACCGACAAGCTGGAAGACGACCGCGCCGTGGCCGCCAACCGTCGTTGGCACGCGCTGCGTGAACGTTTCCTGCGCAACCTCTCGCCCACCCCAGGTCTCGACGAGCTCGGCTGTGCCCGCCATGCCGAGCTTGCCTTGCGCGCGGCGGCCGAGGGCGCGCAGTCGTGATCCTGGCGCTCCTGGGCCTCGCGCTGGCCTGTGAGCCCCTGCAGCCCGTGCCCGAGCAGCTCCAGGTGGCCTGGGTGAGCAAGCTCCCGGCCGCCGCTGGCAACGAGACCTGGCTGCAAGTGGTCCCGCTGGATTCGCTTCGGGCGCTGGTCCAGGGCGGCAATCGTGACAGCGCGCGTGTGTTGCGCGGGCTCGGCCTGCTGGGCCGCACCCAGAAGCTCCTGAGCGTGCCCTACAAGGTGACGGTCTTCGAGGTGGAACGACCCCAGTTGTGCCGCCCCCTCGACGGGGAGCCCGGCGCCGATGCGACCGGCGTCGTCACCTGTGACACCCCTGAGCAGCGCGCCGGCGCGGGCACGAAGGCCGCCTCCTACACCGGCTGCGGCTACCTCACCGACCAGGGCAAGGGCACTCGCGGTCCCGACGTTTTCCGCGTGCGCTGGGCCGACGCGGTGCGGAAGGGCTTCTGCGTGTTGCCTTGGGACCGGTTTCTGGCTGAGAGCTAGGCTCTAGGCTTTGGACTTCAGCTCGGAGCGGCGGCCGCATCGCCGAAACCCCCCCTCCGGCCTCCGCCCTCCAGCCTGCAGCCTCCAGCCTCACCGATACGTCGGCCCGAAGCTCGCCCCCGCTTGCACGAGGAAGCCCCAGGTCTGGATGTCGCCCGGGTCGCCGCCGCCCTCCTCGAGGAAGTTCACGCCGAAGCCCTCGTAGCGGCTCGCCTCTACCGCCAGGAGCCCCCGCGTGGCGCTGTCGAGCACCGGCCGCCACGAGAGGCCCCCGCCGTACTGGATCCACGGGTAGGGCTTGCCTTGCACGAAGACGGGGTTGATCTTCCCCCCGAGAAAGGGGTGGAGGTCGCCGGGGAGGCGTCGCGACAGGAACAGGCCGAGGTGGGTGCCGAGCGCCACGCTGGGCGTGCTGTCGGGCTCGCCGAGCACGTAGCCGTCGACGCCGACCGTCACCTGGAGGTCGACGGGCTCCTCGGCGATGGCCTGCACCTGGAGCTCGAGGTCGCCCGCGCCCCACACCGCCTCGTCGAGCATCGACGGGACGGCGCCGAAGGAGGTTGAGAAGGCCACGCGGTTCGACAGCCGCTGCCGCGCCTGGACCCCGGCCACGCTGGCCTCGGCGAGCGTGTAGTCGTCGTCTTCTGTGAACTCGGGGAAGGCGCCCCAGGCGGCCGACAGCTCCGAGGTGAGCGGCATCGTGGCGTCGGAGCGAAGGCCGATGACCGACGGCGGCACGCAAGCGGCGAGGAGGAGGAGCACGTGCGCGACCATCGTAGCCGAGGGGGCGCTAGGGAGCCCGCCCGGGCTGCGCGATCAGCGTCCAGTCGTAGGGGATGATGGCCACTTCCTTGCCGGTCGGCACGCTGCCGCCGTGCGCGTTGATGAACGCGACCGGTCCCCCGGCCGACTTGAAATCATCGGCGTACCACTCGAAGATCTGGGAGACGTGCACCTTGCCGTCGTCACGAAGCTCGACCTTTGCGGTGGTGGTGACGAACTCCTTGGTCATGGTCTCGAGCTGCGCGTCGAGTGCCTTCGGGTCGAAGATTTCGGCCGGGAGACGGGGACAGCCGCCCGACTGGCAGTTGAGCGCGAAGTGCACGCGGGCGTCGTTGTAGCGCTTGCGCACGACCTTGTTCTCGAGGTCGTACAAGCTGATCTTCTTGCCGCCCATCCGGTACTTGGTGAAGTAGAAGAAGTCGGCGATGTTGTCGTTGACCCCCGTGAGGCCGGGCCGGTCGATGACACCGGAGATGGCGAAGGCGTTGTAGGCGTTGATGTAGTAGGCGAGCTGATCGTCGCGAGTTGGGAACAGTTCGGGGTGCTTGTCCGGCGAGGTGGCGGCGAGGTAGGCGACGTAGAGGTCGAGGTCGGCGCGCTCGGCGGCGATGGCCTTGTAGTCGACCTTGCCCTCGGCGTTGACGTGCTTGGCGAGCACCCGCCCCAGGATCTCGTGGGGGAAGGCCCCGGCGGCCGGGAGCTCCTCGATCTTGACCTTCGACGCCGGAGCGGCGTGACAGGCGAAGGACAGGAAGAAACTCAACATCGTGGCGACGAGGGTGCGAAACATGGGACGGACGCTCGGGGTGCGGGTCGGTTGTATTACCTACGCGTCAGGGTTCCCAGCGGCCCAGGCCAACCGCTGCCCTGAGGTCATCGACCGCGTGGCGAATGACCGCGTCGGGGACGATGCCCCTCGGGTGTTCCCGGAACCACTGCGCGGCGCGCACGTCGATTTCCGTCTTGCGGGTGCCATCACCGAAGGACCACAAGTCACAAAGCCGACGTTTGCTGACGGCTCGCCGGGCCAACTTGTCGCGTCGAAGTTCGTCTACGCTCAGTCGCTGTTTCCGCGTCAACCCCACCCCTTCCCCGATGACGGTGCAGAGATCCTCAAAGTGGAGGAGCGCGCCCTCGGATGTCGGGTTCAGAAGCCAGATGCAGACGGGAGTTCGAGCGAATTCGCTCTGCAGAGCATCGCGGAATGCCGTCGCGCGTGCTTTCGCCCGGCTCCAGTCATCCTCGGTCTGGCACTCCGCATCCCGGGCGAGGAGCACGGCGCAAGGTGAGGACTCAGTGACGTGGCGGTGCAGCTGGTGGTAGACCTGCCGCGAGCAGGCCGGGATGAACTTCCTGAGTTCGACGGGCTCAATGCGCAGCTGGACCGCAGTCTCGGGTCCGGTGCAGGCCCCGAGGAAGGCCATGAGCGCCTTGTGATTTTTCGACTGGTCTGTCGCGATGATGATGCGTGGCGGCATCTACTCGTCCACACATAGCGGCATCGATGAGAGGCGGTCGAAGGCTGCAATGCCGACACCAAGGTCGCTCACCGCTGCCTCGATGCCGATGTCTGCAGCAACCGGGGTGAGGCGGGCTGACTGCCCCGGCCGCCGTCGCAACATCCAGACGTCGCCAAGCGTCGCCACCTCATCGACCAGAGCAGGCGATTGGGTGGTGATGATGAGTCGTCCTTGCGTGGCCATTTTCCGCAGGTTGTCCGCGAGCAGCGAGCCAGATCGCGGCAGGTGATGTCCTGCCACCTCGTCGAGCAAGTACAGCGATGGGGGCGGCTCCGGCGGTGACCACCCCAGAATGCCGGTGTAGAGTTGGAGGATAGAGGCGTCGGAGGCCTGCGCGAGCGAGATCCAGCGGCCGAGGGCGTGCTCCTGGAACTCGACCCGTCGCCCGCGCTCGACGTCGATACGGACATCGTCCCAGCCGACGTGGTCGCGCATCGTGTTGTCGAGCCAGGCCTCCACCTTCTTGGGCTGCGTCGAGATCATCCGATCGACGCGCGCGGCGAGGTCACGACCGTAGCGATCAGGTCGGCGGCCGATCCCGAGTGGTTGCCTCATCAGCGCCGGAATTGGACGAAGGAGTGTGATCCCGCAGAGCCACTCGACGGCCGGTCGGATGTGCCGGTAGAGTTTTTTGTCCGTCAACCGCCCCACGAGGAGTTCGAACAGGTTCGGTGACTCGGGAACCAGGGTCTCGGCGTCCTTTGTGGTTCTCAACGCTCGCGCCCCTTCCCGGTCGTGTTCCAGGACGACCCGGGCTGTGGGCATCACTTCGTCAAGCGCCTCGCGGTTCACCGCCCAGCGTTCATACTCGCAACCCAACTCCACAGAATACCGCCATCGAGCGCCACCCGCCTCGAACTCCAGCACGACGCGCACCGGCTGCTCCGGGTCGCGAGCGACGTCTCGGGGGGCCACCGTGGGAACACCGATTGCGCCTCGCGCCTCGCCCTGATTGGCGCTCTGGGCCTCGGTGATCAGGTCCGCGACGAGCCCGACGCCGTCGAGGAAAGCGGTCTTGCCGCTGCCGTTGGCACCGATGAGGACCGTGATGTCCCCCGAGGGCTCGAGCGTTGCCGACTCGATGCATCGGTAGTTCGCGACGGTGACGCTGAGAAGTCGGCCGTTCATGAGGTCCCATTATCCCTGAGGGGTTCCGCGGCGTCCAGAACCGGGAGCCACAGCGGATCGTCCTCGTGGGCCGTCCGTGCGCTCCGCCACTGCTGATGCGGCAGCGAGGCCAGCACTTTTGCGGCGATCCAGCACCATGGCGCTTCCGCGAGAGACGAGGGAAAGTGGTCCTCCAACGCGGCGAGCACCGCCAACGCGACGTCGACGCCAATCTGGTCGCCGTGGGTGGGCTCCAGAGCGCGGGCGCCGGAGGGCGTCGCGGCCACGCCGAGCAGGCGGACCCACTCCGCAGGTTGAACGTGCAGCAGTCGTTGAATGACGTCGCCGCGTTGCGATGGGTAGCACCGCCACGCGTGTTCGCCATCCTCCGCGAGCCGACGTCCGACCGCGAGGAGGAGACCTGGCGTCGTCTCGCCCAGCCAGCCCGTGTCGCGAGCGAACAGCCACTCCGCAACCCGTGGTGCCGCGCTCGCCCCGGCGGCGTCGCCCAGCGCCGCGAGGATCACGGCCGCGATGTCGGACGGGCGTGGCGGCGGCGTTGCCCAGCGCAGGTCTTCGAGCAGCATGAGCGCGCGATCGCGAACGCCGCCATCGGGATGCTTCGCGAGCTCGTACAGGAAGGAAACCCGCTGGTTCGGTGCGAGTAGTTCCCAGAGCGCGGGCAGGTACTCGTAAACCTCCTCGCCCGGTCTCTCTGCCGGGGTCCCGCGGAGCTGGCTCAGCGGTCGCAGAGCATTGAACAGGCGATTTTCCTCGATCTTGGCCTCGGGCCGTTGCAACGCGGATGGGTCGCGACCTGACCGGGAAATGGCGAGCGCGAGCATCCCGCGGGCTCGCGCCGGCACCTGTGCCCAGCCATCATCCGTGAGGAGGGGGTCGCAGAGAGACGGTTCGAGGCGAAGCCACTCGACAAGTACCCTGGGGTCCCGGTCGGGCGGCACCTCGGGGCCAGTGGCTCGCACCAGCACGTCAAGGAACGAGGTGGTGTCGAGACGGAGCGCGGCAGCCCGCGCGGCGATGGTCGCCGGCGCGCCGCTGAAGCGAGAGAAGATGGCGGCACCCATCCACGGAGAGTCCTGCCCATTGGAGGCGCGCAGAGCGGCTGCCAGGGCGGGCGGGTCGAGAACAACGTGCGGACTGCCGATGAGCGTGCGCCACACCTGGTAGCGGGGGTCGGTGGGGATCCGCTCGATCGCGTGGGCCGCGACCTCACAGAACGCGACGCTATGGCGGTGCGTGATCGCGCGCAGGCAGGCCTCGACGGCGCCCCACTCTTCCCACGCTCCTTCCGTCGCGAATGTGGCCGATGCGCGGTGCGCGATCTGCTCGGCGGCGACCTTCACCTGCGACGGGACGTAGCCGGGATCGGCGGTCAAACTGCGACCGGTCCAGAGTTCACCCGCGAGGGCCCAGCCGCGAGCACGCGTCGCGTCGTCGTCGTGGTCGAGCAAGGACATGAGCAGCCTGACGGCCGCGTCGCGCGCTTCTCGCACTCGTGGACTGTTCTCGTTCCAAGCAGCCTCGCCGAGGGAGAGCGTGGCGCCTCGGCTGTACCGAAAGGACACCGTGCACAGGAGCCAAGGTCGCGCACTGGCGGCCGCAAGCTCGGCGTCGAGGGACGACTCCACGCTGCGCAGCACGGCGGCGGGATCGGCGCACGACCAGGGATCGAGGACCTGTGCAGCCAGTTCCGCGCGTTCCCGGGGCGGGAGCGCCGGTGAGGCCTTTGTCATCAGCGGCCAGAGGCACGTCGCGTTCGCCCGTCGCCAGGCCAGCCGCGCGACCACCTGCAATACCGCGCGCGCCTCAGCCACCGGGATTTGCGGTATCGCCGCGATGCGCGCCGCCAGGATCGCGTCAGCGTCGTCGTCGAGACCGGCAAGCAAGAGGCCGGCGCCGACGCACCTTCGGAGATCGGCCGCCGCAGCCACTCGGGCCCGCTCGCGTAGGAGACCCGTGCAAAATCCATACGCGCCGAGGCGCGCGATCACCGTGTCAGGCACGCCCTCGTCATGGGCCAGTCCGCGGTCGAAGCTGTCGCGCCTGGAGGGGTGGCAAAGGACCGGAAGCAGGGCGGCCGCAAGGGCGTCCGGCGCGACCATCGTGTCACTCGCCCGGTCCCACGTGAAACGGTCTCGCGTGTGGAGGAGGCGGTCGATGGCGGCCTGCGCCCGGCCCGTGAGCCGGGCGACGTGGGCCCGCGCCGACACGTCGAGGGTGAGCCAGCCCAGCGCCAGGGCGAGCGCGTCCCCCTCCCACCCGTCGCGGTCGATGTCCACAAGGGCGGCTGTGGCCGCGCTGCGTCCCCGGCTACCGAGGAGCCAGTCGCGCAGCAAGCCAGGTCGACCGTCGCATTCGCCAGCCAGGGCGTTCATCTCGCGGGCGGGCGAGGTCCGCCTTGAGATCTCCGCCTCGTAGTGGTCTAGGCGCCCCGTGTTGACCTTGCCGAGCTCGATCACCAGAGCATCGGCGAGCATGCTGGTCACCGGGTGGGCGAGGTCGGGCGTGGTGAGGAGGGCCACCGGCCCTCGCCGCGCAAGGGAAACCAACGCGCCCGCGTCTATGTCCCGCTCCAGTCGGTAGGCCACCACGGCGACGTCGGGAGGCAGGCGCTCCCGCGCGTCCAGCACCTCGCGCAGAGGGGCGGTTTCGTCCGCCACAACCCCAGGGCGGCCCTGAAGCAACGCGAGGGCGAGTTCGTCAGCGAGACAGGGGTGAATCACCCCGGCGACGCCAGTGAGCACCACGAGGCCGCCACCGCCCGCGAGCCGGTCCGCGGCAACACGAAGGGCATCGACCGGCTCCGTCGGCAACGGCCCGGCGACTGCCTCTGGGACCCGGAGCGGCCACCGGGCCCCGTCGTTGTGCAGCTCCGTCGCGACATGCCAGTAATCGTGCGCCCAGGCCAGCACCTCGGCGCCGTCGTGGAGCCGGTGGGCGGGATCGGCAGCGCGCAGCTCCTCCCTGAGACCCTCCAACTTCTTTGCGAGACCGAACGCGTGGCGACACACGAAAATGAAGCGCGCCTCCGAATGGGTTCCCAGGACGGCGCGCACCTCGTCCCGGACCTTGTCCCCCGTTCCCGCAGCCTTGGCGTCCACGCGCCATGTTCCCGTCACCCCGCCGAGCGTGCCCACGAAGTGGGCATCCGCGCCTCCGTCCGGGTGACCGTGTGGCGTTGGGTTGGCATGGATGACCCCCTGTCGCCGCAGGTGCCAGCCGAGGAGGCGCACCGCGAGCTGTTCGAATGACTCGGGCGCGAGGGTGCCCAGGCGGCGCCTGACCTCGTCGAGCGGTGGCACGGTAACGTTCACGCCCCTCCTCGATAATCCCCGCCAAGCCAGTCAGCGACGCGGGCCCCGGTACACCCCTACGAGCCAGGCCTCGGAGAGGCCCACTCTGAAGCCCGCGCGCACCGCCCACATGCGCAGCATCGTGAGCGTTTGACCGTTGGCCTCCCAGCGCCGTGCACTTGTCCCCAGCCGCAGCGGGATCACCGCCCAGGGGTACCGGCGTCGTAAGCGGTCTGTAAACTGAATGTCCTCGCAGATCACGCTCTTGCCGAAACCGCCCGCCTCCTCGAAGGCGCCACGCCGCGCCCAGATGCCCATGTCGCCGGTGGCGCTCCCGGTGCGCCGGGCGCGGAGCGTCATGTACCGGCCACACCAGCGCAGGCGGGGGTCGTCGCTCTCCACCCGCACGGCGAAACAACCCCAGTCGTGCGTGGCGGCGGCGTGGCGCAAGGCGGCCCCCGCGCCGGCCGGGACGGTGGTGTCGGCGTGGACGAACCAGAGCACGTCGCCCGTCGCGACCTGCGCGCCCAGATCGAGCTGTGGGCCGCGTCCCCGGGGGGCCGAGATCACGACGGCACCGGCCGCAGCGGCGAGACCGGGCGTACCGTCGCTGCTGCCGCCGTCGGCCACCACCACCTCGTCCACCTCCAGCCGGAGTCGCGACACCAGGCGCTCGATGCCCGGGGCCTCGTTCAACGCGGGCACGACAGCGGAGACCTTCAACTACTCACCGATGAACTCGGGGTTCTCGATGGCCTCGGGCGAGCACTCGCTGGGGGCGGTCACCGGGTTGCAGCCGCTCGGAGTGCCGCCGGGCACGGCCACGACGTAGCCGGTGTCCTCGTGGGGCACGGGGAAGTCGGACGACACGAAGTGCGCGCCCACGGCGAAGGCCTGGTCGCGGTCGCTCATGTCGTTGGCGCGGGCTTGATCGCCGTCGCTGTCGGCACGGGTGCGCACGAGGTGGCCGGCCGCGAGGGCGGAGGCGATGCCCTCGGTGTCCCAGGGGTCGTTCATCGAGGAGGTGGCGGCGATGGGGAGCGAGGTGTCGCCGTAGGCGTCGGGGAAGAGCACGCGACCCTCGGTCGTCGTGTCGCCGTCGGTGTAGAGCTGCCGGTAGTCGTCGCCCGCGTGGAGAACGAAAAGGGCTTGTCCCCGGAGCGCCCCCAGCGTGGGCCATCCCTCGGCCACCGCCTCGGCGAGCGTGGCGTGGTCGCCCTGCACGTCGCTCGGCGACACCCGTCGATCCTCCGGCCAAGAAGCGTCCACCTCGGTCTCCAGCGCGTCGAGCAGATCACCGGGATCGGCGGCGTCGAACTCGTCCTTCACTTCGAGCAGCGTGTAGAGCGGGTGGTGCGCGGGGTTGTCGTCGCTCCACTGGCGCATCGTGTCGAGGCAGTCGCGGAGCGTGGCGCAGGTGCTCGTGGCGTCGACCGCCGGGACGTGGAACACGTCGAAGCCGCCGTTGCCGTCGTACCAGATGTCGAGCTCGAACTGGCGCACGCCTTGCGAACCGAGCTGCTCGTCGAGCGGGGCGTGCTCGTAGTCCCAGGCGTCGACCTCGAGCCCGGGGGTGCGCATGTGGTAGCTATTGTGCGTGCCGACGGCTTGCAGGTGGTTGAAACGAAGCACGTCGTCGAGCGGGTAGTCGAAGGACACGCCGGTGTCGGCGTTATCGACGGCACAGGCCACGACGAGTGACAGGATCACGACGAGAGTGTAACGGCCTCGCGTGAGCCTGATCGTCGACTGCGACCCCGCGCTTGGCCTGCCGATGAGCGATGTCGACGACGCACTCGCGCTCTGGGCCCTGCGCGCTCTTGGCATCGAGATCGACGCGATCACCAGTGTTTTCGGCAATAGCAGCCTGCCGCGGGTACACGCGGTGGCCACCGATCTCGGCGCGCGCTGGTCGATCCCCGTGTTCCGCGGGGCGGCTCGGCCGGGCGACATCGACACGCCCGCCGTGGAGCGTCTCCTCGCCCATCGCGGCGACGTGCTCGCCATTGGCCCGCAGACCAACATCGCCGCCGCGTTGGCGAGGGGGGCGAGCTGGTCGAGGCTGGTGCTCCTCGGCGGGACGAACCGGCGGCTGCTCAACTTCCGGCCGGTCCACACCACCGAGCTGAACTTCGCGCTCGACGAGGTGGCGGCGAGCCGGGCGCTGTCCGCGTGCACTGATCTGGTGCCGATGGAGCCCTGTCGCGAGCTCCTCTTCCGTCGTGAACACTTCCGTGTGTTGCCGCCGTGGATGGAGTCGCTCTGCCTCGGTTGGCTCCGGCTGGGTCCCGTGCTCACCGGTCGCATGGGCGTCGTGCCCTGGGACGTGGTGGCGGCCCTCTACTGCGCTGGCGCCGACGGCTTCTCCACCGATTGTCGCGGGGTGACTCTCGACAGCGCCCCCTTACGACGAGGCTATGTGCGCTACGGCCCGGGGACGGTGCGCGTACTCTCCCGCGTCGACCCGGTCGCCTTCGACGGCGCATGGGCAGCGCTGCGCGATCCCTCGCGGTAGTCTTCGGCATGCTCCCCGTCCTTCTCGGCTGCCTCGCCCAGCGCCCTGGTCTCGAAGTCCCCGCCGCGGCGCCGTCGCCGGCCTGGGCCCTCGCCAGTCGCCACCCCGGCGCCCCCTGGGTGGTCGCGCATCGCGGGGCCAGCGCCTACGCCCCGGAGAACACGCTGGCGGCCTACCGGGAGGCCATGGCGCGAGGTGCGGTCGCGGCCGAGACCGACGTGCACGTGGCCGCCACCGGCGAGGTGGTGGTGAGTCACGACGAGAACACGCTGCGCACCACGGGGGTCAACCGGGTGATCGCCGACACGCCCTGGGACGAGCTGCGCGCGCTCGACGCCGGGCGTTGGTTTGGCGAGGCGTTCGCGGGGGAGCGCCTGCCCGAGCTGCCGGAGCTCCTCGCGCTCATCAAAGGGCGCATGATCCTCTGCCTCGAGCTCAAGGCCGGGGTCGGCCTCGTGGAACGCTCGGTGGCGGCCATCGATGCGGCCGGCCAGCGCCCGGAGATCGTGATTTTTTCCTTCGACGCGGCGATGGTGGCCGAGGCTCGGCAGCGCATGCCGGACGTGCCCGCCGTGCACCTCCTGGTGCCCCTGGCCCCCGATCTGCCCTCGGGGGAGCGCGCACCCTACGCCCCTGGCGACATCGAGCCCGCGCGCGCCTCCGGGGCGACGGCGGTGGGTTTTTCCTTCAAGTACCTGTCGCCGGAGGTCGTCGAGGCCGCCCACGCCCTTGGCTTCCCCGTCTTCGCGTGGACGGTCAACGACGAGGCCGACGCGGTGCGGGTGCGCGATCTCGGGGTCGACGTGATCATCAGCAACCGTCCCGACGCCATCGAGCGGGCGCTGCGCCCGGAGTAGGCGGCCTGTGGGCCATCTCGCCCAGCCGGTCGTACCACCGATGATAGCCTAGCTGCGACCCGGAGCCCCGCCATGTACGCCTACGACCACGAGGAGATCGCGCACCTGCGCCAGCGCCTGGACTGGACCCGCCAGCGCATCTCCCCCGAGTTCCGCCTGCCCAACCAGGTGCTCGGCACCAAGCGCACCATCGGCTGCGTGGCTCTCGAAGTAACACAGCGCTGCAACCTCGATTGTTCCATCTGTTACCTGTCGGCGAACTCGGAGAGCACGCCCGACATCCCGCTGGAAACGATCATGCATCGCGCCCAGCTCATCCGCGAGCACTACGGCGTGGGCACCAACGTGCAGATCACCGGGGGCGACCCGACCCTGCGCAACCACGACGAGCTGGTGCGCATCGTCAAGCGCGTGGCCGAGATGAAGATGGTGCCGTCGTTGTTTACCAACGGCATCCACGCCACCCGGGAGCTGCTCCTCCGGCTCAAGGAGGTGGGCCTCGTCGACGTGGCCTTCCACGTCGACCTCACCGAGAAGCGCAAGGGCTTCACCTCGGAGGCCCAGCTCTGCGAGGTGCGCAGCGAGTACATCGAGCGGGCGCGCGGCGTGGGTCTCAACGTGATCTTCAACCAGACGGTTTTCGCGCGGAACTTCGAGGAGGTGCCGACGCTGGTGAAGTTCTACACCGAGAACGCCGACGTGGTGGGCATGGCGAGCTTCCAGCTGCAGGCCGACACCGGGCGCGGACTCACCCGGGCCCGCAAGCAAACGATCTCGCTCGACACCGTGGGCGCCACGGTCGACGAGGCCCTGGGCGTGAAGCTCTCCTGGGAGAACGTGCTCTTCGGTCACCCGAAGTGTCACCGCATCGGCTACGCCGGGGTGATTGGCAAGGGGGAGGAGGTGGTCGACCTCTTCGACGACCCGGCCGTGCTCCAGGACATGCTCAAGGTCTTCGACGACATCTACCTCGACCGGACGCGCCCCCGCCGCGCCGTGGGACAAGTGTTGGAAGCCGCGGTGAAGCGCGGTTACCTCGCGCCGGGCCTCAAGTACTGGGGCAAGCGCGTGGCCGAGAACCTGCCCGCGATTGTCAGGGCACGCGGCAAGGTGCGGAAGCTCAGCTTCTTCATGCAGAACTTCCAGGACCGCGAGCGCCTCGACCACGACCGGGTCGACAACTGTTCATTCCACACCGTCAACGACGCGGGCGCGATCTCGATGTGTGTGCACAACGCCTACCGCGACTACTACATCCAGGGCGGCACGGGGTATCCCGAGGAGTACCAGGCGTGGCGGCTCAGGGACGGGTATCACCCGACGGAGGCGGGGAAGATCCAGGCGGAGGCGAAGTAGTCGCGGTCCGCAGCGGCCCCCCTGATCTCGTGGCCTCTACGACTTCGGCGCCTCGCCGGGCAACCCTAGGCGCTTCCAGTCTGCGGCGAGCGCTGCCTGCTGCTCGAGCGTCAGTTCGAGTTTCACGATGTCGATGGAGGAGCTCGGTCCCTCGATCCACCGGCCGCGACCGATTCGGTGGTCGACCCGGAAGGTGAGGACCTCGGGACGGGTGAGGCGTAGGAAGCGGAAATTGGTCGCGACCCTGGCGCGTCGTGTCCCGGCGGGCCAGGCTCCGTTGAAGGTCACGAGGACCTCGGGCGCGGCCGACACGGAGAGCCTCACCAACCGGTATGAGGCCTCGACATCGTGCGGTGGTGGCTCGCCGACGCATCGATAGCGGGCAGCCACGGCGAAGCCCTGGTGGTGGGAGGGGAAGGAGGGCGTCGCGATCTGCTCGATGCAAGACACGAGCGTGAGATTCTGCGTGAGCGAGTCGTTGATCACCCGCTCCGAGAGGACAAGCCACTCCCCCAGGATCTTCATGCTGCCGACTCCTCGCTGATCAGGCTCGGCGACCCGCCGCCGACGCCGCCATGCTCGCCGGAGGGGGCAGGCACGAGGATGCTGACGCTGGCGGCGCGGGAGACGGTGTCTACGCCAAGTGCCCCAGCCAGCACGTCGTTGACCAGGTCGCCGAGCGAGGCGCGGCCGTGGAATCCCTGGCTCTCGGCGGCGCTGGCGAGCGATCGCGCTACGCGGACCCACGGCGCGCGGCCATCCTCCTCGCCGACCTCCGCCACGAGCAAGCCCGCAGGAATTCCCAGTGCGCCCGCGAGCTGGCGAACCATCCGCAGGGTGAGCGGCCTCCGCCCCGAGAGCACCTCGGACACGCGCCCGCTGCCCCAACCTAGCTTCCGCGCTAGGTGTCGCTGGCTCCACCCGAGCTCCCGCAGCTTGAATGCGATGAGTTTCCGCGGATCCGGGGGAGGGAGAGCCCGGTGCGCGCGCTCGTGGGCCTCGACCAGCGCGGCCATGATCTCCAGTGTGTTGGCCTCGGGCGTGCCAGACGGGACGTCGAGAAGCCGGGCCACCAGCTCCACGGCGCGTTCATAGTCGGCATCGTTGCGAATGGGGAAAGGAGTGAGCATGGGGGGTCGAACGTCCACTAGGCGGAGTATTCCACTGTCTCGGCGTCGATGTCGTCGTACTGGGCATGCGTGCCGACGAACTTCACGAGCACCACGCCGTTGAGGTCGCGGGTGATGTCGGCGTAGCGCACGGCGCAGATGATTCGATAGCTATTACCTTTGATATTGAAGACCACGCGCTTGCCGCCGATCGGCCGCGCGGGGAACTGCGATGTGGTCTGGAGGTGCAACGCGTCGGTCCACCGCGCGGCCTCGACCATCGCACACCAGTCGGCGAGCGCCTGGGCGGCATCCTCATGCGACTCCGCGAAGGCCTCGATTGTGCGGCGGGTGATCAGTCTCATGGAGCAGCAGGTTCGGGTTCATCGTCGCTCCCATGGTGGGAGCAGTGTAGTGTCTCCCGCGCCCAAGGTCAAGGGTCCCCCGGGCGACGGCGACCGGCATCTTCTAATCTGACCGCATGTTCAGTGCGACACTTTTCCCTCGCGACTTGGTATCTTCATGGTGTGGACGTTCGACGGCTCCAGCGATGCCTGCGTCTCTACGACCGCCTGCAGCGGAGCGGCCGTATCAGCACGTCCGAGGCGGTGTCCCTGCTCGGTGTGCGACGCGAGGCTGCGATGCGCGATTTGAAGCTGCTGGCCGAGGCCCACCCGGCGATCAAGCGCGACGAGGCCGGTCGCGCTTCCTGCTATCGCCTCCCGCGTGGGGAGGGCCCTCGGGTCACGTTCGGCGAGCGGGTGGCCCTGCATGTGGGGCAGCAGGTGATGTCGTTCCTGGAGGGGACACTGCTCCCTGGCTGGCTGGGCGAACTCGCCGAGAAGCTCGATGACTTCGACGTGCCGGGGGCGTCGGCGACAGCGTCGCGACTGGTGCCGCGGCTCACCTTCGTGAGCGAGCCTTCCCGCAGCTATGGCGCCCGCGATGAGGTGATCGCCACCCTGTTCAAGGCGCTGCTCGAGGATCGCGTGGTGACGGTGGACTATGCGCGGGATGGCACACTCGAACTGCACCCCTACGCCCTCGCGATCTATCGCCGGGCGCTGTACCTGCTCGCCTGGAACCCTTCTGATCATCGCAAGCAGACGCTCGCCGTCGACCGGATGGCCACCTGCGTGCTCGGGACCGGCACCTTCCGGCGGCGCGAGGAGCACGATCCCGCTCGCGATGTGGACGGCTACTTTGGGATCTGGCGCGAACCGGCGCCAGAGCGGGTGGTGCTGCGTTTCCACCCCGACAAGCGCGCGCTGCTTGAGGCTCGGCACTGGCATGGCACGGCGAGACTCGAACCGGCGGCGGATGGTCGTGTCGACCTGGTGATGCACGCCGGGGGTCGGGAGCTGGTGAGCTTCGCGCTGGAGTGGGGCAAGGCCTGCGAGGTGATCGAACCGGCGTGGCTCCGGGACGAGGTGCAGGCGGAGTTGAGGGGGGCTTTGGCGGGATACGTTGCGGCTGGGCAGGAACGGGAGGACCAATAATGACGTTCGAAGGTATGTTTCAACGCGCAGCCAGCCGCGACCCGTATCCCTACCAGGTCCGACTCGCGACCGCGCCCGTGCTCCCCGATTTGCTCACGGTTCCCACTGGCTGCGGCAAGACCGCGGCGATCGTGCTCGGATGGTTGTGGCGACGGCGCTTCGCGGGTGACGAGCTGCGCGCCGCCACGCCACGGCGCCTGATCTACACGCTCCCGGTCCGCACCCTTGTGGAGCAGACCGCGGGGGAAGCACGTCGATGGCTCGACGCCGCCGGTGCTACCGACGTCTCGATCCACGCGATGCTCGGCGGCGCAATCGACGAGTCCTGGCAGGGCCGCCCAGAGGTCGACAGCGTGATCATCGGTACGCAAGACCAGCTGCTCTCGCGCGCGCTGATGCGCGGGTACGCGATGAGCCCGTTCCGGTGGCCCATACACTTCGCCCTGCTTCACAACGACGCTTGGTGGGTGTACGACGAGACGCAGCTGATGGGCCCCGGCTTGTCGACGTCGGCGCAGCTCGAGGGGCTGCGTCGAGCCCTCGGGACGGCGCTGCCGTGCCGGTCTACCTGGATGAGCGCAACCAACGCCCGGGGTCGCCTCACGACGGTGGATCTCCGGGCCCATCCCCTTCAGGAACTCGGGCTCGAAGACGCTGATCGCCAACACCCGGAGCTGCTGCGCCGTCTCGCCTCGTCGAAATCACTGGTTCAGCTTGCCGATCCCGACGCTCTCGCCGGGGAAGTGGCAGCGAGGCACAGGGAGGGCACGAGAACCTTGGTGGTGGTAAACCGCGTCGCTCGCGCCATCGCGGTGTTTCAGGACATCGAGAAGTACTTCAAGAAGCTCGGCAGGGCGGTGCCCGTGCGCCTCGTCCACAGCCGGTTCCGACCGGGCGACCGTGCCCAGCAGCAATCCGACGCGCTGGCCCCTGCCTTCTCCGGGGTCGTGGTCGCCACCCAGGCGATCGAGGCGGGCGTAGACATCACCTCCGCCACGCTGATCACAGAGATGGCGCCGTGGTCGAGCCTGGTTCAGCGATTCGGCCGAAACAACCGGGGCGGCGAACTCCCCCCGGGGGGCGCCACGGTCGTGGTTGTCGACGTGCCCGACAAGATGGCAAGCCCGTACGATCCCGGACAACTCGCCGACTCGCGGCGTCGTTTGGCGGCGCTGACCGACGTTGGCTTGCGCGCTATCGGCAGCCTGCCCGACCCTCCCGCGGAGCCAGCCTTGCCCGTGCTCCGGCGGCGCGACCTGCTTGAGCTCTTTGACACGGAGCCCGATATCGCCGGGCGGCACCTCGACATCGCGCATTTCGTCCGTGACACCAGCGACCGTGACGTTCAGCTTGCGTGGCGCGACATCGGGGACGCGCCTCCGGCGGCCGACTCGCCTGCGCTCGCGCGAGACGAGTTGTGCCGCGTCCGCATCGAGGACGCGCAGGCGCTCTTGAGGGAACGCAAGGCGTGGCGATGGGACCCCCATCTTGGCGCATGGGAGGCGGTGCCGACGCGCTTCGGGAAGCTCGACATTGTCCCGGGGCAAGCGCTCCTCGTGGACGTGGCAGTCGGCGGATACGACCCGAAGCTCGGGTTCACGCGTGATCCGAAGCATCGCCCAGCGCCAATCCCATCGGTCGCCCCGAGAGACGACGACGAGGATGACCGGAAGGCGGTCGAATTCGGGCAGTTTGTGAGCCTTTCCGAGCATAGTTCGGATGTCGCCGAGGAGATGGCCGCCCTGGCTGCAGCACTGGGGCCGGGACCGTGGCCGCTGCTCGCCACCGCCGCGCGTTGGCACGACCTCGGCAAGGCACACGCCGCTTTCCAGGCAGTGCTGGTCGCGTCGCTGGCGCCTGACGACCCTCGTCGGGGGCGCGGCCCATGGGCGAAGTCGGATGGCAAGCGAGGGGCGCGGCCCGAAGGTGCTCGCAGGTTTTTCCGCCACGAGCTCGCGTCCGCGCTCGGCCTCCTCTCACAGGGCGGCGACGACCTCACCGCGTACCTCGTCGCCGCGCACCACGGAAAGGTGCGAGTGAGACTTCGTAGCCGCCCCGGCGAGAGGGCACCGGCCGACCGACCGGGTGCTCGCCCAATCCTGGGGATCTGCGACGGTGACGTGCTCCCGGCGGCGGTGCTCGGGGGTGGCGTGACGTCGGTCGAAGTGTCCCTCTCCACCGAGGTCGCGGCTCTCGGCGCCCCAGGAGGCTCGTGGTCGGATCGCGTTCTTCGCCTGCTCGAGCAGCACGGTCCGTTCAAACTCGCCTGGTGGGAGGCGCTGGTTCGCATCGCCGACTGGCGCGGCTCGGCGCGGCGCAACCCAACCCTCAAGGAGTCTTCGTGAATAGGCACGATGTGCTGCTCGCGGGATGTAGCCCGCGTCCGCTTGCCGGCTACCTCAAGGCACTGGGCCTTCACCGAGTCGTCGCGGAGCAGGTCGATCCCGACTGCTCTAGCTGGTGGACGGCGGAAGGTTTCTGGTTGCGTTCCACTCGATCCTCCGACGAACTGGCAGCGTTCTTGCTTGATCAGTATCAACCGACGCCCGTGGTGTCGCCCTGGAACGGAGGGAGTGGCTTCTTCCCGAAGGACAACAAGCGGGGGATCGAGCGCATGGCAGGCGGGTCGAACGTCCGGTTCGCGGCCTACGCAGATGCCATTCGCGTCGCACGCGCAGTTCATGGCCGGCTCGTGGGCGCCGACGACGACTTCGATAAGGCCACCTTGCTGGCGGCGCTCCGCGCGGAACTGCCCGACAATGCGCTCGCGTGGCTTGATGCCGCCGTGGTGCTGACCTCGGCGGGGCCACAGTACCCTCCGCTCCTGGGCACGGGCGGTAACGACGGAAGGCTCGACTTCTCGAACAACTTCATGCAACGCCTGGTCGAACTTGTCGACGCGTCGCCCCGCGTCGTGATCGCGTGGGTGGCCGCCTCCCTCCACGGTCGACCGGTCCCCGGCCTACTCGATAGCGCGGTCGGTCAGTTCTCGCCGGCGCAGGCGGGTGGGTACAACACTGGCTTCGGTTTCAACTCCGGTTCGCGTAGCAACCCGTTGGATTTCGTGCTGATGGTCGAAGGCGCGTTGGCGTTTGCGGCGGCGGCGGTGAGAAAGCTCGAGGGTGGCGTGCGGGAGGACCTGGCGTTCCCCTTCATGGTGCGCGGCGTCGGCGCTGGGTATCCGAGCGCGGCTCCCGCCGACGAGGCAGCCGGTCGAGACGAGCTCTGGCTGCCCGTGTGGCACGCGAACGCCACGTGGCGCGAACTGCGGCAGCTTCTCGGGGAGGGACGAGCGCTCGTGCGCGGAGATGGACGAACCCGCAACGCAGTCACGGGGCTTGACTTCGCCCGGTCACTTGCCGCGTTCGGCGCAGACCGTGGAATCGGGGCCTTCGAGCGGTTCGGCTTCCACTGCCGAAATGGGCTCGCCTACCTCGCCGTGCCACTCGGCAGCTGGGAGGTGCCGACTCGGGCCTGGGGCGATCCGCTCGCGCCGCTCGACCGCTGGCTCGCCCGATTCAGAGCGGCCGCTATGGGCGACCGGGCGCCCGCGCGGTTTCGGCGCATTTCTCGGGAGCTCGACGAGGCGACGTTCGCCCTGTGCGCGTCGGACTCGGTGGCGTCGCGTGAGCGCGTGCTGCGCGCGCTAGGGCAGGCCGAGCTTGCCCTGTCGCGGAGTCCGGGCTTTCAGCAGGACAAGGGGCTCGGCCCCGTGCCCATGCTCGGCGGAGACTGGCTACCCGGCGACGAGAGCGACGTTACCCGGCGGCTCGCCCTCGCACTTGCAGCGGGCGGCCTTCGCCTTCGTTTTTCCCGGCTCGAGGAGGCGGCTTACCGGCGAGGTCGGCTCGCGTGGACGGCGGAGCGAACACCGAGCGCCGTTTGGCGCGGGGTGTCGCTCGACAGCGATCTCGCCGCGCTGGCGACGCGCATCGAGATGGAGCGGGCGCTCGACTCGAACGCCGCCGAGGAGGGCGCGGCGGGCATCGACGACGTGCAGTGCTTCATCGACGGCCGGGTGGACGAACGCGAGCTTGCGTGCCTGGCGCTCGCATACTCGCTCGTTCGCCCCGCAGAGCTGACCGCATCGGCTCCATCGGCCCGGGGGGCGGACCCGGGGTACGCCCTGCTCGCGCTGTGCTCCGCGCCCCGCTTGTGGCTTCCTGGACGCGAACCGGATTCTGTCTGTCTCCCTCGCACGCCGGGGCTGGTGCGTCGGGCGCTCGCGGGCCAAGGCGACGCCGCGACTGTGCTCGCCTCGCGGAGGCTGCGCATCAGCGGCCTACAGCCTCGGCACGGTCGGTACCGCGACCCGGCGGCTCGCGACGTTGGCCTGCGGGCGTCGCCTGCGACGTCTCGGCGATGGGGGCTCGCCCTCGCCTTCCAGCTCTCTCGCGGCTCCCTCGTGAGCTTGCTCCGGCATTTCGTCTACCCCAACCCCGATCAGGAGTCATCGTGACCGCATTCGACCTGCCCTCTGCCGCCCGGTTTCTCGTGGAGGCCGACCTTCGCCCCGTGCAGGGCTCCCGCTTCCAGCCCACCGGTTTCCCGGACCTCGGCCCGGCGCGCTTCACTTTGCCCAGCGGCACAGAGATGCTGCTCGTCGAGTCCGCGCAATCCATGGCGAACCGCCTGGAGCGCTCGATCTGGGACGACGTCGCCAAAGACGTCGTGCCGGCTGCGCGTGGCCTGAGCTGGGTGCGCGTGGAGCGCCCCGATGGGAGCTACCTGACCAGCACGATCGAGGAGGCGCACCGACTCAACTCTCCGTATGTGCTCCAGGCGTCCGAGAAGCGCGTGTTCGAGGTGCTCCGCAACGAGTTCGCCGCGCTCGATCTCGCCGGAGTCGACATCCGCGCCGTGGCGAGGGTGGTGGCTCGACTCGACATCAACTCGCTGCTTCACGGCCTGTTCCTCGCGCAGGACAAGCTCGCCGGCGGCCGGATCCGCGTGCCGCGCGCTCTCTCCGCCTTCGTGGAGGCGGCGGACGTGAGCGTGGCGGCGAGCGGCGGGGTGAAGAACGATATCTTGAGCGCGAAGGGCGCCGGAGAGGGGAAGAAGGCCGCCGAAGGCTACGGGAACGTCCCCTTCCCGCGCGAGGAGTTCGTCGCCGGAGGTATCGTCGCCTACTTCAACCTGGACCTGCAGCAGCTCCGCGCCTACGGCCTCCCGGAGCCGGTGACGCGACTGCTGTTCGGGCTGGCGCTCTACAAGATTCGTGCCCTCCTCGACCGCGGTTTGCGCTTCCGGACTGCGTGCGACCTCGTCGTCGTGGGTCTACCCCGCGTCACCTCGCCTGTCGGCGGCACCCTTCCCGAGTTGGCAGCCATGGAGGAAGCGCTCCCGCGGCTGATCCAGTCGGCCGTCGCCACCGGCGCGCTGCCGACCGATTCGGTTGTCCGCGTCACCTACGCTTGAGGTCGTCCGTGGTCACCCTTCGTTTCGAACTACTCGCCGGGCGACTTCATGCCACGCCGTGGACGGCGCACGTGAACGAGGGCCAGGTCGAGTGGCCGCCCTCGCCGTGGAGGCTGCTTCGCGCGCTGTTGGCTGCCTCCTTCCGCCTTCCCGGGCGCGATGACCGGGTCGTGCGGGCACTACTACTTCGCCTGGGCGACACGTTCCCGAGCTACGCCTTGCCGCCGGCCACCTTCTCGCACACCCGCGCCTACCTGTCACAGGAGACGGGTCGCGACGGCAAGATGGTATTCGACGCCTTTGCCGCGTTCGACAGACCCAACGGCGAAACGCCCGCCTTCGAGGTGGACTGGCCGGTGGCTCTCGATGCGTCAGAGCGGGATCTGCTCGGACGGCTCCTCGCCGAGGTCGGCTACCTGGGGCGAGCCGAGTCGTGGGTTCGAGCTTCGGTGGTCCAGCCGGGTCCCCGTCCGCAGGCCTGGCACCGCGTACAGCCATCGTCCGAAGGGGACGTCGAGATCTGGACTCTCGTGTCCGAGCAGGCCTTTGAACTCTGGCGATCAGCGATGTTGCGCGAGGGGTGGCGGGAGAAGGACCTGCCGCGCGACCGATTCGACGCCCTGGCCATGGAGCCGTTGGTTCTACAAAAGGCGAGGTGGTCGGCTCCCCCCGGAGCTGTCGCCCGGCGGTATGTCTGGCATGGCGGTGGCCCCGCTCCGCGCCACCTTCGGCCACACGGTCGGGCTCGACCGGAACTGGCTCGTTTCGCGCTCACCGGGCGGGTCTTGCCGAGGCTTGAGCGCGCCTTGTCGCTGGGTGACAGGCTCCGGCGCGCGCTGATGAGCTGCGCACGCAACGAGGGGGACGGGTCCACGCATGAGGCGTTCAGCGGCAAGGAGGCGGGGGAAGCCATGCGAGGCGGGCGGCACGCCTACTTCGTCGCTGCGGACGACGACGGCGACGGGGCGATCGATCACTTGTATGCCTGGCACCCCACCGGGTTCGATGACGAGGCGGTGAGCGCGATTCGCAGGCTCCGCTCGCTATGGAGCGCCGAGGGCGCGGTGGGAGAATCGACCTACGAAATCACCCTCGTCCACCTGGGTTCGCCCGAGGTGTTGGCCGGCCTCGACGCGATCGGGGGACGTCGCAACCCTGCCCGATCCGCGCTTTTCGGTGCCTCTCGCGTCTGGAAGAGCGAGACGCCATTCGTCCTCTTTCGGCATCCGAAGCCCCGGAAGGGGCGTGATCTGCCTCCCGACCAGGCTCGAATGGCGATCGAGCACCACGAACACCTCGCCGGGGCCAAGCTCATCGACGTGCGAGGCTGGATGCGGGGTGAGACCGAGCACCCGCGATCGAGTTGGGAGGCCCACCGATTCCTCAGGGCGCGGCGAGAGGGCGGGGGTTCGCGTGGAGGCGAAGGGGCTTTTGGCTTCACACTGGAGTTCGCGACGCCGGTCCGGGGGCCGATATTCCTGGGCTACGGCGCCCACTTCGGCCTGGGCAGTTTCCGCGCCGTGGAGGAGCCATGAGCGGGGAACACCTCCCCGCCCGCATGCTGAACGAGCTGGCGTACTGCCCGCGCCTCTTCGCCCTCGAGTGGATCCACGGCGAGTGGGCCGACAGCGCCGACACGGTGGAGGGGCGTACCGTCCACCGCCGGGTCGACAAGCCGAGCAGGGAGGGCCTCCCCGACCCCGGCGCGGCGGGGGCGCCCGTCGCCGTGCGCAGCGTGTACCTGTCCGACGACGTCCTGCGGATCGTCGCGAAGATCGACCTGGTAGAGGCCGACGCCGATCGCGTGGTCCCCATCGACTACAAGAAGGGCGCGGCCCCCGACGTGCCCGAGGGTGCCTGGGAGCCGGAGCGCGTGCAGGTGTGCGCGCAGGCCCTTCTCTTGCGCGCGCATGGCTACCGTTGCGACGAGGGCGCGCTGTGGTTCGCCGCGTCGCGCCGGCGGGTGCCGGTGCCGATCACCGACGCGCTGGTGGCCCGCACGCTCGAACTCCGCGACCAGGCGCTCGCGCTGTCCACCACTCGCTCCTTGCCGCCTCCACTGGTCGACAGCCCGAAGTGCAACGGCTGCTCGCTGGTGGGCATCTGCCTGCCCGACGAGGAGAACATGCTGGCGGGACGCGGCGACGAGGTGCGCCCGCTCGTGGCTGCCCGTGACGACGGCCTGCCCCTCTACGTGCGCCTGCAGGGCGGGAGCGTGGGGAAAGACCACGACGAGATCGTGGTGCGCGACAAGGGCCAGGAAGTGGGCCGGGCACGCATTGCCGAGACCTCGCGGGTGGTGGTTCTGGGCAACGCCGCAGTGTCGACCCCGCTGCTCCACGCGCTCGCGGAGGCAGACGTCCCGCTCGCCGTCCATAGCCACGGCGGCTGGTTCCGAGGCATTTTCACCCCGGCGAGCGGCGCGGGCGTCGTGGCCCGCATGGCGCAGCACGCGGCGGCGAGCAACGCGGCGCGGTCGCTGGACATCGCACGGGCGCTCGTCCGCTCGAAGATCCACAATCAGCGCGTGTACCTGCGGCGGAACGGCGAGGACGTTCCGGGCGATGTGCTGTCGCGACTCAAGGAGATCCACGACGACGCGGCGCGCGCGCCCGACCCGCAGGCGCTGATGGGCTTCGAGGGACTGGCCGCGCGCTACTACTTCGATCACTTCTCGTCCATGATCAAGGGCGACCTTCGCGACAAGTTCCGGGTGGACAGTCGAAACCGACGTCCACCCCGCGACCCGGTGAACGCACTCTTGTCCTTCGCGTACGCCTGCCTGGTGCGCGAGTACACCGTGGTCCTGCATCACGTCGGCCTCGATCCCTACGTCGGCTTCCTCCACCAGCCCCGGCCCGGTCGCCCGGCGCTGGCGCTGGACATGATGGAGGAGATGCGTCCTGTCATCGCGGACTCGGTGGTGCTCAATGCCATCAACAACGGCGTCGTGGCGGTGGGCGACTTCGAGGAACGCGCCACCGGCGTGGCCATCGCCGACGCGGCGCGGAGCCGTTTCATCACCGTTTTCGAGCGCCGCATGGACGAGCTGGCCACCCACCCGGTCTTCGGCTCGCGGCTCTCCTACCGCCGCATCCTGGAGGTGCAGGCTCGCCTCTTGGCGCGTCACCTCACCGGCGAGGTGGCGAAGTACGCGGAGTACAGGGTTCGATGAGCGCGCACCTCACCGTGTGGCTTGTCTGCTACGACATCCGAGATGACGCACGCCTGCGGCGGGTTCACAAGGTGATGCGCGGCTACGGCGACGCGCTCCAGTACTCGGTCTTTCGCTGCGTCATCTCCGCCCTGCAACTGGCCACCCTCAAGGCCAAGCTGCTCGACGCCATCGACCACGAGGCCGACCAGGTGCTCTTCGTGCCCCTGGGCTCCGCCGACGCGGAGCGCACGTGGAAACACTGGACCCTGGGGCAGCCTCTTTCTCCCATCGAGCGCGTGGTCAGGATATTCTAGCCGCGCGTTCCTTCTCATCCTGGCGCGAGCGGTTCGGTGCCGCGTGGCACACGGCCGCCGCTCGCGAGCGTGATGGTGACTGCGTCGTAGGCGGGTGGCATCACGAAACCGACCCCGCAGACCGCCCGCCACGACGCCCCCTTTCGGGCCACCGCTCGCAAGTCGCGCCGCCTGGAGGCGCGGGTACAGCATCCTGGAACGGTGCCCCACTCCCGGCTCACGAAGCCGGGCCCCATTGAAGCAAAGCCTCCTGCTTGATCGCGCTAGCACCTTTTAACCCACTCCCGGCTCACGAAGCCGGGCCCCATTGAAGCCCGGCGGTCACCTCGGCCTCCCACTGGACGATGACCCACTCCCGGCTCACGAAGCCGGGCCCCATTGAAGCGAGGGGCGGCTGGCGCTCCAGCCCGCGCGCGATCTCCCCCACTCCCGGCTCACGAAGCCGGGCCCCATTGAAGCCTGCGCTGCGCCGCCGCGTGGGCGCGCCAGCGCCGCCCACTCCCGGCTCACGAAGCCGGGCCCCATTGAAGCGACTTCACCGACGTGCTGCAGCAGCGCGTCCACCTGCCCACTCCCGGCTCACGAAGCCGGGCCCCATTGAAGCTTCGCCTGGAACGCGAGGTTGGCGGACGAGTCGCCCGCCCACTCCCGGCTCACGAAGCCGGGCCCCATTGAAGCCAGTGCATCCGGCAGGCCCTGTCGAAGCTGGCGATGCCCACTCCCGGCTCACGAAGCCGGGCCCCATTGAAGCAAGACGATGACGCCGCCGTTGCCGGTACTCCCGGGCATCCCACTCCCGGCTCACGAAGCCGGGCCCCATTGAAGCGCCGCCGACTCGGGCTTGCCGTGCCTGTTCCCGCCGGCCCACTCCCGGCTCACGAAGCCGGGCCCCATTGAAGCCATTGGCCGCTACCCGCCACAAGCCCGTCACCGTCACCCACTCCCGGCTCACGAAGCCGGGCCCCATTGAAGCGCGAACGAGGTGGGCGCTGGACACGCTGGCGTTGACGCCCACTCCCGGCTCACGAAGCCGGGCCCCATTGAAGCGCTCCGCAAGCTTGGCCCGGATGAGGCCCGAGAGGTAGTCCCACTCCCGGCTCACGAAGCCGGGCCCCATTGAAGCTACGACAATCTGGACGGGCGGCTCGACGCCCCGGCCCTCCCACTCCCGGCTCACGAAGCCGGGCCCCATTGAAGCGGCCGCACGTCCGGGCCGGGGGGCACGGTGTCGTCGGCCCCACTCCCGGCTCACGAAGCCGGGCCCCATTGAAGCTACGTGACGACGAGCGGCACGCCGCAGTAGGCGCGGGCCCACTCCCGGCTCACGAAGCCGGGCCCCATTGAAGCGCGGCCTGCCGGTCGGTGGTGAGGTCGTCGTGGAGGCCCACTCCCGGCTCACGAAGCCGGGCCCCATTGAAGCGACGTCAAGCCCTGCGACGGCACCGAGTACGGCTTCACCCCACTCCCGGCTCACGAAGCCGGGCCCCATTGAAGCTTCGCGCGGCGCGCGGCGGCCTCGGCCCGCTCGGCGCCCACTCCCGGCTCACGAAGCCGGGCCCCATTGAAGCTGGTCCTCCGACCAGAACGCGGCCTCGTCCTGCCACCCACTCCCGGCTCACGAAGCCGGGCCCCATTGAAGCGCGCTGGCCCTCGCCGCTGGCGTGTCTCCACCGCCGCTGCCCACTCCCGGCTCACGAAGCCGGGCCCCATTGAAGCTCCGCGAGGGCGTCGGCAATGACCTCGCCGTCGCACCCACTCCCGGCTCACGAAGCCGGGCCCCATTGAAGCGATACCTCCAGCTTGAACCGCGTCCACTCGTCGGCGAGCCCACTCCCGGCTCACGAAGCCGGGCCCCATTGAAGCTCGCGCCAGGTGATGTTGTCGCCCATGGGGATCAGCCTCCCCCACTCCCGGCTCACGAAGCCGGGCCCCATTGAAGCGTCATGCCCGAAGTCGCCGCCGAGGCCGCCTAGCGGCCCACTCCCGGCTCACGAAGCCGGGCCCCATTGAAGCGAGCTTCTCGGGGACGTCCGTGCTCGCCTCGGCTCGCCCACTCCCGGCTCACGCAGCCGGGCCCCATTGAAGCGCGCCAGACGGCTCGTCGGACGTCGCCAACTGGAAGACCCCACTCCCGGCTCACGAAGCCGGGCCCCATTGAAGCCGCACACCGGCGCGGCGCCGACGACAGAGGCGGTCCCCACTCCCGGCTCACGAAGCCGGGCCCCATTGAAGCTGGAAGGCGACCTCCGACGTCCCTCCGAATATCATGCCCCACTCCCGGCTCACGAAGCCGGGCCCCATTGAAGCTCCTCGACGACTCGCTCACCGCGTGCTCGACGGCCCCACTCCCGGCTCACGAAGCCGGGCCCCATTGAAGCCAGGAGCTCCCCGCCCCCGGCACCGATGCCGTAGGCCCCACTCCCGGCTCACGAAGCCGGGCCCCATTGAAGCGCGCTCGCGGGACGCTGGCCGAGCAGAAGCTCGTCGACCCACTCCCGGCTCACGAAGCCGGGCCCCATTGAAGCCAGAGCACGTCGTAGCGCTCGCGCCACTCCGCCTCCCCACTCCCGGCTCACGAAGCCGGGCCCCATTGAAGCCAGCTCAGCGAGGACCTGGTGAAGGACCTGCACGCGGCCCACTCCCGGCTCACGAAGCCGGGCCCCATTGAAGCCACGTAGTCTGCACCATCAAGCCTGTCGGCGATTCGTTCCCCACTCCCGGCTCACGAAGCCGGGCCCCATTGAAGCAACCAGGACGGGGAGACCCTGTTCGGGCGGTGGACCCACTCCCGGCTCACGAAGCCGGGCCCCATTGAAGCATCTTCTCGGCGTATGACGAGGCCCGGGTCTCTTGCCCCACTCCCGGCTCACGAAGCCGGGCCCCATTGAAGCCTAGCCGCCGGGTGCGCGCCCGTCGCGCTCGATAGCCCACTCCCGGCTCACGAAGCCGGGCCCCATTGAAGCACGCCCTGGTAGGCGAGGGCGGCGAGCGCGTTCACGGCCCACTCCCGGCTCACGAAGCCGGGCCCCATTGAAGCCCGACGACGATCGGCAGGCGGCGAAGTTCGATCTCCCCACTCCCGGCTCACGAAGCCGGGCCCCATTGAAGCTTCGCCCGTCGCCGGGCTGTCTTGGGGGGTAGCGTCCCCACTCCCGGCTCACGAAGCCGGGCCCCATTGAAGCCCGTGGATCTTCAGGTGCCGCGCGAGGGCGACAGCGGCCCGCCCACTCCCGGCTCACGAAGCCGGGCCCCATTGAAGCAGCATGCGCTCGGCCGGGCCGTCCACCCGCGACACGCCCACTCCCGGCTCACGAAGCCGGGCCCCATTGAAGCCAACCTTCTTAAGCGTGCTCAGGCGGTGAGCTTGAACCCACTCCCGGCTCACGAAGCCGGGCCCCATTGAAGCTGGTCGCCCCACTGCTCGGCCGAGCCGCGCTTCTGCACCCACTCCCGGCTCACGAAGCCGGGCCCCATTGAAGCGACCCGGCGCAGGTGCGCTTCGAGGACCATAACGGCTACCCCACTCCCGGCTCACGAAGCCGGGCCCCATTGAAGCGAGCGCTTGCTGTGGGCGTGGATCTGCGAGCGCGCCGACCCACTCCCGGCTCACGAAGCCGGGCCCCATTGAAGCCCACCGGGCGCTAGGCGCCCCGCGATCCCGGCCCCGCCCACTCCCGGCTCACGAAGCCGGGCCCCATTGAAGCACCGCGCCGGCGTGGGTGAACAGCGGGTAACTGCCGGCCCACTCCCGGCTCACGAAGCCGGGCCCCATTGAAGCCAGAGCAGCACGGGGTTGCCGAGCAGGCGCTTCGTCTTCCCACTCCCGGCTCACGAAGCCGGGCCCCATTGAAGCCTGTTCTCCTTGATCTCCCTGAGCACGGGTGCCGGGCACCCACTCCCGGCTCACGAAGCCGGGCCCCATTGAAGCTCAGACACCGCGCAGGCGAAGGCGAAGGCGGAAGCCCCAGTCCCGGCTCACGAAGCCGGGCCCCATTGAAGCACCACATACCCTTCGGGGTCCGGGTAGAAGTTGACCCACTCCCGGCTCACGAAGCCGGGCCCCATTGAAGCTGCAATCGCGCGACGTAGCGGATGGTGTCCATCGCCCCACTCCCGGCTCACGAAGCCGGGCCCCATTGAAGCAGGTCACCACCTGAACAGCGCCGGGCCCCGAGCCCCGACCCACTCCCGGCTCACGAAGCCGGGCCCCATTGAAGCATGGGGGCGACCAAGCGACTGCTTGTCGAGCGGTTCGCCCACTCCCGGCTCACGAAGCCGGGCCCCATTGAAGCATCCCGTCGCGAGAGCCGGGCGACACCATGTGGCCCCACTCCCGGCTCACGAAGCCGGGCCCCATTGAAGCAACGAGCGAGGCGGCAAGGGCGGGGCCGTCCTCGTCCCCACTCCCGGCTCACGAAGCCGGGCCTGTCAGCGTCGACCAGAAATCGCGTGATTCCGGCGAGCAGCGCCTGGCACCGCCGCCGGGGGCGGTGATCGACTCGTCGCGGTAGCCGGGCTCCGCCCCGGTGGTGGCGTGCGGGTGTACCACCACCCGCACGCCTGGGGCGGCCTCCCGCGTTCAGGCGGCGCGTCCCCGCGCTCCTGTTGCCCGGCGAGGGCGCCTCGTCCAGCCGCCGCGGGTGGACTCCCGCGTTCGCCTCCCCGCTCCGCCTCTACTCCTGCGCTGCCTGTGGCATCCTCGTGGAGATCTGCCCGCGCTGCGACCGGGGGAACATCTACTGCCTCGCGTGCGCGCCGGGGCGTCGCGTCGCGTCGCGCCGGCGCGCCCGGCGGGCGCACCCGCGGGCAAAGGGGTCGACAACCCCGGGG
>SXGT01220588.1_pt1 | contig 38172 bp, 34 predicted proteins | sample 3176221 | NCBI WGS metagenome assembly SXGT01 (sample SAMN11356862, study PRJNA531348) | freshwater metagenome | isolation source: freshwater sample F1-120 | place: China: Fuxian Lake, Yuxi | collected 2017-12-25 | reverse complement strand
CCTACTGGTCGCCGGTCGGGGGATAGCCCGGGCGTTCGAGGATCATGAACATCACGCTGCGCTGTAGCGCGGCCGGGTCGATGCCCTCGGCCGGCTCCACGGCTTTGTCGGTGCCGTAGCCCTTCGCGACCACGCGCTCGGGAGCGATACCCTTCGACACGAGGTACGCGACGACCGCGTCGGCACGGGCCTGCGAGATGCCGGCAGGGTCGGCGTCACTGGTGTCGGCGTGACCCTGGGCTTCGACCTTGGTGATGTCGGGGTTGCCCTCGAGGGTCGCGACGGTCGCGTCGAGCTTTTGCCTGCTGTCGTCCGACAGCTCGGCGCTGTCGACGTCGAACAGGATGTGATCGATGACCTCGACGATGGTGTCGGTGACGGTCATCCGGCCCCGCTTCTGCTCGGGTTCGGCCGGCGCCGGCTTCTTGCCACAGGCGAACAGCAGGAGCGATGTCAGCACCACGGTTGCGATACGGAGCATGCGTCGACGCTACCAGAGTCGCGGCCCGCCGTGACCAACGTGTCTACTGCGTCGGCGGACCCTCGGCAGTCCATGCATCGGCGGCGACGCCCTCGAGCTCGATGCACAGCGACGCGCGGAACGGGTCGCACGCGCGATCGCCGCTGCCCTCGGCGAACGGGATGAAGAGCTCGACTCCGGGTTCAGCGCCGGTCACCGCGGCGCGGTAGTCGGCCAGCCGGGCCGGTGATCGGGCGAGCGAGAGCGCGCGAAAGTCCGAGACCAGCCCTTTGTAATCCTCGTAGGCCGCGAGCACGTCGATCGCAGCCTGTTTCTCGGCGCCGAAGAACCAGCCGGGCTGGCCGTCGGGGAACTCGGACCAGTCGCTCCAGAACTCGTTCATGTCGGTGCGCACGTCGGACGTCTCGGTGTCGATCAGCTGGCCGTCGATCCACATCTCCAGATCGGCGCCGGCGGCTCCCGCGAACCTCCGGACCAGCGCGACGTGGTGCCACGCGCCGTCGACCAGGTTGGGAGCGTTCGCGGTCACGTCGCCCTGGACCGCCCACACGCCGCCGGGCGGCACCGAGCCGCGATCGCCGAACAACCAGCGCAATCGCCCGCTGCCGTAGAACTGGAGCGAAAATGTCCCCCGACTGAAGTCTCGGTTGTTGTGGCCGTCGATCAGGAAGTTGCCCCTGAACCACCAGTCGCCGTCGTCGTAGATCGGCTCGTCCTCGCTGCTCCAGTTGGTGCGCTGGTCGCCGCCGCCGGTCGGCCCGAACGGAAAGCGGTCGTCGGGGCGAAGCCAGAGCTCGACCGTGAACTCGCCGGCACCCACCGCCGCCGGGATCGACCCGAGAACGCCGAAGTCGTCGCGCTCGTCGAGGGTCTCTACGAAGCCAAGCGAGCGCCCGCCATCGACATCGCCGTCGACACCGCCATCGACATCGCCCATGCCACTGGACCCGCAGGCGATCAGCGCGATGAACCATCCGCCGGCGAGGCGTCCCACATCAGAAGGATAGGCCATGGCGCCCGCGCCCGGGCCACGATCGCGCGGGCAGTGGGGGATGAGCGGGCGGCGTCAGGTGGTCAAGAGCAGCGCTGCGGTGGCGAGGCCGGCGCAGAAGCCGGCGAGAAGCCAGGTGAAAGCACGGCGGCGTTCGCGGTCGGCGTGGCGGCGACCGCCGAGGTGAGACCCGGCGTGGGTGGCCTCCTCGGAGGCGCCGAGGATACGGGCGACAACGGCGGCCGACTGGTCGGAGGCGGCATCCCACTCGGCGATGAGCGAGGCGCCGCGGTCGGCGGCGACCGGGATCGCGGTCGAGAACAGGGGGTGCTCGGGGTTGGTGACGTCGTCGGGTTCGAGCTCGTCGAGATCCGCCTCGTCAGCGACGGATTCGATGCCGGGGTCGACAGCGAGATCGTCGAACGGCACGAGCGCGAGTCCCATGGGCAACGGCCAGCGGCGGGGGCGGCGGCGAGCGGTGCGGCGTCGCGACGACACGGTCTCGCCGGTGCAGTCGACCAGGGTCGGTTGCGCGAGCGCGGCCATGCGCGGGGGATTTGCAACCGCAGGACCAGCCGGCAAGGTCGCGAGGTCGCAGGATGCGGCGGTGGGCGGCGTCGAGAAAGGCAACGGGGACGTCTGCGTCCGCATCACGTCTCGGCGCGGTGGAGCGAAGAGCTCGGAACCGAGCGTCTGGGTCTCGTCACTCCTCCGACTCGGGCGCCAGCGTGACCTGCAGCACGAGGCCCTTGGACGGATCCGCCGAGATCGGGTGGTCGAGCACGTGGAACCCGCGCTTCGCGATCAGGATCCGATGTTCCCCGTCCAGCGTGCCCGACCACGGCGTCACACCGAACGGACCCTTGCTCTGGTCGTCGACGTAGATGGTCGCGCCGGGCGGTTCGCTGAGCACCAGCGCGAAGCCGCGGACCACGGGGATCGCGAGCCGCGTCATCGCGGGGGACGGCGCCGCGTGGGTCGGGCCGGTGGTCCCCGGATGGGCCTGTTCGAGACGCTCGATCTCGAGCTCGATGGTGCGGATCATCTCGTCGATCCCGGGCGCCATCGGATCGATGGTCGCGTAGCGGGTGAAGGCATCGACGGCTCCGGCGTACGCGCGGGGATCGCCGTCGCGCTTGCCCTGCATGGTGAGGCTGATGCCGAGGTCGAAGAGCAGCTGCGGGACCTGCATGGAGGCGTAAGCGTCGCGAAATCCGTGCGCGGCCGCGTCGGGTCTTCCCTTGGCGAGGTCGACCAGCGCTCCATCGAAGGCCTGCATGGCCGGCTGCAGCCTTGTGACGTCGAGCGCCGACGCGGCACCCTCGACGACGGGCGGGGCCGGCGGGGCCGGCGGCGGTTGCGTCTTCGCCGCCGAAGAGGGCGACGACGCCACGGGCGGCATGCCGTCCCGGTGGCCGGAGCGCGCCGCGACCAGCGCCACCACGCCGGCGACCACGACGACGGCGCCGCCGACCGCCAGCGGCCATCGCCGCCGCGCGACGATCGGCTCACGGATCGACAGCAGCGCGAGCAGCTCGTTCATCGAGGCGTGGCGCTCGGCGAGATCGGGTCGCAGCCCGCGCAACAGCGCCTCGCGCACGCTGGCGGGAACTTTCGAGTCAGCCGGCGCCGCCGTGACCCTGCCAGCGAGGACGTTGTCGACCAGCTCCGCGTACGCCGCGCCGGCGAACGGCGGCACGCCGAACAGCGCCTGGTAGAGCGCGACGCAGAACGAGAACTGATCGGCGCGGGCGTCGACCGCCTCGCCGCGGTGCTGCTCGGGCGCCATGAAGCGCGGTGTCCCCACGATCACGCCGGTCTCGGTCAGCCTGACCGCGAGCTCGAGGTCGCCGCGGCCGGCCGCGGTCGCACCCGGGCCGGTTTCGGGTGGCTCGTTGGCGGTCGCAACCAGCCCGAAGTCGGTGACGCGAACCCGGCCATCGTCGCCGACCAGGACGTTGTCGGGCTTGAAGTCGCGGTGGACGAGCCCGGCCTCGTGCGCGGCCTGGAGCCCGCGACCGGCGCGCACGTACACGTCGAGGATCTCGCGCCAGTCGCGACCGGCCTGCCACCGCGTCAGCGTCCCACCGACGACGTACTCCATCGCCAGGTACACGCGGTCGGCGTGCATGCCGACCTCGTGAACCACGATGACGTTCTCGTGCGAAAGCTGCGCCATCCCCTGGGCCTCGCGCAACATGCGCTGCTTGGCCGACGCCTCGGCCGCGCGGTCGCCGTGCAGGATCTTGATGGCGACGCTGCGCCCCAGCAGTGGATCGGTTGCGAGCAGAACCAGGCCCATGCCGCCCTGGCCGAGCCTGCCGGTGATCTTGAAGCGACCGATCTCGGCCGGCAGCGCGCTGACTCGATCCGGCGGCTCTCCTGAGCGGAGGTTGGTCGCGACACCTTCGCTGGGGTCCGACGCCGCGGTCTCATCGAGCGCGGCGATCGCCTGGCCCGGGCGAACCGGCGCCGTTGCCTTCTCGTCGTCCCTGGCGGCCATCGGCTCTAGCGTATCCGCTGAGGCGGCGAACGGGCGGGCAGCCTGCGGCGCCGTGCCCGGCGTGCCGAACCGTGCCGCACGATGCCTGGCCGCCTGATCGACGGACGCGCCGACGAGGCGGCGCGGTGCCGGGAGGACGAAGAGGCGCGCGTGGCGTGAGACGTGTGAAATCGCCGCGTTGACACGCATTCGGGCCGCCGATACGAACCGATCGTGACGGCCGCGTTCTCCCTGGCCGCGATCGCGCTCCTCGCGGCGTCCGCACGTGGGGATGCCCTGCCCGCCCCAATCGCCGAGGGCAGCGATCGATCGATCTCGTGTGGCGCGGTCAACCGCGGCGCGCTGTTCGGAGGCGTGGCGCTGCCCGAGCGCGGCCCCGCGCACGTCGTGCCGGAGCCGTGGGCGTCGCGCGACCAGCACCACGGTACGATCGAGCTGGTCGGGTTGATCCAGCGCGCGGCCGCGGCGGTGAGCGCAACGCACCCAGGCAGCGTGCTCGGCGTCGCCGATCTGCGCGCGCGATCCTCCAGCAACCTCCCGGCGTCAGCCTCCACGCGGACCACATGCACGTCCGTATCGCGTGCACCGCCGCCGACGTCACGCTGGGGCGCTGCCAGCCGCCGGTTCGTGGTCGCGCGTACATCAGACGATGGTCCCGACCGTGTCCGGCCCCGCCCTGATGAACTCTGGGGTTAACCCCGAGGCGTCGGGGCGTGTCCTTGAGAGAAGCAGGAGGGAGACACGACATGCGCTTCGAAAAGCTGACGCTCTGGGTCGCGCTCATCGCGTGCGGGTGTAGTGGCTCGCCGACCTCGGCGCCCGATGGAGGCGCCACGCTGTGTGGCAACGGCGTGACCGACCTGGGCGAGGCGTGCGACGGCGACTCGATGGCGTGCACCACGCTGGGCGGCAGCTGGAGCGCGGGGATGGCCGAGTGCAGGACGAGCTGCGCCGGGTGGGACGTCTCGGCGTGCACGCTCGGGACTCCCGGGAACACCGAGGTGGTCGAGCCCGCGGTACGCGACCCGATGCGCTGGGCGCAGGCGCGATGCAACGACGGCACCCCCTTCGGGTTCCGGATCTCGCTGGCCGCGACGCCGAGCCCGGTCTGGGTGATCCAGCTCGAGGGCGGGGGTTGGTGCGACGACGCCACGCGGCCGTGCTCGGAGCGCGAGGCGTGGCTGACCACCAACCTGCCGGCGCCGGACCGCGCCACCGGGCTGCTGGTCACGCACGGGATCCTGTCGCGGGATGACACGGGCAACCCCACGTTCGCCGACGCGAACCACGTCCTCGCGCACTATTGCTCCAGTGATTTCTGGCACGGCGCGACGACCGAGCTGCGGCCCTCGGCAGTATCGCCCGGCGGCTGGTACTACTCCGGGCGGGCGAACGTGCGCGCGATGTTCGAGGTGCTGGCGCAGCGTTACGGGCTCGACGACCAGGACCCGGCGCTGCAGGTGCTCTTCGGTGGCAACTCCGCAGGGGCCCACGGCGCGCAGTTCAACAGCGCGTTCGTCGCCCAGGCATTGCCGAACGCGCGGGAGGCCGGGCGGCTCAAGCTCCTGCTCGACGCGCCCTGGTTCCTCGACTGGGACAACCCCGCCCACCGGATCGAGAACGCGACCGTGCGCGACCGCGAGGTCTGGCGCAATGCGCGGGCGTACTGGGGTGCGACCGGTGACCCGGACTGCGAGGCGTCCGTGGCGGATCCGATCGACTGCTGGTTCGGCGCGACGTGGTACCCGTTCGTCTCCGCGCGCCAGCCGACGTTCGTGCAGATCGCCCAGCTGGACAGCGTGATCGGGCTCGAGATCCACCCGACCCTCGGAATGGATGCGGCGGCGGTCGGCGCCTGGCGCGCGCAGCTGCGCGCCACGACGGCGAGCGTGACGTGGCTCTTCTCGGGCGCGGGGCCCTACCACGTGCTCACGCTCAGCGACCCAGGCTGGGCGATGGGGCCCGCGGGCTCCACGCTGCAGGAGATGGCCTCTCGGTTCTTCGACGATGGGCCGCCCGAGCGCGTGACGTTCTGAGCCCGGGCGCCCGCGCCCCCCTCCCCTGCCTGCGCAGGTAACTGACGCGCCCGTAGCTCATGGCTCCCTGACGTGCACGGTCGTCGTCGCGCGCAGGCCGCCGGGTCCGCCGAACGTCACCTCGACGTCGCTCGCGGTGGCGGTCGGCTGGTACGTGTACCAGTAGGCGTAGAACGCCAGCAGCGGGGCACCATCGCGCGTCCATCGCCCGGGCGACGCGAACACCATGTCCCCGTTCTTCTGACGCAGGCGTGGCCGGACCGATGCCGTGGCCCCGGCGGGCAAGCGGTTCTCATTGCTGACGAGCTCGAGCGTGGCGTCGGCGAGCGCGACCGGCTCGACGCGCAGCGAGATGGTCGCCGCGCCGGCCTCCAGGGTCAGGTCGTAGGGCTCGTCCAGCGCGCTGATCTCGACGGCGTCGATCTCGCCGTGGTCGACCGAATACCCGAGGCCGGTGGCCGTGGAGGCGACGAGCTGGTTGGAACCACCCAGCCCGCGGTCCTGGAGGTGATAGGTCACCGACATTCGCGTGACCTCGTTCTCGAGAACGGGCACGCTGGACCCGGGGACGTACCGAGCGCCCTCGAGGCCATCGACGGTGGCGGTCAAGTACATGCCATCGGGGCGGCGGACGTGGACCGGCACGGTGGTCACCAGGGCGCCCTCGTCGTCGAGCACGCTCAGCTCGCCGTCGCCGACGTCCCCCGAGTGCACACGAACCAGCAAGTTGCCCTCGAACAGGGACGGGGCGTCGTCGAGCACCAGGGTCGAGTCCGTCTCGACGGTCCAGTCGGCGAGCTCGGGGTCGGCACCGTCCAGGTCGATCATCAGGTCGGTGAACGGCACCAGCCACAGCTCGTTGTCGTATAGACCCGGCGCGCTCATCCGGACGGTGGCGTCGGAGAGCGGGCGGTCACAGCCGGCTGCAAAGAGCGGCAAAGAGAGGAGCGCGATCAGTCGAGGGGTTCGCATGCCGGAACCACGAGCAAGCCTTGGACCACTCCCTCGGGGGTCGCACACGTTCACGATCCTTGGGGGCGCTCCGAGCGAGGCGCACTCATCGCGGCGGGCTGTCCGAGACCGTGTCAGAGAGCGTCAGCCCTCGAACGCGTTTCCGGGTCCGCGGTGCTCACGCTCGGCGCAGCCCTCGAACGTCGCTGATCACCTCGGCGTCGGGGGGCGGCGCCATTCCCATGGTACGAAGCGCTGTGATCACTGACATCTGGTTCGTCTCCGGCGCTTCCCTGGAAGCCATCGGAGCGGGACTGGGCCTTTGCGACGTGGAATCCGACGCCGAGAACTACTGGGAATGGGTGATCGGCACGGTCCCGGGATTCCCGGATACGCGGCTCGACATCACGCGGACGCACACCATGCTCGCGGGCGAGACCAACACGCGCATCTTCATCTGGGCGGGTCCGCCGAGGGTCGCGTTCTCCACGGACCTCGTCGAGCTCGTCGCCAAGCACCTCCGCGCGATGGGCATCGCGCCGATCCACGCCGGCCGCTGGATCTACCAGCGCGGCAACGAGTTCGACCTCGTCGTCGAGAAGGCAATCGCGTAGCGGGGAGCGCCGCCGCAACGCGACGCCGATCACATCGAGGCGCCCTCGTGGACCGTAACCTGGCCGAGGTCGCCGCGCCGCAGCGCAGCCGAGGGCAGCAGGTAGTACAGGAGACCAGCGGGGTGCCAGCGGGATACAGCGTCACGCTCGGCTCGACGCCGTACTCGCCGTTGGTCAGCCAGCCCAGGAAGAACGACAGCAGCCCCGAGGCCGGCAGCTTGCCGGCGACGTGAGTGTACCCATCTCGACCAGCGCAAGAGCCGTCACAGGCGACGGGCGAGCCGCTTCATGTGGTAGAGGCGGCGCAGCGTGTGGGCCACGAAGCGCGGGTCGAGCCAGTCGCGGCCCTGGTCGGTGCGGAGATCGCGCATCGCCCGGCGCAGGCCAGCGACGTTACGGTGCGATGGCGCGTTCAGGTAGCGCGGGAAGATGAGGCAGTCGACGCCGTCGGCGAAGGCGAGCGCCGGCTCGGGGGCCTGTCCGCCGAGCATCGCCGCGAACGGCGTGAAGAGGTCGACGCCGGCCGAGCGCGCGCCGGCCAACGAGCCCCACAGCCGCGGGTTCACCTCGAGCAGCACGTAGCTGCCGTCGGGTCGGCGCATGAAGTCGGCGCTAGCGAAGCCACTGAGCGCGAGCGTCCGCATCGCGCGGCAGCCGACGTCGAGCAGGGTCGGATCGACCGTCGACCGGATGCGGATCGCGCTGCCGGTGCGCGGAGGATGCTGCTCGACCTTCTCGCCCGCGTACACCCGCACCGGCTCGCCGCGGTGGAAGAGCCCGCCGAACAGATACGTGGACCCGGCCACGAGCTCCTGGAGGATCCACTCGCCGCCCAGCGCGCTCGCCCGCCGCACGGCGAGGGCGAGCGCCGGGCGGTCCTCGACGATCGAGACCATGCGGCCGCCCGCGCCGGTCGCCCCCTTGAGTACGACCGGGAGCGCCACGGCGTCGAGCCCGTGAGTGAGCGCCTGATCGAGGCGGCGGTGCGCCGGGATCGCGATGCCGCGCGCCGCCATGTACTCGACCAGCGCGTGCTTGTCTCGAAGCAGCCGCCGCTGCCACTCCTCGGTCGCCGGGTGCAGGCGGTCGCTCCACGGCCCCTCGGCATCCCAGAGTCGCGTCATCGCCGGCTCGGTCAGCGGAAAGACCCGATCGAACCCGCCGCGCTCGACCACCGTACGCAGGTGAGAGAGGAACGAGGCGTCCTCGATCGGCGGGCCCGACGTCCACAGCACTGTCTTGTGGCGGTGGCGTGCCCGGCTGCCATTCGCGGTGAGCACGGTCACGGCGTGGCCGGCGTCCTCGAGCGCGCGGGCCAGGTAGAGCGTCGAGTGCCAGCCTTCCTCGATGAGCAGGACGCGCACGTCCGAATTGTGACGGCGCGGTCACGGTCGATCAAGCGTCCGCCGCGGCGCGTGACTTCGCCGGACCTCGCGGCGAAGATCGCGACATGCTCCGGGTACTGATACATCTGCTGGCGATCGTGCAGCTGGTGAATCGGTATCTGTCGGCGACCTTTCGGGCCAGCGGCCGCGGCCGCGGTGACGAGACGATCGATGACTACGAGCCGACGCTCACCGTCGTCATCCCGGTCTTCAACGAGGCCGACGCCATCCAGGACACGCTGCGCAGCGTGCTCGCCTCCGACTACCCGCGCGAGAAGCTGCGCGTCGTCTGTTTCGACGATGGTTCCTCGGACGATAGCCATCAGCGCGCCCGCGCCGTCGCCGTCGACGACGACCGCCTGTCCGTGGTGCACAGCCCGGTCAACGTCGGCAAGCGTCTCGCCATCAACCGCGTCGTCCGGGAGGTGGATAGCGAGCTCATCGTCTCCGTCGACTCTGACGTGCTGGTCGAGCCGGGCGCGATCCGTCAGCTGGTTCGTCGCTTCGCGCGTCCGTCGATCGCCGCGGTCGGCGGCTGGGTCGACGTGCGCAACAAGCACGACAACTGGATCACGCGGATGCAGGTGCTGAAGTACTGGTACGCGTACTTCGTCGCCAAGAACCTCGAGAAGTCGTTCCACCATGTGATGGCGGTGTCGGCGTGCCTCGCCGCCTACCGTCGCTCCGTGCTGCTCGAGCTCATGCCCATCCTCGAGGAGCGCGCCGTCCTGGGCGTGCCCATCAAGTACGGCGAGGACCGCTTCCTGACCCGCCAGATCGTCAAGGCCGGCTACCACACCACCTCGACCCTGGAGGCGCGCTGCCGGACGTTCGTGCCCGCGACGCTGGCCGAGTACTTCAACCAGCAGCTACGGTGGCGGCGCGCCCACATCATCGACTACCTCGGCGGCTGCAGCCACGTGTGGAAGCTGACCCCGCTGGTCGCCATCAGCTACTTCGGGGCCGCGTCGCTGCTGGTGCTCTATCCCATCGGCATGTTCGGCGCGCTGGTCGCCGGACGCTTGTTGCAGGTGGTCATGGTCCACGCGGCCTTCCTCGGGGCCTACGGCCTCTACTACCGGTGGAGGGTGCGCTCCTGGCCAGCACACGAACGGGTCAGCGCCCTCTCCTACGTCCCGCACGCGGTGTGCATGCCAATCAGCAACGGCCTCATGACCGTGCTCGCGCTGTTCACGCTCGACTCGAGCAGCTGGGAGACACGCCGCTGAGCTGACGTGGCACGTGGGGCGCGTTTCATGCGGTCGACTTCACCTCCAACCGTCTCACCTCGCGTCACTGAGAGGGAATCAGGACCGCGCGCAGGCCGAGATGATCGGATGCGTACACGCCGGCCAACGGAAGCGTGAAGGTTCGCTCGATGGCTTGCGGTACCAGCGAGCTGGAGACCCAGACGTAGTCGATGCGTGCGGTCGGGCTCGACGAAGGGAAGGTCGGTCCGGCGTCGCCGGGATGGAGGGCGGCCCAGGTGTCGACCCACGCGTTCGCCTCGAACGCGGTGCTCACGCCTCCTCCGGGCCCCTCGTTGAGATCGCCGACCAGGACGCGCGGGCCCGTGCTCGTCAGCCGGGCGACCGCCGTGGCTGCGGCCGCGGCCTGGCGCGCACGCACTGCAGCGTCCTGGTGATCGAGGTGCGTCGTCCCGAACGCGAACGAGTCGCCGGCGCGATCGATCCGGGCGGCGAGCACCTTGCGCGGGATGGCGCCGGGTGGCAGTGACTCGACGCGGACCTCGCCGATGGGATGGCGCGACAGGATCGCCAGTCCCTCGTCGTACGCATCCCACGCGCGGTGCGTGACCGTGCGGGTGCTCGCCAGGGGCGCCACGCCGCGCGCTGCGAGCGCGCCGACCAGCGCCTCGAGAGCGTCCCGACCTCCTGGCTCGAGGCACACCTCCTCGAGCCCGATCACGTCGGGGGCGGCCGCGGCCAGGCCGTCGGCGATCACCGGCAACCGCGCCTCCCAGCCGTCGATCAGGCAGCGCAGGTTGAGGGTGACGACCACCAGCGGCGCCGGCGTCGTTGCATCCACAGCGGCGCCGTCGGAGACCGCCCCACCGTCCGGATCGCCTGACGAAGCCTGCGTGCACGCGGAGGCGGCGAGCATGGCGAGCGAGAGCCGGCGCATGGCCTTCCGATACGCCGTCCGGGCGCTCCCCACAAGGGGCGAGCGCGATGGCTGGCAGCACCGTCAGCCACGTGTTGCAACAAGCAACGCCGCCGGGGCGCAACCCGGCAAGGCCTGGTGGCGGATGCTGGCGCGCCGGTTGCTGATGAGCGCCTCGTGCCCGTCACCTTCCTCACTTCGATTCCAGCGGTCGGCCCCCGGTCGGGCTCCGGCCCCCATCCGGCAGGCCGGCTGGCGGCCCTGATCGTCAGCCTGGTGGCCACGGCCTGCATCAGCGAGCCGGCCGCGGTCGACGTGGCCGAGGTCTCCGGAGCGGTCGAGACCATCGACGGCTGGGGCGACGGCGCGCTGGACATCTACTTCATCCCTGGCGGCGAGGCAGCCGAAGACCGACTCGCTCACGAGATCGGCGCGGCCCGGAGCTCGGTGCGAGTCGCCATGTACAACGTCACCAGCGCGCGCCTCGGCTACGCGCTGCTCGACGCGCAGAGGCGCGGCGTGGCAGTCGAGGTGCTGTGGGACGGCAAGCAGATGGTGAAGGACCACAACACGCTCGACGATGATCTCGTCGCGGCAGGGCTGACGATCACGCCGGTGACCAACCGCCGCTCCGAGTACGCGACCGTGCACGACAAGCTGTCGGTGATCGACGGCGAGCTGGTGACGATGGGCTCGGCGAACTGGGGGACCAGCGCGCTCCACGACAACGACGAATCACTGCTGGTGTTCCGCTCGCCGACCATGGCCGCGGTGGTCGCGGCCCAGCTCGACGAGATCCGTAGCCAGGTCAAGCGACCGCGGATCGGCGACCTGCCGGGACCGGCCCAGCTCTACTTCTCGCCGGAGGACCGACTCGACCGGGTGGTGACGTCGGCCATCGACGGGGCGCAGTCGCGCATCTTCGTCGCCGTGTTCTCGTTGCGCCTGCGCAGCGCCAGTGACGCGCTCGTCCGCGCGCACAACCGTGGTGTGCAGGTCTTCGTCGTCACCGACCGGAAGCAGTCGATCGAGTCCGTCGAGGACGAGCGGCTCCGGGCGGCCGGGATTTCCGTGATCGAGGCGCACAACACGACCGGGCCGTACACCGCGATGCACCACAAGTTCGCCGTCATCGACGACCGCGTGCTGGTTGGCGCCTACAACTGGACCACGACCGCCACGTTCTCGAACGACGAAGACCTGGTGGTGATCCGCGACGCCGAGGTCGCGGCCGCGTACGCCGGCGAGATGGGGCGGCTGTGGCGGCGCTACGGCGGCGACGGCGCCCTTCCGTTGCCCGCCCTCGAGCTGTCGATCGGCGCCACCTGCGATCGGACCGCGTGGGGAGACGAGCTGGTGCTCGTCGGCGATGCGCCGGAGCTGGGCGCATGGGATCCTGCGCGCGGCGTCCGGCTCGACGGCGCGACCTGGCCGCGGTGGACCGGGCGCGTGACGGTGCCGGCCGGTGCCCGCCTGCGCTACAAGCTGGCGCTGGTGCGAGCCGACGGGCGCGTCGACTGGGAGGTGGGAGCGGACCGCGAGGTCGTGCTGCCAACCGATCCGCAGGTCACGAGCGCGGAGATCGACGATGCCTTCCGCTACTAGCGCCTCCGGCACCTCTCGAAGGGCCGCGGCGCTGGCCGGACTGATCGGCATCGCTGCGGGCGGGTGCCTCGCGGCCGAGGAGTCCGCTGACGAGGCCGCCCGCGCCGCCGGCTTGCTGGCCGCGCCCGAGTTGCTCGCGTTCGAGGCCAGCGGGACGTGGCCGGCAACGGCACCGGGCGGCGCTCCCTTCGCGCGTGGGTGGATCGATGCGAGGGTGGCCAACCGCCGCCACCACAAGCGGGTGCTGGCCGAGGTGGTCGCGCCCCACCCGGCGGGGTTCGCACATACGCTGCACCCGATGGCCTACGAAGGCGAGCTGGGCGGTGGGATGGAGCGCTGGGGCACCGACACCCTCGAGTTGTTCGGCGGCGATGGGGCCGGCCCCGTGATGGCTCGCCTGCGTCTGCAGCACGACGCCGACGGCGACGGTGTCGACGAGATGGTGGTCACGCCCTGGCGTCGCATCGCAGGGGTGGGCGACGCGGCGGCGCCGCCCGACGAGCGCTGGCTGGCGACCGACTCGCCGATCGCGCCGGACGGTGCGCCGCTCGACGTCGTGTTCGCGCCGTTCCAGGATCCGGGCGAGACGATGATCGCGGCCATCGACGACGTGATCGCGCGCCAGCGGGCGGCGCCCGGCGAGCGCCACACCCTGCACGCGGCGGTGTTCAACGTCACCGATGACCAGCTGATCGACAGGCTGATCGAGGCCCACCGGACCGGCGTCGACGTCCGGGTCGTCTTCGACGGGCGCAAGCTTCGCCCCTGGTACGAGTGGTACCGTGGCGACGATCGGCTGATCGGAGCGGGCGTCCCGGTGCTGGGCGCGTTCCGGCCCGGCGGCGCCATGCACGACAAGCTGGTGATCCTCGACGGACGGCGCATGGCCACCGGCTCCTTCAACTGGGAACCCGGCGCCCGCCACGAGAACCACGAGGCGCTGTTCACCAGCGGCGAACCGACCCTGGTGACCGCGTACGCCGAGCGCTTCACGGCGCTCGCCGGCGGCCCCCTGACGGCACGGACCGCGGCCGCTGACCCCTCCGCCGCGGTCTCGGTCAGCTTCGCCCCCGACGAGGCACCGCAACGGATCCTGGGTCGCCTGATCGACGGCGCCACCCGTTCCATCCACGTCGCGATGTTCACGTGCAAGGACGTGGCCTACGACGACACGTCGCTGTTTCAGCGACTGGCCACCGCACGCCGTCGCGGCGTCGACGTCCAGATCATCCTCGACCACGGCATCCATGAAGCGTCCGAGTACCGCGGCGTGATCTCCGAGGATGACCCGTCCGACGAGTGGCTCGAGGCCCAGGGCATCCACGTGGTGCGCGCCGACAACACGCGAAGCCCCCACGCCTCGATGCATCACAAGCTGGCGGTGATCGACGGCGAAGTCGTCGTGGCCGGCGCGTTCAACTGGTACTTCGACGCGGCCTACCGCAACGACGAGGACCAGCTGGTCGTCCGCGACCGCGCGCTCGCCGCGCGTGTGACCGGCGAGCTGGCCGCGCTGATCCGCGAGTACGATCCCGCGTGGAACCCGGACGCCTGGCCGCGGGTGAAGGTGACCTTCGCGGTCCACGACAGCCGCACCCAGTGGGGTGACACCGTCGCCATCGCCGGTGAGCTGAGCGAGCTGGGAGCGTGGTCACCGGCGGCCGCGCTCGCGCTCGACGGAGCGAGCTGGCCCGTGTGGACCGGCACGGTCGACCTGCCCGCCGGCAGCCACCTGCGGTGGAAGGCGATCACGCGCAAGGCAGATGGCAGCACCTCGTGGGAACCAGGCGCCGACCGCACCACGATCGTGCCGACCGCAGGCGACACCACCGTGGTCCGGATCGACGCGCGTTGAGCCATACCTGCACGCCCTGATCGGATCGAGCGGTGATCGACAGGTCCGCCAGAGTGCTTGACAAGGAATCAGAATAGGATTCTTATTCTTATACGTGTCCGAGACGGCTCGCCCCCACACCCTGCGCTCGGTAGCGCGTCCCAAGCAGGCGCGTAGCGCCGAGACCCTCGAGCGGCTGCTCGACGCGGCCCAGGCCATCATCAAGGAACGAGGCGGCGCCGAGCTGTCGATCCCCGAGGTCGTCGCGCGCGCCGGGTCGTCGGTCGGCGGCTTCTACGCCCGCTTCAAGGACAAGGACGAGCTGGTGTGCGCGCTCGAAGAGCGCTTCGTCGTGGACATGCGCCGTCTGCTCGACGTGGTCACCGATGCCGACCGGCTTCGCGGTCTGACCCTCCGCCAGTTCGTCGGTCCCGCGATCGGCCGGCTGGTCCGGCTCTACCGGCGCAACGAGCGCCTGGCCGCCGCGTTCGCCGCGGCCTCGGCGCACAACCCGGGCAAGCACGCGCGCACGCGCGCGTTTCGCGACGAGATCGTCGAGCGCGTCGGGGCGCTGGTGCTGACCCGGAGCGCCGAGATCGGCCACCCTGACCCCGAGCGCGCGGTCGAGTTCGCGATCCAGATGGTGCTCTCGACCATGCGGGCCGAGGCCGTGTTCGGACCGACCCGGGCCCGCGGGCGCGCGCTGTCGGAGAACGAGATGGTGGTCGAGCTCGAGCACATGTTCGTGCGCTACCTGGGCATCACCTGACGCACCAACCAGGAACGACCGACGGAGGAGCGACGATGGAGTACACGCAGAACAACCCGCTGCCACGGCCCGCCAGCGGGACTCACCACGGAGTCGAGAGCACCATCAAGACCGTCTTCGACTGGCAGTACGCCCTCGACGAGGCGAAGTTGATGGCGCTGTACGAGAAGGGGAAGACGCTCAGCTGGAACGCCACCGAGATCGACTGGTCGCGCTCGGTCGACGTGGCGCGGATGTCGGCGCAGATGAACGTGCAGGGGTTCTTCAACGACGTCCTGCAGGCGCCGCGGCGGCTGGGCGCCGAGGAGGCCATCGAGTTCCGCACCCACCAGAACGCGCTGATGCTGTCGCAGTTCCTGCACGGCGAGCAGGGCGCGTTGCTCGCCTCCGCCCGCATCGTCGAGACGGTGCCGTGGGCGGAAGCCAAGTTCTACGCCGCGGTCCAGGTCATGGACGAGGCGCGCCACGTGGAGGTCTACCACCGCTACCTCACCGAGAAGCTGGGCATCTCCTACGAGGTTCAGCCCGCGCTCGAGACCCTCCTCGACGACATCGTCTCCGACTCGAACTGGGACGTGACGTACCTCGGCATGCAGATCATGGTCGAGGGCCTGGCGCTGGCCGCGTTCGGCACCGTGCGCATGACGATGTCCGGCGAGCCGCTCATCCAGGACATCACCGCGCGCATCATGGCCGACGAAGCTCGGCACGTCGCGTTCGGCGTGATGTCCCTGCGCAAGCTCTACGCCCAGGAGATGACCGAGGCCGAGCGGCGCTATCGCGAAGACTTCATCTGCGAGGCGGCGCACCTGCTGTACGAGCGACTGGTCCCGACCCAGGTGCTCGACCGGCTCGGCTTCGACCGGAAGGTGTGGCTGCCCTGGATGATGCAGTCACCGTTCCAGAAGGGGATGCGGGCGATGATGTTCTCGAAGATCGTCCCCAACCTGAACCGGCTCGGGCTTCTCACGCCGCGTGTCCGCGACGTGTTCCGCGGGCTCGACATCCTCAAGTACGAGCACGACAAGGACTCGATCGAGGAGCCGAGCGTGAGTCCGCCGCCGGAGCTGATCAAGCTCCTGATGGAGCACCTCGGCGCGGCGCCTCTCCGCTAGACTGCGCCACCGCCATGGCGCTACGACGTCATCTCTGAGGTCGCCCACGGCGTGTTCTCTGGCGCGCCATCCGTCGCGGTGACAGGATGCCCATCATGCGCGCCGTACTCACCGTCCTCCTCGGAGTCATCGCCGCGTGCAGCGGGTCCTCGTCCCCCGTCAGGACGCTCCCCGACAAGAGACCGCCGCCAGGGGATGACGACGCCAAGCCCCCGCCGTCCGGTCCGCCGGTCGCGCGGATCGTCGACACGGTGGAGGAGCTGTTCGGCGTGCGGGTCGCCGATCCCTACCGGTGGATGGAGGGCGCCGACAACGCCGAGCGCGACACCTGGATGCGCGCCCACGGCGCCCACGCCGCCGCCTGGTTCGAGCGTGTCCCCGAGCGCGACCGGCTCCTGGCCCGGATCCGTGAGCTCGGCGACGACCTGGCGTCATCGGACTATGTCCAGCTCGCCGGCGGCCGGACGTTCTACTACCACACCGCCGCCGGCGCCTCGCTGCCGGTCCTCATGGTGCGCGATCCGGACGGCGCCGAGCGCGTGCTCGTCGATCCGTCGACGATCGCAGGACAAGGCGGGCACGCCTCGCTCGACTCGTACAGCGTGTCGCCCGACGGCGAGTACGTCACCTACGCTCTCTCGACCGGCGGCAGCGAGATCAGCTCGATCCTGCTGATGAAGGTCGGGACCGGCGAGGTGCTGCCCGACAGCATCCCGATGGTGTGGGGCGAGTTCAGCGCGCAGTGGTTACCCGACGGGTCGGGCTACTTCTACACCCAGATGGTCGAGCCGGCGCCGGGCGGCGATCCGATCCAGAACATGAAGGTCCGGCTCCACCTGGTCGGGACCCCGGTCGCCGACGACGTCGACATCCTGGTCGCCGACAGGTCACCGACCCTGGCGATCGCCCCCGAGGAGTTCCCGATGGTCACGGTCGCGCCGGGCACGACGTGGGTGATCGCGCTGGGCCTGGGCGCGCGCACCGAGCAACGGATCGCGGTCGCCAAGCTGTCGGCGATCGACAAGACCGGCGCCGCTGCCACCCGGTGGACGGTGGTCGCCGACTACGACGATCAGGCTCTGGCCTCGTTCGTCCAGGGCGATCGGCTTTACCTGCAGAGCTTCAAGGGCGCGGCGAACTTCCAGCTCCTGTCGGTGCCGCTGGCCACGCCGTCGATCGCGAAGGCCCGGGTCGAGGTCGCCGAGGATCGCGAAGCGCGCCTGACCGGGGTCGCCGCCGCCAAGGACGCGCTCTACTTCATCCAGACCCGCGTCGGGCAGTCAACGCTCTACCGGAAGCCGTGGAAGGCCACGAAGGCGACGGCGGTCGCGCTGCCCTACGCCGGCATGGCCGTCGGCCCGATCGTCGATCCACTGCGCGTCGGCGCGATGTTCTCGCTCAACAGCTGGATCCGCCCGACCACGTTCTTCGCGGTCGGCGCCAAGGGCGAGCCCGTGCTGGCCAATCTCGGCACCACCAGCGGCGCTGACTTCTCGGCGATCGTCGCCGAGGAAGTCGAGGCGACCAGCGCCGACGGGACGCGGGTGCCTTTGTCGATCCTGCGGCGCGCGGATCTGACGCTCGACGGCTCGCACCCGGCGATCGTGCTCGGCTACGGCGGCTACGGCTTCTCGCTAGACCCCTCGTTCGACGCCGGCCCGCTGGCGTGGCTCGAACGCGGGGGCGTGTTCGCGATCGCCCACGTCCGCGGCGGCGGCGAGAAGGGCCAGCAGTGGTACTTCGACGGCAAGGGCGACAAGAAGATGAACGGGGTCAACGACATCATCGCGTGCGGCGAACACCTGGTCGCCAAGGGCTACACCAGCAACACCCGGCTGGCGATCCAGGGCGGCAGCTTGGGCGGCATCCTGGTCGGGCGCGCGATCACCGCTCGCCCCGAGCTGTTCGCCGCGGCCAACATCAAGGTCGGGCTGGTCAACCCGGTGCGCATGCTCCACGCCAGCAACGGCGCCAACCAGAAGGCCGAGCTCGGCGATCCCGAGACCGAGGCCGGGTTCACGCAGATCCTCGCGATGGACCCATATCAGCACGTCGAGGACGGCGCCGCGTACCCGGCGACGGTGTTCACGGTGGGGCTCAACGACGCCCGTGTGGCGCCGTGGATGAGCGCCAAGATGGCGGCGCGGATGATGAAGGCGAGCTCGAGCGGCAAGCCGATCCTGTTGCGCATCGACGGCGACGCCGGCCACGGCGTCGGCTCGACGCGCGACCAGCAGTTCAAGGAGCAGGCCGACGTCTGGGGCTTCTTCCTGTCGGTCGCCGGCGAGCCCGGATTCAGCGTCCCGGAGTAGGGTGGGCGCGCCGCGCTCCGCGGCGGTACCGGCGTGTTCGTCGAGGCCGGCGATCGCTCGCTCGCCCCCTACTGCGGGCCGTAGCGCACGCCGAGACGCGGCTCAACGGGCCGGCGCGCGATTTCCTGGCGGTGTCGCCGCGTCTTCCGTCGACGGCACGGCCGAGAGGTTCTCCGAGTTCGCCGTGTACAGGCGGGGCGTGCGAGACTCGGGGTCGACGACGACGCGCTCGATGCGCGGATCGGCGAGCGTCACGCGCGTCGTCGCTGTGTTCGCGTGCACGACCGTTCGCGCGACGCGCGTACCAGAGGCGTCGAGTCCGACGACCTCGACGTACGCGTCCCATGGAGGCTCCGACTGCGCGAGCTCGATGGCCACGCCCCCCGCGATCTTCGTCGCGCGCGCGATCGTGATGTCGGGCCCGCCGCCGCGCGTGAGCCAGCCCCGCACCCACGTCGAGGCATCAGCGCCGCACGTCCGCTGGATCGACTCGAGCAAGTCGCTCCAGCGCGCGGACTTGTGCCCGAAGCGGGCGACGAGATCGGCGAGCGCGGCGACCAGGCGATCGTCGCCGAAGCGGAGCGCGACCATGTCCAGGATCTGCGTCGCCCGCGAGTAGGCGAGCGTGCGCGCGTGAGCCGCCGTCGTGTCGCGCGCGAAGCCGAGGACCGGTTGCGGGCTGGGCTTGGACGCCTCCCTCGCGACGAGCCACGCTCGCTGGCGCCGCGTGGCGGCGAGGTCATCGGGGTCAGCGCCGATGTGCGCGGCGATCGATGCGAGCGTTTCGTGCAGCGCCGCCTCGTCGGCTTCGAACCGCGCGGTCACCAAGCTGCCGAACCACTTGTGCGCGAGCTCGTGCCGGATCAGATCGCGGTTCCTCATATCGGGCACGATGATGAGCCCGCGCCCGAGGTTGAGCCCCTCGAACCCGCGGCCCGAGACGACGATACACGTTCGCTCGTCAGGCATCGGTCCGAGCACGAGCAGCGCGCGCCACGCCGACCCGACGAACGCGAGGGCATCCTCGAGAACCTCGTCGCTCGCGGCGGAGATCGCGACCTCGACCGCACCGGTCGACGACGTCGCGACCCGCCACGCCGTCGAGAACGCGACGCTCGGCGAGCCCTTCGGGAACGTGGTTTCGATTCGCCCGTCGCCGAGATCGCGCGTCGTGAACGGGCCAGCGCTCTTCGGGGTCATGGCCGCCGGCGCGACGACGACGAGCTCGAGGTCGTTCCGGTTGCCGGCCTTGAGTGACGACGATACGTAAGCTGCGCCGACATAGGCGGGATCGAGCGGGCGGAAGAACCGCCCGAGATGGTCCTTGGCGAGATCGAGCTGCGCGTCGACGCGGATCGTGACGGGTTTGGCCACGGGGAGCTCGATCGTCATCGTGCCTTCGTCGACCCGCACGAACGGCACCTCGCGATCGTCGACGCTCACCGTGACGTCGCGCCCGTGCGGTGCGATCCACAACCGGATCGTCTTCTCCTTGCCCGGATCGAACCGGGTCACCGTGCTCGTCGCGAGCTGGCCGCACGGCATGTCGAGCTCCACGCGAATGCCATAGCGTGCACTCGTCGTGTGCTTCCCGACCCGCACGCATTCGACCAAGGGCTCGATCTCGTGATCGGCCAAGGGGTGATCGGCCGGGTCGCGCCAACCGAGGAATTCCGGATCGATCACGAGGATCTCGGCGCCGGGGGCGTCCAGCGCGAATGGTGTCGATGCCGCGGTGATCGCGAGGTGCGCGGTCGCGACCGGCTCCCAACCCTTCGCGCCGAATCGCATCGCAACGATGTCGAGATCCTGGAGCGCGGCCAGCGTGGGTCGCTCGCCATCGGCGAGAACCGTGCCGGTGATGCGATCGCCGTGGATCTCGATCGGGCCCAAGCGATAGTGCGGCAGGTCCTTTCGGATCGCAGCACGAAGTCCGGGGACGCGGCGCTCGGCGGCGGCGACGAGGCCAGCGTCATCGAACGCCTCATCGAGCACGGCGGCGAGATCGCTCGGCGAGAGTGCGGCGCGAATCGCGACCGCGGTCGTGTTGGCCTCGGTGCTGTACTCGCTGGCGGCGAATTCGAGGTTCCCGCGTCGATACTGTGCCGGATCGCGGTCGGTGCGCTCCGCGAGCAACTCCGCGCGTGCACCGCTGGGACCAGTCAGGATTGGTGGCGCCGGCACCGGTGCCGGCGCGACGATGGGCATCGGTCGCTTCGACGACCGTGCGTCGCACGCGGCGAGCGCGACGACGAAGACGAGCAGCGTGCGACTCACGACCGTTCGAACGTACTACGAAGCGGCGATGGCAGGTTCACCGCCGCCCTGTGGCAGGATCGCTCAGCGGCAACCCGCGACGCCGTGGCATAGCGCGGCGCGCGACTCGGCAAGCCTGGCCAGGCGGTGCGCGAGCTCGCGTGGTTGCTCGGCCGCCTGTCGGTGCATCGCCGCGACGATCGGCGGGATCGCGTGCCCGCGCATCTCCGGCGTTGGATCGCCGTCGACCCCGCGCATCACGTACTCGAGCCAGTCGTCGTCGGAGCCGCCCTTGCGCGACAGCGCCTCGGCGCACGCCTCCGGCGGGATCGCGCGACAGGCCGCCGCACGCTCCTTGGACATCTGCGCGCCCGCGGAGATCAGCAACCCGTAGAGCTCGCGCGGCGTCAGCTTGGCCCCGGGCGGCATCTTCGGCGGTTGCGCCGGACCGTCCCGATCCGGGATCCCCAGGTCGAAGGCCGGCTCCCGGAGCGGCCAGGCGACGCCGAGGAGCATGTCGAGGTCCTCGCTCGCGGTCGCGGTCGCCCAGTCGGGAATCGCCGCGACCACAGCGTCGAGCTCCGCGGCGAGCACGATCCGATCGGCGTCCGACGGAGGCGCGTCCTGGACGATCCGCGCCAGGTTCGCCGCGATCCGAGGGGCCAGCGACATCGACTGCGCTGCGCCGATGTCGCCGAGGTCGGTGCCGGCCTGCGCGGTCAGGAGCCGCTCGAGGTCGAGCAGCAGGCGAATCCCGGCCGTCGGGGCTCCGCCGCGCGCCAGCTCCCGGGCCTGGGCGATCGCGATCTGGCCGAGGTGGAGCATCTCGAGCGCCACCATCGGACCTCGACCCGCCAGGAGCGGCGAGCATCCAGGCGTGGCGTTCCGCAGCACCGCCGCGATCCCCGCCACCACCGGTTGGGCGCACCGATCGAGCAACGCGGCCAGCTCGGCGGGCGGCTCGGTGAGCGGCGTCGCCGTGCAGACCTTCAGCGAGGCCGACGTACAGGTCGCGTTGGCCGCGCGGCCAGCGTCGCCGAGCGCGGCGAAGTCTCGCGCGCACGCCGCGAGCGGGTCGCCGCCGGCGCCGATCATCGCGCGTCGCGCGGCGTCGTCGGGGCACTCGCGGCGCTGATTGGCGCGCAGGCGTGCGATCAGCGCGGCCTCGATCCGGGCGACCTCAGCGCCGTCGTCGAGACGACTCGGGGCCAGCGCGGGAAGCGGCGGGTCTGGCACAACGGCCACGGCCGTATCCGGAGAGACTTTCGGCGGCGCGTCGCGCTTCTTGCCGCCGCAGCCGGCGATCAGTGCGACCGCCAGGACCGGGAGGAGGCGCATGCGCCGACGGTATCAGAGTTCGCTTGCGGACCGGGATGCGGATGGGCGAGCTGCTGGCGCTGCAGACGCTGACGCCGCACTCATTCGTAGGACAGTGGTATGGAAATGAACGACCGCAACGAGGATCGCATCTCGTCATTGCTCCAGGAAAAATGGGCCGAAGGGTTCGGCCTCCATGTCCAGGGAATCGTCTTTGCAGCAGGAGCCTTCCTGCCGTGCGAGGGCAAGAAAGCCCGGTCCGGATCTGGGCTGGTAACGGCAATCACCTTTCTGGGAGAGTCCTCGGTTTCGTCGGTGCTAGCTGAAAACAATGGCGCTTGGGTTCATCTCACCGAGTGCGACAGCATCATTCCCGAAGGCCTGAACCTCCGGTTGAGCTGCGGCGAAGGCCAGATGGGAAACGAGGGCTACGTCGCGGTTTGCGCGAAGAATACGAATCGGCTGATCTGGTTCGCGTTCTTTGAGTGCTCCAACCCCTTTTCGGGACTCCGCTTCGAGGAAGGAGTCCTGATCGCGGAGAACTCCTATGAACAGGAATGGGGATTCCCGCTCAATGCGCCGCAAGACTTCTGGATTCGGCCCATAGCGTGAGGAACAGTCGTCAATCCCTCGGGGGACACCCAAGAACCGGCCGGTGAGGGACACCTGAAAACCGGCCAGTCGTAACCTCCAGGACGTTGACGGCGGCGAAGGGGACGTGGTCCCCCGCCGAGGTGAACGTCTTGACCGACGACAAGCATCGGCAGGTGATCGCGCTGGGCCAGCTCGGCTGGAGCCGGCGCAGGATCGAGGAGGCCACCACGGTTCGCCGCGAGACGGCGAGCGCCTACCTGAAGGCGGCCGGTGCGGTCGCCGAGGACGCGCCGGCCGCCAAAACCGGCCAGTCCGGAGGGGGTGTCCACCGACCCTGGGCCTGAGGGGACGTCAAAAACGGCCAGTCCGGAGGGGGTGTCCACCGACTCGGGGCCGGCGATCGGCGCGCCGGGCCGGGCCCCGGCGGCCAGCGCGTGCGAGCCGTACCGCGACGGCATCGAGCTCGCGCTCAAGGTCGGCCGCAACGCCAAGGCGATCTGGCAGGACCTGGTCGAGCTGCACGGCTTCGGCGGCGGCTACGCGAGCGTGAAGCGCTTCGTGCGCAAGCTGCGCGGGACGCAGACGCCGGAGGAGCGCGTGGTGATCGTGACCGCGCCCGGCTCTGGGCATGCGGCCTGAAGGCTCGAGTTAGTGGCTCGGGCCTTCGCTCTTTTCGGCTACGGGGGTCGCTCTCCCATCCCGCCCCGTTCGCCAGGGCCAGTTCTCGGCCCACGTCACCCGACCCAGATTCACGCGGTTCTACGCGACCACCAACACTCGGCGACGAGCTCGTTCCTGGTCTTGCAGAGCAAGAGCCCGATGGTCGGCTCGTCGTCGGGCGCCTTCACCTGCGCGTCGATGGCCGTGCAGTAGAAGCCGAGCTGCCCGAGGTGGTCTGGCTTGAACTTGCCCGCCTTCAGCTCGCCGACCACGTAGCGACGCAGGCGCAGGTGGTAGAAGAGCAGGTCGATGAAGAACTCGTCGCCGCTGACGTCGAGCACGCGCTGACGCCCGGCGAACGCGAAACCCGCGCCGAGCTCGAGGAGGAACTTCGTGATGTGCTGCACGAGCGTCGCCTCGACGACGCGCTCCTGCGCGTCGTCACCGAGGCCGAGGAAGTCGAGCGACCTCGGCGCGCTCATCGTGCGGATCATCGAGACCGCCGCGGTGACTCCCACCTGGCGGGATCGGGTGCAGCTCGCGACCGGCTTCGCCGAGGACGTCGCGAGAGGGCTTCTTGAACGTCTCGTGCGGCAGCGGAGTGATCGACCGTCAGATGATCCTGAGGTCGTGCTCGATGGCGTGGATCAATCAGTGCCGACGACCACCGTAGACCTTGGTGAAGAGCGCCTTGTTGGCGTCGAACCAGTCCCACACGACGTAGTCGCCGTTGAGCTTGGCGCGGATCGCGGCGGCGATCTCCTCGGAGCGGTCGATGTCGTCGACCGCCGCTTCGATGCCCATCACGTCACTACGACCGAGCATGGCCTGGAGCGTCGTCACCGACACGAGGCCGTGTCGAGCATCGTACTCGTCGAAGCCGACGTGGAAGGTCCCGCTGACGCGGAAGGCCTTGGGCGCGTAGGAGGGAGGTAGCGATGCGGGCGACTTCACCGTGACCAGATCACCGACCTCGACACCGAGGAACCGCGCGAGATCGTCGCCGAGCACGATCGACGCCGGTGTGTCGACGCCAAGTGACTCGAGGGATCCGGACTTCATCCGCGACTCGAGCCGCAGTACGCGTGCGACGCGGGTCGGATCGACGGCCTTGATCGCCAAGCTGACGCGGTCGCGCGATGCGCTCGTGACCTCGGCCTCGAGGAGCGTGAACGGCTCCGCGGCCACGACACCGGGGCTGGCCTCGACGATGGGGAGCAGCGTTCGGTAGTCCGTCAGCGGGCCCTTGCTCCGCATCACGAACAGCTGTCCGCCCACCGACGTCACCTTGTCGCGGAGCACGTCGGGCGGATCGCGGATCCAGGTCGGAACCTCCGGCAGGGCCGTCAGGGGTTCTTCGACGACGCGATCGTCCGGCCTGACGGGCACGCTGCGAGGCTTGTCCTCCTGGGACTTCCCACCCTGGCCGCATGCCGTCACCACGATCGCGAACACGCATGTGCGACGCACTCGACCCTGGTTACCACACACGCCGCGCGACCGGCGCGTGAACGCCCAACCGCTGCAGGACCACCACTCGCACTTCGCCGTGAACCGGATGCGTGGCTCCAGTCCCGACCCAGGGATGTATCTCGAGCAGGTCCAGCGCGGCGTTCAACTCGCGATCGAAGAGCAGCGGGGCTGCGCGGACGGTTCTTTCGCCACCACCGCGACGCGCGTTGGATCGACGTCATCGCCGATGCGGCGATCCGGATCTCGAACACGCCCGGCATCTATCGGCGGCGAAGAAACGCGCAGGCGCGATCGGCGCCGACGAACCGCCCTGACTTGATCTCGGCGACGCCGCGCGAAATCTCCGCCTCGGCGTCGAGGTCGATCGGCTCGTCGCCATCGTGCACGACGACGGTCAGCCGAGCGCCTTCATGCAGTTTCGCCCGCGTGACTACCCTGCCCTTGACGACGGTGGCGCTCACGGCCCGCATGAGTCACACGCTTGCACGCGCCAGAAACTCAAGCAATATCAATGCGGTGGAGACGCCGGGAGTCGAACGCGGCGTCAGTACGCGCCGCCGACCCAGAACCGGATCGAGTGGAACGTGTCGCTGGCGCCGGAGGCGACGTACATCGGGTTGGTGTCGACGGGCTCGAAGGCCCAGCCGAAGCGAACCAGATCGTAGCCGAGGCCGAACTCGAGCTTGTCGTCGACGAGCCGGGCCAAGACACCCAGGTTCAGGCCGAAACCGTCGGCGTCGCCGGACTTGAAGCGGCTGTCGAGATCGCCGCCGCCGGCGACCAGGCGGTTCTCGATCCCGACCCACGGGCGCAGGATCCCGAACGTGCCCTCGCCGCGCACGCCCAGTCGAACCACGTTGTAGTCGACGTCGGGCAGCGCGTAGGCAAGGTCGCCGGCGAACGAGTAGAGGAGGCGGGTCCAGCCCACGTCGAAGCCGAGGCCGAACCTGGAGTCGAGCTTGAGGCGGTAGCGCAGGCCCGCCTCGAACAGCCGGTGGTTGAAGTTGGCGCTCTCGCTGCCGCGCGCCGCGGTGTCCTGCGGCGAGAAGCCGAGGCCCACGATCACGGTGAGAGGCCACAGCCGCCACACCTTGGGCTTCAGGCGCCACGGCGCGAGCTCGGCCTCGAAGCGACCCATGACCCGGCCGTTGGCGTCGAAGGGCGCCGTGAACATCTCGTCGCCGGGGTTGTCGTAGCGGAAGCGACGCCAGCTCACGTCGGCGCCGAGCCGGGCCACGGCCACGGCGCCGCGCGGTCCCTTGGGCGCGGTCGGCCTGGGCGGCTCGACCGGCGCCAACGCGTCGAGCGAGACCGTCACCTCGTGCTCCTGTCCACCCTCCAGCTCGATCCATTGCTCGAACGGCACACGGCCTGGCACGATGACCCGCACCTCGTGGGCGCCGGGCTCGACCTCGACGGTCAGCGGTAGCTTGCCGCGATCCTTGCCATCGACCAGCACGCGGGAGTTGGCCGGGGCCTCGCCGATCACCTTGAGGGTCGACACCGCTGGCACCAGCGAGATCTTCATCGTGACCGGGATGCGCGCCTTCTTCTTGTCCTTGATGGCGTCGACGATCAGGGTCTCGAAGCGGGGCACGTGGCCGCCGAGCTCGAAGATCACCGTGTACTCGCCGGGAGCGAGCTCGGTCTCGAGCGGCGTGGTGCCGAGGGGCTCGCCTTCCTTGTTACCGAGGTAGACGTCGGCCCCCTCCGGTACCGACCCGATCTGCACCGGGCGTGTCTTCTGCGCCCACGCCGGGGTCGCGACCGAGAGGAGGACGAGGGTCACGAACAAGGCGAGCGCGCGCGGCACCCGCGCATGATATGCGAATCTCGCCGCGATGGCGCCTCCTCCAGGGTCTCCGCGTGCACCCGGGTTGCCGATGGAGACCGCACGCCTGGCGCTGTTCGCGCTGGGCGTGGCGCTCATCACGAGCCGCGTCGGCCTGGTCGTCCACGAGCTGGTCGGGCACGGCGTCACCGCCAGCGCGTTCGGCGCCGAGATCGAGGAGGTGCGCCTCTACGCCACCGCCGGCGGCTGGATCAGCTACGACCGCGACCATCCATGGACCTGGACCGAGGCGCTGGTGGTCCAGCTCGCCGGCATCGCCGTCGAGCTGGTGATGGGCGCCGCCGCCGCCGTCGCGGCCTGGCGCACGCGGGGTGCGCTCGCCGTCGCCCTCGGTGGCGCGGCCCTCGGGCTCTGCCTCCACGCCGGCTTCTATCTTGCCGCCGGCACCTACCACGGCCTCGGCGACGGCGCGCTCCTCCACCGCCGCCTCGGCGATGACCGCGGCTGGTTGTGCTGGCCGATCGCCGCCGCCATGGTGGGCGGGTGTTTCGTCGGCGCCCGCCGCCTCGCCGCCATCGTCCGGGTCTGGCTACCCACGCCGTCGGCCACTCGCCAGCTCATGGCTCTGACCGTGGCCCTGGCCGCCGCCGCCGGCGCCCACGCCGGCCTCGCCTCGGCCGAGGTCGCCCTCCGGCCGAGCCCGACCTACCAGGCCATCATGAAGCCCGAGCGGCAGCGGGTCATCGATCAGGACCTGGCCCGGTGGGCCGCGGCCGAGCAGGCCCGCGGGAAGGCGCCCGATCGCGGTGCCGTCGCGGCGCACCGCCGCCGGCTCGAGACCGAGCGCCCGCGGCCCCTGCCCTTCGGCGCCATCCTCGCGATCGCCCTGGCCCTGGCCACGGCCGCCGGCGCCGCCCTCGGGCGACCGCGGCCGGGAGACGTTGCCCGCTTGCCACAACCTGCCGTCCGCCGGGCTGTCACATGGGCGGTGATCGCGGCTCTGTCCATCAGTGCAATCGACGCGTTGGCTGCCTAAGAATGCTAGTGTCGCCCCGATGGAAAAGCGGGCACGCGACGTCATCGCAGGGGCGCTGCGCCCCAACGATCCTCGCCGCTTCCTCGTCGAAGCGATGATCGGCGCCATGGACGCCGATGGAAAGATCGACGAGCGCGAAAACGCGCTGCTCAAGAAGCGTCTCGACGAACACGAGATGTTCGCCGGCCTGTCCGAGCAGAACTCGAAGATGTTGCTCGAGCTTGCCGCCGACGCCGTGAAGTTCGCCGGTGGCGCCATCGCCCGGGTCCCCGCCATCGCCAAGGGCCTGCCCGCCCGCCTGCATCGCATCACCGCCATGGCCATGGCCTGCGAGATCGTGGTCGCCGACGAAAACGTCGCCCAGACCGAGCTGGCGTTTCTCGAGAACCTGCGCCTCGCCCTGCGCCTCGCCCCCTACGAGGCCACCGACATCTTCGCCGCCGCGAAGGAGCAACGGGCGCTGCGCTACCTCGACGATCGCCTGCTGCGCCTGCGCAGCCTGGTGCCGGTCGCGGTCGAGATGTTCACGCTGCGCGCGTCGACCCTGGGCAAGCTCTCCGACGACCACCGCTTCGAGCTGCGCGATCTGCTGGTCGCCATCCCCGACATGGCGCTGCGCGATCACGAGATCGAGGGCCTCCTGTTCCAGTCGTTCCGTCGTCCCCGCGGCGGAGTCGGCGTCGAGGTCGAGCTGAGCCAGATGGCGCAGTCGCTGCCCGACCCGGTCGATCGCTACTGGATGGTGGTCTACGCCCTGTGCGCCGAGCAGGTCAACCAGCTCTCGCGGTGGCGCTTCATCCCGTTCGTCTCGCTGTTGCAGCGCGCCTTCCAGATCGGCGACGCCGACATGGAGCTGGCCGCCACCGACTCCGCTGGCTTCCCGAACTCGCTGCCGCGCCCGAAGTGAGCGCTGGCGGCGCTTGCGCCGAGCGCTACTTCTCCGCTTCCTTGCTGCCGACCACGGTCATGTTCATGCCGACCTGGACGGAGACGTTCTTGCCGTCGATCGGGACGAGGACCTTGCCGTTGAGGTACCAGCCGAACGAGCCGGTGGAGAACTCCTTCACCTCGGCGATCAGCTCGGATCCGTTGATGACGATCTTCAGCGGTTCGGCCTTCTCGACAAACTGAGCACGGGTCACGGGGCAGGTGGTCTTGGCCATGGCGCGCATTGTGCCATCATCGAGGCCGGCGATGACCTGGGTCTTGCTCGTGTTCGGGGTCTCCTGTGCCACGGCCGCGGCCGTGTCGCTCTGGCCACCCCAGCGCCCGGGCACGGTCGCCGTCCTGATGTGGCCGGTGGGCTGGCTGGTCGGCGAGCTGCCGCTCCACGTCCTCGCCCTGTGGACCGGCACCGGCGCGGTGCTGGTCAGCCTCGGCGGCGCCGCGGCCTGGCCGGGCTGGCTCGGGCTTGTCGCCCTGGCGCTGGCCCTCGCCGGCCTGCGCCAGCACCTCGTCTACGCCGCGGTCACCACCCGCAAGATCGACGAGGTGCTCGGTCCCGATCCCGCGCCGGCGCCGCTGCCGTGGAAGGCGCTGGCGCTGGTGCTGCCGTTCCGGCCCCGCCGCATCACCCGCGAGCGCGACCTCGAGTACGCGCGCATCGACGGCAAGCCGCTGCGCCTCGACGTCTATCACCAGGACGGCGCCCACCACGGCCCCGGCCTGCGGCCGGTCTTCGTCTACGTACACGGCGGCGGCTGGGTGATCGGCAACAAGCGCCAGCAAGGCCGCCTCACCGTCCACGAGCTCGCCGCCGCCGGCTGGGTCTGCGTCTCGGTAAACTACCGGCTGTCGCCGCGCGCGACGTTTCCGGATCACCTGATCGATGTGAAGCGCGCGCTGGCGTGGATCAAGGCCCACATCGCCGAGCACGGCGGCGATCCGCGCTTCATCGTGATCGGCGGCGGCTCGGCCGGCGCGCACCTCGCCAGCCTGGCCGCCCTCACAGCCGGTCAGCCCGCGTACCAGCCCGGCTTCGCTGACGTCGATCTGTCGGTCCAGGGCTGCGTCGCGTACTACGGCGTCTACGATTTCGTCGACGGCGATCGTCACTTCCGCCACAAGGCCTTCCACGATCTCCTGCTGGCGCGCATCGTGATGAAGCAGCCGCTCGCGCGCGCGAGCGAGCTCTACGAGCGCGCCTCACCGGTTGCCCAGATCACCGCAGCCGCCCCGCCGTTCCTGGTGTGGCACGGCGATCGCGACAGCCTGGCGCCGGTGACCGCGGCCCGCACGTTCGTGAAGACGCTGCGCGCCACCAGCCGCGCCCGCTGCGACTACGTCGAGCTGCCCGGCGCGCAACATGCGTTCGAGCTGTTCCCGTCACTGCGCAGTGTCGCCGTCGTGCACGGCACCAAGCGCTTCTGTCAAGCGCTCCACGCTGCCTGGCAGCGGAGCGCGCTCACTCCCGCTGACTCACGCTGACCGACGTGCTCGCGCGCGAATCCGCGTGCATAATCGGCGCGTGCAGTCCCAGACCATCGACCTGATCGAGCGCGTGCGTTCCCGCCTCCGCGAGGTCGGCCAGCCATGCTCCGTCGCCGGACCGGCGTCCGAGGAAGCCGTCGCGGCCGCCGAGGAACAGCTCGGTGGCGCGTTCCCGCCGTCGTACCGCGCGTTCCTGCGCCGCTTCGGGAGCCTGACCCTGCCCGCCGAGATGGCCGTGGTCCACGACTTCGTCGGCATCGATGCCAAGGCGCCCGACGGCAAGGGCGTCGTCGAGCGCACGCTGGCGGCGCGGGTGGAAAACCGGCTGGGCAACGCGCTGGTCGTGGTCGGCCTCGGCGCGGGCGCCCGCGAGTGGTTCTGCCTCGACGCCGCGCGCGGCCGCACCAGCGACGAGCATCCGGTGGTGATGTTCGACGCGCGCGACAACCAGGTCGACATGGTCTTCTACGACGACTTCGAGAGCATGGTCCGCGAGGTGCTCGAGTTCGTCGAGGACACGCTGCTTCATCCCAGCGGCGAAGCCTCGGTCGGCTGAGCGCCAGGCCGGCGATCACGCCGGCGCGCCAGCGCGCGCGTGCTGGTCAGCACCGCGGCGAGCACGGTGCTGACCACCAGCCAGTGCGAGTAGCGGTAGTCGGGCGTCGACGCGATGGGCAGGAGAGCCAGCTCCATGGTGACGCCACTGACCAGGAGCGCGAAGGCGTCGCGCTGATGGCGCGCCGGCCATAGGAGCGCGACCGCGAGCAGCAGGTAGACGAACGGCCGCCACAGCGGCGAGTGCATCGCGACCTTGAACAGCGACGAGTCGAGCCAGGCCTGGAAGCGGGTCCAGCGGCGCGGCGCGTTGTCGATCGCCGTCTCGGCCAGCTTGGGCCGGGCGCGGATCACCACCACCATCCCGGCCGGCCTGCGCCCGAGCGCCAGCACGTGGCGGAACGTGCGCAGGCGGTGCACCACGTAGAGATACGGATGGCGGGTGACCTGCGCGCGCCACGCCCGATAGATCGCCGCGCGCTCGGCGGGCGTGGTCTTGCGACCCTCGTCGAGATCGAACAGCCGATCGAAGCCCGACACCAGCGAGCTGAAGTCGAACGCCTTGTAGCCCTTTCGCGCCCGCTCCTGGATGTGATCGTCGACCACGAGCGGCGTGCCGTCGAGCAAACGCTTCCATTCGTCGTCGCTCAGGTCGCCGGCCAGGAGCTGGATGCCGACGATGTCCATGACCGCCACCGACGAGTGCCAAAGGTGCGTGCGCTTGTCGGTGAGGGCGTCGTTGATGCCGAACGCCGCGACCGTGATGACCAGCGCCACGCCGATCGCGATCCCGGTGCGGCGCAGGCGCGCCCCCCAGCCCGGCGCGTGCTCGCGGGCGAGCAGCAGCACGATCAGCGGCAGGGTCGCGGCCGGCGCGTTGTGGCGCAGCAGCGTGGCCAGCATCAGCGCCGCCAGGCCGGCGAAGCGCACGCCGCGACGATCGTCGAGCAGGCCGGCCACGCCGAGGAGGAGCGCGCCGGCCATCAGGCAGTCCTTCCAGATCACCATCATCGGCGTGAGCACCGGCGGGAACAGCAGGATGGCCACCGCGGTCAGCGCTGCCCGCGATGGCCGCATCACCCGGGCCACGATGAAGTACGTGCCCAGGAGGAACGCCCAGCTCTGCACCACCAGCATGCCGAACGGCCCCGGCGTCAGCCGATCGAGCACGCTCCACAGCATCGCCATCACCGGCGGATGACCATCTGAGTAGATGCCGCTGCGCGCCTCGCCGAGCTGCGAGAACGAGTCCCACGTCATCACGCCGGGGAACGCGCAGACCAGGAACACGATCCACCCGAGCAGCAAGACGATGCGCGCAGGGAGGCGATCGAGGACCGCGGCCGACACCAGGCCGGCATCCTATACATGTTATGACGACGCGTCGTGAGCCCGTCAGCCCGGATACCGGTCCCCGACCGGCGCGGCGTGATCGCGGTCATGCTGGCGATCTGGATCGGCCTCGCCATCCTCACGGCGTGGGAGCCGGTGCTTGGCGACGGGTGGGACTACGTGGCGTGGATCGACGCGCACGGCGCCTCGCCGCGCTCGTTCCTCGACTTCTGTTCATGGTCCTACCGCGAGGACAACCCCCGCCTTGGCCAGATGCTCGGGTTCTTCACCTACGTCGAGCCGCTCCACATGGTGCTGACCCCGCTGGTCGAGCTCGGCGTCGTGGTCGCGCTCTTCGTGCTCGCGGCCGGACGTCTGCCAGCCCAGCGCGGCGACGGCGCGCGCCTGCTCGTGGTGACCGCGATCGTCCTCCTCGTCACCCCGCAGATCGGCCTCATCCTCTTCTACCGACCCTTCACGGTGAACTACGTCTATCCCCTGCTCATCCAGCTCGTATGGGCCCTTCCCTACCGGGGGACGGTGTCAACTTTGTCAACTTTGGCCGGCCCCGGCCTCGCCGCCGCGGCCGCCGCCACCGGCGGCATGCTGGTGCTCGGCTTCGCGGCCGGCATGGGCAACGAGCACACCGGCATCCCGTGGCTCGGGTTTGGCGCCGTGGCGTTCCTGCGCGCGCCGCGACGGCGTCCGTGGATGGTGAGCGGCTTGATCGGCATGGCCGCCGGCTACGCCGCGCTCCTGCTCGCCCCCGGCCAGGGCCGCCGCTATGCGGGCCTGGGCCATGACTACTCGCCGCTCGACGCGGTCCTCGCGCGCGACATCGGCGGCAACCTGGTCGCGCTGGCCGCGCCCGCGCTGGCCGCGGCCACGCTGCTCGCCCTGGCCGGCGTGTCGATGTGGATCGCGCGCCGCACGGCCGCCGAGCCCGACGATTCGCTCCGTCCATTGCCGGCCCGCTGGTGGCTCGCCACCGCCGCCGCGCTGTCGGCGTTCGGCCTGCTCGGGCCCAAGCTCGGCGGCCGACTGCACGTGGCGGCGACGCTGGTGGCCGCGATCGCGGTGGTGCCGCTGGTATGGCGCGCGCTCGCACACCGGCGAGGCGCGTGGGTCCGCGGCGTCGCGATCGCGGTGATCGCCGGCCACGCGCTCCTCTTCGGCCACCTCTACTGGCGCGCCCATCGCGAGTGCGAGGCGCGCTACCGGCTGCTGGCGGCGGCGCCCAAGGGCAGCACCCCCGAGGTGGTGCCGCTCACCGACATCAAGCCGACCCGCTGGTTCCGCGGCGACGACTTCCGTTCACCGGATCTGCGGCGGCGGGTGGCGCGCCGCAACTACGGGCTCAAGGACATCGTGGTGCGCGGGCTGCCGGCGACGCCGTGGGACTACGCCCTCGAGCTCTCGCCGCCAGCGGCCGCGCTCGCGACCGGGCTCGAGTTCCCGCTCGACATCGCCAAGGCCCGGCAGATGTTCACCGACGTCCTGGCCCGCACCACGCCGCAACCCGAGCGCGCCGTGCTCTCCGTCGTCGGTTGGTCGTTGCCCGAGCAACGCGACCGGCCGCTCATCGTCGATCGCGCCGGCGCCGGGCTCACACCGGCGCCGCGCGCGCGGCTGAGCTGGGACGGCCTCGATCGCTCGGTCCGGATCTCGGACGACCGCGACGTGACCGACGTGTGGATCGCGATCCCCGGAGAGCCGGCGCGGCCGGTCGCGCGTTCCGGCCCTGGCCGCTTCCAGTTCCCGGTGTGGCGGGCATCGACGTACACGCTGGTCGCGTGCACCGTCGACACCTGCTTCCTGGTCCTGGCCCAGTACGACGGAGCCACGTGACGGCGCCGGCGACCAGACAGGCCCCGGCGATCGCGATCGCGGCCATCACCTGGGCCGGCCTCGTCGTCCTCGCCTGGTTGTCGCCGATCGGCGGCGACGACTGGGACGCGCTGCTGCGCGCCGATCACGGCTGGACGCCGGCGGCCTTGCTCCACCAGCTCCTCGCCACCTCGCGCGTCGCCCACGTGGCGCTCGCGCCGCTGATCGTCGTCGCAGCCCTGGCCGGCGCGGCCGTCGTCGTGACCGGGCGACGCGACGCGCCCGATCCTGTCGCCTTCGCCGTCGTCGCTGCCACCCTGTGGATCGGCTGCCCGCGGCTCGGCGTGGTCCTCACCCACCGGCCAGTGATCGCGCACCACGTGCTCGCCCTTGCCGCCGCCCTCTGGCTGTTCGTCCCGGTCCGCACCGGCACATGGACGTACGGCGGCGGCGTTCGCCTCGCGATCGCGGCGCTGCTCGGCCTCGTCGCTGGCGCCGGTCCGCTCGTGATCGCCGCTCCGACGCTGGCCGCGCTCGTCGCGCCCACCGTGTTCGAACCGCGCGTCCGTTCGTGGACGCTGCCCGCGGCCGCCGGCGCGGCCGCCGGCGTGATCTGGGGCGCGACCGCCGGCACCACGACATCATCGATCTCCGCTGGCAGCTGGATCGTGCTGCTTCACCAGACCGGTGAGCTGGTGATGTGGACGGCGCTCGTGCTCACCGTCGCCCTGGTCGCGAGCCGGCTCCGCCGCACGTCGCTTCCGACGCCTCCACCGGCCGAGCTCGCCGTCATCGGCTGGCTCGCGCTCCTCGCCACCGCGTCGCTCGTCATCGCCGCCACCGCCGGCAAGCCCGATGCCGCGGCCCTGTTCACGCCCACCGCGCTCCTCGCCCTGGCCGGCGCCCGTGCCGTCCTGCTCGTCATCGACGGCGCCACGCGCCGCGCCTTCGCCGCAGTCGCCGTCGCGGTCCATCTCGTCTCGCTCGCCGCCGGCATCGACGCCCTCGACGACGCCGCGGCCCAGGCCGCTTCCCGCGACGCCGCCCTCCGCCGCGCCGAGGGCGTCGCCGTCGTTCCGCCCATCCGCCCCGTCACCGGCGACTTCTGGACCCTCGGCGACGATCTCGCCGCCGCCGCCCGCCGCGCCCGCATCGCGTCGCACCACGGCCTCACCGACATCGCCGTCGAGCCCCGCTTCCGCGCCTACGAACCCTAGGAGCCTGGCCCCGCAAGCAGGGTCCAGGCGGGCCTCAGGCTTCGGGCCTCGGCCAGACCGAGACCGTCGTGACCGACGCCCGTCACCCCGACGCCGGTCACGATGCCCGTCGCTCCGCCACCCATCGTCCCGACGCCGGAACCTCTGACCGAGGCCCGAGGCCCGAGGCCCGAGGTCCGCCGGTCAGGCTCCTACCGCACGCGCCGGGCATACGTCCCGGCCAGCCAGCACTCGCGCGGCGTGCAGGCGATCGCGACGTGGAGATCGCTGCAGCGTGGCTGGAACGCGACCGACAGGTGCTGAGCGTCGATCGCGACCTGCGTGGTCACACCGCAGCCGACGACGTACGCGTCGGCAAGGCCGGCCGGCAGCGTGGCGTCGACGAAGCGCCACATCGGCCAGCCGTCGGCGCTGACCCGGCGGCGGCCGTAGATGAAGCGCCAGGTCCCGTCGGCCCAGCGGTCGGCGAACAGCGGTCGGCCGCGCAGCACCGCGCCGATCGCCGCATCGACGCCGGTCACGCGCACGTCGATCGCACGCAGCCGGTGCCCGTCGATGGCGCGCAGCGCCGGCTCCAGCCGCCGTTGCTGGGCCAGCGCCCACTCCCAATACGTCGGCGTGTAGTCGGGAAGCGTCACCCGCGCCGCCAGCGCCGCGCGATCGAGCGGCGGCTCGAACGTGTACACGACCTCGAAGCGGAACGGCGGCGTCGGCTCGGCCCAGCCCGGCGCGCCCTCGAGCTCGATGCCGGCCAGGCCGAAGACCTCGTGGGCCACGTACTCGCGCAAGGACGCGTAGGTGAAGTCGTCGCCCCAGAACCAGCGCGATCGTCCGGGCGCTCGGAACGGCGGCACCACCGCGACCGTGCCGTCGGCCGCCCGCTCGAGCCGGGCGAAGCGATCGCTGGCGTCGGCGTGGGCGCCGATCTGGGCGCGCAGGAAGATCGCGCCGTGGGCGACGACGATCACTGCCGCCACCGCCACGACCGCCCGGCGCAGCACGCGATCGGCGGCGAGCGCGGCGTCCATCGCCACGGCCAGCGCCACCACCAGCAGCACGGCGGGCGCCAGGTAGAGGCGCTCGCCGAGCCGCGGCGACGCCCATAGCGTCACGACGATCGCCCCGGCCCACGCGATCAGCCCGGCGATCCCGAACGTCGCGTCGCGGCTCGGGCCTGCGATCGATGTGCCCCGGCGCGCGGCCCGCGCCACCGCGATCGCGATCACGGCGAGGCCGAGCACGACGCCGGCCTGGGCGTGGAGCACGGTCTGGGCCACGACGTCGTAGGCGCCCTCGAGCCCTCGTCCGGCCAGGCTCGCCGCGCGCGACTCCGTGGCGCCGGTGCCCCCGTAGCGCTGGCTCTGCCCGGGCGCCAGGTAGAGCGCCGCCCAGCCCAGCGCGAGCCCGGCGATGCCCGCCGCCATCCACACCCGCCGCACGCCGCGGCGCACCAGCGTCACCGAGAGCGCGATCGCGGCGACGATCGTCGCCGGGCCGGTGTGCTCGTTCGACCAGCCGGCGGCCACGCCACCGACGAAGATCGCCGGCGCCCACCAGACGCGCGCGCGCACGCTGCCGCCGCCGACCGGTACAAGCGCGAACCGGTACGGCACGACCACCAGCAGGTGCAGCGCCACGCCGTAGAGGTAGTTGGTGGTGAACGGCCGGTAGAACCAGAGCAGGCCCGGCGCCGGCGACGCCGCCCACAGGAGCGCCTGCAGGACCACCAACCAGCCCGCATCGCGGGCCGACGGCCGCGGCCAGCGTCCGAACGCGAGCGCGAACACGACCCACAGCAAGAGGAGCTCGATCAGCGGCGTGAGCAGCACGCGGAACGGCCATGGCCCGTTGACCAGGAGCAGGAAGGTCTCTCCCAGCCGCGGGTTGTAATGGAGGTAGTTCCAGCGGGCCCGCTCGGCCACGCTGCCGGGCGTGAGCTCGTGCTCGCGCAGCCACCCGACCTGGTACCAGTCGTCGAGGATGATCGGCGTCAGGTACGCCATCAACGCCAGGAAGGCCCATAGACCGCCGACCGCGATCCAGAACCAACGGGCGCCGGCGCCGTCGCGAGGCTCGGTCTCGGGGATCTCCAGAACCGCCTTGGTATCGCGGCCTTGGGGATGCGGTCAACGGTCGCAGGTCTGCGGAACCGTTGAGCTTGTTCTAGCTGCCGACGGCACGCGGCTGTTGTATAAGTCGTTCACCCTCATGTCGAAATTCTCGCTCGAGCCCCACGGCATCAACGTCTCCGAGGTCTACCGCAACGCCACGCCCTCGTTCCTCTACGAAGCGGCGCTCCGACACGAGAAGGGCTCGGCAATCTCCTCGACGGGCGCGATGATCGCCTACTCGGGCAAGAAGACCGGCCGCAGCCCGACCGACAAGCGCGTCGTCGACGAGCCCGAGGTCCGCGACGACGTGTGGTGGGGCAACGTCAACATCAAGCTCGATCCGCAGAGCTTCCTCATCAACCGCGAGCGCGCGATCGACTACCTCAACACCCGCGATCGGCTCTACGTCGTCGACGGGTACGGAGGCTGGGACGAGGGCTACCGCCTCAAGATCCGCGTCATCTGCGCCCGCGCCTACCACGCGCTGTTCATGCACAACATGCTCATCCGCCCGAACGCGGAGGAGCAGGCCAGCTTCGGCACGCCCGACTACGTCATCTACAACGCCGGTGGCTTCCCCGCCAACAAGCACACCGCTGGCATGACCTCGTCGACGTCCATCGACCTGTCGTTCGGCAAGCGCGAGTTCGTGATCCTCGGCACCGAGTACGCCGGAGAGATGAAGAAGGGCGTCTTCACGATCATGAACTACCTGATGCCCAAGCGCGGCGTCTTGTCGATGCACTGCTCGGCCACCCAGGCCCGCGATGGCAGCGACACCTCGATCCTGTTCGGGCTCTCGGGCCCCGGCAAGACCACGCTGGCGGCCGACCCCAAGCGCCTGCTCATCGG
>SXGT01795600.1_pt1 | contig 38176 bp, 36 predicted proteins | sample 3176221 | NCBI WGS metagenome assembly SXGT01 (sample SAMN11356862, study PRJNA531348) | freshwater metagenome | isolation source: freshwater sample F1-120 | place: China: Fuxian Lake, Yuxi | collected 2017-12-25 | reverse complement strand
TGATCGGCGGCCTCGTGCTGGGCGTCGCACGCGGCATGGACATCGCCCGCGCCGCCGAGACGTTCTCGGTGCTCAGCATCGGCGACGGGCTCGTCTCGCAGGTCCCCGCGCTCCTCATCTCCGCCGCATCGGGCGTCGTGGTCGTGCGCAGCGCGACCGGTGAGCCGCTCGGCCGCGCGCTCGCGCAGCAGTTCCTCGGGCGTCAGCGCCCCGTGGCCCTGACCGCCGGGATCATGGTGCTGCTCGGCCTCATGCCGGGCATGCCCGCGCTCCCCTGCTTCGCGCTCGCGGCCTGTCTCGTGGTCCTGTCGCGGCGCGCCTCGGCCCCCGCCGAGGCGGCCTCCGCGGCCGCGAGGGCCTCGCAGACCGCCGGCGAGGCCAACCCGAAGCGGGACGCCGCCGAGGACATCGAGGCCGCGCTCTCGCTGCACGTGCTCTCCTTCGAGGTGGGCTACGAGCTGGTCTCGGTGGTGGACGCCGCGCGAGGGGGCACGCTGCTCGAGCGGGTCTCGAAGCTCCGCCACGAGATGGCGAGGGAGCTGGGCGTCGTGGTGCCTCCGGTCCACGTGAGCGACGATCTCTCGCTGGCCGCGGGCGGCTATCGGATCAACGTGCTCGGCACCGAGGTCGGGAAGGGAGAGCTCGCCGCGGGCCGGCTCCTGGCCATCGACGCTGGCGGTACGGCCCCTCCCATCGAGGGGGAGCGCACCCTCGACCCGACCTTCGGCATGCCGGCCTTCTGGATCGCCGAGCGAGATCGTGAGCTCGCCGAGGCGCTCGGTTACGCCGTCGTCGATCACGCCACCATCCTCGCGACCCACCTCGGCGAAGTGGCGCGCAGCCACGCGCACCGCCTGCTCGGGAGGCAGGAGGCCCAGCAGCTCATCGACGTGCTGGCCCGAACCTGCCCGAGGCTCGTCGACGACGTGGTACCCACCTTGCTTCCTCTCGGGGACGTGGTCCGTATTCTCCGCAACCTCGTCAAGGAAGGCATCTCCATCCGGGACATGCGGAGCATCCTGGAGGCGATAGGCGAGATCGCGACCCAGACCAAGGACACCGAGCAGCTCACCGAGATGGTGCGGGAGCGCCTCGCTCCGCAGATCACGTCGCGCCACCGGTCCGCTGACGGCGTCGTCAACGCGCTGACGCTCGAGCCTCGCCTGGAGCAGATCCTCCGCGCGTCGCTCACGGAGATCGCCAAGGGCGTCGGCGGGGCGCTGGACCCGGATCTCCTCCGTCAGGTCGCCGCGAACGCCGAGGCGGCGCTGCCGAAGTTCGCAGTGCATGGCGGCGCCCCCCTCGTGGTCGCGGCCCCGGATCTGCGCCGCTACGTGCGCGCCATCCTGGAGCGCAAGCTGCCCCAGATCCCGGTCGTCTCGTTCCGCGAGATCGAGGCGAACGCGCCGCTCCGTGTGATCGAACGTCTCGCCGCCTGAAGTCTTGGAAGGAGAACTCCGATGAAGTCGAATCTGTACCAGAGCAACGAGTGTAGAGAACGAGTCGAAAGCGTCCCCTTTGCGCGTGAGGTCTACCGAACGGAGAATTTTCATCCTCCCGGCGAGGAGCTGCTCGAGGCGATCGCCTCGCTCCGTGCCGAGGTCCGGAGCGAGGTGCGGGCGCTGCGTTCGGTGATGAGCCGTCCCAAGGTGGACGTCGACATCAACTCGGAGATCGGGGCGCTGCGCGCCAACATCGACGAGCTGCTCACGTCGAACCGCGGCGACGCGTTCTCGGCGCTCGTCCGGTCGCGGGGGATCGAGGGCGCCGCCGCGGTGGCGCTGGGGCGGCTGGGCAAGGCCACGGGCAAGGACAAGGGCCGAGGGGCCGAGGAGCGCCTGGCCGAGGCCATCGCCTCGCTCGTGAGCGTGGTCCCCTGGCCTGTGGCGAACGCCGGCCGTAGCCTGGTCGCGCTCGTGGGGCCTGCGGGCGTGGGCAAGACCACGACTGCCGCCAAGCTGGGGGCGCGTATGCGGCGCGCCCGCAGGAGCGTGATGTTCGTGTCCTGCGACGGATACCGCGTCGGCGCCACCGATCAGCTCCGCCGCTACGCCGAGCTCATGGAGTCCGAGTTCCACGTCGTGAACACGGCCGACGAGCTCCTCGCCGTCGCGGCGCGGGGCACAGCGGACGTGATCCTGGTCGACACCTCTGGCCGCGCCGTCGAGCCGGGGACCGTCGAGGCGATGCTCGGTGACGCGCGCCTCCGCGGCGCCTCGCCCTCCGCCAGGCGCGTCGAGGTGATGCTCTGCACGCCCGCGGCGCTCCGTGTCCAGGACGCCGAGCGCATCAGCCGCGCCTTCTCGTCGACCGAGCCGACGTCGCTCTGCGTGACCAAGCTCGACGAGACCGACGTGCCGTCGGCGCTCCTGCACGCCCCCCTCGCGACCAGGCAGCTGCCGCTCAGCACCCTGTGCTTCGGCCAGCGGGTGCCCGAGGACATCGCGACCGCGACGATCGAGGAGATCGTGGCGCGCCTTGTCCCCGCGTCGGGGAGCCAGGAGGCCCCTGGTGGGCACTGCGCGGAGGAGCGCGCCCCTCGCCGGTCGAGCAGCCAGGAGCAGGGGAAGGGCCGATGACGATGTCCTTGTCGGTCCGCGCCGCCGGAGGCTCACGTAAATTGACGCGATCGGATTACGAGCGGTTCCTGCCGCTCGTGCAGCGCACCGCCACGAGGCTCGCCCGTAGCCTCCCCGCCACCATCGGGGTGTCCGACCTCGTCAGTTACGGGTGGGTGGGGCTCCTCGAGGCGTTCGAGCGCGCGAGCCCGGACATGGACCCCGAGGAGTTCGAGGCGTACGCGCTCTATCGTATCCGGGGCGCCGCGCTCGATCACGTGAGGCGCCTCGACCCCACGACGCGCACGACGCGAGCCCTCTCTCGCTCGGTCGCCAGGAGCATCAAGTCGCTCACCAGGACGCTGGGGCGCGCGCCCGAGGAGGAGGAGATCGCCGCCGAGCTCGGGATGACGGTGGAGGCCTACCGCGCCGCCCTGGATCAGGTCGGACGCGCGGGAATGGCGAGGCTACAGATGCTCGACCTCGACGACGTCCAGATCGACGCCCAGGCGGAGCCGCCCGACGAGAGCGCCGGCAAGCTGGAGATGTGCGCCGCCGTCACGGCCCAGATCGAGCAGCTCCCTCTGCGCCTCCAGCAGGTGCTGGCCCTCTATTACGCCGAGGAGCGCACGCTCCGCGAGATCGGCGTCATCCTGGAGGTGACCGAGTCGCGGGCGTGCCAACTGCATACCGAAGCCATCCACCGGCTACGCGCCGCGATCGGGAGGGAATAGTCATGTCACGAGGAATCTACATCGCGCTCAGCGGCGCGGTCGCCCAGGAGACCGCGCTGGAGACCACGGCCACCAACCTGGCGAACTCGGCGAGCAACGGCTACCAGCGCGTGCGGCCGGTCTTTCGCGAGGTGCTCTCGGGCGCCACGGCGCGCCCCGGCTCGGGCCTCCACTTCGCGGCCATCGAGAGCACGGCGCTCGACGGATCTCGGGGCCCCCTCCGGTCCACGGGGCGCTCGCTCGACGTGGCCATGCCCGCTGGCGTGTACCTGGGCGTGAGCACGCCGCGCGGCGAGCGATTCACTCGCTCGGGGTCCCTGAAGGTGACGGCAGACGGCTCGCTCACCGCGGCCTCGGGCGCCCGCGTCGAGCGAGAGGACGGTCAGGCGATCACCGTGAACGCGGCGAGCGACGTCACCATCACCCCGGACGGCAGAGTGGTGCAGGACGGGGCCACGGTCGCCAGGCTCCGCCTCGTGAAGCTCGACGGCTCCTCCCTCCAGCACGAGGGTGAGGGGCTCCTGGTCGCGCGCGGCGCAGCTCCTTTGCCGTCCGAGGAAGCCCTCGACGTGGGCATGCTGGAGGAGTCGAACGCCTCGGTGGTCGGCTCGATGACCGATCTGGTCACCGCGTCTCGCACCTTCGAGGCCTTCCAGCGGATGCTGGAGACCTTCGGCGAGATCGATCGCAGGGTGCTCTCCAGCGTACCAACCCCCACGGAGTGAAGCCATGCGCGTCGGAGCTACTCCCCCTTCCGGTCGCGCCTCGCCCCCGCGTGAGGTCGCGCCTCGCCTCACGCCGGTCTCGCAGGGCCAGCTGCGGGACGCGATCGCCAGGGCCCACAAGAAGCTCACGGGGCGGGCGCCCAGCCCTCGGACGCTCGACGTCCTGACCGCGCACGCCTCGCTGGAGACGGCGAGCGGCGCGCGGATGTACAACTTCAACTTCGGAGGCATCAAGGGTCATGGGCCCACCGGCGAGACCGCGCGCTGCAAGACGCGAGAGGTGATCGACGGCAAGGAGGTCACGATCCGCGATGGATTCCGTGCCTATCGCACCATCGACGAGGGCGCGGCCGACTACATGAGCCTCATGCGCGACAGGTTCCCCGGAGCGATGGAGCAGGCCTCCAGGGGCGACGTCGACGGCTTCGCGAGGGCGCTCAAGCGTTCTCGCTACTATACGGCCGACGAGGGCGCCTACGCGGCCGGGCTCCGGGGCCTGATGAAGGAGCCCGGGGCCCGGCCGGCCTTCGACGCGCGCTTGCCCGGCGCCCCTGCGGGCTCGATCGTGGGGCAAGATCGCTCGTCGGCCGGAAGCTTCGTCGACGACGCCCAGCTCGCGCGCGTGATGGATGCCATCGGTCACCACCGCCCCACGATCGAGCCCGATGACGAGGAGTGAGCGTCGCGTCGTGGCGCCCGCGGGGCTGTCGAGATCCGGCGCCATCCTGTCTCCTTGGAACGGTTGCCGACGCGGGATCTTGAATCGATTGCCGACGAGCCCCTCGCCCCGAGGAGAGGGGCTCGCGGTTCACGGTTCACGCGACGGGGCGTCGGGGAGAGAGCGCGGGGTCGTTGGAAATCGATTCAAGGTCCCGCGCGGACCGCCGTTCAGAGGATATGAGGGGACGAGGCAGAGCCGGAGAGACGGCGCCCGAACCCAATAATCCTTCCTCGGTAAACCAACAGGAGTCCACAATATGAGCCTCGCTATCTCCACCAACGTCGCCTCGATGACCGCCCAGAGCGCCCTCACCAAGACCCAGCAAGCGCTCAACACCTCCTTCACGCGCCTCTCGAGCGGTTCGCGCATCAACGGCGCCGGCGACGATGCGGCAGGTCTCGGTATCGCCAAGTCGATGCACGCGCAGGTCCGCTCCTACGGGGTCGCCGAGCGCAACACCAACGACGGCATCAGCATGGTCCAGACCGCGGACGGCGGCGCCGAGGAGATCCACGGCATCATGACCCGGATGAGGGAGCTCGCGGTCCAGGCCTCCAACTCCAGCCTCAGCGCCAACGACTACACCAACCTGGACACCGAGTACCAGCAGCACTCGGCCGAGATCGACCGGATCGCGTCGTCGACCCAGTTCAACGGCATCAACCTGCTGGCCGGCGTCGCGGCCAACAAGAACGTCCAGGTCGGCATCGGCACAGCGGCGACCGACCGGATCGCCGTCAGCTTCGGCGGCGCGGACGTGACTCGCCTCCTCGGCGGCGCCACCGACGTGACCACCTTCGCGACCGCGCAGACCTCGATCACCGCGATCGACACGGGGATCCAGGCCCTCAGCGCGGTCCGCGCCAAGTTCGGCTCCGCGCTGAACCGGCTCTCGAGCACCGTCTCCAACCTCCAGACGATGCAGACCAACACGGCGGCCTCGCTGAGCCGCATCCAGGACACGGACGTGGCCAGGGAGTCCTCGAACCTGGCGAAGAACCAGGTGCTCGCCCAGGCCGGCGCGGCCATCCTCGCCCAGGCCAACCAGTCGCCGCAGCTCGCCCAGGGCCTGCTCCGAGGCTGATGAACGAGGGCGTCCCCACCCGAAGCCCCCGGCATTCATGCCGGGGGCTTCGGGGACGTAACGCCCCGGTCAGAGAAAGCAAGGAGAGCAGGAGAACATGCCTGTCCAATTGAGCGGCCTGGGAGGATTCGACTCGTCGGGCGTCATCAACCAGCTCGTCGCCATAGCCAAGGAGCCGATCGACGCCCTCGACAAGAAGAAGGCTCAGATCGACTCGGCCTCGTCGACGATGAACACGTTCTCGTCGCGTCTCTCGACCCTCAAGGCGACGGCCACCGCGCTCTCGGACGCCGCCGGATATGCCTCGTTCGCCGCGACCTCCAGCGACGCCGCCGTGGTCGCGAGCGTCGGTGGCGCGGCTCAGGAGGGCTCCTATACCATCCAGGTCAACCAGCTCGCGACCGCGCAGAAGCTCCGCGGCAGCACCCAGGCCTCGAGCACGACCGCGCTGGGCCTCACCGGTACCCTGTCCATCCAGGTCGGCGCCTCCGCGGCGGTGTCCGTCGACGTGACGGCCGCCAACACCCTCGGTGACATCGCCACCAAGATCGCCGCGAGCGGAGCGAAGGTGAGCGCGTCGGTCCTCTACGATGGGAGCAACTACCGGCTCACCGTGCAGGGCACGGAGACGGGAGCCGCCAACGCGTTCACGATCACGCAGAGCGGCTTCGACCTCGGGCTCGCCGACCCCGCGAACGTCTACCAGACGGCGGGCGACGCCGCCCTGGTCGTCGACGGCCTCTCCGTGACTCGATCCACCAACCAGATCAGCGAGGTCATCCCCGGGGTCACGCTCGCGCTCACCAAGGCCGGCGCGACCTCGACCGTGCGGATCGCCAGCGACACCACGGTCCTCAAGCAGAAGATGCAGGGCTTCGTCAGCGCCTACACCGATATCGTCAACGCCGGCCACACGGCGACCGGCTTCGCCGGCGTCAAGGCGCAGAACCCCGTCCTCGCAGGAGATCCCGCGATGCGCCGCGCCGTCGACTCCTTTGGCCGCCTCGTGGCCGCCGCGGTGCCTGGCACCAGCGGCGCCTACACCTCGCTGGGCTCGGTCGGGCTGAAGCTCGGCGCGAACGGCCTCTTGACGCTGGACAGCGCCAAGCTCGACGCCGCCATCACCAAGGATCCCGCGGGCGTTCGCCGCGTCTTCATCACCGACGCCGCGCTGGGCGCGACGGGGGTGATGAAGACGATCGCGACCACCGCGGAGACGCTCGTCGCCGGGGCGAGCTCGCCCATCAAGGCCCGGATAAACGCCCTCTCGGCCTCGAGCCGGCGCATCGACGACTCCAAGGTGGCGAAGCAGCGTCAGGTCGACTCGTACGAGAAGCAATTGAGAAAGCAGTTCTCCGACCTCGATCGGGCCATGAGCCGCTACCAGACGATGTCGGCGTCCATCGGATCCATCAAGACCCCGGAGCCTTCGAGATGAACCCCCGACTCAGTGTGTCCGCTGTCGCTGCCAGGTATCGAGGCGTCCAGGTCGCGACATGCTCTCCGGTCCAGCTCCTCGTCATGATGTACGACGGCGTCCTCCGGTTCGTCCACGAGGCGGACGCCGCGCTGGGAAGGCGGGATCGGGCCCGCGTCGGCGATCGGATCGGAAAGGCGCTCGCCATCCTCGAGGAGCTCTCGGCGACGCTCGACCCGTCGCAGGCGCCGGAGCTGTGCGAGAACCTGCTGGGCCTCTACACGTTCTCGAGGGAGCGCCTGCTCGAGGCCAACCTCCACCAGGATCCCGCCCGCCTGGCCGACGTGCTGGCCGTGCTCACCCCCCTGAGAGAGGCCTTCTTCACGCTCGCCAGCGCGGCCAAGCCGCCTCCGTGACCGTTCACCGCTACCCCTCGTGACCCGCGTTCGAGGCGGGTCACGAGGGGCCTCAGCTCCCGGCGAGGCCCAGCATGCGGGAGGCGAAGGCCAGCAGGTGATGGCCCATCCAGGGGGCGGCCAGGACGAGGACCAGGCCTCCGGCCACGACCTTGGGCAGGTGCCCCACCGAGCCGTCCTGGATCTGCGTGGCGCCCTGGAGCGCCCCCACGAGCAGGCCCACCAGCGCGGCCACGACCAGCACCGGCAACGAGAGCAGCAGGGCCAGGACGAGCGCCTCCTGGGCGTGGCCGACTAGCGCCTGGACAGGCAAGGTCAGCCCCCGTCGGGAGCGTCCGACGATGCGTCGAGGGTCGCGTCGCCCGCGGCGTCAGCGGCGGCGTCCGGGGGCGCGGCGTCCGGGGGCGCGGCGTCGGGGGGGGTGGCGTCGGGGCGCGGTTGGGGCGACGCGTCGCCCACCACCGAGGCCTGGGGGATGCGGCACTTCTCGCTCACCGTGGCCGGGGTGCGGTCCTGCGGGCAGCACAGATCGTCCTGGGCGCCGTTGAGGAGGTTCTTGGCGGTGCAGACCAGGCCGTTGACGCAGTCGTCGTTTCCGCCGTTCTCTCCGAACGTGCTGCAGCGCTGGCCCTCGCCCTGGTTCGAGCACGCGGAGCTCGCCGCGAGGCCCAGGCCGAGGAGCGTCGAGGCGGCGAGGGACCAGAACGTGAAGCGCGGCCGGATCATGTCGCGCGGGAACTTCTCACGATCGTGAGCCCCGTGCAAGCGAGCCTCGGCCCCCGGGCTCCAACTTCGCCGGGGCAGCATGAACCCCTGTCACGAGGTGCTCACGCCACAAAGGTCCACGCAAGGCTCGCGCGGAGTGTGCCCGCCCCCCTGGCTCGCCCACGGATTCTGCCGAGGAGGCACTGCCGACTTGAATGGATAAGCGCGCCTGCCGTCTACTTGCCCCCCGATGCACAAACCCGTCGGAAGAACATGTCGCGCGGATGACGAGTATCCTCGCTCACGGGGCTCGTACGGCGCAGGCCGACAGCACCCAGCCCCAGCCCCTCATGGCCGCTCACGCTGGCGGCCGTGAGCTCCACCATCACCAACGTGGTCGGCTTCGACGACGCGCCCTTCCCCTCGAGCGAGAGGGGCGATGTTCGTCTGGTCGGTGTCGTGTGCTCGCGCACGCGCATGGACGGCTTGCTCTCCGGCCGGGTACGCAGGGACGGGCGCAACTCGACCACGACGATGATCGAGCTGGTGAGGACCAGCCAGTTTCACGAGCACGTGAGGGCCGTGCTCCTCCAGGGGATCGCGGTCGCCGGGTTCAACGTGGTCGACGTGCACGCCCTCCACGCTGGCCTGGGTGTGCCCGTCGTCACGGTGACCCGGAGGATGCCTCGCTTCGCTCGTATCAAGGAGGCGCTCTTCGGGCACACCAGGGGCGCCAAGCGCAAGTGGGACCTCATCTGCGCCGCCGGCCAGATGGAGAAGGTGGACTGTGTCTTCGTCCAGCGGGTGGGCATAGGCCTGGAGGACACCCGGGCGCTGCTCCGCGCCACCACGCTCCACGGCAACCTCCCCGAGCCCCTCCGCCTGGCTCACCTGATCGCGGGAGGGATCACCACCGGCAAGAGCCGGGGACGGGCCTGATGGCGAGGGTCTATCCCAAGATCCCCCACCTCCCGGGCTCGAGGACGGGCCCCAGCGATCGCCACGTGGGGCTGGCCCGGGCAAGGAGCCTCGTCTCGATCGCGCGCCGGGATCACCGGGTGGTGGTCGAGGAGAAGCTGGACGGGAGCTGCGTGGTCGTCCTCCGGCGAGGCCCGGAGCTGCTGGCGCTGGGGCGCGATGGCCGGCCTGCCTGCCTGTCGCGCAACCTGGGGCGCCGCCTGTTCGCGCTCTGGGTCTCCGAGCAGAGGGCTCGCTTCCTCTCTCTGCTCCAGGCCGGAGAGCAGGCCTCGGGCGAGTGGCTGGCGCTCGCCCACGGCACCAGGTACTCGCTCCCCCACGAGCCCTTCGTCCTCTTCGATCTGGGCGAGGGCGCGTCGAGGCTCGGCCGGGGCGCTCTCCACAGGAGGGCGGCCGCCTCCGGCTTCACGGTCCCGTGTATTTTACACGAAGGCGGAGCGCTCGGGACCGAGGACGCCTATCGCCTGCTGGGCCTCCGCGGGCGCCACGGCGCCGAGGAGGCCGCGGAGGGCGTGGTGTACCGCGAGGAGCACCTGGGGACCCTGGCTCCCACCTTCGTGGCCAAGCATGTGCGCTCCGGAAAGAGCGACGGCTGCTACCTGGCGGACCACACCGGGCTCCCCCATGTCTGGAACGCCTGGCCGGGGAGCGAGCCTTGGCTCAGTATGGCCAGGCGCCGCTGCGCCCTGGAAGAGTCGTCTTGAAATGGCCCTGAAGTCGCTCACCTTCGTCACCCCCAACGGCTGGAAGCACGAGGAGGTGCAGAGGCTCCTGGCGAGCCTGGACGTGCACTGGTCTCGTATCGCGACGCCTTCGCCGGACGGGCTCTCCCTCGAGGACTCGGCGAGGGCGAGGGCCTCCTCGGCCTTCGCGGAGCTGGGGCGGCCCTGCTTCGTGGAGAACACCGAGCTCGTGGTCTCTGGCGCGGATCATGGGCTGGGCGAGGGCCTGCGAGGGGGACAGGCCAAGAGGGTCCTCTCGTCCCTGGGGGAGGAGGGTTTTACCAGGCGCTTCGGGGGGCTCGCCGCCAGCACGCGCGTCGTGGTGGCTCTGGCTACCTCCGTGGAGCCGGCCGAGGCCGTGCTCTTCGAGGGAGGGCTGGAGGGCAGCGTGGCCCGGGAGCCCAGGGGGGCCGCAGGCTACGGCTGGGATCGGGTGTTCGTCCCGGAGGGCTTTGCCCGGACCCTGGCCGAGCTGGGCCCGGCCAGGTACCTGGTGAACATGAGGAGCGGCCCCTACCTGGATCTGGCCGACCACGTGCTCGAGCGGGGCTTCGGAGGCTCCTTCGAGGCCCATGTCACCGTGGCGGCCGAGGGCGAGGACAGGGCCCTGGCCTTCGCGGCGCTGTGCGATTCCCTGGCCGTCAAGTGTGTTCGCATCGAGCTGCCCGAGGGCGAGGTCCCCAGCCAGCCCATGACGGCGACCTACCACCGGGGCACCCTGCGCGAGGTCCAGGAGGAGGTGAACGATCTGGCGCGCACCTTCCTGCGCGAGGGTTTCCCGGTCGTCCGGGCCAAGATCGAGGCCCACGGCAGGAACTCCGACGTCCCCTTCAGCGACGTCGAGGCCTCGGCGCTCCCGCCCCAGAACTACTTCGAGTTTCATGTGAAGGTGGTGGTCCCTCGGGGCCTATCCCTGGAGCCCGTCGCAGAGGTGTGCGCTCGCCACCAGGCTCACCTCTCCCGGAACGCCAACGTGATCCGGCCCGACGGTAGCCAGGAGCGCTTTGTCACCCTCAGGGTCTATCACCGGGGTCGCCAGGCGGCGGAGGCGCTCTTCGATGCCCTCCTCTTCGATCTTGGCGCCCTCGGGTTCCCGCTGAAGAACCGGCTGAGGGAGTATACCGTCTACGACTCCAACCTGAGCCTGGATCGGGGCTGGGCGTGACGGACGGCCCTCCCGGCGCCGGCCAGGTCAAGCCGGCGCGGAGGGCTCCGCCCCCTCCGCTGGCTCTCCTGCTCGCGTTCCTCGCCCGCTCGGTGGGCGCCGAGGAGGCGCGCCCCTGGGTTCTTCGAGGGAGCCTGGCCACCCGGGCCTACCACCCTGGCTCGCGCGCGCCCATGGATCTGGACTACCTGGCGCTGGATCCTCCCTTTGACGAGGAGCGCCTGGCCCGGGGGGTCCGCCGTGTCCTCGCGCGAGAGGCGCCCGGTTCGCGCTTCGATCTGGCGACCTTCCAGGGCACACGCATCTGGGCCGACACCCCGTTCCCGGGCCTCAGGGTCCAGGTGAGAGGGCACCTGGAGGGGCTGGGAGAGCACGAGCTCCGCATCGATTTCGGCTACGGCGATCCCATGGTGCAGCCCCCCGTGCCCGTCGTGCTGGAGGGCGTGGGTCCGGTCCCTGCGGTCGCCAGGGAGACCCTGATCGCCTGGAAGATCCACGGGATCGTCGAGTTTGGCAGGGGCCGCTGGCGGGCCAAGGATCTGGCGGATCTCCACCTGCTCCTGTCGGAGCCCACGGACGACGGGGCGCTGCTCGCGGGGCTTTCGCTGGCCTTCTCCAGCCGGGGGACGGAGCTCCAGGCGCTCTGTGATCTCCTGGGCCGCCCCTCCTGGGGGCAGAGCCGCGGCGCCCAGCGAAGGTGGCGGAGCCACGCGGCGGGGCAGGGGGATATACCCACACTGGAGGAGGCCAAGGCAAGGCTGATCTCCCTTCTTTCGCGGCTGGGCGTGGCCGAGCGCGTGCTGGGGCAGGGCCGAGATATTTTACCATCCAGTTGACAGATGCTTACCATCTGGTAAGTCATTCGCTTCCAGATGGTAACTGCACGCTCTCGTGATCGCTCCCAGGAGGGAGGCGTGCGCCACCGCATCGTGCGGGAGGCCACGCGGCTCTTCTCGGAGCGCGGCTTCGACGGGACCTCGGTGCAGGACATCGCCGTGGCCGTCTCGGTGACCAAGCCCGCGGTGCTCCACCATTTTCCGTCCAAGGAGCACGTGCAGCAGGCGGTGCTGGGGGAGATCGTCTCGCACTGGGAGGCCACGCTCCCTCGCCTCCTGCTCGAGGCCACGGCCGGCGAGGGGCGCTTCGACGCCGTGATGGGCGAGGTCTACCGCTTCTTCGCCGAGGATCCCGAGCGCACCCGGGTGGTGCTCCGCTACTCGCTGGATCGGCCCGCCGAGGCCCGCGCGCTCCTCCGCGACAAGGTGAGGCTATGGCTGGGCGCGGTGGCCTCGTACATACGGCGAGGGCGGGAGGGCGGGCTCCACCCCCCCGACGTGGACGAGGACGCCTACGTGCTCCTCATCCTGCAGCTCATCGTCGTGGCGACCGCGTCGTTCCCCACGATCCGGGAGGCGCTCCCTGGCGGCGGCCCGAAGGAGCAGCTCCGGAGGATCGAGGCGGAGCTGGTGCGCATCGCCAGAGCTGCGCTCTTTCTGCCGGCCGCGCCCGCGGCCGAGGCGGCAAAAAGAAGAACGAAGGTGCCCGCGAGAGGGCCCAGGGAACGCTCGAGGTGAGTCATGGCGAACTTCTTCAAGGACAATGACGATATCCGTTTTTACATGGAAAAGGGTATTCCATGGGCGGAGCTGGTCGAGCTCACCGAGTACGGGTTTCGCTCCCCTGACGGCTTCAAGAGCGTCGAGGAGGCCAGGGCCTTCTACCGCGAGGTGGCCGAGTCCTTCGGCGAGCTCTCGGCCGAGGTGATCGCCCCCCGCGCAGGCCGCCTCGACGCCGAGCACTCCCGCATCGAGGGCGGGGAAGCGGTGGAGGCGCCGGCGCTGCGCGAGGTGTCCCTCGCCATGAGGGAGGCCGAGCTCCACAAGCTCTGTATCCCCAGGGAGCTGGGGGGGCTCAACGCCCCGCTCGTCCTCTACATGCTCGGGGGGGAGCTGCTCGCCCGGGGCGACGTCTCGATCATGACCCACTTCTCGTTCCATGGGGGCATGGCCCTGGCGGCGCTCGCCTTCTCCCTCCGGGAGGGGACGACCGAGCTGGATATCGCCGGAGGCAAGATCGTAAAGACGAGGTTCTCCTCGATGATCGAGGAGATAGCCCGGGGGGAGGCCTGGGGCTGCATGGACATCACGGAGCCCGACGCCGGCAGCGACATGGCAAAGCTGCGGACGTTCGCCGAGCAGGACGCGTCGGGAAACTGGAGCATCACCGGGCAGAAGATCTTCATCACCTCGGGCCACGGCAAATACCACTTCGTCATCGCCAGGACCGAGGAGGCGAAGGACCCCGGCGATCCCTTCTCGGGGCTCTCGGGGCTCAGCATGTTCCTGGTCAAGGCCTACGACGATCTCCCTGGCGGGGGGAGGCAGCGCCACGTCACGCTGGACCGCCTGGAGGACAAGCTCGGTCACCGCGGCTCGGTCACCGCCGCGCTCTCCTTCGACCGGGCCCCGGCCGAGCTCGTGGGGAAGCGAGGCGAGGGCTTCCGCTACATGCTCGTCCTGATGAACAACGCCCGTATCGGGGTCGCCTTCGAGAGCATAGGGCTGGCCGAGGCCGCCTACCGCGCTGCCAGGGACTACGCCGACGTCCGGAGATCCATGGGAAAGCCCATAGGGCGTCACGAGATGATCGCCGACATGCTCGACGAGATGGAGCTCGATATCAGAGCCTTGCGCGCGCTGGCCGTGCGGTCCGCCTGCCACGAGGAGGCGGCCCAGAAGCTGGGAATCTTTCGTGGCTTCTTCCAGGCGGCCAGCGAGGACGAGCGGGAGCGCATCGAGCGAGAGCTGCCCCACCATACGAGCATGTCGCGCCGGTATACCCCGCTCCTCAAGTACCTGGCGGCCGAGAAGGCCGTGGAGATCGCCCGCCGGGCGGTCCAGATCCACGGGGGCTCGGGGTATACCCGGGACTACCCCGTGGAGAAGCTCCTGCGCGACGCGCTGGTCCTCCCCATTTACGAGGGCACGAGCCAGATCCAGTCGCTCATGGCCATGAAGGATACGCTGATGGGCGTCGTCGCCAGGCCTCAGGCCTTCCTGAGGCGCCTGGCGGACGCCAGGGTGCGCTCGCTCTCGTCCAGGGATCCTGTGGAGCGAGGGGTCGCCAGGCTCAACTTGCACGCGGGGCTCGCCACGCAGTTTCTCCTCCGCAAGACGGCCGAGGGAAAGCTTAGATCGCTCGCCGGGAAGCCCATCACCACCTGGGCCAAGGCCCTTACCAGGGACTGGAACCCCAAGCGCGATTTCGCCTACGCGATGCTCCACGCCGAGCGATACGCCCGCCTCCTGGCCGACGAGGCCATCGCCGAGATCCTCCTCGAGCAGGCCAGGGAGCACCCGGAGCGGCGCGTCTGGGCCGAGCGCTGGATAGAGCGCGCCGAGCCCAGAGCTCGCGCTCTCTACGACCAGATCACGACCACCGGGGGGCGCCTCCTGGCCGATCTGGCCCGAGGCGAGGAGCCTGGCTTGGCGGCTGCGGCGGAGGAGTGAGCATGGCCGTCTCCAGCCGTCACCTCGCCTGCCACGGGCCCACCTTCGGAGCGCTCGGCCGCGCGGCGCTCGCCTCCCTCCTCTCCGGATCGGGGAAGGGCACGGCCCCCGAGACGCCCGGTCCATGGATCCACGGGACCGCCAGCTCGCCGCCCGAGGCCCTGGTGCGCGACTTCGTCAGGAACGCGGGAGGCGAGCCCTCGCACTACCGGGGCGTCGTTCCACCTCACCTCTTTCCTCAGTGGACCTTCTCGCTCTCCTCCAGGCTCTTCGCGAGCACCTCCTACCCGCTCGTGCGAATCCTCAACGCGGGCTGCGTGATGGAGCCCCGCTCCCCCTTGCCCGCGGGCGAGCCCCTGGTCCTTCGCGCCAGGCTGGAGTCGATCGAGGACGACGGGGCGAGGGCGCTGATCTCCGTGCGCGTGATCACCGGCACCCGGGGCTCCCCGGACGCGCTCGAGACGATCCTCTCGGGGTATGTGCCCCTCGCCAGGAGAGACAGGGAGGCCAGGAAGCCTCGCCCCACAGTGCCGCTGGACGCCAAAGAGCTCTCGTTCTTTTACCTGAGCGCCGGAGCGGGGCTGGATTTTGCCAAGCTCACAGGGGACCTCAACCCGATCCACTGGGTGCCGGCTTACGCCAGGGTCTCGGGTTTTTCATCGTGTATTTTACATGGATTCGCGATGTTTGCCCGCGCGGTGGAGGCCCTGAACCGGGGGCGGTTCTCGGGCGATCTCGGCAGGCTGGAGCGCATCGAGGCCCGCTTTGTTCGGCCCCTCCCGCTGCCGCGCTCGGCCGGCGTTTACCTGGCAGAGCCGGGGCGTATCTACCTCGGGGACGCGCCTGGAGGGGGCATTTACCTGGACGGTCACTTCTCGGCCCATGGGAGTCTTTCATGAACGATTTCTTGCTCGAGCTCGGAAAGAACCGGAGCGCACGCAAGGTGCTCGGAGCCCTTGGGTTGCCGTTGCCGCTCCCCGAGCCGCTCCGCCGGGAGAGCGGCTCCTGTACGGATTTTCCTCTCCGGGACGCCAACATCGCCGTGGTTGCAGCCAGCGGGCCCCTTCTCCTCGAGGAGCTCGCCCGCTCGCTGGCGTCCTCGGGGGCCAACCCCTTCCTCGCCGATCCCGTCGCCCTGGGGGCGGCCTTCCGTGAGCCCGGGGAGGCCTACGGGCGCCCGGCGCGCGCCCTGTCCTCGCTGGAGCAGGGGAAGGGAGGGCTGCGAGGGATCGTCCTCGACGCCTCGGGCATCGCCTCGGTGAAGGCTCTACGCTCGCTGTTCGACGAGCTCTCCGGGCTCGTGGGCAAGCTCGAGAGGAGCGGTCGGGTCCTGGTGCTGGTCAGGGAGCAGGGCGGGGATCCACCGGAGACCATGGCGGCGCGCTCGGCCATCGAGGGCTTTGTGAGGAGCCTGGCCAAGGAGATAGGCAAGCGAGGGGCGACGGCCAACCTGATACGCGTCCAGGGGGGCGCCGAGGGGCTCCTCGGGCCTGTGCTCCGCTTCTTCCTGTCGCCGCGCTCGGCCTTCGTGACGGCCCAGCCCATCACCGTGACCGCGGGGGTGAAGGAGCTCCCCGAGCCTCCGCTCGTCCGTCCCTTCGAGGGAAAGACCGCGCTGGTGACGGGGGCCGGCCGGGGTATAGGCGCGGCCACGGCCAGGGCCCTGGCCCGCGAGGGCGCCCACGTGCTCTGCCTGGACAGGCCAGAGGACGACTCGGTGCTCTCCCAGCTCGCCAGGGAGATCTCGGGCACCCCGCTGCTCGCGGACGTCTGCTCGGAGGAGGCCGAGCGCCTGGTGATCGAGGCGGCGGAGGCTCGGGGCGGCCTGGACGTGGTCGTTCACAACGCAGGGATCACCCGGGACAAGACCCTGGCCAGGATGAAGCCCGATCATTGGGATCAGGTGCTCTCCGTGAACCTCGAGGCCGTGGTGCGCCTGACGCAGAAGCTCGAGCCTCACCTCAGGCCCTTTGCCAGGGTGCTGGGGCTCTCCTCGGTCTCGGGCCTTGCGGGAAATGTCGGCCAGACCGCCTACTCGGCGTCCAAGGCGGGGCTCGTGGGCTTTGTCCGGGCCCTGGCGCCCCTCCTGGCGGAGCGGGGCATCACGGTGAACGCCGTGGCCCCTGGCTTCATCGAGACCCGCATGACCGCGGCCATTCCCTTCGCGATCCGGGAGGGCGCCAGGAGGCTGTCGGCCCTGGGGCAAGGGGGCTTGCCCGAGGATGTGGCCGAGGCGCTGGTCTTCCTGGCGAGCCCTGGCGCCCAGGGGATCACGGGGCAGGTGCTGCGGGTGTGCGGCGGGGCGCTGGTCGGAGCCTGAAGGAGCGAACATGTCCAGATCCGAGAGCAGGCGCGCCGTCATCGTCCGTGGGGCGCGCACCCCCTTCGTGCGGGCGTTCGGGGACTTCACAAAACTCGATACCATCGATCTTGCCTGTATCGCCGTAAAGGGGTTACTGGCCAAGGTGGGTATTCCCTACCGCGATATCGATGGCGTGGTGTGGGGCGGGGTCATCCTGCCCAGCGCGTCGCCCAACGTGGCCAGGGAGCTGGCGCTCGACCTCCAGCTGGGCGCCGGGTGCGAGGGCATGACCGTGACCCGGGCCTGCGCCTCGGGGCTCCAGGCCATCACCCTGGCCGCCGCGGCCATCGAGCGAGGGGAGGCCGACGTGCTGATCGCCGGAGGGAGCGACTCCACCAGCAACGCCGAGCTCAAGATGCCCCAGAAGGTGGTCCATGCCCTGGCCCCCCTGGCGCTGGGAAAGCCCACCCCGGCCGACGTCCTGGGCGCCCTGGCCCAGCTCGCGCCCTTCACCGACATCTTCCCCAGGGCCCCCAGGATCGCCGAGCGGACGACCGGCGAGGTGATGGGCCAGAGCGCGGAGCGGATGGCAAGGCGCAACGAGATCACCCGGGAGGCCCAGGACGCCTTCGCCCACGCGAGCCACACCAAGGCAGCCAGGGCCATCGCCGAGGGGTTCTTCGACGACGAGATCGTCCCTGTGCAGCTTCCCGGCGGCAAGGAGGTCCGGGTCGACGGGCTGGTGCGGGCCGACACCACCCTCGAGAAGCTCGCCAGGCTACGCCCGGTGTTTGCCAAGGACGGGACGCTCACGGCGGGGAACTCGAGCGCGCTCACCGACGGCGCGGGCGCGGTGCTTCTGATGAGCGAGGAGAGGGCGAGATCGCTGGGCCTGAAACCGCTGGCGGCCTTCGCGTCCTGGTCGTACGTCGGCGTCGATCCCGCCGACCAGCTCCTGATAGGCCCGGCCATCGCGGTGCCCCGAGCGCTCGAGCGGGCCGGGCTCTCCCTCTCCGGGGTGGATCTCGTCGATCTGCACGAGGCCTTCGCGGCCCAGGTGCTCAGCGTGACCCGAGCCCTGGGCAGCCCGGCCTTTGCCAGGGCTCGCCTTGGGCGTGATCATGCGGTGGGCGAGATCCCCCCCGAGAAGCTCAACATTTACGGGGGCTCGCTGGCGCTGGGCCACCCCTTTGGCGCCACCGGAGCGCGGATGGTGACGACCATGGCCAACGCCCTGGCGAGGACCGGCAAGAGGACCGCGGTCCTCGGGATCTGCGCCGCGGGCGGCCTGGGCGCGGCGGCCGTGCTGGAGCGGGTGGATTGAGACAGGTCAAGGAGGCCGCTCGAGGCCTTGCCTGGTGGGCTCAGCGGTGCCATAAGGAGTGACTCGCGGCTGGGGTGGGCATTTTCACACCCTTGACCCACAGGAGGCTCCCCATGAAGAAGGTTCCGTTTTTCGCCAAGTACCTCGAGACGCAGCAGGACGAGAAGGCCGAGAAATCGCTGCCTGTCAAGTCCGGCGTCAAGGCTGGCCGGCCCATCTCGACGTTGAAGTACCCCTCGGACAGGGACGAGGTCGTGACGATGAAGTACCCGTCCGACGGCGACGACGACGTCGTCAGGTACTGAGAGGCCGCCTCCTCGTAGGAGCCGGATGAACGACGAGCGACACCGATGACCGTCCTGCTCATCACGCACGGCAACGACAACGCGAGCGTCGACGAGCTGGGGCGCGCCATCGAGGCGCGGGGCGTGCGTGCGTGGCGGCTGGACACCGACCGCTACCCCACCGAGGTGTCCTTCTCTGTGAACGAGGGGGCTGACACCCCGAGAGCGACGCTCCAGGGCCCCCAGGGCTCTCTGGCCCTGGACGAGGTCCGCGCCGTGTGGTGGAGGCGCACGGCGGTCGGTGCCCTCGTCCCCCAGGACATGGAGGCGCAGATGCGCCGGGCCTGCATCGAGGAGTCCTCGCGCACCTTGCAGGGCATGGTGGCCGCGCTGGACGCGTTCACGGTCGACCCCTTGCCCACGATCCGGCGTGCGGAGAACAAGCCCCTTCAGCTCAAGGTCGCCAGGGGCTTGGGGCTCGAGGTCCCCCGCACCGTCACCAGCAACGATCCTGCGGCGGTGAGGGCCTTTGCTGGGACCTGCCCGGGGGGGATGATCTCCAAGATGATGGCCTCCTTCGCCATCTACGACGAGGAGGGCAAGGAGCGGGTGGTATTCACCAACCCCGTGGCCGAGGGGGATCTCGACGACCTGGACGGCCTGTCGCTCTGCCCGATGACCTTCCAGGAGAAGATCGACAAGAGCCTGGAGCTGCGGGTCACCGTGGTGGGCGACAGGGTGCTCTCGGCCTCGATCGACTCCCAGAGGGTGGAGCGGGCCAGGAGCGACTGGCGCCGGGAAGGCCTGGCGATGGTGGGCGAATGGAAGCCCTACCAGCTCCCACGGGACATCGAGCTTCGTCTCCTCCGTTACATGGACTTCTTCGGGCTCAACTACGGCGCCGCGGACTTCATCGTCACCCCCGAAGGGAGGCATGTCTTCCTCGAGGTCAACCCCGCCGGGGAGTGGTTCTGGCTACAGGCGACGCCTGGCCTGCCCATCGCCGAGGCGCTCGCCGACGTCTTGACCGAGAAGGTACCCCACCGGGGGGGCAGCTGGTGACCCTCGAGGGAGCGGTGCTCCTGCTCACCCACACCGAGGACGCGTTCACCGTCGACCGGGTGGCCGAAGGGCTACAGGCTCGTGGGGCCCGCCCGCTGCGGGTGAACACGGATCTCTTCCCGTCCGAGATCGACATCGCGCTACGCGTGGGCATGGAGGAAGGCTGGGCCCACGAGATGGACCTGGGCGGGGAGACCCTCCGCGCCCGGGACGTCCGCGCCGTGTGGAACCGCCGCATCTGGCCGCCTCGCCTCGACGAGGAGCTCGACGAGCGCTTTCGCGAGGGGTGCGCACGCGAGGCGTCGACGACCTTGCGGGCCTTTCTCTCGGGCCTCTCTCTCTCCCGGTGGGTGGACCCTCCCTCCCTCGTGGACGCCGCCGAGGACAAGCCCCGCCAGCTGCGGGAGGCGCTCTCGGCCGGGCTCTCGATCCCTCGCACGCTCGTGACGAGCGATCCTGCGAGGGTGCGCGCCTTCCAGGTCTCGCTGGGTGGCCCGATGGTCACCAAGATGCTCTCTCCCCTCTCCACCGGGATGGCAGGGCGGGGGTTCTTCGTCCACACCAGCCTGGTCAAACCCGAAGATCTCGAAGATCTGGAGGGCTTACGGCTGTGCCCGATGGTCTTCCAGGAGCTGGTCCCCAAGCGGGAGGAGCTGCGGGTGATCCACGTGGGCGGCCGCTTCTTCACGGGCGTCATCGACGCCTCCAGGAGCGCCAAGGGCCAGATCGACTGGCGCCTCTCCGAGGCCGGCGAGGTGAGCTGGGAACGGGGGGCTCTTCCGGGCGACGTCGCCGACAAGCTACGGGCCCTCATGAAGCGCCTCGGGCTCGTCTACGGGGCCATCGATCTGGTGGTCACCCCCGACGGCGGCCACGTGTTCCTGGAGGTCAACCCGGCGGGAGAGTGGGGGATGATCGAGCGAGATCTCGATCTGCCCATCGGAGCGGCCATCGCCGACGCTCTCCTGTCCGAGGATCGAAGCTCGAACCCGGCTTGATCCTCCGTGAGCGTTCGTGGGACTCGAGAGCCCGGGAGATCAAGGCGACTTGATTTCCGACAAGACCACCCGGAGCGCGGTGGCTAAGCTTCCCCGGCAAATGCCTCCCACCGCGCGGTCGTCGCTCTGGAATTCTTGCCTCCTGTCCCTCGTGGGAATGGCGATCGCGGGGCTGACGAGCGACTGCGGACCGGCCGAGCCCTCGGCGGAGCAAGGCGCGCAGCTCTACGGGAAGTACTGCGCGCTCTGCCACGGCGCCTCCGGGGAGGGGTACCGCGCGGACGACGCGACGGCGCTCCGGAACCCGCGCTTCTTGTCGCTCGCGTCGGACACGTTCATCGAGGGCTCGATCGCGAGAGGCCGCCCCGGCACGACCATGAGCGCCTGGTCCGTCGAGCGCGGAGGCCCTCTGGACGACGCAGGCATCAAGGCGATCGTGGCCTATCTGCGCAGGCTCGCCGCGCACACGCGAGAGGACCCCTCGGGCCTCGTGGTGCGCGGGGACGCGGCGAGCGGCGCGAAGAGCTACGCGGCGCGCTGCGAGAGCTGCCACGGGCGCTCGGGCGTGGGCGGTCGCTACGTGAACCTCGGCAACCCGGAGCTGCTGGCGATCGCCAGCGACGGGTTCCTGCTACGCTCGCTGGAGCAAGGGCGCCCCGGCACTCCCATGCCCGCGTACGAGGGGCAGCTCTCGCCGACCGAGGGCGCCGATCTCGTGGCGCTCATGCGCTCGTGGCAGCGCCCCCCGGACGGCGCGCTCCCCCTGCCGCCGCGGCCCGGGCAGCTCGGCGCGGTCGTGCTGAACCCGGGCGCCACGAACGCCGAGTTCCCGGGCATCGATCGCTTCGTGCCCGCCGACACGGTGAAGGCCGCGATGGACCGCGCGCTCCGGCTGGTGGTGCTCGACGCGAGACCCCCCTCGGACTACTCACGCGCCCACGTGGCCGGGGCGATCAGCGCGCCCTTCTACGAGGTCATGGAGTACGCCGGGCAGATACCGAAGGACGTCACCGTCGTGGCCTATTGCGGGTGTCCCCACGCGGAGTCGGGGCAGGCCGTGGACACGCTGAAGCGCCTGGGCTACCCGCGCGCCTACGTGCTCGACGAGGGCTTCGGCGTGTGGCGCGAGCGCGGCTACCCCGTCCGCGGTGGAGCGAACCCGTGATCCCCGATGGTCGGGGGCGCTCGGCCTCCCGGCTCGCCCCGCGCGCCGCGGGACGAGCATGAGCCGTATCCACACCATCATCGAGCCGTTCCGCATCAAGTCGGTCGAGCCCATTCGCATGAGCACCGCCGAGGAGCGTGAGCGGGCGCTCGCCGCCTCGGGCTACAACCTCTTCGCGCTGCACTCGCAGGACGTGATGATCGATCTGCTCACCGACTCCGGGACCGGGGCGATGAGCGCGGAGCAGTGGGCCTCCCTCCAGCGCGGCGACGAGAGCTACGCGGGCTCGCCCTCCTTCTACCGCTTCGAGTCGGCGGTCCGGGCGCTCTTCCCGTTCAAGCACGTCATCCCCACGCACCAGGGGCGCGCCGCGGAGAAGATCCTCTTCTCCGTCATCGGCGGGCCCGGGAAGGTCTTCCCGAACAACACCCACTTCGACACCACCCGCGCGAACATCGAGCACACCGGCGCGATCGCGAAGGATCTGGTGATCGCGGAGGGGCGCGTCCCCTCGCTCGAACACCCGTTCAAGGGCAACATGGACCTCGAGGCGCTCGACGCCACGATCCGCGAGCACGGCAAGGAGAACGTTCCCGTGGTGTTCGTGACCGTCACGAACAACTCGGGCGGCGGTCAGCCGGTGAGCCTCGAGAATCTGCGCGGCGTCCGCGCCGTGTGCGACCGCCACGGCCTCCCGCTCTTCCTCGATGGGTGCCGCTTCGCCGAGAACGCGTGGCTCGTGCGCGAGCGCGAGGCGGCGTGCGCCCACCTGAGCGTGCGGGAGATCGTCCTCGAGATGGCCAGGCTGTGCGACGGCATGACCATGTCGGCCAAGAAGGACGGGCTCGCGAACATCGGAGGCTGGCTCGCGGTGAACGACGACGAGCTCGCTCGAAAATGCCGGAACGTGCTCATCCTCACCGAGGGGTTTCCCACGTACGGCGGGCTCGCGGGGAGGGATCTCGAGGCGATCGCGCAGGGGCTCGCCGAGGTGGTCGACCACGACTACCTCCGCTACCGCGTGCGCTCCACGGCCTACCTCGGGGACGCGCTCCGGGCCGCCGGGGTGCCCATCGTCGTGCCCACCGGCGGACACGCGGTCTACATCGACGCCCGCGGAATGTTGCCGCACATCCCGCCCCTCGAGTACCCCGGTCAGTCGCTCGCGGTGGCGCTCTACCGCGAGGGCGGCGTTCGCGGCTGCGAGATCGGCACGGTCATGTTCGGTCGCCAGCCCGACGGCGCCGAGCGGCCGGCCGCGATGGACCTCGTCCGCCTGGCGATTCCGCGGCGCACCTACACGCAGAGCCACGTCGACTACGTGACCGAGGTGGCGCAGCACGTGGCCCACATCAAGAAGGGCCTCCGCGGCTACCGGATCGTCGCGGAGCCCCCGCAGCTACGGCATTTCACGGCGCGGTTCGAGCCTCTCTAAGAGCGCCGACCGAGAAGTTGGAGCGTGGCCATCCCTGCCTTGGTTCTCCCTGTAATTTACAGGAATGCAGAACGCCAAGGGGACCGCCGCGAAAACGACCGCCCAAGATCGAACCCCGCTTGATCCTCCGGAGCCGCCTCCCCGGCGAGAGAGGCTGCTGGAGCAGGCGCTCGTCTTCACCTTTGTGATGCACGCGCTCGCCATGCTGGCCATGGCCACGCTCCTCCTGCCCACCATGCCCGGAGGAGGCGTCCAGGACGACGCGCTCCGGATCGCCGCCATCGCCGCCCATCCATGGCGCTTCCGCCTGGGGTGGCTCCCCTGGCAGCTCACCGCGGTCTCCGACGTGCTGCTCGGGATAGGGCTGCTGCGGGCCCGCTGGGTGCCCAGGGGCCCTGCCGTCGCGGCCTTTGTCCTGACCGCGCTCGCGGTGCTGCCCGATCAGGCCGCCCAGCTGGTCTGGATCACCCGGGGCGTCGACGCGGCGCGGGAGGCCGTGCTCACCGGCGATCCCGGCGAGTACCTGGCGCTGGAGCGGTGGATGTTCGCCGGCACCGCCGCGGTGGGCGCCACGTTCTATACGCTGGGCGGGATCGCCTGGTGCGTATGCTTTGCCAGGGCCGGCACGTGGAGCCGCCTGCTGACCGCCGTGTCGGTGCCGCTCTACGCGATCTTCCTCGGGGTGTCGGTGGGGCCGCTGCTCCCTCCGGGGCTGCGCCCTCCGGCCACGCTGGTCGCGGCGGGCAACGCGGTGGGCTTCGTGCTCCTCGAGCTATGGCTCGCCCTGGTCGCCGAGCAGGTGCTACGCCGCTCCAGGCCGCCCAGCAGGCATGGCCGGGACGCTCCCTGGCGCCACCCCGCAGCGGGTCCGGTAGGCCGGATCCTGGATATACTGGCAGAGAGTCGCTTCGTGCGCGCTCTTTGCGAGTGGCTCCCGGTGCCGGCCTTCCGCTCGGATATCCGGGAGGTGATCTACGTAAATTACCTGGTGCCCTCCTCGCGCCTTCTGCCGCTGGTGCCCGAGGGGCTCAAGCTACAGCGCCTGGGTCCTCGCGGAGAGTGGGCGCTCTTCACCTTCCTCACGTACCGCCACGGCCACTTCGGGCCCAGGCTGCTCGGGCCTCTGCGCCGCCTTTCGCCCTCGCCGCTCCAGACCAACTGGCGTATCCACGTCGAGGATCCAGGGACCGGGCACCGGGGGATCACCTTCGTCACCAACGCCATCACGGCCACGATCAACGCGCTCGGCGCCAGGCTGATGACCGAGGGGATGCCCATGCACGTCCTCCAGGGCGGAGAGCTGCGCCGCGAGCCTGACGGGGCGATCCACCTCCGCCTGGATCCTGGCCAGGGCTCCGCCCCCGACGCCGAGGCGCACCTCAGGGTCAGCGCCGAGAGCGCCCTCCCCGCGCCCTGGGGCGAGTGCTTCTCGAGCTTCCAGGAGTTCCTGGCCTATTGCGTCCCCCAGGACCGGGCCATGTCCACTCAGCCCTGGTGGCCCAGGGTGACCCGCCAGGAGATCGATCTCGGTATACCGCTCTCGGTCTGCGAGCGCCTGGAGGGCGAGGTGATCTCGGCCGCGGCCAGCGCGCGGGTGGGTGACGCCCGAGCCCTCTGTTTCCGGGTCCCGGGGGTGGCCTTCCTGTTCAGCGGCGAGGAGCACGACCCGCTTCCTCTGGCCTGATTGCCTTCGCGTTCGATGGCAAGCCCAAGGACATCGGTTTGTTTCTCACTTTGTCGCCCGAACTGGCGCTCGACCTCATCACGCGTGCCGTCCGCCGACTCGTTCATCACCCTGCGTCTGGCGATAGCCCGAGCGATAGCGCGCCGGCTACCGCGGTGCCCTTCCCTGAAATTCCAGGGGACCGGCCATACGTGACCGTGGTCGTCCTCGTCGCGCTCGATCTCGCGGGTGATTCAGCGAGGGAGCTTGACGGCCATCACCGGGCGGCTCGCCCGGGTCCCGTAGAGCCGGCAGCCGTCGTGCGATACCCAGCGTGGCCGGAAATCGGCGCCGACCTCGAACAGCACCTCGACGGCTCCGTACTCGAGGCCTCGGAGCGAGCGGGCGCGGTAGGGCGTGCACTTCTGGTCCGCGCTGCACGTGGAGAAGTAGAGCCCCACCATGTCCCTGGTGGGGACGACGTTCCTGGCGGCGGCAGGGAGCCCTTCGATGACCTCGGGGCCCTGGAAGACTCCCCCGCTTCGGGTCAGGCGGACGAGCTGCATCGGGCTGGCGCCGGTCCTCTGCGCGTCCAGAAAGAGCGCGTCGCTCCCGACGTAGATGGGATGATGCTTCTCGTAGTAGGCCGAGAGCGCGGAGATCTCTCCGATGGCTCCGAACGCCGCGTCGAGGCGGGGACGGCCGTACTCCTTCAGCGGGCCCCTTCCGTCCGAGGAGGGAACCACGACCATCGCGAGCCCGTCCTCGCGCAGCGCGGCGTACGCGCCCACCATTTCTTGCCGCTGATCCTCGTAGAGCCCCGAAGGCTGACGGCGGAGCGTGAAGACGGCCCACGACGTCTGCGTGGTCGAGCCGAGCCCGGAGACGAACGACGAGACCGCGGCGAGCTGCTCGTCGGCCGTGAGCTGGACGGAGGTGACCGTGCCTCGGACGTTGAGCGATCCGAGCTCCACCACGTCCCGCTCGAAGGCGTCGTCGAACCAACATCGAGGCCCCGCGTCGGCCCCCGCGTCGGCCCCCGCGTCGGCCCCCGCGTCCGTCCGAGCATCGGCGGCTCGCTCGGGTGTGGCGTCGGCGCCGGGCTCTGGCGACGCGTCCTCCGGCGTCGCCAGGGAGAGCTCGGGGAGAGCCGCGATCTGTGCGCAGGCCAGGAGAGGCCCGCCAGAGAGGGCGAGCACGAGGACGATCCAGGGCCGCGGCGAGCGCCTGGCCTCCTCGGGATTTCGGCCTCGGCGGTCCATGAACGGAGCTCCAGGCTAGCGCATCGATTCGGAAGAATCGACGCGCGGGCAGCGTGAGCGCTGGCGCGCTGTGGGATGCGGGGCATCACAGGTGTGCTCTCCCAGGTCCGTGGGAAACGATCCAGGGAGGCCTCCCTGGCGATCGAGCCTCGTCGCTGATTTATCGAGGGTCAGGCGCTGGCCCGGGCGGTGCAAAGGCGGCGCGGCCGAGGCCATTGAATGATATCGCGACGCAGCTTCACCCTCGGCGCCGGGCTCTCTCTCCTCCTCGGCTCGGTCCTGAACGCTCTCGCCGAGCCCGCCCGCGCCGGCGCGCCCAGGCCCCTGGCCAGGCGGCTCGTCCTCTTCTTCTCGCCGAACGGGACCGTGCACCGGCACTGGAGGCCCGCGGGGCAGGACTCCTCGTTCTCGCTCGCTCCTGGCTCGATCCTGGAGCCTCTCATCCCGCACAAATCGAATATCGTGGTGTGCGACGGCATCGACTTCCAGGGGTTCGACAACCACGAGAGCGGGATGGCCGGCATGCTCACCGGCGCGCCGGGAGGCGGCATCTTCGGAGGCAAATCGGTCGATCAGCACGTGGCCGGGAAGCTGGTCTCCCGGGCCAGGTTCCCGTCGCTCGAGCTGGGGGTCGCCACCAGCGCCTGGGGCGCGCAGACCCAGACTCGGATGTCCTACTCGGGCCCCGGGCGCTTCGCGAGCCCGGAGGACAAACCGGTCCTGGCCTTCCAGCGGATCTTCGGGGACATCACAGCCGCGGCCCAAGATCCTCTGGCCGCCTCGAGGGTGCTGGCCAGGAGGCAGAGCCTCCTCTCGGTGGTAAAGCAAGATCTCGCGGATCTCGGCCGCAAGCTGGGCCCCTCCGAGCGCTCGAAGGTGGAGGAGCACCTGGCGTCGATCCGCGGGATCGAGCAGCGGCTCACCACCCGCGTCGCGGACTGCAAGGCGCCCTCGCCTCCGCTCACCCTGGATCCCTCGAATCCGTTGAACGTCCCCGGCCTGGTCTCGACCCAGATCGACCTGATGACCCTGGCCCTCGCCTGCGGCATCACCAACGTGGCCTCGCTCCAGGTGTCCCACACCATAAGCCCGCTCGTCATGGGGTGGCCGGGGCTGGGGCTAGGCGAGGGCCACCACGAGCTCTCTCACAAGAGCGACTCCGACCAGGCCGGGGTGATGAACTTCGTCAAGGCGGAGCGCTGGTTCGCCGAGCAGTTCGCCCTCCTCTTGAGCCGGCTCCAGGCCACGCCCGATCCTGCGGGAGGGACGCTCCTCGACTCGAGCCTCGTGGTCTGGGTCAAGGAGCTGGGGGACTCGCGGATGCACGACGCCAAGTCGGTCCCGTTCGTGCTCGCGGGCAAGGCGGGCGGCGCCCTCCAGACGGGGCGATATCTGAAGTTCGGGGGCGTGTCCCACCGGAAGCTGCTCGCCTCGATCTGCCTGGCGATGGGCGTGGAGGCGCCTCTCGCCGGCGCTGACGCCGCGGGGCTCCCCGGGCTCCTGGTCGCGTGAAGGAGGCCCCATGATCTCGAAAGCCATCGTGCATCTCGTCGTTCTCCTGGGCTCGGGGGCGCTGGCCGGCCTGCTCGGCGCGTGCGGGGACTCCCCGCCGGAAGGCGGAGGTCCGGGCCCCTCTGCCGGGTGCGAGAGCCCGGAGGACTTCTTCCGCACGAAGCTCTTTCCCTCCGTGCTCGGCGCAAAATGCATCGTCTGCCACTCCGAGGGCGGCCTGGCGGCCTCGACCCGGCTCTCCCTCCGGAAGGGCACGGACGGGGCGTCCTCGTTCGAGAGCGTCAAGGCCCTGGCCTCGCTGGCGGAGGACGGGGGGCCGCCCCTCCTCGTGCGCAAGCCGACCGGGGCCATGCCCCACGGAGGAGGAGCGGTGGTCAAGGCAGGGAGCGAGGAGGCTGCGCTCCTCGATAGGTTCGCCGAGCTCCTCGGGCCAGGGTGCTCCCCGGCCAGGCCCTCGGCGTCGCTCGGCCAGCGGCAGATCCGCCGGCTCACCCGCGACGAATACGGAAATACTCTGCGGGATCTGGGGGTGCCCGGCACGTGGGCCGACAAGCTCCCCCCGGACACCCTGGCCTTCGGGTTCGACAACAACGGCGCGGAGCTCACCGTGGGCGGGCTCCTCGCCGATCAGCTCCAGAGCAACGCCGAGGAGATCGGGAAGGCGCTGGATCTCCGGCCTCACCTGGGCTGTGAAGCGGCCAGCGCCGACGCGACCTGCGTCGCCGCCTTCCTCGACGGCTTCGGGGCCAGGGCGTTCCGCAGGCCCCTGACGGCCCGGGAGAAGGCGCGCTACGGCTCGCTCTTCGAGGGCGTGCGCGGCGCCGAGGGTCCGGAGCAGGGGCTCCGCTCGGTCGTCACGGCGCTCCTGCAGTCGCCCGGATTCCTTTATCGAGCCGAGCTGGGGGGCGAGCCGGAGGGGGACACCGCGGCGCTCGACCCTTACGAGATCGCCTCCGAGATCTCGTACCTGCTGTGGCGGAGCATGCCGGACCAGGAGCTCTTCGAAGTCGCCAGGAGCGGCCGGCTCCAGGAGCCCGCCGTGGTCGCGGAGCAGGTGGAGCGCGCCCTCTCCAGCCCCAGGGCGTCGGCCTCGATGAGGCGCTTCGTCGAGCAGTGGCTGGAGATCGAGAGACTGGAGCAGGCGCAGAAGGACGCGAAGACCTACCCTGACTACGACGATCAGCTCCGCAGCGACATGCGTCAGGAGACCCTCTCGCTCTTCGAGGCTGTGGGCAGGAGCCCCTCGGGGGGGCTGGGAGAGCTCCTCACGGCGGACTACACGTTCGTCACCCCCAAGCTCGGGCGCTTCTATGGAATGTCCGTCGGCGGATCGAGCCCGGGTGGGGCCCCGAGGAGCCCCGCTCCCGAGGGCCGGAGGGGTATCCTCGCGCACGGCAGCGTGCTGGCCACCCACGCGACCGCGGCCAGCGCTTCCCCTGTGCGGAGGGGGAAGCTGGTGCTCGAGAAGCTCTTCTGCCAGACGGTCCCTCCCCCTCCCCCCGGGCTGAACGCCGAGCTCGCGGCGGTGGCGCCGGGCCTCTCCAACCGAGAGCGCTTCTCTGCACACTCCAAGGATCCCGTGTGCGCGGGCTGCCACTCCACGATGGACCCGCTCGGGTTCGGGTTCGAGCGGTTCGACGGGATAGGCAAGTACATGGCGTCGGTCGACAGCCGAGGAGAGATAAAGGGGACGCCCTCCTCGGACTCGCCCTTCGACGGGGTCCCGGAGCTCGCCGAGAAGCTCGGAAGGAGCGCGGACGTCGCGGATTGCTTCGCGAGGCAGTGGCTCAAGTACTCCTACGGGATATCCGAGAACGAGCAGTCTCGGGCCCTCGCGCGGGCCATCTCCTCCGAGCTCGGGGCCTCCGGAATGCCGATCCGCGCTCTCCTCAAGAGGCTGGCCGCCTCGCCGCACTTCATGCGGCGGCGCGCCGAGCGGCCGGCCCCCTACGATATCCCCGATTCTCCTCCTCCTCCCATGACGGGCGGCCCTCCCTCCTCGGGGGACGCGGGGCCGGCCCCGGGACCCAGCACCACGCCGGGGCTCGAGGTCACCGTACGCGAGAGCGAGTACGGGGGGGGCGACTACCAGAAGGACGTGGTCGTGAAGAACAAGACGCAGAGCCCTCTGGACTGGACGGTGGTGATCCCGGCCAGGGGCTCGGTCACCAACAGATGGAACGCCGAGCTCTCGGTCGTGGGGACAAGCTTCGTGTTCACGGGCGCCTCGTACAACAGGACGCTCGCGCCCGGGGCCTCCACGAACTTCGGGTTCCAGGGGAAATGAGGGCGTCGGGGCGCGCCCTTCGTCGGGATTCACGGTAGCATCGGCCGCATGTCCGACATCACACTCATCACGGGCGCTGGTGGAGCGCTGGGTTCCGAGGTCTCCCGCGTGCTTGCGGCGCGCGGCCACAAGCTGGTCCTCTGCGACGGACCGCAGGCGACGGCGCGGCTCGAAGCGCTCTCGCTGGAGCTGGGGGAGGGGATCGCCACCACCAGCGCCCAGGATTTTTCCAGGAGGGAAGCCTATGTCCAGGCGCTCGAGGGGGCGAGGAACACCCTGGGCGGCCCGGTGAGCCGCGCGTGCCTCGTGGCGGGAGGGTGGCAGGGAGGCAAGCCCTTCCACGAGGCGGATCCGTCCGTGTGGGACGCCATGATGACGCAGAACGTCGAGACGGTGAGGCGAGCGTTCGAGGTGCTTCTCCCGCCCATGGTCGCAGAGAAGAGGGGCAGCGTGGTCGTCGTCGGCTCTCGCGCGGCCGTCCGCCCCTGGACCAGCGCCAACGCCGCCGCCTACGCGACCTCCAAGGCGGCCGTGGTGACCCTGATGGAGGTCGTCGCCCAGGAGCTTCTGGAGGACGGAGTCCGGGTCAACGCCATCTTGCCGAGCACCATGGACACCAGGGCCAACCGCGCGGCCATGCCCGACAGCGATCCCTTGCGCTGGGTGAGCCTCGCCTCGGCGGCCGGCGTCATCGCGTTCCTGCTGTCGGACGAGGCGAGGGACATCTCGGGAGCGGCGATCCCCGTCTACGGGCGCTCGTGAGCCGCTGGAGCTCCGCCCAGGTGAGGCCCTACCCTCCCTCGGAGGTGACCAGCCGCAGCGAGGCCGAGGTCGATCCGCGCGAGGCCGGGCTCACGAAGAGCCAGGTGGAGGCGATGTGGGCCTCGGTGCTGCGCCTCTACGAAGCCAAGATGCACCCCGCCATCGCCCTCTGCGTGCGCCGGCGAGGCAAGGTGGTGATCGATCGCGCCCTCGGGCACCTCCGGGGGAACGCCCCGGGCGCTCCGCCCGCCGCACCCAGGGTGCTCGTTCGCCACGACTCTCTCTTCAACCTCTACTCGGGCTCCAAGGCCGTGACGGCCATGCTCGTCCACCTGTGCGACGAGCGGGGGCTGGTGCGCATGGACGATCCCGTGTGCGAGTACATCCCCGGCTTCGAGCGCCACGGAAAGGGCGATATCACGCTGAGGCAGCTCCTCACCCACCGGGCGGGGCTCCCGGCGCTGCCGGGTGCGAGCCTGGATCTGGCGATCCTCTCGGACTGGGACGCCATCATCGGGATGCTGGTGGACGCCAGGCCGCTCAGCGTGCCAGGGCGGCGCCTGGCCTACCACGCGATGACCAGCGGCTTCATCCTCGGGGAGGTGATCCAGCGGGTCACCAGGACGCCGCTCCGCGCCTTCCTGCGGAGGGAGCTCCTCGATCCCCTGGGGTTCACCTCCTTCGATTACGGGGTCTCGCCGGAGCGGATCTCCGACGTGGCCGAGAACGCCTACACGGGGCTGCCCCCGCTCCCCCTGGCGTCGTGGATGCTGGAGCGCTCCATAGGAGTGCCTATCCGCGAGGCTGTTCGGATATCGAACTTGCCGGAGTTCTTGACCGGCGTGATCCCCTCGGGGAACATCATCGGGACAGCCAACGAGGGCTCTCGGTTCTTCGAACTCCTCCTCCGGGGGGGCGAGCTCGACGGGGTCCGGATCTTCGACCGGCGCACCGTGCGCCGGGCCATCGCCGAGACCAGCTACCTGGAGATGGACGGCGTGCTGGGCATGCCCGTCCGCTACGGCTCGGGCTTCATGCTGGGCCGCGACAGCTTCAGCCTCTTCGGCCCCAAGACCCCTCAGGCCTACGGGCACCTGGGCTTCACCAACGTGATCGCCTACGCCGAGCCCGAGCGCGACATCTCGGTGTGCCTGATGACGAGCGGAAAGCCCTTCATCACGCCAGGGCAGCTCTACTGGCTCAGCGTGACCCGGGCCATCGCCAGGGAGTGCCCGAGGGAGTGAGGCGGCGCAGGGGGACGAGGACGATCGCCTTGCCGGGCTCTCTGGCCGTGGCACCGGCGAAGGGGCAGCCGTCCCGTCGCCGGAGGGGGCAGGCGAAGTCGGGCGCGATCACCCCTGTCCGGATGACCCGCCGCGCCTCGGGGTGGGCCCTGCAGATATGGAAGGTGCGCTCCTCGAGGAAGAACAGGATGTCCTCGTGCGCGTCGACATACTCGCGCAGCTGCTCGGTCCACATCTCGTTCTCTCGCTCGGCCGCGCGGTCCACGGCGAAGAACCCCCGCAGCTCGATGGGCAGATCGTGCCACTCGGTCTGGCCGCCCACGTCCAGGGCAAAGAAGCTCGTGTCCTCCGCCCGCTCGTCGTAGAGGGACCGGAGCTGGGCCTGCGCTCCTCCGTCCAGGTGGCTCCACCACGCCTCGACCCTGACGCGGTGCTCGCAGGACAGATCACGGACAGCGCCTGAAGGGAGCGACTCCATGCCCCGAGTTTAGCTTGCTTTCATTCAGGGACTGCCGTGTTCGCTGGAGCAACCGTCGCGCTGAAGACAGGCGAGGGGGACATCACAGGGAGCAGGCCAGCGGACAGCGGTCTCGTCAAAGACGGGCCGCTCGATTCGCTCGCTCGCAAAGCATGGCCACAAGGACATACGCGGCGGCGATCAAGGCCAGATCTTGAGGATCGAAGGTGCCAAAGCCCAGCGGACCCTGGGCGATCTCCAGGCCCGCCAGCAGGGCGAGGGCCGAGGCGTGCCACGTCAGCCTCTCGGGCCGGCGAGCCGTGGTTTGTGCCAGATCGACGAAGCCGGCCGTGGCGACGGCGAGCGCCGCGTCGCTGGCGTGCCCCATCAGCCAGGGGCCCAGGGCGAGGCGGAGCGGGAGCGAGCGCGCCGACCACCAGGTCCACGCCGCCGCGAAGCCCTCGCCGGCCACCAGCCTCCCCACCCCCGAGATCGGGGCGATCGGCTCGGCGCGCAGGAGGTAAGGCAACGCGCCCGCCGAGAGGGGGAGCGCCACCCGGAGCAGCCAGCCCCAGGGCCCCGCCCTGCGCGCCTTTGGAGGCTCGCAGGCCAGCGCCGAGACGGGGGAGGGGGTCAGAGCCCCTTGACCTGCCAGCTCAGGCTCGAGCCCGTGTACGTCGCCTCGATGCTCCCCCTCTTCCTGGTCTTGGCGTCGGTGGCCGAGCAGGTGAAGGTCTCCTTCTGGGGGAGATAGATCTTCTCGGCGCCGCAGTCGACGGTGAGCCTGAGCTTCCCCTTGGTCTCCTTCTCCACCATCCTTGCGAGGTCGGCGGCGAAGACCTGGGGCTCGACGTCGAGCACGTTCATCGTAAATCCATAATTGCCCTTGGCGGCGTCCTTGAGCGTGACCTCGACAGGGGAGGTCTTGCCGTTCTTGAGCGTCGCGGTGCACGTGAAGGCCGCCTGCCCCGAGGGGGAGGGGCACACCACCTTGGTGACCCCCTTGGAGGCAAACTGGGTCGCGATGCTGCCTTCGAGCTTGGTCTTGGGGGACGCGCCCCTCCCGGCGCCCGCGCCCTTCTTGGCGAGCTCCATTCCATCGACCGTCATCGCCCACATCCCGTCGGTCTCGGTCGGAGGGGAATTGACCTTCCATTTTACCTCGATGAACGCGGCCTTCACGACGATCTGGTTATTTTCGATCGCCTTCAGCGTCCCGTCGACCGACTTGCTGGTGTTGCCGTCCTGCTTCTTGTAGTGGACGCTCCTGTCCTGGCCGATCGAGAGCGTCACGTTGTCGCCCTCCCAGTCGCCCACGTACTTCACGGTCTCGGCGTCGAGCACCGCCCTCTTCTCTTCTTTTGGCTTGCCCGTGGCTATCGAGAGGAGAGCCACGACGACCAGACCGAACGCCGTGAGGAGGGTGCGCACGCGATCTTTCATGGGCGAAATATAGAGGCCAGGTCTGGTACATGTCGAGCGTGAGCGCCGGCGGCGGAATGGAGAGGTGGTTCGGAGTGACCTCGTTCTTCGGCCTCGGCGTGCTCTCCGGGGCCGTGCTGCTGCTCGTCCTCCTGATCGTGCTCCCTCGGGGGGTGCGCTCTCGCCTGGCCGCGCCCGCGGCGCTCATGGTCCTCCACGTCCTCCTGGAGGCGGTGGGGTGGCAGATCCCTGGCTCGGCGGTGGTATCCCGCCCTCTCGCCGTGCTGAGCGTCCTCGCGCTCCTGCTCGCCCATGGCCGGGGCGCGTTCGTGCTGGTGGCCGACGGGATCTTCGCCGGCCGCCTGGGGCGCCCGTTGCCCCGAATCTTCCGCGACATCCTCCAGACCGTCATCTACTCGGCCATTGCCCTCTTCACCCTGCGCTTCGTCGGCGTCGAGCCGGGGTCGCTCCTCACCACGTCGGCGCTGCTCACCGCGGTCGTCGGTCTGTCGCTCCAGGACACGCTGGGGAACCTGTTCGCGGGGCTCTCGATCCAGGTGCAGCGGCCCTTCCAGGTCGGCGACTGGATACAGTTCGATCCTGATCCCAGGCTGATCGGGAGGGTCATCGAGATCAACTGGCGAGCGACCACCGTGCTCACCAACGACGAGATGGAGATCATCGTCCCCAACGGCACCCTCGCCAAGGCGCCTATTCGCAACTACACCAAGCCCTCTCCCCTCTCCAGGCGCTCGGTGGAGGTCTCCTGCAGCTACGACGTGGCGCCCTCGAGGGTGCGAGACACGATCCTGGGGGCGCTGGGCGGCCTCCCCGACGTGCTCCGCAAGCCGGCGCCGCTCGTCCTCGCGTGGCATTTCGGTCAGAGCGGGGTCGACTACGTCGTCCAGTATTACACGGACAAGTTCGCCAATCGTGAAATTAGCGATTCCGTGGTGCGAGAGCGTATCTGGTATGCGCTCCGCCGGGAGCGCATCTCCATTCCTTATCCAATGAGGGAGGTGAACGTTCGCCAGATGACGAGGGAGGTCGACAGGGAGGTGGAGGGCGCTCGCCGGGCCCAGGTGGCGAGCTACCTGCGCTCGGTGGATTTTCTCGCGATCCTCCCCGAGGAGGCGCTCCTCCGCCTGGCGGAGCTCGCGCCCTCCAGGGTCTACGCGCCCGGCGAGACCGTGATCGTCCAGGGGGGGCCTGGGCAGGAGATGTTCTTCGTGGCGCGCGGCGAGGTGAGCGTGATCGTCGGGCAGGGCGGGGGCAGCGCGGAGGTGGCGCGCCTCCACCAGGGCAGCTTCTTCGGGGAGATGTCCCTCATGACCGGGGAGCTACGGGCGGCGACGGTGCAGGTCGTCCACGAGGCGGAGCTGGTGGTGGTAGGCAAGGAGGCCTTCTCGGCCATCCTCTCCCACGCGCCCGAGCTCGCAGCCCGCATGAGCCACGTCATCGTGGAGCGGCAGGAGCAGCTGGACTCCCACCTGGCCGCCCGCGCCGCCCAGGCGGAGCCGGACGTGATCGAGCAGAGGGCCAGCGATCTCCTCGTGCGGGTAAAGAAGTTCTTCCAGCTCTGATCGCGGACTCCGGCGTGTGCGGCCGTTCCCTCACTTGCCCGCGAGGTAGATGGAATAAAGGAAGGCCTTGGCGAAGCGCTGGGCGTGGGGGTTGAAGCAGAGGTGCCCCTGACCGGAGGCCGAGTCCACTCCCTGGTTCTTGCTCGGGCAGCCGCTGGTGGAGCGTATCGAGTTGCAGATCTCCCAGGAGCCGCCGCGCTCGCAGCGGGTGCCGCTCCCTGGCTCGGTGCTCTCCACGTCCTGGAGGTCGAAGATCACGTCGCCAGGGAAGGTGGTAAACATCCAGGTGCGCATCTGCATCTTGGGCGCGTTCTCGGCGGGCACGTTGTAGACGAAGGGAGGCGTGACGTGCAGCACCCGGACGCCCTGCGCCTTGATGTCCGCGACGGCCGCCTGGTACGCCGTCTGGGCGCCGGCGACCTTCCCTGCCACGATGTCCGCATAGCCGAACTTCATGATGGCCACCCGGACGGTGGCATTGTTCGCGAGGGCCATCGACCGGAACTCGGCGACCTTCCCGCCCGGGTTGCCGTTGGGCGTCGAGAAGAGGCCTCCGTTGAGCCCTGGCCTCAGGTTGGTCGAACCGCTCGTCGCGTATTCGAACTTGAAGCCCACGGCCTGGGCGCCGTCCTCGAGATCCCCGCCGACCGACTGGTGGAGGAAGAAGCTCCTGAAGCCCGTCTTCACCTCGTTCTTCTCGGCCGCGGAGAGCGCGTCCCAGGCGGCGATGCCCGCGAGCCCGACGACCCCGGGCTGCCCGGGGTTCCCCCCGTCGTCGACCGGGCCCCCTCCGTCCGGGTTGGGGGGAGGGCCGCCGTCAGGGGGCGGAGCAGGAGCTCCGTCCGGCAGCACCGTGGGCGCCGGGGGAGGGGGAGGGGTGGTGCTCGAGGCGTCGGGCGAGCTCTCCCCGCTGGTCGGATCGCTCGAGCAAGCGAAGGTCAAGAGAGGGGCGAGCGCTAGCGCAAGGAGGAGGGATCGCATATCCCGCGAGTATGGCGGAAGCGCCTCGATGCGCAACCGTCGAGAGGAGGCGCAGCGATCTATCGGGGCGGCAGGACCGACTCCCTCGGTCGGCGGCGAAGATCACGCAGCTCGAAGGCGTCGGAGTGGATATGCGAGAGAGAAGCTCCCGCCAGGAAGGCGAGCCTCCTCGTGTCGTGGACCAGCTGCGGAGGCCCGCAGACGAAGAGGCGATAGCCCGAGAGTCCGGGGTGCGCCGCGAGCGCCACCTCGCCTGGACGACCCCTGGCGAAGCCCTCGGGCAGATCCCCCTCCAGCACGCAGGGGGTATAGACGAATCGAGGGTGGAGGGCAGAGAGCGCGCAGAGCTCGGCGTGCAGGTACACCGCGCCGAGCGTGTCGCCTCCGTGGTAAAGGTGCACAGGCCCCCTGTGACCCGAGAGCAGCGCGTCCCGCGCGATGCCAAGGAGCGGGGCCAGGCCGGTGCCCGCGCCCACCAGCAAGAGGCTCCGATCCTCGGCCCCTGGAAGATAATAGCATGTCCCTATGGGACCGTGGAAATCGGCCGGGGCTCCGACCGGGAGTTCGTCGAATATCCAGTTGGACATGGTCCCGTTCTTCATCCGCCGGACGTGGAGCTCGAGCCTCTGGTCCACGCGGGGCACGCTGGCGAGCGAATAGCTACGGAGCACGCCGTCCGGGCGCCGTAGATTGATGAACTGACCCGCGCGGTAATCGAGCGGCGTGAGGGGCTCCAGCTCGAGGCGAAGGATATCGGGCCGGAGGAGGCTCCTCTCGGCGACCCTGGCGCGGTGGAGGACGTCGGTGTCCCGGGGGACCTCCACGACCATGTCCTCGGTCGCGACGCACTCGCAGGGGAGGAAATAGCCTTGTTCGCGGAGAGTCTGCCCAAGGCCCCGCTGGGCGCTATTGGGCGGCTGGCCGTCGGTCCGGCGGAGGAGGCAGGTCTGGCACGTGCCCTTCTTGCACGAGTAAGGGACGGGGGCGCCGTGGCGGAGCAAGGCGTCGAGCACCGTCTCGGGAGCGACGCTCTCGTACAGGACGCGGCGGAAGGAGATGGTGGCCAAGGCTCAGCGCCCGAGCACGTCGCTCCGGGTGGAGTCGGCGATGGCCACCACCGCGGTGACCAGCGGAGCAGGGACGTTGAGCTCCTGGAGCGAGGCCTCGAGGTGGCGGACCACCGCGTCGAAATGCGCGTCCGTCAACCCGTCCTTGACCAGGCGTTCGTGGGCCGCGCGAAGATCCTTGCCCGTATAGCTCCTGGGGCCGCCGAACACCATGGTGAGGAACGCCTTCTGCTTGGCGCGCTGGGCGTCCATGTCGACGTCCTCGAAGTAGCGGCTGATGCTGCTGTCGGAGAGCACTCTTCGGTAAAAGATGTCCACGGCCGCCTCGACGGCGGCCTCACCGCCGAGGCGCTGAAAGAGGGATTCAGGCATTTGTGATTCTCTTGTTCCAAAATTATGGATGATGAGAACGACCACCCTCCCTCGGCCGGGTACTGTCGAGAGGAGTAGCATCGTCCTCCCCGTTTTGCGAGTCCTGTGCGCCGGAGGGTTAACACTCCTGCGAGAGTTTACTCTCGCGTCGCCTCGCGCAGACCTCACCCCCTCGCACCTACCGCGTTTTGCCGCGTGCCCCTCTCCCGCGCGACCTCTGTGGACGACGTGGCGCTGGAGAGGGGCGGTTCACAAGGAGT
>SXGT01252370.1_pt1 | contig 38190 bp, 32 predicted proteins | sample 3176221 | NCBI WGS metagenome assembly SXGT01 (sample SAMN11356862, study PRJNA531348) | freshwater metagenome | isolation source: freshwater sample F1-120 | place: China: Fuxian Lake, Yuxi | collected 2017-12-25 | reverse complement strand
TCGGGGGGGCCGACGGGGGCGCCTTCGGCGGCGAGAAAGAGACGGGCGGGGGCCGCGAGGCGGGGAGCGACAGCTGGAAGGCCTACATGCGGCGGCAAACCTGCACGCTCAACTGGGGACGCGACCTGCCGCTGGCCCAGGGGATCAGCTTCGACGTTTGAGTCGCGAGGACCGGGACAGACGGCGTGGGACAGGCGCGGGACAGAGTGCGACACGCCTGGGGCAGTCGCACGCCCGTCCCCCGGTGAAAAGGGGGGTTGAGTCGATGGCACGGGGCTTGCTCCCCCTCCCCTCGAACCCCCTGGAGCCCCCCATGTTCACCGAGCTCATCCGCGAAGAAGAAGGCCAGTCCACCGTCGAGTACATGCTGCTCATCAGCGTGATCGTCATCGCGCTCGTGGCGGCGGCCTGGGTGTTCGTGCCCACCTTCGAAGAAGGCGTGAAAGACCTCGCGGGCGACGTGAAGAAGATCCTCAGCACCGGCAAGATCGGCAAGGCCGGCACGCCCCGCTGATCAGCGGTCAAATCTCGACGAGAGCCACCGCGCGCTCGACCGCCTCCACGTCGGGGCGGCCGAGCCATTCGCTGCGGTAGCCGAGCGGCGAGCACACCGCGCGCAGGCGGCCGATCTGCTGGTCGCTCGGCGAGTGTGTGTGCCCGCAAACGGAAAGCACCACGCGCTCGTCGGCGGCGAGAATGTCGCCGAGCGCCCGGTGACCGATGAAGCCCTGGCAGAAGCGCCAGCCCGGGTGCGACTTGTGCACGAGCTGCGAGTCGAACTGCACCATGTGGGTCACACCCACCACGCGATCCGCGTTTACCGCCCGTAGTTGCCCCCGGAGACGCTCGCGGAGCTCGGCGGCCACGACGGCGTACGGCACGTCCTCGCCTTCGCGGCGGAACCGCGCGAACACGTGGTCCATCCACCGCAGGCCGCCAAACTCACCCGTCACGTAGGCGCTCGCCGGCGCTCCGAGGGCCTCGTCTCGCATCGAGAGATCCCACCAGCCGAGGGTGCCCACGAAGCCCACGCCGTCGATGACCACCGGCGACGCGTCGAGGTCGTGCACGCCGGCCTCCAGGCAGAGCGCGGGGAGGAGGCGGTCGAGCCGCGTCCAGGCGTCCACCCCCTGCGCCTGCGCCAGCGGGTGACTCCACACGTCGTGGTTTCCCGCCACGAACACCATTTCCCGCGCGCAGGGGCGGAGCGCGAGCAGGGCCTCCAGCAGCGTGGTCAAGGGCGTGGCCACGTCGCCCGCGAGAACGAGCACGTCGGGTTCGAGGGCCCGCACGCGGGCGGCGAGCGCCTCGAGCGCCCGGGGACCGTTCTTGTCCACGTGGATGTCGCTGGTCACCGCGATGCGCATCCCGCGTCGTTACCTCGCCGTTGCCACGCCGTCAGGCTGCCGCAAAAAGGCGTTGCGAGGGAGGGCCCGGGCGAGTAAGGTCCGCGCGCTTCCAGGCACCCCCTCAGACCTTCCAGGAGACCCAATGCGCCTCAGCATCATCGCGGCCCTCGCCCTTGGCGGCTGCTTCCCCGCCGCGGAAGACGACTCCGCCTGCGACGAGACCAAGGAAGACTGCTCGGCCGACGCCGACACCGACACCGACTCGGATTCCGACAGCGACAGCGACAGCGACAGCGATACCGACAGCGATACCGACGCTGACACGGCCGTCGTCTACATGCGCGCCAACGGCAACTGGGCGGTGCCCGAGGGCGCCTTCGAGTCGGCCGACATGGGCTACTCCTTCTACGCCCCGCTCACCGATCAGTTCGTGTGCGACGTGCGCGTGGACTACTCGGCCGCCGGGCCGGGCCAGGAAGGCTGCCCTGACTGCGACTGGTCGTTCGAGGTCACGCCGAGCGTCCGTCCCACCGAGGGCACGCTGTGCTCCGAGATCTTCATCCCCGGCACTGGCCAGCCCGGGTACTGGTTCTGGGGCTACTACGACGCGTCGTACAGCTGGATTGGCGACGGCCGCGTGAACGGCATCGCCACCAACCCGAGCTACACCTACACCGCCGACGACGGCGCCGAGTACTACCTCGGGCAGACCTTCTTCATTCACTACACCTACGGTCGCTACGACGGCTGGTATTTCCAGGCCTGGAACCTTCCCGACCAGGGCTACTACCAAGTTTACGGCGACAGCGAGGCGGCCTACTGGGGCCGATGGGTCACCTACAACGGCGAGCTCGTCTACTACTACTACTACTACTAGTAGACGTCGGGCGGCCTCGGGACACCCCCCGGCCGCGAGCAGCCCCCACGCCGGAATCGGCCGTGGGGGTTTGCTTTTTTGCCCTGGTGCTCGAGCCACGTGACAGTCGGCCGCCCTGGGGCTAACGTCGCTGCCTCTCAGGAGAAGCCGGATGCGCGCCCCGTGGATCGAGATCCCCCTCGGCACCCTCACCCTCGTCTCGCTGCTCGCCTGCTTCGGCGAGACGGCCGGCGACGAGGAAGACAAGGACGAGGCCGACCCCTTCGGCGACGCCGACACGGACGCCGACGCCGATAGCGACGCGGACGGCGACGCCGACAGCGATTCCGACGCAGACGCAGACGCAGATGCAGAGGCAGACGCGGATGCCGCCGGCGACGCGGATACCGGCCTCGCTCTCGGCTACTTCGTGGGCGGGTGGGAAGCTTCCTCCACGCGACTGTCTAGCTTCGAGCAGGGTATTGGCTTCTACGGGGCCGACAGCGAGGACCTCGTGTGCAAGGTGGTGGCCTCGTACACCGGCGGCTCGAAGGCCGAAGAATGCCCGCAGTGCGACTGGAGCTTCGAGACCAGCCACGACGGCGACCGCGAGTCCGGCTCGGGCTGCGACGGCATGATGGGCCTCGACGGCGGTGACAGCCTTTTCCAGGCCTACGACCTCGACGAGTTCTGGATCACGGACATCGAGGCCGTGGGCGTCGCGGCCCGCTACGAGTTCAGCGGCGACGACCCCGCCGAGAACGTGATGTTCATCATGTACGGCGGGGAGTGGTACATCCACGCCTACAGCTACGCGACCAAGCAGTACGTCGATGGCGACGAGTGGAGCGCCACCTTCCAGCGCCCCTGGGTCTTCGAAGACGGCGGCAGCTACTACTACTACGCCCAGTTCTACACGCGCTGATCCGCGCCTAGCGACGGTTGATGGGCACCAGGTGGCCCAGCTCGCGCAGCGGGCTGAGCCGCGCCGAGGGCCACTTCGCTTCCATGTCGACCATCGTGGCCAGGTCGCCCGCCGCGCGCGCCAGGTACCAGCGGCTGCCCACCACGTCCTCGTCGAGCACGTCGGCGTACGGGGCGAGCAGCTCCTCGGCCTCGTCGAGGCGTCCCTGGTCGACACGCACCCGCGAACGCAACACATCGGCCTCGAAACCCACGAGCTTGGTGCGGTACTTGCGCTCGTACTCCCCGTCGGCCGTCTCGGTGTTGCCGAGGCGGCGTTCGATCTCCGACTGCAGGAGGCGGGCCTCGAGGCTGCGCTCCACCCTGAACTTCGACGTCAGCGCCTCGGCCGCGTGCACCGGATCGTCCACGTCGAGCCACGAATAGGCCTTCAAGCGCGCGAGTTCCTCGCTGGGCCGCCCATCCCGTTCCCAGCTGAGCACCAGCGCGTCGAAGTCGTCGAGACGGCCCTCCCGCAGGGCGATCGCTGTCTCCGCAAAGAGTGAGCTGTCCTTGTCGCGGTCGATCACGAGCAGGCGCTCCAGCACCTCGCTCGCGCCAGCGCGGTCGCCCGCCTGGTGCAGGTCGAGCGCGAGCGCGTTGAGCGTGCGCAAGCTCGCGGGATTGCGCTCGAGCGCGAGCATGTCGAAGTAGAGCGCGTCGTCGATGTAGCCAAGGCGGGCGGCGCAACGGGAGGCGGCGAGCGCCACCGAGGGCTTGAATGGCCGGGTGTGCGTGTAGGGCCAGAACTTGTCGAGCGCCTCCTCGCAGCGGCCCAGCCGGCTCTGGGCCACGGCCCATCCCACCCACGCGGACACCGCCTCCGGGTCGCTGTCCGTGCGCTTCTTGTACTGGGCCGCCGCAGAGCGCACCCGACCCGCACCGAGGAGCGCATCACCGAACGGCGACCCGCCTCGTCCCCCGCCGCCGGGCCGCGCGCGGGCCCCGCCCGCTGCGCCCTCGCCACCCCGCCCACCGGGCCCGGCCTTGCCGCCGCGGGCCGCCTTACCCTCGGGCTTGCCGGCCTGCTTGCTCTCGGCACCACTCGGCTCGGCCGCCCGGGCGCCGTTGGGCGCTGCCGGCAACGCAGCAAAGGCCACGGCGACCGCGAGCCCCCCTAGCCATGTCCAGCGCCTCATCGGGGTGTCCCCGTCGGCGAGGCGACCGTGTTCGCGGGAGGACGGCTCGCGGGGTCTGGGCCCGCCTCCGTTGGCTTCGCGCCGGCGGCGGCCTCGGCCTTGGCCCGCTCGGCCTCGGACGTGGCCAGCCGGGCGTCGTTGAGCACCTTGGCACGCTGCCATTGCACCTCACCCTCGGCCTTCTTGCCCTCCTTCGAGAGCAGGTTGGCATGCAGCAAGACGATGTCCGGGTCGTCCGGCCACTGCGCCATGGCGTGCTGGAGCACGCGCCGGGCGCTGCCATAGTCGCCGAGGTTGAACTGGCACTGGGCCAGCGCGAGCTGGACGTCGGGACGTCCCGGCAACATCCGTGCGGCGGCGCGGATGTGCGGCAGCTGCTCCAAGTACTGCCGGTCCTCAGCATAGATCCTCGCCAGGGCCAGCCGAGCTGCGGCGTTGCCAGGGTAGTCGGCCACCTCGGCGAGCAGCAGCTGGATCCCGTCGTGATCGGCACCCGCCGCGACTGCCAGGGCGGCGAGTCGAAGCCGCGCGCCCATACGCGGGTTGGGGCCCGAGACGGCGATGCGCAAGAACTGCTCCGCCTTCGCGTACTCGCGTTTGCTCAGCCAGTAGCGGCCGAGCGTCGCGGCGAGCCCGAAGTTGCGGCGATCCTCGGCGATCCAGGCCATGCCCTGCTCGATGGCCCGCTCGTCGCGCCCCAGCCGGAACTGCGCCTCGACGGCCAACTCGCGAGCGGCGGCGTTGTGGGCATCCAGCGCCAGCGCGCGCTCGGCGTGGCCCAGGGCCGCCTCGAAATCCTGCTCCATGGAGGCCAGCGTCGCGAGCTGCAGCCACACGCGAGGGTCATCCGGGAAGATCCTCGCCGTCTCCTCGTCGAAGGCGGTGGCTGCGGCCGCGCTGCCGAGGCGCTTGAGCGCCTGCGACTTCCGCCTGCGCAGGTCGAAGGCGTCCGGCTTGAGGGCGAGGAGACGATCAATCTCGGTCAACGCGTCGTCAGCGCCGCCTCGCCGGTTGGGGCGGTCGAGCTCGAGCACGCCCCGGAGGAACTCGGCGTGGTCCTTGGGGTCGGGCAGGGTGGCGGGATCGGTCGTCGTGGCCGCGCTGGCGACGTACCCGAGCGCCGCCAACGCGGCGAGCGTGTCCGCGTCGGCCTCAGCGCCGGCGGCGGCCTTCCCGGGCGGGAGGGCGCCGAGCGCCTCGAGTCGCCCGCCGAGCCGGGAGAGGTCGTCGGGGCGGCTGGCGGCGAGATCAGTCGTCGCGCCGGGGTCGGCCACGTAGTCGTAGAGCTCCGGCCTCGGGGTGCCCAGGTACATCAGGCTCCCCTCCACCACGACGCGGTGCGGCGCGATCCCGAACCGATCAACCAGCTGGTAGGTCTCCGCATAGGGCAGGGTGGCGCCGCCCGGCTGCACGTGCCCGTCCAGGCCCGAGGGGATCGGCAACCCGGAGAGCGCGAGGAGGGTGGGCGCGAAGTCGACGCTGGACACCGGCGCCTGGACGACCTGCGGTTTGATCCCGGTACCGTGGACGATCCAGGGCACGTGCTGGGTGGAGGGGAAGGCGTAGAGCCCGTGCGTCAACTCGCCGTGTTCGCCGAGAGACTCACCGTGATCGCCCACGATGGCGGTAATCGTGTCGCGACCATGAAACGCTTCAACCAGGCGTTGAACCTGGTCGTCCAGAAACGCAATTTCCCCGTCATAGGGTCGGTTTTCCTCTTCGAGCTCGTACGCGGCGGGCGGCCGATAGGGAAAATGGGCGTCGTAGAGGTGCACCCAGAGGAACACCGGCTTCTGCCTGTCGATCATACTCAGCCAGGCCAGCGCCTCATCGACGACGAGGTTGCCCGGCCGCTCCAGGTGCCAGTAGTTTGAGTCCTTGCGCGCGTTCTCGTCGCGCTCTGGCATCTCGTCGAAGTAGGCGTCGAAGCCCTGCGCGAAGCCCCACTGGCGGGTGGTGACGAAGGCCGACACGCTCCCGCCAGTCGCGTAGCCCGCGGCGCGAAACTGCTCGGCGAGCGTGGTGAAGGAGTCGGCGAGCACGTTGTCGCCGTTGCTGCGAATGCCGTGATGGAACGGAAAGAGACCCGTGAACAAGGAGGCGTGGGCCGGGATGGTGAGCGGCAGGACGCTGAAGGCGTTCTCGAAACGCATGCCCTCGGTGGCGAGGCGGTCGAGGGTCTCGGTCCGTGCCTTAGTGTAGCCGTAGGCGCCGAGACGGTCGGCGCGCAAGGTGTCGAGGGTAATCACCACCACGTCGGGCTTCTTGGCCGGGGCCGCCTCCACCGGCGTTTCGGGCGCCGTTTCGCAAGCAACGAGGAGGGCGATGATCACGGCGCTTCCTGGAGGGCCGCACCCTACCCCTACACCTGCGGCTGAGCAACGGCGCGCCCGTCAGGCTTTGTTTGGGTTAGCACGCGACCCCGTGCACCTCCTCGCGTTCGCTGCCGCCGCCCTCGCCGCGCCGCCCCTGCCCGTCCTCGTGGAGGAAGGCAGCGCCGTCGGGCTCGGAGCGCTGGTTCGCGCCGACACCGACAGCCTCGTCGACCCCGGTTGCGCAGGCGCGGGCTGCGAGGCCCTGCGCTCCCGGGTGAACATCGGCGGCTTCGCCCAGGGCCAGCTCTACCCGTGGCTCGGCGGCTATGCGGCCATCACGCAGGAGCAGGTGTCCACTCCTGCGGCGTTCTACGCCGCGTCGGGCATCGCGCTCGACGCCGGGCTGGTGTCGAGCCTGTGGGCGCGTCGCGAGCAAGGCATGGTGGCATGGGCACACTTCACCGCCGCGAGCGCGGGCGACGCCAACGCCACGCGCTCGAGCCGATACCAGGTGGAGGCCGGCGCTGCGGCACGCTTCGGCAACCCGGGCGGCGGCGTGCTCGGCTTCGCGGGGGGGAACGTGCTCATCCTCGGCGAGGACGAGCTGCACATCCTCTCCGGATCGGTCCCCATCCCGCTCGCGCCGGCCTTGCCGGTCGAGGCCGTGGGCGGCATCGTCGTCACCAGCGAGCCGCTCGGCGGCTACGCGTCCTCGTCGCGACTGATGCTCAGCACCGACGTCCGCCTCGGGGCGCGAAACGGCGTGGGCCTCACTCTGGGCCTCACGCTCTAGCGCCTACGGCAATGTGAGGGACGCGTCGCCTTCCCAGCCCTCGCGGCCGGCCGCGACCCCGGGCCACGCGCGCGAGTCGGGATCGATGTACTCCGCGCTCTCGAGCGCGTAGGTGGTCTGCTCGTCGGCGCTGGTCCACTCCACCCATCCCGAGGCAGGCAGGGGCGCATTGGACGGCTCCCACTCCAGCGCCTTGTCCGGCGGGTCGCCGTCGATCGTCGCCAGCGCCGTTTCCCCATCGACGGTGTAGTGGCCCTCGCCCTGCATGAGCACCCGGCCTGCGTACACGTCGTCGGCATCGGCGCGGCAAGTGGTGACCGTGAGGTCTGCGGTGAAGGCCACGTCGCCGGTGAAGCTGACGTTCGCGGAGGTGCGGGCGCTGTCGAGGGTGATGACGAGGCCGCCGGTGACGGCGCTCTCGTCGGCGCCCAGGCTCACCGCGCCGAAGTCCCAGGTCTTCTCGCCGTTCGCCTCGTCGACCGACACCTCGGCGGTGGTGACGCCCAGCGCCCGGGCGCCCTCGCCGCGCCAGAGGTACCCATCCACGCTCTCCATCGCGCAGGGCTCGGCCACCAGCGCGGCGGTCGACACGAGCAGGCCGATCGCGGGCGCGGCGTCGGCGGCGGCATCGGCCGCGAGCGCGTCGGAAACCCGCTCCAACGGCGGCGTACTCTCACAGGCCAAGAACAGAAGGATCACGTCGACTCCCCGAGGAGGGCACGCAGGCCCGGCTCATCGATGATGGCCACGCCCAGTTCCTGGGCGCGGTCTAGCTTACTGCCGGCCTCGGCGCCCGCCACAAGGAAGTCGGTCTTCTTCGACACGGACCCCGAGACTTTACCGCCCGCGCCCTCGATCAGGGCCTTGGCCTGGTCGCGGGAAAGAGTGGGTAGGGTACCGGTGAGCACGAAGGTCTTGCCGCCGAGGCTGGCGGAGGCCGGCGCCGCCGGAGGAACGAAGGCCACGCCGAGCGACCGGAGACGCTCCACCTCCTCGCGGTTTCTCGGATCGGCGAAGAATGCCCGGATGCCCACCGCCGTGGTCTCCGCGATGCCGGGCACCGCGTCGAGGGCCTCGACCGACGCGTCCATCACCGCCTCGATCCCTCGGAAGGCGCGGGCGAGGTCCTTGGCGGTGGACTCGCCCACGCTCGGCACGCCGAGCGCCATGAGACAGCGCTCGAGCGGTCGCGACTTCGAGGCCTCGATGGCGTCGAGCAGGTTCTGCACCGAGGTGTCACCAAGGCGGTCGATGCTAACGAGCTCAGCTCGTCGCTCCGCGAGCCGGTAGATGTCAGAGGGTCGCGACACGAACCCCTGCGCAATCAACAGCTCGAGGAGCTTCTCGCCCAGCCCCTCGATGTCCATCGTCCCGCGCGCCGCGAAGTGCCGCAACGCGGCCAGCCGCTGGGCCGGGCAGGCGAGCGTGTTGGGACAGCGGATGAGCACCATCTCCGGCTTCTTCGGGTCGGACAGTTCGCGCACAAGGGCGTGTCCGCAGTCCGGGCAGGCCTCGGGGTAGGCGGCGGGCGACAGGCTGTCGCGACTGGGCGTGGGGATCACCCGCACCACCTCGGGGATCACGTCGCCCGCTCGCTGGATCTCCACCGTGTCGCCCACTCGGAGACCGAGCACCCGCGCCATCTGGTGCTCGTTGTGCAGCGAAGCGTTGCGCACCGTGACGCCGCCCACCCGCACCGGCTCGAGCTGCGCCACCGGCGTGACCGCGCCCGTTCGTCCAACGCTGAACAACACCGAGTTCAGCCGCGTGCTCACCTTGGCGGGCGGGTACTTGAAGGCCAGGGCCCAGCGCGGCGAACGGGTGACAAAGCCGAGCGCGTCTTGCAGGGCGAGCTCGTCGACCTTCACCACCGCGCCGTCGATCTCGTAGGGCAAATCCGCCCGCTGGGACTCGAGGTCGGCGACGGCCTGGATCACCTGCTCGATGCCGAGGCAGCGGCGGTTCAGCGGGTTCACGGCGAAGCCCATGGCGGCGAAGCGCGCCAGCATCTCGGCGTGCGTCGCGACCCCGGGCACCTTCTCGCCCGAGCTGTGAGCGAAGAACATCAGGGGACGACCACGCGCCAGCTCCGGATCGAGCTGCCGCATGGTACCGGCCGCCGCGTTGCGGGGGTTCTCGAAACGTTTCTCGCCGCGAGCCTCGCGCTCGTTGTTCATGCGCTCGAAGCCTCGCAGGTCGAAGAGCACCTCGCCGCGAACCGCGAGGCGTCCCGGCGGGGCGTCGCGCAGCGCTCGGGGCACGCTCGCGAGGGTGAGCAGGTTGTGGGACACGTCCTCGCCCGTGTCGCCGTCGCCACGGGTGCCACCGGCCACGAACTTGCCGTCAACGTAGACCAGCTCCATCGCCAGCCCGTCGAGCTTCGGCTCCACGACGTAGGCGATCACCGGCGGGGCCTCGCCGTCCATCGCCGCGCGAATGCCTCGTCCGGGGTCCTTCGTGCCGCGCGTTCCCCGGGTCCAGCCCTCGAAAATGCGCAGGTCGAGGAAGGGGTCGGCCCCGAACACCTCGTCGGTCTCCAGCTCGGCACCCTCGCGGCGGTAGCCGTTCTGGAGCGACAACATCGGCACTTCATGCGTGAAAGGCCGAAGCTCGACCACGGGCGACGAGCCAATGCGGCGGGTGGGGCTGTCGGCACGCGCGAGCGCGGGGTGCGCCACCTCCAGCGCCTCCAGCTCGCGAAAGAGCCGGTCGTATTCCCAGTCGGGGATCTCGGGTGTGTTCTCTTCGTGGTACAGCCGATTGTGCCGGTTCAGCTCGGAAACCAGCCAGTCGAGGCGGGCGCGGAGGTCATCGCTCATGAGCCCGGCGAGCTATCTCAAAATTTGGTAGCATGGTGGGTCGAGGCCGACATGGACGCTACCCCGACCGAACTTGCCGACTTGCTCGCCGAGATCGAGGCTGTTCCCAACAACGGCGCCACCCGGCTGCGGGCCGCGGTGATCGCCAATCGCCTCGCTCAGAACGGCGGCGACCCGTGGATGGCCGACGTCGCCGAGGCCATCGCCGAGGAAGACGTGCCCGGCGCCACGCGCGCCTTGCGCGACTCCCTGCGAGAACAGGCGGAGTTGTCTGGCCGCGTGCGACGCGCCATCGCCTCCGGCCACCGGGTCGACGAGATTTCGGCCGAACAAAACGAGGCAGCGCTGGCCGCAGGCGCATAGAAGGCGCCGCATGACGCCCGACCAGCTCGTTGCCGAGATGACGCGCCGTTACGTCCCCGGGAAGGTGCCCCGCGCGCTCAGCTACTACCTGAGCATCGGTGAGCACAAGTACACGATGAGGCTCAGCGCCGAGGCCTGCGCCATCACCCCTGGGAAGGTCGAGAACGCCGACTGCGTCATCAAGTCCGACCCCGCCGTCTTCGCCAAGCTGGTGCTCGAGCGCAAGGCGCCGGGCCCACTCGACATCGCCCGCGGCAAGTTCAAGACCAGCGACGTGTCGCTCCTGGCCCTGCTCCAGGACTGCTTCCGCTAGAGCGTCTGCTCCCCTCGCCTTGCGCTTCCCGCCGCTCGGCACGTCTCCTCCCCTCCCCACATGCCCACCCCCGACCCCGCCACCCTGCGCACGCTCCCCCTGGCCGACCTCGTCGCGGCGGCGCGCGCCGTCAACGTCGAGAACGCCACCAGCCTGCGACGGCAAGAGCTGATCGCCGCCATCCTGCGTTCCGGCAACACCGCCTCCACCAGCGATGGCGAGGGCATCCTCGAGATCCTGCCCGATGGTTTCGGATTCCTCCGCGCCGCCGAGTACGGCTACTCGCCGGGTGCCGACGACATCTACGTGTCGCCCTACCAGATCCGGCGTTTCAACCTGCGCACGGGCGACCTCGTGCATGGGCAGGTGCGCGCGCCCAAGGAAAACGAGCGCTACTTCGCGGTGATCAAGGTCGAGGCCATCAACGGCGCCGATCCTGAGCACGCGAGAGACAAGGTCTTCTTCGACAACCTCACCGCCGTGCATCCCCGCCGCCGCCTGATCCTCGGCGCCGGGAGCGACGGCACCGACCCCGTCCGCACGCTCGACCAGCACGCCCCGCTCGGCTTCGGCCAGCGTGCCTTCGTCCGCGCCCACGGCCGCGCCGGTGTCGCGACACTGCTCCACGCCGTGGCGGCGGGGATCCACCGCAACCACCCGGCTGCCAACCTGTTCACTCTCATGGTGGCCGAGCGTCCGGAAGACGTCACCGAGGCGCAACGTACGCTCCCCGGCGAAGTCGCGGCCACGACCTTCGACGAGGCCGAGGCGCGTCACCTCCAGGTGGCGGAGATGGTGGTTGAACGCGCCAAGCGCTGCGCCGAGGCCCGTCGCGACGCCGTGGTCCTCTTCGACTCCGTCAACCGCCTCGTCCGCGCCGCCGCCGGGGCCGTGCCAGCCAGCGGGCGCCTCGTCTCTGGTGTGGATGCCGCGATCACCCACCGGGTGCGTCGCCTCCTCGCCGCCGGTCGTTCCCTCGAGGAGGGCGGCAGTGTCACGCTCCTGGCGGTGATCGACGACGACGACCCCGTCTCCGGCGAGTTCGCCGGCATCGAGAACCACCGCCTGGTGCTCGACGAGAAGGGCGAGCTCGACCCCAGGCGATCCCGCTCCGAGCGCCGCGAGTTGCTGGAAGGGGCGCGCGGGTTGGACTAGGGGCAGGAGTGCGGCGCCCCCCCTTGACAGCGGCCCACCGACAGGTGAAACGGCGGGTCTCCCGCTCCGAGGGCCCCATGAAGTCCGATATCCACCCCACCCTCAACAACGTCGTCTTCGTCGACAGCGGCGCCGGCGTCGAGTTCACCACGCGCTCCACGCTGAGCAGCAAGCAGACGAAGGACATCGACGGCGTTCCCCACTACGTCGTGTTCGTCGACATCAGCTCCGCCTCGCACCCCTTCTACACCGGCAAGCAGCGCGCGCTGACGGTGGCCGGGCGCGTCGAGCGCTTCAACAAGAAGTACAACATCAGCCAGTAGTCGCGACACCAGCTACCCTCGCCAGGCCGTCCACCTCCGGGGCGACGGTCCGCAGGCGAAGGGGCAGCGGGTGCCGGGCCACTGCAAGGGTCCAGCGTGTTTCGTCTCGAGGAGTTCGAGGCTCGCCTGGGCGAGCTCGACCGTCAGCTCATGGACCCGTCGCTGGCCGGGCAACGGGACCGTTTTCGCGAGGTCAGCCGCGAGCACGCGCAGGTGTCGCGCATGGTCGAAGCCGCGCGCGAGGTGTCGCGCCTCGAGGGCGAGCGCGACGCATTGAAAGACATGCTCGCCGACCCCGAGCTGCGCGAGATGGCGGAGCTGGAGAAGGCCGAGCTCGACGCCAAGATCCCCTCGCTCGAACACGAGCTTCGCCTGATGATGTTGCCGCGCGACCCCTACGAGGGGCGCCCGGTACTGCTCGAGATCCGCGCCGGCACCGGTGGCGACGAGGCGGGGCTCGTCGCCGCCGACCTGGTCCGCATGTACGCCCGCTACGCCGACAAGCAACACTGGCGGCTGGAGATCCTGTCCTCCTCTGAGAGCTACGTGGGCACCGCCCAGGGCTACAAGGAGATCGTCGCCCAGCTCACCGGCGAGAACGCCTACCGGATGCTGAAGTACGAGGCGGGTGTGCACCGCGTGCAGCGCGTGCCGCTCACCGAGGCGCAGGGCCGCATCCACACCAGCACCGCCACGGTGGCGATCCTGCCCGAGCCGGAAGAGGTGGAGATCCACATCGCCGAGAAGGATCTCCGCATCGACGTCTTCCGCGCCGGTGGCCCGGGAGGCCAGTCGGTCAACACCACCGACTCCGCCGTGCGCATCACGCACTTGCCCTCGGGCCTCGTGGTGCAGTGCCAGGACGAGAAGTCGCAGACGAAGAACAAGTCCAAGGCGATGAAAGTGCTCGCGGCGCGACTCCTGGAGAAGGAGCGCAACGAGCGCGACGCCGCCGAGGCCGCCGACCGCAAGGCCCAGGTGGGCTCGGGCGAGCGGGCGGAGAAGATCCGCACGTACAACTACCCACAGAACCGGGTGACCGATCACCGCGTGGTCGATCCGCAGGGCAGCACTTTCACCCTCTACAAGCTCGATGCCATCGTCCAGGGCGACCTCGACGAGCTGCTCGGCGGGGTGATCGGGTACTTCCAGGCCGAGGCGCTGCGGCAGGCCGAGGCGCGGTGAAAGCTCTCGTCGAGGTGCTCACCGCCACGACGGAGTTCTTCAAGGCGCGGGGCATCCCCTCCCCCCGGATGGAGGCGGAGCTGGTGCTCGCCCACGCCCTCGGCATCGACCGGGTGAAGGTGTACCTGCTTTTTGACCGGCCCATGGCCGAGGCGGAGTTGTTGCCCATTCGCGAGCTGGTGCGCCGCCGGGGACAACGCGAGCCCCTCGCGGCGGTGCTCGGCAAGAAGGAGTTTTACGGTCACGACTTCATCGTCACGCCGGGCGTGCTCGTGCCGCGTCCCGACACGGAAACCTTGATCGAGGCGATCTTGCCTCGTTTTCAGGGCGAGGCGGTCTACGTGGCCGACGTGGGCTCGGGCACCGGCTGCATCGGGCTCACGCTGGCGCTCGAGAACCCGGCGGTGCGGCTCTACGCCATCGACCTCGCCGAGGCGGCGCTCGCGTGCACACGCGCGAACGTGGAGAAACACGGGCTGAAGGAGAGGGTGGGCGTGCTGAAGGGCGCGTTCCTCTCGACCGTCCCCGCCAATCGCCCGGTGGACTGGGTGGTGTCGAACCCGCCCTACATCCCCAGCGCCGAGATCGATGGCCTCGAGCCCGAGGTGCGCGTGCATGAGCCTCGTCTGGCCCTCGACGGCGGTGGCGACGGCCTCGACGCCTACCGGGCGCTGGTGCCCCAGGCGGCGGCACGTGCGCGCCTCGGGGTGGCGCTGGAGGTGGGGAAGGGCCAGGCGCCAGCGGTGTCGGAGATGCTCTCGCGGGCGGGGCTCCAGGTGGAAACCTGTCGCGACCTGGCGGGGGTGGAGCGGGTGGTGGTGGGGACGAGGGCGTAGCCGATTCTGTCATCTTTTGTCGCGGTGCGCCGCCGCCGCCGCCGCCGCCGCCGCAATACTCATACCAACGTCGCACCCTCGCGACAGCAATCCACTTCGGGAGTCATCACGGGCGCAGAATTGACCCTCACACCTCAGCCTGTCCGCACCACCGTCACCACGAAGCAGCCCCTCCAGCAGGCGGTCGACGTGTCGCGATACGACATCGCCGACCTGCTGCTCTATGTCGCCGCCCTGGAAGGCACCGGGGGGCCGACGGCGACGGTGCGCATCATCACGGGCATGCAGTTGGACTCCGAGGATGGCTGGGTCGTCGCTGGAACCTTCGCGACGGTGAACACCACGAATACCGCTGTGAAGATGCGCGTCCCCGAGTTGTTGAAATACATCCGTTGGGAGGTCTCCGGGCTCACCGGCACCACGCCCGCCGTGACATTCCTGATTAGCGGCATGCTGCGGCAGAGCTAACCGTGGGCGCGCGTGATGTTCGACCGACCGACTCGCGAATCCGCGTGTCGGTCGGCGTCGCGGATCACCGAATTGTCGATGGCACGGCGACTCGGGCATGGGGGAAGCCCATTCCCCGCGCCTGCCAGTGCGGCTGTGGCGGCACCAGCTGCGGTTCGACGAGCCAACAGCCGCTGCCCTGCGGGTGCACGGCGACGCGTGACGCCCTCCCGGGAACGGGGTCGCTCTCCCGACCACCCACTCTGACCCTCGGCTCGGGCGCGGCCCTCAGGGCCCCCTCGCTGAGCTCTCGAGCAGCCGAGGTCCAGTACCTCGCGCGAAACCCGCTAGCGCTGTTGCACGCCGCGAAAACAGCCGCGGCGGGGGGGGCGGTAACCGGGCCATTGAGTTGGGCGTCGGGTTCGTCGAAGGTTGTGGCCTCTTCGTCGCTCGCACGCACCGCAGCTTCCGACTGCCTAACCGTGCCGCTCCAGGTCTCCTCTTGCGACGTGGCGAAGTTGCGCGACGCCTGCTGGATCGTTCTCGGGCCTTGCCGCGCGCTCAACGGCGTGGCGGGTGCGAACGGGATGCTGCTAGGTTGGCTGCCCCCAGACTTCACCCCGACCTCGAGCCACTCCGAGTTCCTCGAGGCGATGTTGCCAGGGTGGTGGTCGAAGATCCGGAGCTTCGACGTGGACGTCTGGGACGTTGCCGGGGGGGTGTTCAGCCCGGCCGCTTTCCCGCGGGCGGAGTGGCTGAACAAGGGCCTGTACTGGCAGAACGACGACGGGTTCCTGTTCCGCGCGCTGCGGTACGGGCTTGCAACCCTGTACGCACGGGCAAACACATGTGAAGACATCGAGCGCTTCCAGAACGCCTGCTACATCTCGAAGAATTGGATTCGCGAGCAGATGCGTGAGAAGTCGTGGCGAGTCGACCTCGGCAACATGTGCTCATACAACCGCGACGTCATCGCGCTGTACGGGCTCGGGTTCGTGGATGCGCAACGGAAGTGGAAGGGCTCCTACATCGGAATAACGCCCGCAGGCTGGACTACCATCAATGACGGGATCCAGGTGAATGCCGCGCTAGCAGACTACTTTTTCTGGTGGGGAATCCGGCTTTACGACTGGGTGTTGGCTGGGGAGTCGTCCAACCCCTGGCTTGACACCCTCGTGGCGATGATGTGCGCTCGCGCGGGTCTGGCCGAGATCGCTGAGATCTCAGCGTTGCTGATGCACGAGATCTCTCACTGGACGGCGTGGCCCTACACGCTCGCCGAGTGCGCCGGCGTCGACTTCGGCGGCGACGGCAGGCTGCGATGCTGCCACTTCAATCTCGGATGGCACAACCTGAGTCGCCTGCAGGCGGACTACGGTCTCCCGCTCTCGATCTTCCCGGACCTATCAGACAATCATCTCACATGGGGGACCTACGGGCGGACACAGACCTATTCTACTGACACAACCCGATGGCCCACGACGACCGACGGCACTCATCGGCAGCGCTTCGACTTCGATTGGGATGAAGGGTGGATGTTCAACTTCACGCGAAGCAACGACATCGCGACCGACCAGTGTGGGGGCGCGGCGTTCACAGCGCAGCATGCGCGCCTTGTCGACGTAGATCACACGCTCAACGTGCTCTACCAGTACCCCTCCGATTGCGCCACAGAAGGCGGTCCCGGCAGCGGGAGCCAAAGTTTCAATGACTAGCCAAAGCACAGCCCGGCAGCGCATGCAACCGCCTCCCGGAGGCGCCAGGAGATGTTCACAAATCGCCGTATGGCTGCTCGCCACGGGGTCATTCCACTGCTCGGGCGCGGACGATCCGCCCGAGGGTTGGCTTGATGACTGTGATTCAGCACATCCACTGGCTTCCTGCCCCGGCCCCCTCGAGTGTCACGAATTCACCAACAATCCGGAGTACAACACTCAGCACCTTTGCACGCTGACATGCTCGTTGGAAAAACCGTGCCCTGGCTGGACCGATGGCGCCTGCACAAACCTGGCCGGCGGCCACTGCGAACCCTACCCCAGCGAGGAGCCTGACCCGCCCCGCTAGCCCCCGCCCCTACCGCCGCCCCTTCCGTCCACCCGGCTTGGTGGTCGGCTGCTTCGACGGCTCGGAGGCGGGCGCTGGCTGGGCGGGCGCTGGCTGGGCAGGCGCGGTGGTCGGCGTCGCCGGTGTCGCGACAGACATGCCGCGCTGCGTGTACCACCACCACCCGGCGCCGGCCGCACCAAGCAGGCCAACGCAGAGCACGGCGGCGACAAGGATGGCACCGATGGACAGACCGAGCCACCGTGCCCCGCTCCCGCGCGCCTCCGGCTCGGGCTCCGGAGGCCGCTCTACGAGGATTGGCCGCTTCACCTCGGGGGCGACGACGCGCCGAGGGGGCTCGACGCGCGGGTCGGGCACGGGCTCCGGCAAGGGCGGCGGAGCCTCGACCGGCAGTGGCGGCGGCACACCAGCCTCCGACGACGACGGCGCCGTCGTTCCCCCCCCGACCTCCGGGACCGGCTCCCCCTCAGCCGCGAAGTCCACGACCAGGGTCCGGGACGGCGCCGTGTCCTCGTCCCCCTCGTCTTCAACCGGCGAGTCGTCGAAACCCTCGGGCACGACGCCCGGAAGCTCGTCCCCGTGAACCCAGCCGTCCCGCGTGACCTCCGGCGGCGAGACAAACGCCGGCGGCGACGACGCCACGGGGGCGTCCACGACTGGCTCCTCCCAGTCCCGCGAGGTCGCGACAGGCTCCTCCAAGTCCCGCGATGTCGCGACAGGCTCCCCCAAGTCCGGCGGGGTCACGGGAGGCTCATCCACCGTGGGCGCGTGCAGGACGGGATCGGCCACCGGTGCCACCGCGGCCGGCTCGACCACCGGAGCCGGCTCCGCCACGGCCGCCACCTCGAGCCCCGGGAACTCCCCGGCCACCGCGACCTCGGCCACCAGCCGCGTCGCGAGCATGCGATACACGGGCAGGGCGTCGAAGGCGCCAGCGGCCACCGCGGCCGAGGCATCCACCACGCCGAAAACCGACGGCAGATACTCCGCGAGCAGACCAGCGGCGTTGAAGGGGAGCGCAGCGCGCTGGGCGGCCAGCTCGGCCACCGCGGCCAGGAGCGAGGGCCACTGCTCGTCGGCAGCCGCAGCCTCCGCCTCCGACACCACCGCCGCGAGCTGGGCACGCGCGCCCGCGCGACACGCCTCCAGTCGCGACGCGACCTTCCCCGCCACCACCTCGTCGGCGAAGGGCAAGAGCACCTCCGCCATCGCGAGCCATGAGAGCACGGCCCGTCCCGCGGGCATCGATCGTAGCGCCGCGACCCGAGCCTCGGGCGGACCAGGGAAACAGAGCGACACCGCGAGCGAGACGCCCAGCACCTTCTCGGCCGCATCGCCCCACTGGCGGGCCTCCATCGCCGTGAGCCCGCCCCGTTCGCCGTCGGGACCCTTGCCCAGCGCCAGTCTCAGCGCCGTGCCGAAGCCGCTGGCGATCGACAAGACCCCCTCGCCCTCGTCGAGCGCATCGAGCACCCACAAGACACGACGTGCGTCTCGCGACGACGCTCGCGCCTCGGTTTCGGCGTCGATCTCGGTCCACGCGGGCAACTCGGGTGCCCCAGGCGCCCAGCCGATCACCCGCGACACCAGCTTCGAAACGGTGTCGTCGCCGTCGTGGCGGCCCAGGCGCTCGGAGAAGTCCATCCGCCCTCCTACTTCGCCGCGCCCACGCGCACGATCACCCACCGTCCCTCGGGACGTTCATAGCCGTCGTCCTCGTCCTTCTCCGGCTGCCACTCGCCCACCCGGTGCTCGGGCTCGGCGTACACCACCGTGCCCACCGCCCTGGCCTTCTGCAGCGCGCCCTCGGTGTACACCGCGATCCACTTCACGCCTTCGCGGCGAACCGTGCCCTCCACCTCGACAAAGGGACGCTCGAACAGCGAGGTGTTGGAGGCCTTTTCTTCGTCGGTCATCGGGCGGTCGAGCGGCACGAGTGTGACCAGTCGGTCGAAGCGCGCGTCGTCCATGTCGCCGAGCAGGATCTGCAGTACACGTGTCTCGTAGCCGATGGCCTCGATCAGCACGGTGCCGCCGGCCCGAGCGCGAAGAGATCGCAAGCGTGTCGCGACCCGAGCGAGGTCGTCCTCGTAGGCCACGGGCGGCCACTCGAGCAACATCAACGATCCCTGGAGCACCAGCGCCAAGCCGAGGTAGGCGACGGGCCGACCCAGCGCCGAGAGGCGATCCACGAGCGCCCCCACGCCGATGGCCACGGGGATGGCGAGCGGCAGGTAGTGACGCCACACGTTGTGCAAGCCCGCGAAGCCGAGCGTGTGCGCCGTCACCTGCAAGACCGTGGCCGCCAGCGCCGCGACGATCACGACGGACAACCCGCGCAAAGGACCCGCCACGAGCAAGCCACCCAGGCCGCCCAGCCCCACGGGGAGAACCACCTCCCACAAGGCCTCGATACCGTCCTGCGCGCGGCCGAGCGCGGTGAGATCAGGGTTGTCCTGCACGAGAAACTCGTGCGCGAAAAGCCCGAAGTTGAACGGATTCCCGGTCCACGCGATCTGGGCCACGCACCACAGCGCCGGGAAGAGCAGCGAGAGGCCGAGCGGTCGCCATGCCGCGCTGACGTCGCGACCGCGATCACGCGCGATGAAGCAGGCCATCGCCAAGAGGCCGATCCAGCCCCAGGCCTCGTACCGGGTCATCGCGCCGAGCCCGAGGGCAACGAAGGCGGGACGAAGGGCAGCCGCGTCGCCTTCCACCCACCAGCGACGCGCGCGGCGAAGCGCGTAGGCGCCCGCCAGCAAAGTCCACGGCTCGACCAGCGCTGAGGGTGCGAGCCAGAGCACGTAGGGCAGCGTGCCAAATGCGAGCATGGTCGCGACACGACCAATGCGACCGACCCCCATCTCGCCCGCCATTCGCCCCACTTGCACGAGCGTGGCCGCCGTGACCAGGAGACCCACCAGTCGCGGCACCGTCGCCGCGTCGGGCCAGATGCGCAGCGCCGCGCCGAGCACCCAGAACTGCAGGGGTGGCCACACCTCCGAGGGGGCCAGCGCCCCGTGGCTCGACTCGTGCGCGTGGATCAGGCGCCACACGTCGTCGAAGGACAGCAAGTAGCCCGCAGGCGCCTTGGTGCTCGACCACCACAGCACCACGACCCACCACAGGGCAGCGAAGCGCAGGTCGAAATCGCGGAGCGCCGCGCGAAGCCCGTTCACCGGCGCATCATAAGCCTCACCGGCGACACACCTCGATCCGATCCTCCGAGCATGCAGGTTCTCCTCGTCGGAGAGGCCCCCGAGATCGCGGCCTCCGTCCATGCGCTCCGCGAGGAGGCGGGCGTGGAGCTGGTGCGATCCACTTCCCCCGAGGAGGGCGTGGCCCGGCTCGCGCGCGACCCCTTCGACCTCGTCATCGACGCGTCCAGCCCGGGTGCCTGGCTGCTCGACCAGGTGCGCGCGAACTGGCCGGCGACGGCCCGTGTGGCCGTCGTGGCCAGCGGCTCCCCGCCTTCGATGTCGGCTTACCGGGCCGCCCACCAGCTCCTCGCCCGTCGGCCCACCGCCCGCGAGGTGAGCGAACTCGTGCTCGGCCTGCAACGGGCGCGCGCGCTGCTCGATGGGCCGGAGCTCGCCAAGCTGGTGGGCGCGATCGACACGCTCCCGGCGATGCCGCAGACCTCAGCCCAGCTCTCGGTCTTGCTTCGCGACGACGACGTGCCCATCGAGACGGTGGCCCGGGTGATCGAACGCGACCCGGGCACCGCCGCGAAGGTGCTGCACGTGGTGAACAGCGCCTACTACCGAGGCCAGACCGAGATCCGCTCGATCCACCTCGCCGCCTGCCGGCTGGGGCTCCGGGCGCTGTCACGGGTGGTGCTCGCCGCCGAGGTCGGCGAGTGGTCAACCATGGCAGCCCCCGCCGCCGGCCTCGACGCCGCCGAGGTGTCGCGCCGCTCGGCCCGCGCCGCACGCATCGCGGGACAGCTCGCCGCCAACCTCGACTTGCCCGGCGACGCTGTCACCCCCGCCCTGCTCGCCGATCTCGGTCCCCTCCTGCTTGGCCTCGTCGCGCCGCGTCGGCTCGCCATGTTGCTGGCGCAGGCCCCGCCCGCCCGCGCGGACGAGCGCCTCGCCGATCACCTCGCCGGCTACTTGCTCGGCACCTGGGGTGTGCCGGGCGACCTCGTGAACGCCGTGGCCCACCTCGGCGAGCCCACCGCCGTGGAGCGCGAGGTGGGCATCGTGAGCGTTGCCTATGTCGCGACCCGACTCGTTCGTGGCACCCCGCCCCTCCTCGACGAGGTGCCCACCGCGGGGCGCGCTCGCCTCTGGCTGCGCGCCGGTCTGCGCGCGGGGTAGGCACGGCCCCCCCTTTCGATTAGACGCCGGCCCTTCCCCGGGCCCCCATGCGCGTGCTGCTCGCCTTCTCCGGCGGTCTCGATACTTCCTACCTTCTCCGCCGGCTGGTGAAGGAAGGCCACGACGTCGTCGCGGTCACGGTTGACACCGGCGGCCTCGACGACGCCGAGCGCGAACGACTCGAGACGCGGGCCAGCGAGCTCGGCGCCCAGCACTTCCGGCTGGTGGACGCCCGCGAGCGGGTGTACCGCCAGCACATCGCCTGGCTGGTGAAGGCCAACGTGCGCCGCGGCGGCGTGTACCCCCTGTGCGTGGGCGCCGAGCGCGTGGTGCAGGCGCAGGTGGTGGCCGAGCTGGCACGCGAGGTGGGGGCCGACGCGGTGTGCCACGGCAGCACCGGCGCCGGCAACGACCAGATCCGCTTCGACGTGGCGATTCGCACGCTCCTCCCCGGCGCGCGCATCCTCACCCCCATCCGCGACGAGCGCATCAGCCGGGAAACCAGCGCCGCCTACCTCGCGAGCGAGGGCTTCCCGATGAGCGCCGAGCGTCGTGACTACTCGATCAACCAGGGCCTCTGGGGCGTCACCATCGGCGGCCGGGAAACGCACGACCCCTGGCAATATCTGCCCGATCATGCCTGGCCCACCACCTGCAAGCCGAGCCTCGCGCCCCCGGGCGGCGAGGACATCATCCTGAGCTTCGAGCGCGGCGAGGTGCATGGTGGTCTCACGACGGTCGAGATGCTCAACACGCTCGGCGCCGCCCACGGCGTGGGCCGTGGCTTCCACCTCGGCGACACCATCATCGGCATCAAGGGACGCATCGCCTTCGAGGCGCCGGCCGCCGCGATCCTCATCGACGCGCACCGCGAGCTGGAGAAGCTGGTCCTCACCCGCCTCCAGCTGGTGCACAAGGAACAACTCGGCTCGATGTACGGCGCCTATCTCCACGAGGGCCTGTACTTCGACCCGGTGATGCGCGACATGGAGGCCTTCCTCGACAGCACGCAGAGCGTCGTCACCGGCGAGGTGCGGGTGCACCTTGAACAAGGCCGCGTTGAGGTGCACGGCGTCCGGTCGCCCTACTCGCTCGTCGACGCGAAGGTGGGCCGCTACGGCGAGGAGAACACGCTCTGGTCCAACGCCGACGCGCGCGGCTTCTGCGCGGTGTACGGCCTCCAGGGCGTGCTCGCTTCCCGGGCCCGCGGCGAAGGTTCGAGCCAGTGAAAGTCCTCCTCAACAAGATCGCGTCGGCCACGCGCAACTGCAAGCTCGCGCGCGAAGTCACGCTCTCGTCGCAGGTGGTCGCGCAGGAGGGCTCGGTCCTCGCGGTGCGTGCCCTCGATCGCAAGGCGGTCTACAACGAGATCGAAGACGTGCACGGTCGCATGGCGACGGTCAACGAGGGCGACATCATCGCCGGGGTTCTCGGCGAGCGGCGCGCGCTCCACGGCTACACCGGCGTGGTGCCCGAGAAGGTGGCGGTGGGCGACATCATCCACCTGCTCAACCTCGGCGGCGTGCTCGGCCAGTGCACCAGTTTCAACCCCGACGTGGGGCCCGCCTGTCGGGTGGAAGTGCTGGGACAAGTGCTCACCTTCCCGCACCTCGGCGAGCGCCGCGGCGTGCCGGCCAGCATCCGCACCAACGCGCTGCCGACGGCCGACCGGGTCGGCGAGTCCGTCCCCATCGTCGCGGTGTCGGGCACCTGCATGAACGCGGGCAAGACCTACGCCGCCTGCGAGATCATCCGGGGGCTCACGCGGCGCGGATTCAAGGTTGGGGCCGCCAAGCTCACGGGCGTGTCGCTCCGTCGCGACACGCTGAAGATGGAAGACGTGGGCGCGGTGCGGGCGCTGTCCTTCAACGACGCCGGCATCGTGTCGACCAAGCCAGAAACGTCGTTGCCGGTGGCGCGCGGGCTCGTCAAGGCGCTCAACGAGCCGGTGCTCGGCACCCGCATCGACGTGATCGTGGTGGAGCTCGGCGACGGCATCATGGGCGAGTACGGTGTCCAGCAGATCCTGCGCGCCGACGACCTCATGTCGCTCACGAAGGTGCACGTGATGTGCGCCAACGACCCGGTGGGCGCCTGGGGTGCGGCCTGGCACTTCACCGAGGATCTCGGCCTGAAAATCTCTGTGATCTCCGGGCCGGCCACCGACAACGCCGTGGGGCGCGCCTTCGTGGAAGACCAGCTCCGGCACCGGGCGATCAACGCCCGCACCCAGGGCGATGGTCTCGCCGAGCACGTGGCCGGGATGCTCCGCCCGGAAACCTCGGGTGCGTGAGGCGCTGCGGGCCGTGGTCGTCGGCGCCACCGGGTACACCGGCGCCGAGACACTGCGCTGGCTGGTGAGCCACCCCGGCGTGCGGGTCGTGGGCGCCACCTCGCAGAAACACGCGGGGAAGGTGCTCCCCGACGTCTGGCCGCAGTTCGCTGGCCATCGCGTCCCGATCAGCGCCGAGCCTCCCGAGGCCGACGCCTACTTCTTGTGCATGCCCCACGGCGAGGCCGCGAAGCTCGCCCCCTCGCTCCCCGCCGAGGCCGTGGTCATCGACCTCTCCGGCGACCACCGCCTGCCCGAGCCGCTGCACACCCAGCACTATGGCTTCGCGCGGGCGCATGGCCCCTGGCCCTACGGGCTGCCCGAGCTCGGCATGGAGCGGATGATCGGCCAGAAACGAGTGGCGAACCCCGGTTGTTTCGCCACCGCGCTCGAGCTCGCGCTCTTGCCCCTCCGCGGACAGATGAGCGGTCGCGTGTCGGCGGTGGGCATCACGGGGAGCACCGGGAGCGGAGCCAGCCCGAGCGACACCACGCATCATCCGCTCCGGGCGGAGAACCTCCGCTCCTACAAGGTGCTCTCGCACCAGCACGTGCCGGAGGTGGAGCTCGCCCTCGGCAGCATGAAGCTCGACTTCGTCCCCACCTCGGGCCCCTTCCGCCGCGGCATCCTCGTCACCTACGTGCTCCCGGCCGTCCCCGCCTCGGCCTGGGAGGCCTTCTACGCGGGCAACCCGCTGGTGCGCGTGCTGCGCCGCCCCCCCGAGATCCTCCACGTCCTGGGCACCCCGCGTGCCGACATTGGCGTGATCGAGGGCGACGGGGTGACGGTGGTGCAATGCGCCATCGACAACCTCGGTCGCGGCGCGGGCTCCCAAGCGGTGGCCAACCTCAACCTTTGCATGGGCTGGGCCTACGACGAGGGCCTGCGTCATGTTGGAGCTGTCCCGTGAACACCCGCACCTGGCACGAAGAGCCCACCCTCGACGATCTGGTTCCCAGCGGTATCCCCGAGGGGGACTACCAACTCGCGACGTACGACAAGCTCCCGCTCACGCTGGTGCGCGGCGAGGGCTCGCGGGTGTGGGACCAGGACGGCACCGCCTACTGGGACTTCTACGGCGGTCACGCGGTTTGTCTCGTGGGACACAGCCATCCGCTGTGGCGCAAGATTGTCGCCGAGCAGGCCGAGCGACTGGTTTTCTACAGCAACGTGGTCTACAGCCCGGTGCGCGCGGCGGCGTGCAAGGCGCTGGTCGACTTCGCCCCGGCCAACCTCACGCGCGTGTTCCTGTCCAACTCCGGCGCCGAGGCCAACGCGGCGGCGCTCAAGCTGGCGCGCCATCACACCGGGCGCCCCGAGGTGGTGGCCTTCGAGGGGGGCTTCCACGGGCGGACGCTCGGCGCTCTGGCGGTGACACACAGCGAGAAGTATCGCCACTACGCGCTGCCCGAATACGGACACACGCGCTTTGCGCCCTGGGGCGAGGTGCCCCGCCTCGACGATCAAGTCGCCGCCGTGATCCTCGAGCCCATCCAGTCGCTCGCCGGCATGCGCACGGCCACCCGCGAATTCCTCCACGGCCTGCGCGCCGAGTGTGACCGCGTGGGGGCGCTCTTGATCCTCGACGAGGTGCAGACCGCCTGGGGACGCCTCGGCGCCCACACCGCGGCCGACTACTACGAGGTCCGCGCAGACCTGATCACCTCGGCGAAGAGCGCCGCGGGTGGTTTCCCCGTGGGGGTCACGCTGGTGGACGATGGCCTCGCCGCGCACGTGAAGCCCGGCGACCAGGGCACCACGTTCGGCGCGGGTCCCCTCGCCTGCGCCGCCATCCTTGCCACCCAGCACATCGTGCGGGCCGAGGCCCTGGTGCTGCGCGCGCGCGACCTCGAAGCCCGAGTGCGCGAGGGATTCCCCGGCGAGGTGCGCGGTCACGGCGGCCTCCTCGGCCTCGTTTACGACACGCCTGTCAAGCCCCGGGTGGTGGAGCTACGCAAGCGCGGCTTCATTGTCGGTGGCAGCGACGACCCCCGCGTGATGCGGCTCATGCCTCCCCTGAACGTGCCTTTCGAGGCCGTCGATGCCCTCCTCGCCAACCTCCGGAGCCTCGGATGACCCCTACCCTCGAGACCCGCCTCCACGATGCCGTCAGCAAGGTGCGCCAGTACTGGCGCGGCACCCGCTTCCTCGATGGGCTCGAGCCCGGCATCGAGGGCACGCAAGCCTTGCTCGACGTGGCCCGCATCTACCGGGCCTATCGGCTCGAGATCGGCCGCATGCGTCTCTTGCAGGGGCGCGCTGTCGCTGGCCTCTTCTTCGACCCCTCGCTCCGTACCCACACCTCGATGGAGGTGGCCGCGGGGCGCCTCGGCGCGCACTTCGTGCACCTCGTGGGCGGACAGGACACCTGGAAGATGGAATTTGCCGAGGGCACGGTGATGGACGGCATGGCGGCGGAGCACGTGAAGGAGGCGGCGCCGGTGTTGTCGTCGTATGCCGATGTGCTCGCGGTGCGCGCGTTCCCGAAGCATGGCGGTCGCGACGAGACGGTCATTCGGGCCTTCGCTCGCTACGCCGGCGCCCCACTCATCAACCTGGAGTCGGCGCTGGCGCACCCCTGCCAGGGCCTCGCCGACATGCTCACCCTCGCCGACCTCGGCGGCGGCAGCTACCTCGGCAAGAAGGTGTGCCTGAGCTGGGCACCGCACCCGAAGCCCCTGCCCCAGGCCGTGCCGCTGTCGGTCGTGCGTGCCGCGATCCTCGGCGGCGCCGATCTGCACGTGGCCTGCCCGGAGGGCTTCGACCTCGACGACGAGGAGATGGAGCGGGCGCAGAGTTTCTGCCACGACACCGGCGCCAAGATGACGGTCACGCGCGACCAGATGGCCGCGACTCAGGGCGCCATCGCCGTGTACGGCAAGGGCTGGGGCGCGCGCGACTACGACCGCCACGCCGACCTGGCGGCCGCGCATCGCGGGTGGACCATCGGTGACACCCAGATGGAGGGCGCCAACGCCTTCCTCCATTGCCTGCCGGTGCGCCGCAACGTGATCGTGAGCGACAGCGTGATCGACGGGCCGAAGTCCCGCGTGATCCCGCAGGCCGCCAACCGAGAGCCGGTGCAGGCGGCGGTCCTTTTGAGCTGGATGTTGTAGCCTCGGCCCCCGTGACGCCTGGCCAGCCGTCATTCCCGCCGTCTCACCGCCCCCGCCGTGCTGCCCCCCGCGCCGCGCGTTCTCGTCGAGCTGATATCCACGCCCAGCCGAGACTCAGGACGACGAGTGCCGTGGCGACGAGCCCCGCGTGCAGGGCTTGCCGAGTCGGCGAGTTGAGGGCCTGCAACTCACCGCTCACCGGCGCGCGAGCCAGGAGCGCGTGGAGTTGCACCGCGTCCACCGCGATGTGCCCGCCGAAAGCGCTACCGCTCTGAACCACCGCGACTACTCGGGCAGCCCCATCGATGACCGGCGAGCCGCTTGATCCCGGGGAAATCTCTGCGCTGACCTGCACCAGTGGACCCATCGCGACGGCATCACCGTGCTGGCGGTCCGGGTAGCCCTGCGGCATGAGTCCGGCGACGATTCCCTCCGTCACCACCTGCTCCACGCCCAGCGGGCTGCCGATCACCGCGATCCCTTCTCCTCGCGCCATTCCCTCGGTAGATCCAAGCAGCAACGGTGTGTAGCCGTCGCCTTCGACTCGGAGCACCGCGAGGTCCGAGTCCTCGTCTTGGACGAGCACGCCGAGCACCGCTCGACGGGTCCCGTCCGCGAGTATCGCGGTTTCGGGCGCCAGCGCCGCCACGTGCTCGTTCGTCGCGAGGAGACCATCCCCGGAGATGAAGAAGCCGGTGCCGCTTCCTCTGGCGTTCCCGAGCCAATCGCGGCCCTCGAGCTTCACCACCGACGGCCTGAGCCGATTCACGCGGTCGACGAAGTCCTCCGCCCCGGCAAGGCGAGTGAAGAGCAGCGCCGCGAGCATCATCGTGTCAACCTAACGAGCGAGACACCACGCGCGCATTACCGGAAGGCGGCACACGCGGACCCCGGACACCCCCGCCTACTCGATCTTCTGCTTCTCGACGGCCACCGGCTTGTCGATGGAGTTGGGGACCAGGCTGCGCGCCTGCTTGAAGTCCGTCACCCGGGTGCAGCGGGTCACGAGCTGGCCGCCCTCCTCCTTGTGCTCGCAGTGCAGCACGAAACCGCGCACGAAGGGTGGCCGTTCGGCGAGCACGTAGAACTCGCCGTCGGCCCCGGCGTCGACCGAGGGTACCGGAGAATTTGTGTGTCGCGACGTCACGGTGTAAAGCTCAGCGCGGGCAATCCGGATTGCGCACCCAAACCGCGACGCCCGAACCCCTAGCCTCCCAGCATCTAGACGTCCCGACGCCACCGGTGCTATGCTGACCCATGCGCCTGAAGCTCCCCCCGGCCACGCGACGCCTCGCGTCCCTCTCGTGTTCCTCCGCCCTCGGCCTGCTCGCGTGGGCCTGCACGCCGTCGGACGTGCAACCCAACGCGGTGGACGACGCCGGCGCGCCCAACGCGGCGGCCGGGCTCGGACCGGACTGGGGCGAGGTGACCAACGCTCGAGAGCAGGCGGACGCCCACGCCTTCGGCGCGGTGGCCGATGGTTTCCTCGCGGTTCAGCCGCTCATGGGCATGGACGTGCGCCTGAGTCAAGAGGGGACGAGCCTCGGCTCCGGGCCCGACGCGCTGCGACTGGTGACGATCGGCTGGGGCCGCGACGATAGGTTGGCGCCCCTCGGCGGCGAGGTGCAACTCGGGGAGTGTGTCAGTACCGGGGAGGAGCTCCCGGGCGGTGCCTGCGTGCAGCGAGTAGAGCGCGGCGAAGGCGCCGTGGAGTGGTGGGCGAGCACGCCCGGGCGCGTGCAGGTGGGCTGGGACCTGGCGCGGCCGCCCCGGGGCACCGGGCCCATCGTGGTCGAGATGCATGTGGAGAACGCCGAGATCCTCGACCTCGGCGACGATCACGCCGTGGCCTTCATCGGCGCCGACCGCGAGTGGGGCTTCGCCGATCTCGCCGCCTGGGACGACAACGGGAAGATCCTCGACGCGTGGATGGAGGTGGACGGCAGCACGCTCCGCATCGTGGTGGACGACGAAGGGGCAACCTGGCCCATTCACATCGACCCAGTCAGCTACAGCGCGGGCTGGACCCAGAGCGGGAGCAGCGCCGAATACCTCGGCCGCAGCGTGGCCGGCATCGGCGACGTGAACTTCGACGGTTACGACGACGTGGCGGTGGGCGCTCCGGCCTACTCGACGTCCACCGGTCGAGTGTACATCTACCACGGCACCAGCTCGGGCCTGTCCACCACGGCCGCCACCCGGCTCACCGGCCCCACCACCAGCACCTACTTTGGCCGATCTGTCGACGGCGCGGGCGACGTCAACGGCGACGGCTTCGACGATCTCATCGTGGGTGCCGATGGCGTGTCCTCCTCGGCCGGCGCGGCCTACCTGTACTACGGATCCTCCACGGGCGTGTCCAGCAGCGCCGACATCACGCTGAGCGGCAACGCGGCGAGCAGCTTCGGCTACGCCGTGGCCGGGGCCGGCGACGTCGACCGCGACGGATACGCCGACGTGATCGTGGGGGCCTACGCCAATGGTTCGCCAAACTACATCGGCGCAGCCTACGTTTTCGAGGGATCTCCCACCGGGCTCTCCACCACCGCCGCCGCGACCCTCACCGGCGCGGCCAGCCTCTCTTCGTTTGGCATCGACGTCGATGGCGCGGGCGACGTCAATGGCGACGGCTACGACGACGTGATCGTGGGTGCCTCCCAATACAACAGCAACACGGGCTATGCCGAGGTGTTCCACGGCTCGTCGAGCGGTGTTGCCTCCACCGCCTCGCGCACGCTGAGCGGCGACGCGACGCTCAATAACTTCGGCGGCTCCGTCGCCGGGGCGGGCGACGTCGATGCCGACGGCTACGACGACGTGGTCATCGGCGCCTGGGGCTACTCCTCCTACTATGGGCGCGCCCAGGTCTTTCACGGCTCGGCCTCGGGCGTGGGCGCCAGCGCCACCACCTCGATCACCGGGCCAGCCATCGCCTACTTCGGCTACGCCGTGGCCGGCGCCGGCGACATCGACGCCGACGGCTACGACGACATCGTGGTGGGCGGCTACCTCTACTCGTCGAGCGCCGGCCTCGTGCGCACCTACGCCGGGAGCTCGGGGGGCATCTCGTCGAGCTACCACGGCACCGTCACCGGATCGAGCACGAGCTGCCTTGGTTTCTCCGTGGCGAGCGCGGGCGACGTCAATGGCGACACTCGCTCCGACATCATCGTCGGCGGCTACTGCGCCAGCAGCAGCAACGGCTACGCGGCGGTGTACTACGGCCTCACCGACGCCGACGGCGACGGGTACTACGTGGGCGCCGGTGTCAGCACCTCGTCGGACGACTGCGACGACACCAACTCGGCCGTGAGCCCCGGCGCCACGGAAGTGCCCGCCGACGGCATCGACAACAACTGCGACAACTACGAGACCTGCTACGACGACGACGACAACGACGGCTACCTCGACACCACGGCCGACACCCGCAACTCATCCGACCTCGACTGCACCGACACCTACGAGGGCACCAGCGCCGATCCCACCACCGATTGCGACGACAACAGCAGCGCCGACTACCCGGGCGCCACCGAGACGACAGCCAACGGCGACGACGAGGACTGCGACGGCGCGGAGACCTGCTACGACGACGACGACAACGACGGTTACCTCGACACGACCGGCGACACGCGCGCGTCGACCGACACCGACTGTTCAGACAGCTACGAGGGCACGACCTCCGACGCCACCACCGACTGCGACGACGCCGACTCGACGGTCCGCCCGAACGCGACGGAGGTCGTCGACGACGGCATCGACCAGAACTGCGACAACTACGAGAGTTGTTACGACGACGACGACGACGACGGCTACCTCGACACCACCGCCGACCGCCGCAACTCGAGCGACCTCGATTGCACCGACGCCTACGAGGGCGGTAGCAGCACTGCCACCACCGACTGCGACGACTCGAGCGCCGCCGACTACCCGGGCGCCACCGAGACGACCGCCAACGGCGACGACGAGGACTGCGACGGCTACGAGAACTGCTACGACGACGACGACAACGACGGCTACCTCGACACCACCGGCGACACGCGCGCGTCCACCGATACCGACTGCAACGACGCGTACGAGGGCACCAGCACCGATCCCACCACCGACTGCGACGACGCCAGCAGCGGCGATCGGCCCGGCGCCACCGAGACGGTCGCCAACGGCGACGACGAGGACTGCGACGGCGCGGAGACCTGCTACGACGACGACGACAACGACGGCTACCTCGACACCACCGCCGACACCCGGGCGTCGACCGACACCGACTGCGACGACGCCTACGAGGGCCTGTCCACCGACCCCACCACCGACTGCGACGACACCAGCGCATTGGACTACCCGGGCGCCACCGAGACCGTCGCCAACGGCGACGACGAGGACTGCGACGGCTATGAGCTCTGTTACGACGACGACGACGACGACGGCTACCTCGACGCCGCGGGCGACACGCGGAGCTCCACCGACTCCGACTGCCTCGACGACAACGAGGGCGGCAGCTCCACGCCCACCACCGATTGCGACGACACCGACGCCGACGCCAACCCCGGGGAAACCGAGGCCGTGGCCGACGGCCTCGACGCCGATTGCGACGGCTACGAGCTCTGTTACGACGACGACGACGGCGATGGCTACCTCGACACCCGGGGCGACACGCGCAGCTCCGCCGACACCGACTGCCAGGACGCCAACGAGGGCGACGCGAGCACCGACACCACCGACTGCGACGACGCCGACGCGACGTCTTACCCGAGCGCCGTCGAGGTGGCCGGCGACACCATCGACCAGGACTGCGACGGCAGCTACCTGTGCTTCGAGGACGACGACAACGACGGCTACCTCGACGGCAGCGGCGACACGCGCGTGTCGACCGACGACGATTGCAACGACGCCTACGAGGGCAGTACCAGTTCGCCGTCGACCGACTGCGACGACAGCGACGACGACGTGCACCCCGGCGCGACCGACGCCGAGGCCGACGGGGTCGACGGCGACTGCGACGGCGAGGAAACCTGCTACACCGACGCCGACGACGACGGCTACGCGGTGTCGACGCTCCGCACCTCGTCGGACGGCGACTGCGCCGACAGCTTCGAGGCCTCCGCCACCGACCTCGCCCGCGGCACCGACTGCGACGACAGCGACAGCGGCACCCATCCCGGCGCCACCGAGGTGGTGGGCGACGAGGTCGACGGCGACTGCGACGGCGAGGAGATCTGCTACGACGACGCCGACGAGGACGGCTACTCCGGCGGCACCCAGCAAGACTCCGCCGACAGCGACTGCAGCGATGCCGGCGAGGTGACGGCCACGAGCTACGCCGCCACCCCGGACTGCGACGACACCGACGACACGCGCAGCCCAGCGGCCGCCGAGGTCTGCGACGCCCGCGACACCGACGAGGACTGCGACGGACTCGCCGACGACGACGACCCCGGCGTGTCCTCGGGCACCCGCACCACCTGGTACGCGGACGCCGACGGCGACGGCTACGGCGACGCGGGGGCGCCGCAGACCCTCTGCGACCAGCCGGCCGGGCATGTCGACAACGACGACGACTGCGACGACACCGACAACGGCGTGTACCCCGGGGCCGCCGAGGTGAACGGCGACGAGGTCGACCAGGACTGCGACGGCGGCGAGAGCTGCCTCTCCGACCTTGACGCCGACGGCTACGCGAGCAGCGCGAGCGTCGCGAGCAGCGACACCGACTGCACCGACGCGGGCGAGGCCACGCTGGCCACGCTGGCGCTCGGCGAGGACTGCGACGATAGCAGCGCTACCACCAGCCCGGCCGGCGCCGAGGTGTGCGATCCGGCGAGCGCCGACGAGGACTGCGACGGCCTCATCGGCGAGGCCGACCCGAGCGTCGATAGCACCACGCTCGTCACCTGGTACCCCGACGCCGACGGCGACAACTACGGCCTCGCGACCGACGGCGTGGTCGCCTGCGACCGTCCCGAGGGCTACGGCGGCTACCTCGAGGACTGCGACGACAATAACGCCGAGGTCAACCCGGGCCTCGACGAGGTGGTCGGCGACGAGGCCGACAGTAATTGCGACGCCCTCGAGGCCTGCTACGTCGACGCCGACGGCGACGGCTGGGCCACTGCCGAGTCCGCCCCCAGCGACGACCTCGACTGCGACGATGCCGGTGAGGCCGACGCGGTGGTGGCCTCGATCGGCGTGGACTGCGACGACGCCGAGCCGGCGGTCAACCCGGGGATGGAGGAGGTGTGCGACGCGCTCGACACCGACGAGGACTGCGACGGCCTCGCGGACGACGCCGACGACAGCGCCACCGGCAAGTACGAGAGCTGGTTCGATGCCGACGGCGACGACTACGGCGAGGGCGACGCAGTCGAGCTCTGCGATCCCGAGGACATCTACGCGCTCGCCGGTGGCGACTGCGATGACATCGACCCCGAGATCAACCCCTCGGCGGTGGAGACCTGCGACGAGGTGGACGAGGACTGCGACGGCGACGTGGACGAAGAGGCGCTCGACGCCACCACCTGGTACCCCGACGCCGACGGCGACGGCTACGGCGGCAGCCTCGGCGTGGCCGCCTGCGCGCAGCCCGAGGGCTACCTGGCCGAGGCGGGGGACTGCGACGAGGACGCTGCCCTGGTGAACCCCGCCGCCGAGGAAACCTGCAACGACATCGATGACGACTGCGACGGCACCGAGGACGGCGACGACGTGTGCGCCAAGGTCGAGCTGTCAGAGCCCGGCTGCGGTTGCGACGCCGGGGCCGGGACGGCGCCTGCGGTCGCGCTGCTCGCTAGCGCTGCCCTCGCTATCCGCCGTCGACGCCGCTAGGCGCTGGCCTCGTCGCCCGAGTCCTCGTCGTCGTCTTCGTACTCGCGACCCGGGGGCACCGACAGCGTGCCATCGAGGCGCTGGAGCTTGCGCTGCAGCGTGCGACGGTGCAAACCGAGCCGCCGAGCCGCGTGGGAGATGTTGCCCTCGGTGCCCTCGAGGGTGCGCATGATGTGCTGGCGCTCCACCTCGTCGAGCTCGGTGGGCGGGGCTGGCTGGGCCAGCGCCTTGCGCAGCGCCGAGATGATGTCTTCCGGGGTGGTGGGCTTCGCGCGCACGTCGACCGCGCCGTTCTTCACCGCGTCGACCGCCACCGGGATGCTGCCGTAGCCGGTGAGCACGATGCTGCGGCAGCGAGGGGCGCGCAGGTTGAGCATCTTCACCACCATGATGCCGTCGCCGTCCTGGAGCCGAAGATCGATGATGGCCGCGTCGGGCGTGCGCGTCTTGACCGCCGTCTCCGCTTGGGTCACGCCCTCGGCGGTGATGACCGCGAAACCCGCGCGTCGAAGGGTGCGAGCCAGCGCGTCGCGGTGTACCGCGTCGTCTTCGACCACCAGGACCGTGTTCATGACGTACTCGTGTTGCTATCCAGATTACCAAAACGAACCTCGAGCCGCCCTCCGCCACCTTCCCGTCGGCTGAGGATCACGTCGCCGCCAAAACGCCGCGCGAAGGTGCGCGCTGCGAACAGACCGAGCCCTCTTCCGCCTCCACCCGGCCATGCGGTAAAAAACGCCTCGCCGGCGCGCGTCAACATCTCGGGCGAAGGTCCAGGCCCACTATCGTCAACCTCGACCACAACACCTGCGCCATTTCGCCGCGCCCTGACCACCAGCGGGGCGCCGGCCTTCAGGGCGTTATCGAGTCCCGTCCACACGACCCCCCGCCAATCGTCCGCTGAGCCGCGACAAAAAGCCACGTCGACATCGGGCGGGATGTCCACGTCGATGTGCGCTCGCCCGGGACCGGCCGCGGCCCACTCGTCAATCCACTCGCGCAACGCGAGGCCTAGACCCTCCGTTTCTGACGAAATGGTGCGGGCGCTCTGGTCGCGCACCCGGTTCAAGATGCCCCGGCAACGTTGCACCTGGTCGCGCAAGGTCGCGAGCGCCTCGTTGGCCTCGTCCGGGTAACTCTGGGCTTCCGCCGCGAGCATATCGATCGAGGAGAGTGGCGTTCCCAGCTCGTGGGCGATCCCGGCGGCCTGGATGCCAAGCGCGGCGAGGCGTGCGCTGGAGTTGTGCTCGTCGAGCGCGTTCTGCAGACGGTTCTCACGGTCGCGAAGCGTACGTTGAACCTCGGTCACGAACCAGGCGACCCCAGCCGAAGCCACGACGAACGTGGCCACCTGTCCCACCATCCGGCCAAGCTGCTCCGAGGGCACCGGCGAGGGCAACGGGATCAGGCGTGGCGAAAACGCGATGAGAAATGCATAGAGCCCGATGATCCCCGTCGTCACCACGTAGGCAACGGGGCGCCGAAGCACGATATTGGTCGCGCCCACCTGGAGGATGAGCAGCAAGAGCGACGGGTGGTCCCCGGCCCGAAACGCCCACGCGAGGCGGCCGAGCACCGCCAAGTTCACCGCCACGTGGGCCACCGCCATCCACTCCCGCGCGGGTACGCGTCGCAGGAGTCGCGACTCGGCGAGGTCAACCGCGGCGAGCACCAGCAACCACGCCACGCCCTCGACGATCGGCAACTCGCCCAGGGCCACCAGCCCCTCGGCACCGAGGCCCAGCGCCAAGAGCAACATCGTCATCCGGCGCCAACGGGACAGCCAGCGCATCGTGGCGGCAGCATTGTCACTCGGCGGCAACATCCGTCCAGCATGATAGCCGCCGCCCCGCCATGGAACGCCTCCTCTCGCTACGTGATGCCCACCCGTACCTCCGCCTTTTCCGGGGGAAAACCTTTGTCATCAAGGTGTCGGGCGCGATCCTCGCCGACGCCGTGGCCCGCGACGCCCTCGCGGCCGACGTGGCGCTGCTCCATCACGTCGGCATCCGGGTGGCGCTCGTACACGGCGGCGGCCCGCAGCTCGACGCGCTCTGCGCCAAGATGGACGTGCCCCGCGAGGTGGTGGCCGGCCGTCGCGTGACCGACGCGCGCACGCTCGAACTGGCGCGGATGCTCTTCCGCGGCGCGCTCAACTCCGACCTCGTGAGTGCCCTCTCGTCTCACGGGGTACGGGCCGTCGGTCTCTCCGGCGGCGACGGCATGAGCCTCGCGGCCACCCGCCGGCCCCCGCGCACGGTTCGCGACCCGTCTACCGGCATTGAAACCTCGGTTGACTACGGGCACGTGGGCGACATCGACAAGGTCGACCCCTCCCTCGCGAGCTTGCTCATCGACAACGACATGGTTCCTGTGTATTGCTCGCTCACGATGGGCGAGGGCGGGGGCCTGCTCAACACCAACGCCGACACGATCGCGGCCCGGCTCGCGATGGCGATGAAGGCGGAGAAGCTCATCCTCTGCACCACCGTCCCCGGGCTCCTGGAAGACGTCAACGACCCCCGCCGGCTGGTGTCCTACGGCGACCTGGGCACCGTCGACGAGCTCGTGCGCGGCGGCGCCGTCTCCGGTGGGATGTTGCCCAAGATCTCGGCCGTCACCGACGCCCTGCGCGGCGGCGTGCCCCGCGTGCACCTCGTCGATGGCACGCGCCCGCAGGCTCTCCTCTTGGAGATCTTCACCAACGAGGGCTGCGGCACGATGCTGGTGGCCCGGCGCGAGGACGGGTAGTCGGTGATCGACCTGCTCGAGCGGCTGGTGCGCGCGCGCTCGCCCTCGCGGGAGGAAGGCCCGGCGGTGGAGGTGTTCGAGTCTTGGAACGCGGGACGTTTCCCCGTGGCCGCCGAGGGCAATAACCGTGCGATCTGTCGGGACAGCGGACAACCCGGTCCCCGGCTCCTGCTCCTGAGCCACTACGACACCGTTCCCGCCACCTCGCAGTGGACACGCGACCCCTGGGCGCCAACCGTCGAGAGCGGCCGCATGTACGGCCTCGGCGCCAACGACGCCAAGGGCTGCCTCGCCGCGATGATGTGCGCCTTCCAGTCGGCCCGCGTGGAACGTGGGTCGCTCTGGCTGGTGGCGGCCGCCGAGGAGGAGGTGGGACGCGAGGGCTACGAGAGGCTGGCACCGCTCCTCCCGCGTTTCGACGCGGCAATCGTGGGCGAGCCCACGGGCATGGACATCGCCACCGCCCAGAACGGGCTCCTGGTGCTCGACTGCGTGGCCCGAGGGCGCGCCGGGCACGCCGCACGACCGCAGCTGGCCGACAACGCCGTCTACGCGATGTGCCGAGACATCCTCGCACTCGAATCCCTCGACCTCGACCGCGTGCACCCTCTGGCGGGGCGGAGCACCCTCGCCGTCACCGTGGCGAGCGCCGGGGAACGGCACAACGTCATCCCGGGAGAGGCCAGGTTCACGGTGGATATTCGCCCCACGGCCGCCTACACCCCCGCCGAGCTCGTGGCCCTGGTCCGGGCTCGCGTGGCTGCGGAGGTGAACGTGCGCTCCGACCGGTTCCGTCCGGTGGAGACCCCACCCGGCGCCGCCATCCTCGCCGCGGCGCAGGCCGCCTGGCCAGGCGCCGCGACCTTCGCCTCGCCCACGCTCTCAGACTGGGCGCACCTCCGCGACCTCCCCGCGATCAAGTGGGGACCAGGACGATCAGAGGTGTCGCACACCGCTGACGAGTGGGTTGAGCTCGCGATGGTCGAGGCCGCAGTGGGCGCATACCGGCACGCCGTCGAGACATTCCTCCGGGGGAGCGCATGAGACTCTGGGACAAGGGGCAGGCGCTCGACGCGCAGATCGCCGCCTTCACCGTGGGCGAGGATCCCGAGGTCGATCTGGCCTGGGCCCGTCACGACATCCTGGGCAGCCGGGCGCACCTCCGTGTGCTCGAGGCGGCAGGTCTGGTCACCGCGGAAGAAGCCACCACCCTCGACGGCGGGCTCGCGGTGCTCCAAACCGAGATCGAGGCTGGGAATTTCTCCATCCCGTTCGAGGAGGAAGACGTCCACACCGCCGTGGAGGCGCGGCTCACGGAGCGACTCGGCGCGGTGGCCGGGAAACTGCACACCGGCCGCAGCCGCAACGACCAGGTGCTCACCGCCTTGCGACTCTGGCAGCGCGAGGAGGCCGACGCCATCGCCGCCGAGTGGCGCGACCTGGCCGCAGGTCTGCTCGACTTCGCTGAAAGCCACGCCTCGGTTCCCCTCACCGGGTACACGCACCTCCAGCGCGCCATGCCCTCCTCTTACGGGCTCTGGGCCGTCGGCTTCGCCGCCGCGCTGCTCGATCTCCGACCGCTCTTGGTCGCGGCGCGCGTAGTGATCGACCGCTGCCCCCTCGGCAGCGCCGCGGGCTACGGCACGCCCCTACCCCTCGACCGGCAGCTTGCCGCTTCGCTGCTGGGCTTTGCGCAGGTGGAGGAACCGGTCACCACGAGCCAGCTCACCCGCGGGGCCACCGAGGTGGCGCTGTTGTCGGCGCTGTCCGCGGCGACCGGACTGGTGTCGCGCCTGGCCTGGGACATCTCGCTCTTCACGACGAGCGAGTTTGCCCTCCTGCGACTGCCCGACGCCTTCACCACCGGAAAGGCTCTCAGCGAGTTAGTCGCACGCCGCACGGTGAGTTACGAGGACGCACCGGCACGAGCCAG
>SXGT01097073.1_pt1 | contig 38208 bp, 26 predicted proteins | sample 3176221 | NCBI WGS metagenome assembly SXGT01 (sample SAMN11356862, study PRJNA531348) | freshwater metagenome | isolation source: freshwater sample F1-120 | place: China: Fuxian Lake, Yuxi | collected 2017-12-25 | reverse complement strand
GTCGAGCACCCGGTGACCGAGCTCGTGACCGGCATTGACCTCGTGGCGGAGATGCTGCGGGTCGCCATGGGCCAGCCGCTGTCGATCGCCCAAGAGGACGTGCACCAACGGGGGCACGCCATCGAGTGCCGCGTCTATGCGGAAGATCCGACCCGCAACTTCCTGCCGTCGCCTGGCCCGCTGCGGGTGTACCGGCCGCCCAAGGGCGTCGACGTCCGCGTCGACGACGGCGTCGTCGAGGGCTCGACGATCCCGCGCTACTACGACCCGATGATCGCGAAGATCTCGACCTGGGCGCCCGATCGCACCGCCGCGATCGCCCGCATGGACAGCGCGCTCGGCGAGATGGAGATCGGCGGCATCGCCCACAACGTACCGTACCTCCGCTGGCTGCTGCAGGCGCCGGCCTTTCGCGCCGGACGCTACGACACCGGCCTCATCGCCAGCCTGCCGACCTACGGTCAGTCGCGGGTCGCCGATCCCATCGCCGCCTCGGTCGCCGCTGCGCTGCAGGCCCGGGCGCAGCGCGGGGCGGCCCACTCCGTGGGCGCTGGCGCCGCTCGGGCGCGACCGGCACGCGGCAGCGCCTTTGGACCTTCGCCGGGCTGGGCAGAAGCGGCGCGCCGAGCGGCCGTCACGCACGGAGAGGGCTGAGATGGCGAGCCAATGGCAGGTGCAAGAGGATGAGCGGCAGCAGGCGGTGACGCTGCTCAGCGACGACGGGACGACCCTGCAGGCCGAGGTAGACGGCCAGCGGCTGACGCTGACTTTGCACCCGATGCCCGACGGCCGCATCGAAGTGCGCGAACGCGATGGCGACCGCAGGCAGCGGCCGCGCAGGCTGCGCTTGGTGCGCGAAGACGGCGCCTGGCTGGTCGTCGAAGGCGGCGAGCAGCGGCGCTACGAGGTCCGCGACGCCCGCGCAGACTGGCTAAACCGCGGCGGCGAGGGCTCTGCAGGCGCCGGTGGCGGCGAGGTGCGGGCGTCGATGCCGGGTCGCGTCGTCCGGCTGCCGGTGGCGGTGGGCGCCGAAGTGGCGATCGGCGACGTCGTCGCGGTGCTGGAGGCGATGAAGATGGAGAACGACGTGCGCGCCAAGATCGCCGGCACCGTCGCCACCGTCGTGGTGCGCGAGGGCGACGCCGTCGAGGCGCGGGCCTTGATGCTGACCATCGCCGCGGCGGCGACACCATGAGCGCGGCGTCGAAGGCAGCAGCGGACGCCCAGACCGCCGCCATCGCGCTCGCCGTCGAGCTCGCCGGCGCGGACGCAGACAGCCTCGCCGCCACCGCCGGCGACTGGATGTACGAGTGTGGCGATGGCGATCTCGCCGTGGTGCTCGGCGTGCAGCAGGACGACGCGACGACGATGGGCGGCCGCGATCTGTCGCCCGGACGCGGCCGCGTGACCCTGTACGTGGCCCCCACTGGCGAGGCGGAGGCGACGGCCAGGCTCCGGGCCTTTGTCGACGCGCTGGCGCCGCGGGCCGCGATCTCCCGCGCACTCATCGCCAACGAGGACTGGAACGCCACCTGGAAGGCGCACTTCCGCGCCCTCGACCTCGGTCGCCGCCTTCGGGTCGAGCCGCCCTGGGATCGCCACGCAGCCGGCGAGCGCCTCGTCATCGTCATCGATCCAGGCATGGCCTTCGGCACCGGCAGCCACGAGACGACCCGCATGGCGACCGAGCTCCTGGAGCTGCACGCCGACCTGCTTCGCGACGGCGGCGTCGATCTGGGGCGCGCCAGCCTCCTCGACGTCGGCACCGGCAGCGGCCTGCTGGCGATCGCGGCAGCTGCGCTCGGCTTTGGCCGCGTCGACGGCGTCGACAATGACGCCGTCGCCGTCGCCTCGGCGCGCGACAACCTGCGCCACAACGAGATGGCTGGGCGCGTGCAGCTCTATGTCGCCGAGCGCCCAAGCGAGCTCGCAGTCGGCACGTACGACGTCGTGGTGGCCAACATCATCTCGAGCGTCCTGCTCGCTTTGCGCGACGACCTGCTGGCTCGGCTCGCCGACGACGGCCTGCTCCTGCTCTCGGGGGTGCTGGGACGCGAACGTGAGGCCTTTTTGCCGGCGATGCTCGCGGAGGACCTCGTGCTGGTCACCGAGCGCGATCTCGGCGAATGGAAAGGGTTCGCGATGCGGCGGCGGGCCTAGGCGGTGCGGCAGCTGCTCTGGCCGTCGGCGTTCGTCGACGCTGGCGCCCTGGCCGCGCAGGAGCCACTGGGCGCAGCAACCAACGCCTCGGAGCCGCCGACGCTACCGAGGCTCCCAGCCGACCTCGACCATCGGCTGCGCCGCGTCCTGCGCCTGCGCGCCGGCGACGCGCTGACGGTGGCCGATGGCGATGGCGCGACGGTGGCCGCGACGTGGCGAGACGCGGGCCTCGGCGCCGAAGGCGCGATCGCGCGGCGACCGCGGGTGATGCCCCTGATCTGGTTGGCGTTTTCTCCGCTCAAGGGCGACCGCGACGACTGGCTGGTCGAGAAGGTGTCCGAGATCGGCGCCGACCGCTTGCTGCCTATCCGCTGCGCGCACACCGTCAGCGGCCGCGACGTCGCGCGGGACGCCAGCCGGCGCGACCGGTGGCAGGCGCTGTGCGACGCCGCCTTTGAGCAGTGCGGGCGCAGTCACCGCGCGCGGGTCGAGGCGGTCGTAGACCTCGCAGCCCTGCCCTTTGCCGACGCAGCAGGCCCCATCTGCTGGCTGGTCGGCGACGAGCTCGGCGGCGACGCGCTGCTCGCCCTGGCCAGCCCCGCTGGAAGGCTCGCCGACGCAGCACCAGCGACCGCCGACGCCTGGCCGACGCCGCCTCGCTCCATTGGCCTCATCGTTGGCCCTGAGGGCGGCCTCGCGCTGCCGGAGCGAGCGTGGCTGGCGGAGCGGGGCGCGCGCCGCGTCAGCTTCGGACCCGAGGTGCTGCGGGCCGAGACAGCGGCGGTGCTCGGCTGCGGCGTGTTGGCCGCTGGGCGCCACGCGCGCGCCTAGTCACAGCGCCTCGTCGCAAGGCCTGCGGGCCGAGCCAGGGAGGCGGTAGAATTCGCTTGGCCGGTCAGGCTCGTCGTGCTAGCCTCCCTGGCTTCCGGCCGCTTGGCCACCTCGCACGACCCACGCAGCGCAACGGCGGGCACGCCCAGCCGTCACGTCGCGCATCGCCCACGAGGGGTAGAGATGTCCACGTCTGAAAGTCCAATCATACGCCGGGTTGCGCCATGCGCAGGCCTGCGATCTCGCCCCGGCCGCGTGTTCTGCGGGCCGGCGCTGCTGGCCCTGTTCGGCCTGCCCGCTGTGGCCGGCGCGATCCAGCCGTCGGCGCCGACCGTCCGCGGCCCGAACGGCGCGTTGGCCGCGAGTGTCTCGCCGGCGCCGCAGCTGCGCACGCCCGCGGTCGAGCCGGAGCGGGATCTCTACGCCGCCGCCGTGGCCGCCGCCCAAGCGACAATCCCGCGCGCTACCTACGCTCCCCTCGCCACCGTCGACGCACCGGCGAAGGACTCCAGCGGCGCCGCCTTGGACCGGGTGCCGCGCGGCAGCCAGATCCCGGTCGGCATCAACGCGGCGCTCGCGGTAGATGGTGAGGGCAACCCAGCCAAGAGCCGGCGCTCGATCCGCATTCAGGACCACCTCGTGCGGGCCGGCGAGACCCTGCGCGTCATCGCCTATCGCTTCTGCACGTCGCCGGTGGCGCTGGCCGGCCTGAACGGACTGCGCTGGTCGGCGGAGGACGACGCGCTTGAGCCCGGCACCAGACTGCGCGTGCCGATCCACACCCGCGTCGGCTCGGCGTTTGGCCAGGGCGAGCGGCTGGAGAGCGGGCCGGGTGTCCGCGTCGATCGCCCGCACCACGCGTGGGGCCGGCCCTACGTCGTCCGCCTGCTGCGCGACACCTTCACGGCCACCGGCCGAACCTGGCCGCACCGCCACCCCCTCATCGTCCATGATGTCTCGCGCTTCGGGGGCGGACGCCTCGGCAAGCACAAGTCGCACCGTGCCGGCCTCGACATCGACGTCGGCTACCCGACGCGCGAGGCCGCGCGCGCCGACTGGGGCAACCCCGGCCTGGACGACATCGACTACGAGCGGCTGTGGTTCGTCGTCGATCGCCTCGAGCGCTCGGGCCACGTCGCGGCGATCTACATGAGCCCGTCGATCCAGCGCCGCCTGCATGCCCACGCGGTGATGGCCGGTGCCGACGCCGATCGCTTGGAGGTGCTGTTCCAGTATCCGGCGTCCGGCGGCAAGAGCAGCAAGGGCCCGCTGATCCGCAACGAGGCCGGCCACCGCGATCACATGCACATCCGCTTCACGAGCTTCGAGGACCTGCCCGAGCTGGCCTCCTAGCAGGGCGCACCTTCGCGGCCCTGCATCGCCAGACTGCGCCGTGCCTGCAACGCACCTCCGGTGCCTCTTTCGGCCAGGTCGCTTCCCGCGGCGACAAGCGCTTAGGCCCCACGCTATGGCATTGCTTCCGCGGGGCGACGGCGGCGGTCTGGCTGCGCGCCGTCACGGGGCGTGGCGCCCGACAGCTGGCAGCTAGGTGCGCCGCGGCGCGCTGCCTGGCGCGTCTGGCCCATAGGGCTCCAGGGTCTCGAGGGCCAGCAAGCAGCGCCGCAGCACAGCGTCGCCCTGGGCGGTGCGCAAGAGCAGGTGGCCCGCGCCGGGCAGCCGCACCGCCAGGCCCTGCGGGCCACGCAGCGGCGCGAGCAGGCGCTGGGCGCGATCGCAGGGGATGGTGGCGTCGGCCTCGCCGTGGAGCATCAACGCGGGGATGGCGAGCGGTCGCGGGTCGGCGAGCACCTCGGCCATGAGCGTCATCAGCGAGCGCGCGGCCCGCAAGGGGACGGCGGCGTACGCCGGTGGTCGGAGGCCGCCAGGGAGTCGAGGATCGCCCTTTCCCACCTGCCGCGGCCAGCCGAAGAGCGCCGCAGCGCGGACGAAGGCGTCGACCTCCGGCGCGAGGGCCATCGCCGGCGCCAGCAGCAGCAACGAGCGGGGCGGCGGCAGGCGCCCGCTGCGGGCGATCTGGAGCGCCAGCAGCGCCCCCATCGAGAGGCCAGCGATGTGCACGCGTTCGCAGCGCGCCTGCAGCCAGTCGAGGGCGGCGATGGCAGACGCCATCCAGTCGGGCCAGCGGGTGACGGCGAGATCGTCGACGTGGGTGGCGTGACCGGCGAGCACTGGCAGGGCCACGGCATAGCCGCGCCTACGCGCCGCGTCGGCCAGGGGCCGGACCTCCCAGGGCGAGCCGGTGAAGCCGTGTAAGACCAGCAGACCTGCGCGGCCGCCCTCTGCGGCGACGGGCTCGCAGCCGACGATGGCGCTGGCGCTTGGGCGCAGGCAGGGCGGCAGGTCTTGAGGTGGAGACTGAGGCTGCATCGACGGTCGAGACTCCGGGCGCCGCTGGCGGCCCTTGCCAGCGAGCTAGCCCAGAATGACCGGCTCGCCAAGCGCTGCCAAGGCGCCGCGCCGCTGACGAGGGCAGACAGGGTCGCTCTGCGCAGGCGGCGTTGAGCGGCCGGACCGACCGCATGAAGAGCGCGGCCTCGCCGCCTTGGCGCCGCCAGGTCCGATTGGCGCGGGTGCCCCGCCGGCCGGGCGCCGTCGCGACCAGGGGCGCCAGCCGATCGCACATTGACACGGCAGGCGCGGCTGGTTGGCGCGGCGCCGGCGAGGGGGCGCCACCAGGGACGCTGAGCACTTTGCGTAGCGACGATCTCCTCGCGCGTCGGCGAGGGGCCGCTGCCGCATGGCTGGCGTGTGACGCACCTGCGCGTGAGGTGCGCCGAGGAGGGTGCACGAGGTCTGCAGACGCCGGCCACGCCGTCAGCGGGGGATGTGCAGCAGGCGGAGCGCCACCAGCCGCGCCGACCTCAGCGGGGCGATGCGGGGGGTCGCCAGGCGCCACGTGTGGCATCGCCGCGCCGTCATCTCCCTTGTCCCGAGGCCGCCAGATCGCTATCGTGCCCGTTCTCGCGCGCCAGGGCATGCCTGCCCAGGCGCTTGCGCTTCGGAGTGCCCTGATGTTGCGTCGCGTTCCCCTCGCCCTCGGCCCCGTCGCCGCGCTGCTCTTGGTTTGCTGCGGCGGTGAGACGTCGTCCTCGACCCAGAGCTTTGGGCTGCCGACCGGCGACGGCGGCGGCGGCGGCAACCTAGGCGGTCTAGACGCTGGCGACCTCGACGCGCAAGCCCAGGATGGCGTCAGCGGCGGCGAGGACGGCGGCGGCAACGGCGGCGGCGAGGATGGCGGCCGCACCGGCGGTGGCGACGGCGGCCCAGGGGGCGATGGCGGGCCTGGCGGCGGCGGCGTCCCTGCGGCGAAGTTCGTCGGCTATGCCTCCAAGGAGCTGCGCCTACGCATCGTCGGCCCCAGTGGCCGTGGTCACGCGGTCGTGTCTGGCGCGGTCGTCGACGTCGCCGGCGTGTTGTTTGGCGACGCCGATGAGGTGAAGTGGAGCCTCTCCAACGGCGCTGGCGGCAGCTGCTTCGGTGCGCCATTTTTCCAGACTGGCAAGGTCGAGCTGCTGCCAGGCGACAACGTGGTGACCATCACCGCGACCAAGGGCGACAAGGTCGCCAGCGACTCGCTGATCATCACCTACAACCCGGTGTTTCAGTTCGCCGATCGCCTGCGCGCCGAGCCGCGCGTCGTCAAGGTCGGCAAGGGCGGCTCCGTCCACGCGACCCTGAACCTCGGCAAGACGACCAACTTCTTGCCCGGCAGCCTCAAGGTCTTCCGCGTCGACGAATCCGGCAACCAGATCGCGACCTTTGGCGCCATGGCTGACGACGGCAACCTGGCAGCCAGCGGTGACGAGATCAAGGGCGACGGCATCTACTCGCAGAAGTTTAGCCTCAACGACAGCCAGCCGGGCATCGCCCGCATCCGCGCCAGCCTCCTCTACAAGGTCGGCGCCAAGCAGTACTCCGTGTTCAGCGACGTCGCGCAGATCGACGTCGTGGCGGACATCCAGCCCAGCACCTGCAACGCCGAGGTGGCGCTGCTCGCCGCCGCCGAGCAAGCGGCCGCGGCGGCCGGTGGCGCCAAGGCCGGTCGCGACGCGGCGCGCGCTGCGTTGCTGGCCGACGCGCTGGTCGTGCAGGCCGAGGAGTCGCAGGACGGCGGCGGCGTCTGGGTCCACTTCAAGTCGGGGCTGCTCGGGCTCGTCGATCTCGGCGCGGCCGGCACCCGCGGCGGCGCAGGCCGCTTTGACTCGGTGGAGGCCCTCGCGACCTCTGGCGACCAAGGCGCAGCGATGACCGCCGCCATCTCGACCGTGCGTGTGGAGTCGAAGCGGGCGCTCTTGCTGGATCCCTCGTCGGCGGACTTCGGGGCCAACGAGGTCACGGCTGCGCGCCAGGCGATGGATGAGAACGCTTGCCCGGCCTACACCCTCGAGGGCGGTGTCCTGCAAGGCGCCAAAGCCCACCTCGGGTGGTTGCGGCGCGGTTACGAGTACGGCGTCATCGCCCTCGCGGCTCACGGCAGCGTCGGATTTCACGCCCTGCCCGAAGACGTACGCGCGAGCTTCGGCTGGGTCGGGCGCGGCAGCGAAGAGGTGATCTGGACCGGTCACGCCATCGACTGCAACTACTTCTCCGCAGCGGCGACCGGCCAGACTTGCAGTGAAGACAAGCCGTGTGGCCCGGAGTCCGACTGCTTCCTCAACAAGAGCGGCGGCACTGGCGTCTGCGTCGACCACCTGACCGCCGACCTGCGCCGCGGCCGCGTCGTCCTCGGCGCCCACGGGCGGTATGGCGTCTTGCCGGCCTTCTTCAAGCGCCACGCCGTCCGCAATCTCCCGCGTTCCTTGGTTTATCTGGGAGCTTGTTCGTCGCTGTGGAGCGGCGCGCTCGCCTCCGAACTCTTCGCAGCTGGCGCCGCCGCGGTCGTCGGCTACTCCGGCCCGGTCGGCAACGCCTTCGCCACCAAGTGGGGCACGACATTCTTCGCGAACATCGTCGCCCAGAAGCAGCTCTCCGGCGTCGCCCACATCCAGATCGAGGACCCCGAGCACCCGGGCAGCCACTTCCGGCTGGTCGGCGCCCAGAACCTCGACGCCGCCTTCTCGGACCTCATCAACCCCTCATGGGAGACCGGCGACATCACGGGCTGGATCCGCACCGGCGACGGCCGCGTCATCGCGCGCCTGGGCTCGACGGTGCCAGTCGGCGGCAAGTTCATGTCGATCCTGTCGACCGGCCTCGGCTATACGGCGACGACCGGCGGCCTCGAGCAGAAATTCTGTGTGCAGCCGGGGCAGAAGACTCTGTCATTCTGGTGGAAATTCTACTCTGAGGAGTTCAAGGAGTTCTGCGGCAGCCAGTACCAGGACAGCTTCCGTGCCGAGCTCATCGCCAAGGCGGGCAAGAAGACCATCGTCAGCGTCAAGGTCGACGACCTCTGCGACAAGGGCTCGTGCAGCTTCGGCGCCTCGTGCGGCGGCCAATTCAAGGGCCTCGACCCAGCCGACGTCAGCTTCGACCAGAGCGGTGTCTATTCGACGCCGTGGGTGCAGTCCAAGGTCGACGTCGCGCCCTTCGTCAACAACGGCAACGTGACCCTCAAGCTCTTCGCCACCGACGTCGGCGACTCCATCTACGACAGCGCGATCCTGGTCGACAAGATCGAGTTCGAGTAGCCCTGCCCAGCCGCGCTCGGCGCCCTCGCCGGCCGGCGCATCGAGGTCTGCCCATGCGCGGCTTTATTCTCGCTGCGGGCCTCGGTACTCGGCTGCGGCCGCTGACCCAGCTCGTCCCCAAGCCGATGGTCGCCGTGGCCGACATGCCGCTGGTCGAGCGGGCGGTGCGCCAGCTCGCGGCGGCCGGCGTTCGCGAGATCGGCATCAACGTCTTTCACCAGCCCGAGCCGATCTTGGCGCACCTCGGTGATGGCGGCAGGTTCGGCGTCACGCTGCGCATCTTCGACGAGCGCCTGTCGCCTGCGGGCGGCGACGCTACCCCCGGCCTTCAGCGCGAACCGTTGGGTACGGGCGGCGGCCTCAAGGCGGCCGAGGCGTGGCTGCGTGAAGGCGGCGACCGCTTCGTGCTCGTCAATGGCGACGCCTGGCACAGCTACGACCTGGCGGCGATCTGCGCTGCTCACCGGGACGACGCGGTGGCGACGATGGTCGTCCACGTCGATCGCCGCCGCCCCGAGCTACACACCCTGGAGTGCCACCCCCAAGGCCACATGCCGCGATTTCTGGCTCGGGTCCCGATGTCCGTCGACGAGCTCGAGGCCCACAGCCCCGGCTTCCTCGGCATCTACACCGGCGTCGCCGTCTTCGCGACGCGACTGCTCGACCGCCTGCCGCCTGGGCGTGTCTCGGGCCTTGTGCTGCACGGCCTTCAGCCCGCCCTGCAGGCCGGCGAGCGCATCGACTGGATGCGACCCGATGGCCTCTGGGTCGACTGCGGCACCGTAGAGGAGCTCCAACGCGCCGACATCTTTGCCCGCTCGCTGCGCTGCCTGCCGCTGGAGCGTGCCCTCGCTGGCCTCGCCTAGACCGCCGAGGCCCTAGCGACACCAGCCGCCGACGAGGCCGCGCCTATTTGAGGCGGAACTCGAGCTCTGTGGTGCCGATGGAGATCTTGTCGCCATCCTTCAAGAAGATCTTGTGGATGCGGCCGCCGTTGACCAAGACACCGTTGGTCGAATTCAGGTCAGCGATCTCGTAGCGCATCTGGTCGATCTTGATGGCTGCGTGCCGCCGGGAGACCGACCCGTCCTCGATGACGATGGTGTTGCCCTTCATCGAGCCAATCGTCGTGACGTCGTCGATCAGTGGGAACGTCTCGCCCGCCAGCGGGCCAGCGCGGACGTGCAGCTTGCCGCGATCCGGCCCATCATACTGCTGCCGCACCTGCTCCTGCGCCGCGCCGCCGCCGCCCTTGCGCCGCGACAGCCAAACGATGAAGCCGACGATGAGGCCGACTCCAAGGAGGCCGCCGAGGACGATGCCGGCCCACTTGAGCAGCGCCATCCAGTTGAATCCCTTCAGAGGCAAGCGGAAGTCGTTGTAGCTGGCCTCCTCGACCGCGCCGTCCTTCATCTTCACTTTGAGGGAGACCACGTAGTTGGCGAGGTCCTTGCCCTTGACCCGCTCACCGTGGTCGGGGAGAGAGGCCAGCGGCACTTTGATGATCAGCTGCTTCTTGACGCGGGTCGCCAGTCCGTCCCAGACCGACGGAATGGTCGAGAAGTCTTTCTCATCAATGCGCTTGTAGATGCCGCCCGAGCCATTGGCCATCACTTGGAGCATCGAGAGGTACTGCTGGTCGTCGGCCGAGAAGCCGATCGCGTGGATGCGGATCTTGTACTCCGCATACTTGCTCAGCATCGCCTCGATCTTGTTCTGCAGCTTCTGCTTGCTGGTCTGTCGATCCTTGCCGTCGCTCATGACGACGAGGAACCGCCGCCGCGCGCTGCCGAGCTTGTCGAGGTTGGACACGAAGTAATCGATGGACTTGTCGACGGCGCGCACGATCTCCGGCGCGAGATCCTTCTTCTTCTCCTTGTCGCCGTGGATCTCGGTCGGCTCGTACTCAGAGGACGGTACGCTGGCGTTGGCGGCGGCCTCCTTGGCCTGCTTGAAGTCGCTGGCGAAGGCGTAGATGACCTCGTGGGGGCTGCCCTCGCGGTACATGAGCACTGCGATCTTGTCGTTGCCAGACAGCTTCTGGATGAACTGGGCGGCGCCCTCCTTCTCTTGCTGGAAGGTGGAGTGGGCCTCGTCGGAGTTTTGGACGTGGTAGGCGTTGGCGCCGCTCATCAGCACCACGACCGCGATAGGCTCCTGCGCCTTCTCCGAGGTCTCCATCGTGATCTCGAGGGTGTCGAGCTTGGCGCCTGAGGCCAGGATCTCGAGGTCCTCGGGCTTGACGCCCTCCATCGGGACGCCGCGCTCGTCGAGGATGTCGGCATGCAGCGTCAGGGTGTTGGTCTTCTCGTCGAAGTCAACGTGCTCAATGAACACGCGGTTCTCGGCGAGGGCCAGCGACGGCGACAAGAACACCCAGGCGGTGAGGAGGGCCACCACCAGCGGACGTCGGCGACGCCAGCCGCTGAGCGCGAGTGTCGGGGCGCGGCTCTGGCCGCCGCCCAGGAAGATGCAGGTCGTCATCGCTGCTCCATGCCGCTTGGCGGCAAGCCGACGGGGCCGTGTGGCCGCAGCCAGGGTTGTAGCATGGAGCGGTGGAGGCGGGTAGTCCCCCGCCAGCCACACGGGCGGGGGCCGACGGCGGCCCGGACCGCAGATCTAATCGGCGCTACTCAAGCGACTTGAACTTCAATTCGGAGCGGCCGAGGCGGACCTTGTCGTTGTCGATCAGGTCCTCGCGCGAGACCTTGCGCTCGTTGACGTAGCTGCCGTTGGTCGAGTCGAGGTCCACGAAGGTGAACTCACCGTTCTCGTGGCGAATGACCGCGTGGTGCGAGCTCAGGTATGGGTCGGTGAGCACGATGTCGCAGTCTGCCGCGGTCCCCATCGTGTTCTTGCCGTCGACCAGCCGGAAGTCTCGTCCGCGCAGCTCGCCGTTGAGAACCACGACCCAGCCAACCACAGGCTTGAAGGTCTGAGTCTGAATCGCGTTGAGATCGATGGCCACCGTGTGGTCAGCCCCGGCGTAGCCACCCTGCTGCGCTGCGGGCGCAGGCGCTTCGTCCTTCTTGCGCGAGAACCAACTCATTCCGTCTCCCTTCTCGGCCTGCGCCGGCGCTGCCTGCGGCTTCTTGGCGGCCGCAGCTCCCCCGCCCTGTCGGGCCGCCTGGACACCCTTCTTGGCGGCCTTGAGCGGCGCATCCACGGCGTTGTTGAAGGTCCCTGCGGCCTTGCCCTTGGCGCGCGCCATGGCGCCCACCTGCTTGGCCTTCACCTGATTGACTGCGCTATCAACCCGTTGCTGTGCCAGATTTTTGAAGAAGTCAAAGACCATCACTGCCTCGCCGCCGTGCCCCTGGCGTCACCTGATCGGCCCGCTGCCGAGTCGCTCCCTCCGTTGATCTGCCCACTACGGTGCGCCGCGGCGTGGTCCGCGGCCGGGCTCCCGTCCATGAGTCTGGCACAACCGAAGGCTCTAGATCAAAGTCTTTGAGCAACCCAAAGTCGGCGCGGCCCTGCGGCGTGCGCCGATCGCCCCTCCACCACGCTACCGCTTGCGACCGCCTGCGCCCACTGGCTGGAAGGCCCACAGCTTGAACACGTTGATGTCGCGGTCGGCGGTAATCGGCTTCATCCGGATGCGGGCGGTGACCTCGCGCACATGCTCGGCCGATACCACGTAGACCCAGTTGCGCCAGCGGAACTTGCGATCGGAGCCGGCGCAGATGCAGTTGGGCAGGCGGCGGTCGTTGGACTCGACCTCGGCCTCCCAGTCGCCGTGCACGTAGTCCATGCGCCAGACGATGTAGACGTCCTTGCCCGGCTCGACGTGGCGCAGCTCGAATTCGACTTGACCGCCCTCGAACGCCACGCCGGTGTCCTCGACGACCACGCCATCGGGGTACTTGAGCTTCTGCCGGGTGCGGTACTTGTCGCGCTCGCCGCTGACCTTCCACTGGTGATCGCGCTCGCTGTCGGGGTCGAGGGGATCGACCATGTCGATGAGCACCATGTCGATGCCCTCGATGTTCATGTTCTCTTCAAACGGCTTGCTTCGTACCTTGATGTTCTCAATCACGGCGTTGGTGTCGGTGCTGAGGGCGACCTCGACCTTGCGCTCGCGGCGCAGCGACTTGTCGAACATCACCTCCATGAACTTATAGCACTCGGTCTGGTAGCCGAGCAGCTGGTTCAGGAAGTCGAATGTGAAGTTCGACTCCTCGTACTTCTGCAGCGCGATCTCGACGTGCTTCTTGAAGTTGGCGAAGTCGCGCTGGCTCGAGATCTGCGGGACGTTCTTCTCAATCTCCTCGATGAGCGACCATTGGTGGTTGAGGATGATGAGGTAGAGCTTGAAGACGTTGCGGAGGTCGACCAGCTGGCTATGGAGCAGCATCTCGAGGGTGATGAAGGCGTGCAGCACGTCGGACGCCGGCAAGATCCGCATGTCGTGGTAGAGATAGGCGTAGATCGACTTCGAGCGCCGGATCATCTCCAGCAGCTCCCACAGCGTCTTGGGGTCGATGAACGAGCCGACGCAGCCGGCGATGGGGATGAAGCGGAGGTCGATCTCGTTCTCAGCCGGATGAAAGGGATCCTTGGCGTCGGTGACGCGCTTGACGTCTTTGGTCAGCGCGATGCGACAGAGCTCGATCTCGCTCTGGACGTCGGGCTCGGTGACGGACCACTCCACCTTGCAGCCCTCGGTCACCCGGCGGTGGCCTTTGTGGTCGAGGTTCTCCTTGTAGCTGATGAAGTCGCTGAAATCCTCGATATAGCGCAACGCGAGGTAGACGGTCGCCGGGAGCTTGAAGTCGCCCGGGTTGACCTGCTTGATCTCGGGCTGCCACACGAAGATGTCGTTGCCCTGCCCGTCGATGGCGTAGCCGGACTGGACTTCTACCGCCAACTCACCGCGACCGCGCCCCGACACGTGCAGGCCGCCGGGCGCGTGCGGCACAATGCCTGGCCCATGGAACATGCGGTTGTGCAGCTTGTGCTTCTCGACGTGATACGCCTCACCGTCATTCCAGTCCTTCTCGGTGGTCCGAAAACCACGAAAGAAGTTCAGCCGCTTGAAGGTCTTGAGCTCGTTGCCCGCCATCGCCTCTCTCCCCTGCTGGCCGCGCCTGGCCGCCCGTCGGCCTGTCCGCGTCGCCGCGGTTCTTCGTTCCGCTGCTGGCCGCTGTTGGCTACCTCTTGCCTGACCGTGCGGTCGCCGGCGGCTCTTCGCTCGCCTGCCCGCCGCCGACCGCGGCGTCGCCAATGGTCATGAATGGACCCCAGTCGTCGATCGCCTGGGTGGACTCGAATCGCAGAAAGTAGTTGGTATGTGCCGGCTTTTCCGCCTGGATCACACGGTGGATGCGGACAATCAGCGCGTCGCTGACCTCGCTCGCGGCCAGCGGAAGCTCGACGACGAAGCAGTGCTTGAGGTTCATCGGCGGTAGGATCGTCGAGCTCTCCCCGATCGTGGAGCTCACCTCGACGCGGAAAGCGCCGGCGGGCCACTCGTTCTCGGTGATGCGCGGCTTGACGCCGACGTAGATTTCCAGCAGCAATTCAAGGGCCTTGCGAGTGCCGCGGATCTGGTAGAGCGCGGGCGCCGACCGCAGCCAGCGCCGCTTCTTGTCGTCGGGCCAGTCGTCTTCCAGCTGGAGCGCGATCCACGACGACAGCCAGGGCAGGAAGGCGTCCGGCGCGTCTGAGGGCCGAAACAGCAGGTGGATGTCGTCGACCTTGTCACGCACCGAGTCGTGGATCTGGTGGAACACCCAGAGCAAGTTCTGAAGAAAGGCGTTCTCTTCGTCGGCGGTGACCTGATAGATCTGCGGCAGAAAGCGCAGCCAGGACTGCTTGCTGACCTGCAGCTCGATCGGCGTGCTGGAGTCGACGAGGAGGCCGCGAATCGGCTGTTGGCCGACCACCGTGTTCTCGGGCTCGTAGGCGATGACGTAGCGGGCGGTGGCCTCGGCGAAGCCTGCTTGGTCAAGGACAATCCGTGCGTCGCGCAGCAGCAGACCTTGGACGTCGGGCACGACGAGCTTGCGCGGGCGCTTGCCCAGGCTGCGCGTACCCTTTCCGGCCAGATCGCTCATCCACCTGCCTCCCTGCCACGACCCACGCCAACGGCCCGCCCTTGGCTGCTGGGCCTGCGCTGCGCCGCGCTACGCGATCCGCTCGTGCGCCTTCTCGACCACGTCGACGCGCAGACAGTGCACGAGTTCGCCGGCGCCGAGCTTGAGCTGGTCGACCTCGAGCTTGGTGCGCTCGTCGATGATGCGCACCCGGTCCACGAAGTCGACGCCTGAGACCTCTTCGACCACGTGGTAGAGGTCGACCCGGTACACAGCGCGACCAAAGGGCCAGCCGTCGCGCGCCTTGCCGCCCCGCAGGGGGTGCAAGAACATGCGGACCCGCCGCTGAATCTCCGACTTGACCCGGTCCGAGGCCGTCGCCTGCAGCAGGATGATCTCCACCACGATCGACAGCTCGCGAAACGCCGGCCGCGTCACGTGCATCACGGTGGTCAGCAGCTTGCGGTCGGCCAGGTAGTTGCGGACTTTGCGCAATAGCTCGGTCGAAGCGATCGGCTTCTCCATGAAGTCCGGGTGGTTCTCGGCCACACGCGGCACGACGACGACCGTCACCTCGCCTTCACGGTTCGACGTCGGCAACGCGCAGACCCTCGCCACAGACGTCGAGGCCTCTTTCGCCAACCACTCGAAGTCTTCCGCGGTCACCGCCCGGCCCTTGGCCTTGAGCGAGTGGGGCCCGCGCAGCTTGGCGTCCTCGACGCTCTCGAGGTCAGCGCCGCCCGCCGCGGCGTACAGATTGCGCACACCGTCGACGTAGCTGACCGACTGCAGCAAGACGCAGATGGCGTCCGGCGGCACATTGCCTGCGGCGCCGCCCCCGACCTGATAGCGCGAAGTCACGACGTTGCGATCGCCCTTTGGAGGGACCATGCCGCGAATGCCGTCGCCAAAGCGAATGCGCCCAGTCACGAGATCCTTGGTGTAGTGGCGACTGGTCGGCTTGGAGGCGAAGAGGCTGTCGACCTCATGCCAGCGCACCTCGATACCGTCGCCGTCTGGCCCTTCGCGCACGCAGTCGTCGCCTTCCTCTTGCTGCAGCTGCTGGAGGTCGAGACCGCCGGGACGTTCGCGCTCGCGCACCCACACCTGCTGGCCGGGCAGCACCGGGCCGCGGACGAACGAGAACGTCTGGTTCGGCGTGCCTTGCGAGGAGCCGAGGATGGTGTTGCCGTAGCTGGTCAGGTTGTCGGCGTAGACGCTGTTGAGGATGGCGGCCCGAAGCTGCGGCGGCTCGTCGTAGCCGCCAAACTCGAGGCGCGCCCGCAACCAGTAGAGGTTCTCGCCATAGCGTTTGTTTGCGCGGTGATCGGTCGGACCGACGAGCTCCAAGAAGCCCGACTGCTGGAAGCCATGCGTGTAGTCCCGCACCGCCAAGGTCTGCCAGTCGCGGCCGGACCAGTACTCCCAGGCGATGACTTGCTCGCTCGGGCTCGACTCGAGCTTGCGCGCCGTGTCGCCCGGGCCGGCCCGCAGCCGCCGACCGGGTCCGGCGTCCTCGACGAGGTCGAAGTAGAGCAGGTTCGCCTCGTTGGGAAAGGGCTCCGAGAAGCCGAGATACAGCGTGGGGCTCTCTTCGGTGACAGGGGTGAAAGGCTGGAACGGCTTCATCGTCTCGCGAGCCAGCGAGGTGTGGTCGGTGTAGACGAAGTCGTTGTAGGCCAGCACCAGCTCGAATGGCTGAGCCCGCTCGGTGTAGCGCAGCGTCACCAAGCGCAGCGTCGGTGGCCGCAGAGGTCGGGTATCTTTCCAGACCCACCGATCGTTCTCGAGCTCGTACGATCCGGCCACGCCGTAGTCGCCGCGCTCGATGCGGGCGCGGATCCACAGGCCCTCGTTGCCATTGACGGCGACCGGGCGCATGTCCTTGGGCCGCGTGAAGCCGATCGCACCGGCCGAGGTCAGGCAAGCCGTCTCGTCGCGGAAGCCGTGGCCGGGGTCCTCCACGTCGAAGTCTCCGAATCCGGACTTGCCGAGCAACTTCCAGCGCTTGCCGTTGTAGTACTCCCAGGCGACGACGAGATCCTCGGAGGGCTGCCCGCGCGGCGCCACGGCTTGATCGGCAAGCTCGACGTCGACGCGGATGAGCGCGTCGACGTGGCCGAATACGGCGTCGCTCTTCAGGTACATCGCGACATCGACCTTCGGCTCGCGGGAGAGAGGCTGAATGCTGCGGTCCATCTCGAGCTTGAGGAACAAGTCACCGTCGACGCTGGCGAAGGCCGCCTCGGGCAGCTCTCCTTCGCCGATCAGCTCTAGCCGCATCGCCAGGGTGTCGGTCAGGGTCTCGTCGGGGCCGCGCGGCACCTCGGCGAGGCGGCCACGGACGTAAAAGCCGGGCTTGTCCTGCACCGACGTCCCGATCATCTGCACGGGCCCGATGAGCGCGACTTCATTGGCGGCGGTCTCGATCGAGGCGTCTGCCAGCTCGCGCCAGCGCTCGCCGTCCCAGTACTCCCACTCGAGCAGGTGAACCAGCGGTGTAAGCCCCTCGGTGGTGCTGGTGCTGCCGATCGTCAGCAGGCTCGACTCGTTGAAGGCGTGCAGGCGCGGATCGGCGAGGTAGAGGTAGCGCTCAACCGCGCGGGCGCCAGCCCACAGGGGGACGCCGCGGCTGCCGACGCCGAGCTGCTCGGTGTTGTCCGAGAACGACTCGTGGTGCTGACTCATGCACTTGACGAGCTTGTTGTTGGTGACGATGACATCGCGCAGCGTCTCAAAGCTCTGGTAGCTGCCGTCGGGGCCAGGCTTGGTCGCGGTGCGAGTACCGGCGGGGATCAGCACCCGGTCTGCCTTTGGGTTGATGCCGAACTTCAGTACGGCCCGCGCCGGCTGCGGGGCCGTCAGGCTGATGCCCATCAGCTCCAGAAACGCCAGGAAGTTCTTCTCCGGCACCCGGTTGAGCCGATACAGCGTCATCTCAGTCATCCAGGCGAACAGCTCGATGAGCGTGATGCCAGGATCCGCCGGGTTGTGGTTGGTCCACTCCGGCGTGTACTGCGGGATGAGGCGGACCGCCTCCTGCACGATGTCGTCGAAGGAGCGATCGTCGAGGTTCGGGCTCGGGATCATAGGTCTTGCTCCCTGCGCAGGTAGAACGGATAGACGAGGTTGTGGTCCACGTTGGTGGAGCGAATCGTGTACTTCACGGACACCTGCATGATGTTCTCACGCTTGGTGTCGGGCGTGGCCATGACACGGATGTCCGTGATGCGCGGCTCCTGCTTGATCAGCGCCTCGCGGACGTAGAAGGCGACCAGGCCGCAGGTGGCCTCAGAATTCGGATGGAACACGAACTCGTGGACGCGACTGCCAAAGAGGGGGTGCATCACTCGCTCACCCACCGCCGTGCCGATGATGATGCGGATCGCCTCCTCGATGTTGTCCGGGCCCTCACTGGTGGCGATGCCGCCCACGCTATTGACGCCGAGCGGAAAGCGCAAGCCACGGCCGAGAAAGCTCTTTTGCGCCATGTCTCCGGATGCCCCCCGCCAAGTCAAGGCCCCTCACGGCGCCCAATCGCTAGATCTAGCCCAGCATGCCGTCGAAGCGCAGGCCGCAACCCGTGCAACGGACGTGCAGCCAGCCGCGGTCGTCCTCTTTGCAGTCCAGCGCCTTGTCGCAGCGTGGGCAGCGGTGGCCGTCGACGCGGCCCGCCGCGACGTCCGTCAGGACGTCTGCCAGCGCCATCATGGTCTCCTCGTCGTCCCAGGCGCCAGCGCCGCGGTCGTCGAACGATGCCACCGTCGCCTCCCCGGCCGCCACGCCACCTTGGCAGCGCCACGGCGGGAGTGTCCGGCAGGGTCGTCGCGCTGTCAACCGAGCCGGGCCTGTGAAGCCGATCTGGCGTCGCTGAGTCGGCGCCGGAGCAGCTACGGCTCGGCACCGCCCGGCGTGTTTCTTTACGATTTCCTTGCGTTATGAGACGCGATCGGCATGAGACACCGGCGCCAGCGCCCTGACCGATCGGTCAGCAATCAGGCCGATCGTGGCCGGCTCAGCCGCCGTGTGCGTTGCGCGAGAAGCCGATGGTCACCCGGTAGCCATCCTCAGGCCGATAGCTGTGCGTCGCCGAGGTGATCAGGTACTTGCCGCTGAAGACCTCGCCAAAGCCGCTGAACTCCACCGTCGCGCCGGGCACCGCCTTCGGATTGCCCTGAATCGTGACCTCGCCTGTCACGAAGTCCATGGAATGCTGGTCAAAGAGCGACTGGGCCAGGGTGTCGGCCTCCTGCTGCGTGTTGACCGGTTGGTCGGTGACGACGTAGGTGCGGCCGGTGCCGCCCGAGTTGTAGAGCGCCTTGTTGGTCGCGGTCCAGCCCGGCGTCCCCTCAAAGCTGTACTTGGAAGACTCGCAGACGCCCACGATGTTCTTCTTCGTCCAAGGATCCCAAGACCGGACCTCGACGCGGGTGTACTGCTGCACGGTCGAGAGCCGGAAGGCGGCGTTCAGCAGCATCTCGCCCTCGCCGGAGCGCTCGCGGGCCACTTGAATGGCGGCCTCCTGGCCTGGATCGGGCTGCTTGAACTTGACCTTGGCGAACTCCTCAGAGTCGGCCTTGTACTCGAGCTCAGCGCCAAGCGCCTGCAAGATTTCGTAGTCCGAGGCATTCAGCTGCGGGATGTAGTGGTGCTTGACGCTGCCCGAGCCGATCTCATCCGCCGACATGCCGTCCGAGCTGCCGCCCTTCTGCGCCTTGGCGTCGCCGATGACCTGCCGCACGGCGTCGGTAGGCGCCGTCTGAGCCTCGAGACCATCACCCCAGGTGCGTGAGCGCTGGCCGCGGGTGAGGCGATGCAGCTTGTGATAGCCAGAGATGGTGGTCCGGTAGCCAGACTCGACGTCGAAGCTCGGCTCGATGTAGGCGATCTCACCCACGCAAAGTACGCCGTGCTCAGCCAGACCGAGACCGATCTCGACCTTGGCGCCGGGCTTGAAGCTGTCGATGAGGTTCAGCTTCTGCATCGCCATCATGTCGTACTCGACGCTGAACATGTCCGGGCTGTCCAGACGCAGGTCGACCTGGACGCTGAGCAGCCCATTGCCACCACGCGTCTCCAGCTGCTCGCCGGCGTCGGTCTTGATCTTGGTCGAGTCGGCGACCTTGATCGTCAGCTCTGGTGCATACTTCTTGTCTTCGGCCATGATTCCCTCCCTCAGGATCTCGAAGCGGCGACCGCAGCCGCGGCTACTTCAAGATCGGTGGGATCAGCAGACGCGAGCCCGGCACGAGCTCGAGCGGATCGTCGACGCCATTGGCCGCCGCGATGCGACGCCACTCGCCGGCGTTGTCGTACTCCTTGAAGGCGATCGCCTGGAGCGTGTCGCCGCGCTGCACCAGGTGCACGTGGGCGGTGTCCGGGCTCGACTTCACCGACTTGGCCGGCGCGTCGTCGGGCACCTCGGTCAGCGTCAGCTTGCACTTGGCGCGCACCGGCACACCGTTCGGCAGGAACATGATGTAGTTCACGTCCAACGCCGTGACGTGCCAGACGCCGGTGTTGATCTTGCCGTTCTCGCTGCCAAACCCCTGCCCCCACACGAAGTGGACGCGCGGCGGCCGATGCAGGGCCTCGGCGACAACGATCAGCTTCTCCAGCTGCGACACGTGCTTGGCGTAGACGCTGATGCGCTCGTCGAACGTGTCGAACAAGACCTCGCCAAATTCCAGCTTCAGCGAGTCGCCGCCGTTGAACTGCAGCGCTGGCGCGTCCTGGCCCGCCTGGCGCTGCTCCTTCGGCTTGAGTGTCTTGGTGACACGGACCGCCTCCGGATTGAAGGCGAAGGCGACCTCAGCTGGGACGCCGGACTTGTCTGCCTTGTGAGCGACAAGCTTGGCCTTCTCGAAGTTGCTAGACATGGATCCCCCTTCTCTCGCGCTCGCGCTTGATGCGCACGAGCACCGAACGCGCGATCTTCATCGCTAACGCCTCGAGCTCCTGCTGGCCGGGCGTCCCGGCTTCCTTCCTTTCTTCCGAAGTCGCGCCCATGCCAGAGCCGGCGCCGCCGCCACCGCTTACGTCATGGCCAGCCACGGGCAACGCCAGGGTGCCGTTGGCGCCGCTGGTCGCGATCGACTCCGACATCGGCTTGGCCGCCGCCTGCGCCACAACCGCACGGGCGGCAGGCGCCACCAGCGGCAGCATGTCGGCGCCAGGTGCAGCCGTGACCGACAACACCCGAGCCATCGACGAAGCCTTTGAGATCTTGGCGCTCGCCGTCGCGCTGGCGTCCGGGCCACGCGCCCCGGCCACCGACTGAGCCACGGTAGCGGTCGACACGAAGCGCAGATCGCTCGTCTGCGCCGGCGGCGCGCCAAAGGCCTGCTCAAGCGACGTCGGACCTTGAGTCCGCAGCAGTTCGCTCGGCGCCTGGCCCGCTGGCATCAGCCGCGCTGCGCGCCCGGAGCCAGAGGCGCCGCCGCGCCGGGCGTGGATGGCGTCACCGAGGCGCTCAGCCCGGCGTATGGCCCCCGTCGAGGCGTAGCCGCCACCGTAGAGCGAGTCGATCGGATCCTGCGCGCCCAACCCGAGCAGCGCGCCACCGCCGAGCGCGGCGCTGCCGTACCCCACGCTCGACGCGCCGAGACGGCTGCTGCGGCTGACGCTGCGTAGCAGTCCATCGCGCCCACCGCGCCGCAGCGCGTGGTGCGTACGCGCCAAGCCCACCGGGGCAAAGCGATGGCTGCGGGCCGCCGTGCCAGCGCGCGGTCCTGCCGCCGCGACCGGGCCGACACCCTCGCCGCCCTTGGCGCCCGCGGTCGAAGTCTTGGCGCCAGCGCGACCTGTGGCTTCGGCGGACGCCGGCTCGACGCGCCCCAGATCGAGCAGCGTCGTCTCCGACTCGCCAGCGCCACGCATCGCCCGCAACGCCGCGAGGGCGCCGAAGCCCTCGAAGACCATGCGCTGCTCGCCAGACGCCGCCGCCCGCTCGCCGACGGCGCCGATCGCCGTGCCCTCGCCCCCGAGCGTAGCGCCGCGGCCCAGGCCACCCTCGCGACCGATCGCCGGCGCAGAGCGCCCGTCGGCGCCGGTCTGTAGCGCGATCCGCTCCGCCGCTGCGATCGTCGACGCCGATGGCGCGATCCGCGTCGTCTCGGCTGCGCCGAGCCAGCGGGCGAGGAAGCGTCCCGCGACGTCGTCACCGCCCATCACGTCGCCCTCACCAAAGAGCGACAACGCAGCCTTGAGCGCCGGTGGAGCAGAAGGAGTCAGCAGCGCCGCCGCGAGCGCACCGGCGTTTGGCCCCGCGCCGCCCCGCTGCAGAGCACGCAGCAGCTGGCGGTGGGCGTCCGAAGCCTGGCGCGCCGGCTGGGGCAGGGCCCGTGGCGCAGCAATGGCCTGCGGCGCCGCGGCAGCCGTGGACTTGCCAGCACGGCCACGACGGCCAGCCTTGGCGCTCGTCGGCAGCGCGGTCGCCGCCTCCACCGAGTCGGCGCCGAGATCGAGCATGGCGCCCGGGCCGCTGTCCGCGAGCTGCAGGGCCCGCGGCGCGCTGGCGAAGGCGCGCTGCAACGACCGCGCGCCCAGCCACGGCGAGAGGGCGTCTACCCGGCCACCGCCGAGCGCCTCCAGCACAGCAGCCTGGTCCGCACCCGGCAGCGCCAGCGCGAAGTCGAGCGGTCGCATCCCGGCCATTGAGGCCGCCGCAAGCCACGCCGGCGCAGCCGTGCGCGCTCCAGCGTGGCCGAGCTGCGCCGGTCCAGCGCCAGCGGCGGCGGTCAGGGCGGAGGCGGTCAAGGCGGAGGCGGTCAAGGCGGAGGCGGTCAAGGCGGAGGCGGTCAAGGCGGAGGCGGTCAAGGCGGAGGCGGTCGGAGAGGACGCGGCGAGATCTGCCGCGACCCCGCCAGCCGGCCGGAGTGCCGTTGCGCTCCCAGCGCCTGAGGCCGGCCGCGCAGCCAGAGGGCCACGGATGAGCCGCCCACTCGCCGCGCCCAGCGAGGAGAGCGCCGCAGCGACGGAGGGCAGCTTGGGCGCCGCCACCGCGACCTGAGCTTTGCTCGCGCCGCGGACACGCGCCAAGGTCTGAATGGCGGCGACGGTCGGCTCCGCCAGCGCTTCCGCGCCGAGATCGAGCCAGTCACCGGGGCCCGCCGCCTCTAGCAGCGGTCCACGGAGAGGCGTCGCTCCCGCCGCGCCGAAGGCCTGCCACGGCGCGCCACCTGGGCTGCCGACCGTCGTCGGGTCGGACGCCCCAGAGGCGTCGATGAGGCCTGCACGGCGCAGCAGCGCGCTCCCCGTGGCGAGAGCAGGCGACGACGCGCTGGTCACGTTGTTCGCGCTGATCGCAGAGGAGACAGCTGGCAACGTCTGCCGCGCGAGGGCGGCGTGCGGAAGGTCCGGCGCCGGCGCCAACGGCTCAAGGCCGAGGGCGACGCGCTCGCCAAGGCGGGCGGCCCAGCCGTAGGCGGAGAGGCCAGCGCCTCCGGCGATCTGAGGCGCCAAGGCGCCTGAGCGCGCCGCCGCCGCTGCGGTCGCTATGGCAAGCGCGCTGGCGCCCGGCGCCGAGGGACGTCGGAGATCCGCCGCGCTGCCCGTGGTCGGACGTCCCGCCAGAGGCGAGGCCGACGGCGCGGTCCTGCTCTGCGTGAGGGGCGCGATCCAGGCCGGCGTCGCGGCGGCTCGGCCCTGCACAGCGCGAATCGCCGGCGGCTCAGCGGTCTCGGCGCCGAGGTCGAGCCAAGCGCCCGCGCCGGCCTCGAGGCCACGGTATCCCTGGACGGTGGTAGCGGGTGCGCCGCGCAGCAGCGCCTCGCTGGCGCCCATCCATGCGCGCGTCGCCCCAGTGTCGCTGGCCATCGGCCGCAGCGCGGTGAGCGCCGGGCCCTCTGCGAGCGGCTGAAGGGCGCGCAGGGCGCTCGGCAGCGCCTCGTCACCCGCTGACGAGCCAGCCCAAGCGGTCAACCCAGCGGCGGCGCGCTGCAGCAACCCGGCGGCGCCGCGCACCGCTCCGGTCAACGCCGGCAGCGGCCCGCCTAGCGTCCCGGAAGCCCACGACCGCGCCTCAGGGCGCGACGATGCCTGCGCGCTCGGCGAGGTGCTCGGCGTCAGCGTCCCACGGTCGGGACCAGCGCCAAGGGGCCGAGCCAGTGCGTTCAAGGCGACTTCTGCGGTCCGGCGAGCCTGGCTCTGCGGTGCTGCCGCCGACGCGGCGCGCTCGACGGCGCTCGGAGCGCGAGGCGCCAGAGTCGCTGGGCCTGCCTCGGTCGGTCGGCGAAGCCGCGCGGCGACGCGGGCGGTGGCCTCGCCTGCGGCCGGCGACAGCGCAGCCTCAAGGCCGGGGACCAGGAGCGCACGCTCGGCACTCTGCTCTGCCAACCGCAGCGCGCGGCTGCCAAACTGGAAGCTGCCAGCTTGCGCGACGCTGGCGTCCATCAAGCTCACGGGGTTCCCTGCGCTGAAAGTCGCAGGCATCCCACGCACGGCGGCGCTGCCACGCAGCACGGCCAAGGTGGCGCGCAGCCCATCGCCGCCGACTCTCTCGGTCCTGGCGAGCGCCGAGGCAGCGTTGGGGCTCATTGACCCCAGGTCGAGACCCACCTTGGACTTCGCGGCCCCGGTGACGCCCACGTTGGCACCGACGCTGACATCGGAGTCGATGCCGGTCAGGGCGGCGTCGCCCCCTGTCGTCAGTGCCCCCGCCGCTGTCGTACGTGCAACCTCTGCCGCCTCGACGCGCATGGCCTGGAGCGCCCGACGCAGGGCCGCCAACTTGCGGGTCTGCATAGGCGCTGCGGCCCGGGCGGGGGTGCTGGTCGCTGCAGGAGCGGCTTCTGTCCGCGGCGCGGCGGTCGTCGCTTTGGCTGGGGCGCGCTTGGCGGTCGGCTTGCGGCCAGGACGACCACGAGCGGCGCTGGCTGCGAGCGCTGCCTCCAGGGCGGCCTCTTCTTGCTCCAGCACGATCTGGACGAGGTCAGCGACCTCACCGACGGCGAGGCTACGGATCTCGGGGCCGCCGGCGCGGGAGAGGCGGGGAGACGAGGCCAGCAAGGTCGCGATCTGAAAAGCGTCGCTGCTGAAACTCGCCGGCAATGCGGCGCGCCCGGCCAAGCTGCCGAGCAGGGCGCTGGAGCCCTGGCCGAAGGAGCTGGAGGTGTCGGCGTGGGCGAGCATGGCGTCAGTGGCCCAGCGCGTCATCAGGCCGTGGTGCAGGGTCAGGACGCCCGGATCGCCTCCGGCAGCGCCGACGCCCGCCGCGCCCTGGGTAGGGTCGGATGGCTTGTTCTCCGGGTTATTCGCGGTCGGATCCACCACGGGGCACCTCGCGCTGGTCTCTACACTGGCCTGCTGTCACGCGGTTGGAGGCGCGCTGGCGTCTCCTGTCCTCAGCGGCGCCCTCGACTGGGGTGACCATACCCCAGGCGCGGACCACCGCCCTGCTTCAGCCGGCCTTGTAAACGAAGTAGTCATACGCCATGCGGATCTGCTCAAAGCCGACCGCGCTGGACATCGAGTTCAGGGCGAGCCCCGAGTACTCGGTGATGAAGGCGTTGAAGATCTGGTACTCAGCGATGGGCTGGTAGCCGCGATTCAGGACAGTGATCGACAGGTTCACCCGTCCGCCCTTGGGTCCCCGCATCGAGCCGGCCAGCGAGTCCTTGATCATGTCAAAGAACTCACCGTTGCTGGCGAACCAGCCGCGCTTGAGCGTCAACGGCTCGAACTTGCCGGGGCCACGCATGTTGTGGCTCCACTCGTTGTTACCACCCGAGCGGACCGGGATGGCTTCTGCCTTCCAGGACAATCCACCAATCTCAGCAAATTCGGCGTATTGCGCGCCACCGATGCTGACCGTGAAGGCGTAGGCGACGTCGGGGTCGCCTTGCCGGACCGAGTTCGCGCCCTTGGACTTGCCGCCGCCCTTGGACTTGCCGCCGCCGAACGAGAGCGAGACCGAGGCGCTAATCGACGCCGGACTGATCTTGGCGCTTGCGCTGGCGGTGAAGGAGCCGCTGAAGGCCGCTGGTCCCGTGGGTAGCGCCTGATCGGCGGAGATCAGCACGGGCGCCGCCGCGGGTAGGACGACGAGCTCGCCGCGGGTGGCGGAGGGCTCGGCGTCCACCCAGCGTCCGTCTGAGGCAGAGGCCAATGCGATCGAGGACTTCTGGGCGCTTTCGCTCGCCGCCTTGGTCCCACGCTTGCCGGTTGCTGATGCCATCTGCTGCCTCCCGTTCCGTTCGCTGCCGTTCTGCGGTCGTCTGTTGGCGCTTGGCGCTTGGCGCTCAAGGACTCTGTGGGCCGCCTTGCGTGCTGACCGTGCGGTTCCACGCTTCGTCTGGCGCCCTGATGCTCGCTCGGGCCTGGATTCGCTAGCGATTCCTTGTCCGGGTGGCGCCGTTTCGCCGGTCTTGTCCCGCAGACTCCGCTGCGGAGCCGCCCCCTGAGCCTATGCACGTCTCGTGCCAGTCACACGCCCTTGCCGATGGAATTCACCCGGCCACGCGCCGGCCTGAGCGGGGCGGCGCAAAGGCCATGGGTCAGGTGCCATCGCCGCGGGCCAGAGCATCGACCTCTTGCGTGACGCGCAGGCCGATGTATTCGGCGGGTCGGAAGGGCGCCAACCACACGTCGATGTTGACCTGTCCTCGGTTCTGCGCCCCTGGCGGGTTGGTCTCGCTGTCGCAGCGAACGAGGAAGGCCTCCTCTTGGGTGGCGCCCTTGAGGTAGCCTTGGCGCCAGAGCTGCTCGAGGAAGAAGGTGGCGTCGCGGGCGATCGTGCGCCAGAGCGACTCGTCGTTGTTCTCGAACACCACCCACTGCAGCCCGACGTAGAGGGCGCGCGTGATGGCGACCAGCGTGCGGCGGACGTTGACGAAGGCCAGGGCGCCATCGGCCGACGCGGTGCGCGCGCCCCAGACTCGGATGCCGCGCTGAGCGAAGATCTGGCTGCAGTTGATGCCCTCAGCGTTGAGCATCGCGATGTCTTGCTGCTGCAGAAACAGCTCAAGGTCGACGACGCCCTCCAGCGCCTCGTTGGCCGGCGCGCGAAATACGCCCTGCATCGCGTCGCAGCGGGCGTAGATGCCGGCGACGTGGCCGCTCGGCGGGACCGGCTGGCGAACGCGGCTGTTGGCCGGCACGACGTAGGGGTAATAGAACGCCGCGAAGGAGGTGTCGAAGAGTCGCCGCCACTGCATCGCGCCACGCGGGTTCTCGCCCGGCGGCAGGTCGAGGATGGCGAAGCGGTCCTTCTTCTCCTCACACTGGGCGACCATCGCGGCCTGCACGATCTCCATGTCTTTTGACGACTTGAAGCCCTCGGAACGCTGTAGGCACCACGGAAGGTCGGGCGCGACCAGGAGGTCGACCTCTTCGAGGTCGGCGATGCCTGCGAGGCCATAACGGTGACCCGGGCCGAGGTCCGCGCCGATGAAGTCCTCGGCGGTGACGGTGTAGAGGCCGTCAGTGCCGCCGTCGAGCGCCACGCGCTGCACGGGTACCGGGAAGTTGTCTGGGGTCGGCGTCATGGCGTCGAGGTTGGCGACCTCGATGAGGCGCGAGCGGCGATTGATGACCCGCTCGGCGAACTGCGGCGACTGCCGTGCCAGGTTCAAGCCGCGAAACACCTCGCGATCGCTGTGGGTCTCAATCGTCAGGTCGAACCCGACAGGCTCGACCAGCGTCGGCGCGGCGGAGCGGAACTCGTTCTCAAGGGGTTCGCGCTCGTTCCAGAACAGGGTGCGGCCGTCGACGCGCTGCAGGATCCGGTAGGTCGCGCGGTCGTCGTCGTGAATGCGGACAAGCGTGCCCCGTGCGAAGCCGTAGGTGCTCTTGACTAGGACGCTGGCGTCGCCGACGTGGGCGTCGACGGTCAGGAAGGTCTCGATCTTAGAGGGCGGTAGCTCGACTGAGACGCGGATCGCGTTTCCCCACATGCCCTCGGAGATCGCTTGGACCTGCAAGGTGTTTGAGCCCGACTTGTCGCGCAGGCGCGCGGTGGCGCGGGTCGCGATCTCCTTACGACCTCGTTCAAAGAGGTGCGCGATGCGGACGACGTAACATTCTTGGCCGCCGTTGAGGAAGAAGCCATCGATGGCGGAGTCGAGGTAGGACCCGACGTCGAGGTTGCCGAAGCGGGCGCGGAACTCGCCGTGGCTCGTGATGCGGAGCGGCTCTGCGGTCGGCCCTCGCTCGGCGAGACCGAAGAAGCAAGGGATGCCTGAGGGGAGCAGGCCGATAGGCGCTGCCCGCGGCGCCTCGCGCTCAATGAAGACGCCAGGCGGTCGGCTCAACACCATGCGCTCGCTCCTTGACCCGCTCGCTCGACGACTCGCCGGGGCTCACTGCACGGATGCGGGTCTGCGCGGATCGGCAGTGTCCCTTTGCGTGGCCCCGACGCCTGCTCGCCTACTTGCGCGACTTGTTGATCTCGCTGTTGATCTCCGAGATCTCGCGCACCCATGTCTGCCGCTCGCGGTGCTCCATCTCGAGGATCTCGTCGAGCGGCCAATGGAAGTGGTAGGCGATATAGGCTACCTCCTGGTACAGGCGATCCAGGGGGTAGCTTACGATTCCCCCTGGCCACCTCCGGTATCGACCTCAAAGTTGTGCCCGCACTCTGGGCACTTCACCTTGAGCATCGAGGTGCCTTCCTCGTTGATTCGGCGGTAGAAGTCCTGCAGGTACGCGAGGTCAACCGAGAACATCGACTCGATAATCGACGGATTGATGCTCTGCATCGATCCGAGCTTGGTGATGACGCGCGAGAGCAGGATGATGACAAGGTAGGCGCGGTTGTTCTGAACGCGGTAGTCCTGCAGCGGCAGGATCTCGTCCTTGGCGGTCGCGAGCCGCATGACGCCCTTCTGGTGGACGACGCCGTCCTTGTCGACGACTCCGCGCGGCAGCGTGAACTCGAACTCGGTCTTGAAGGCCATGGCCTAACTCCCCTGTGATGGGCCTGCTGCGGGCCGACATCGGGCGACGTTGCGTCGTGTCGGTCGCCGGAAGCGACCGGGGCGCTGGACCTGCTGCGCTGGGCAGCCGGGCCAGCGCCCCGGCATCGGAACCGGTGCGCCGGAGGGCGGACGCGTGTGGTGGCCGAACGGCCTGGGCAGGCGCGCTGGCCGGCACGACCGCCCCCCGACCGCGTCGCCGAGGTCGGGGGGCGGTTGCGCAGAAGACTACTCGGAGACGTCGCCGCCGGCGGGCATCTGGCCGATGCGGAAGATCACAAACTCAGCCGGCTTCACGGGGCACATGCCGATCTCGCAGATCATCTGGCCGGCGTCGATGACCTCGGGCGGGTTGGTCTCGTCGTCGCACTTGACGAAGAAGGCCTCCTCGGGGGTCTTGCCGAAGAGCGCGCCCTGGCGCCAGAGGCGGAGCAGGAAGGCGCCGATGTCGCGGGTGACGCGCTTCCACAGGCGCTGATCGTTCGGCTCGAAGACCACCCACTGGGTGCCGAGCTCGATCGACTGCTCGACCATGTTGAAGAGGCGGCGGACGTTGACGTAGCGCCAGCTGGCGTCGGAGGAGACCGTGCGGGCGCCCCAAACGCGGATGCCGCGGTTCGGGAACTCGCGGATGCAGTTGATGCCCTTCGGGTTGAGCAGGTCCTGCTCGCCGCGGGTGATGTTGTACTTCAGGCCGATCGCGCCGCGCACGATCTCGTTGGCGGGGGCCTTGTGGACGCCGCGCTCGGCGTCACTGCGGGCGTAGACGCCGGCCATGTAGCCGCTCGGCGGCTGGAAGATGTTGCCCTTGAAGGGGTCGTAGACCTCGACCCAGGGGAAGTAGTAGGCGCCGTACTTGCTGTCGCGCGGCTTCGGCAGCTTGTCGACGCCGCCCTTCTCGATGACCTCGGGGCTGTCGAGGATGGCGAACCGGTAGCGCATGTTCTCGCAGTGGGTGAGCACGGCGTCCTGGATCACGGGGTCGGTCTGGCCGGGGACGCAGACGACGTTGACCTCGTCGATGTCCTCGAGCGCCTTGAGGCCGGTGCGGGTGCCCGGGCCGTTGTCGCTGCCGATGTAGAGCGCGGCCTTGCTGGCCGGCTTGCGGCCCTCGGGCGCGTTCTTGGTGGCGTCCTCGAAGGTGCCGGTGTTGAGCACGAAGCAGCGCGAGCCGCCATTGTTGAAGAAGCCGTACACCGCGTGAGCGAGGTACTCGCTGTTTTGGAAGTCGCCGAAGTGCTTGGTGTACTGCGACCAGTTGGTGCAAAGGATCGGCTCGTGGACCGGGCCCACCGCGCACTCGCCGAGGAAGGCGACCGTGCTGGTGCCGACCATCTCGAGCGGCTTGGTGCCGCGATCCACTTCTTCCACGTAGACACCAGGTGACAAGTAGGACGTAGCCATGCTGTCTCTCCCCTCACTGCACGTGCGCCCCGACGATACTCCCCGCTCAGGCGGGGCGACGAGGCGGTGGTTGAAACCAAGACCGCGGCGACGGCGTGAAGCCTCAGCGCTTCACGGCGATGTCACGGCCGATAACCCTTCTGACCTCCGAAGAGCGGCGATCGGACTCGACTCGGAACCGGATGAAATAGAAGAGCGTGGGCCGCAGCTCTTCGTTCATCGAGCGCCAGAACGACATGGTGTCGTTGGCGTCGGCCTGCAAGTTTGGATAGACGTTGACCTTGTCGTCCGGGTAGAACGAGTCGCCCTTGAGCTGGCTGCCCTCGAGCAGCGTGTTCTCGAGCAAGGTCTTGACCACCAGACCGAGCAGCAGGTTTTCCTCGTTGGGCGAGTTGCCCCAGACGGAGATCGCGAAGTTGGCGGTCAGGTAGACCGGCCCATCGCGGTAGAACTCGATGACATTGCCCTCGCGATCGTGCGTCGACACCAAGGCGTCGCTGCGCTCGCGGTAGTTCTGGGCGAAGCCGACGTGATACAGGAAGACGTTGACCGTCGGCAGGTTCTTGACGTTGTCTTTCTTGGGCTTTTCTGTGCCAACGCTGACGGTCGTGAAGCCGGAGGACTTGCATGCCTCCTTGAGCAGCTCTTTCAGCGTGTCGCTCAGATCGCGGATGACCTCGAACTGGCTCATCGCGCTCCACCCGCTCGCGGACCTGCTGCGTCGAGGCCGCGGCCATGCTGCCGTCCTCACGCGGGTCGCACTGCACCCGCCCGACCCGCTGCGCGTCGCTTAGGCGACGACGCCGGCTCGTCAGTGACCCCGGCGCGAGCCAGGGTCTGACCTCTCGCGCGACGTGCGGACCTTTTGGCCATCACGGCGCGGCGACTGACGGCTCGCAGTAAGGCACACCAGGAGGATGGCTGTCAATCGCGGCCCGGCGTGGGTCCTCGCCGCCGCAGCGGCAACCCGGCGTTGATCTTGCGCTCCCTCGGGGTCGCCGGCGGCGCAGAGCCTTGGCTCGCTGAGCCCAGCGCACAGCCGCGCCGAGGGCCTGGAAGCTCTGGATGCAGCGCCATTCTGCGGCCGGCGCTCAGGCGAACGGAGGTGGGATCACCAGATGCGCTTGGGCGGCCCAAACGCCTTAGAGACCTGGGCCGGAAGCTACTGGCAGGCGGTACAGGTCGACCCGGAGCAACTGTTGCTCAGGCCGCCTTTGGCCGAGCAGCAGTCGCCCAACTGCTTGCAGAGCGAGTCGCACCAGCAGGCGAGGGGACTCTGGCTGCCGCACTTGCCGTCGCAGGGGTGCGCGACCGGGCAGTGGTCGCCACCGCTGCAGTCGTCGTCCTTGAGGTTGCAGTTCACCTCAGCGGCGCCGGGGTGGACCGCGCCGTCGCTGTCGATGCAGTCGCCCGCGAGCTTGGCCGTATACTTGCCGCTCGGCGTGCAGAGCTGCTGGCTGTTGTTGGCGACGCCATAGCCATCGGCGTCGTTGTCGAAGTAGTAGGTCGCCTTGCCGGCGGCGCCATCGTCGATCTGGCCGTTGCAGTCGTCATCCTTGTTGTTGCAGGTCTCTTGGGCCCCTGGGAAAATTGTCGCGACGAGATCGTTGCAGTCGCCGCCTTTCTGCGCCTTGTGCTGGGCCGTGGGCCCACAGAGCGCCTGCCCCGAGCCAGGGAGGCCGAAGGTGTCGTTGTCTTGGTCCTGGTAGAAGGTGCTCTTGCCGACGCCTTCGTCGGTCTGGCTGTTGCAGTCGTCGTCGACGTCGTTGCACTTCTCCTTGGCGGCGGGCGAGACCTGCGGCATGGAGTCGTTGCAGTCCCCAGCGACCAGCGCGCTGAAGGGCGCCAGCGGCTTGCATAGGCATTGGCTGACGCCTTGCACGCCATAGCCGTCCTTGTCGGCGTCCAGGTAGTGCGGCGCGCACTGGATGGCGCCGGGCTCGTCGGTCAGGCCGTTGCAGTCGTCGTCCTTGCTGTTGCAGGACTCTTTGGCGCCGAGCGAGATGCCTGAGTCCTTGTCGTCGCAGTCGCCGCCTTTGAGCGCTAGGTGTGGCGCCGTCGGGGCGCAGAGGCACTTGGTGGGCGAGAAGGAGTCGCCCTGCCCGTCGCTGTCGAGATCGACGAAGTAGGCGTTGCAGCCGGTCGAGAGCGCGGGATCGGTGGCGCCGTCGCAGTCATCGTCCTTGCCGTTGCACGACTCGAGGGCCGCGGGGGAGATCGAGGTCTTGGTGTCGTCGCAGTCACCCGCCTTGGTCGCGGTGTAGGGCGACTTCGGCTTGCAGAGGCAGCTGTTGTCGCCGGTCTTGCCGAAGCCGTCTTCGTCGCTGTCGGCCCACAGCGTTGTGCAGTTGAGCGCGTCGGCCTCATCGACGCTGTTGTCGCAGTCGTCGTCCTTGCCGTTGCAGGACTCGGTCGCCTTGGGCGAGATGTTGGCGTCGCCATCATCACAGTCACCGACCAGCGACACCGGGTGCTTGTCGGTCGGGGAGCATTGGCAGCTGGCGTTGCCGAACTTGCCGTAGCCGTCCTTGTCGGCGTCGCCGTAGTGGTCGACGCAGCCAAAGGCGCCGGGCTCGTCGGTGGCGCCGTCGCAGTCGTCGTCTTTGAAGTTGCAGCCCTCGGTAGCGCCGGGGTGAATGGCGTCGTCCTTGTCGTGGCAGTCGCCGCCCTTGGTGGCGCCAAAGCCCTTGCTGGCGGCGCAGAGGCAGGCCGTGACAGAGCTGTCGCCGTAGGTGTCGTTGTCGAGGTCCTGGAAGTGGGCCTTGCAGCCGCCGGCGTCGGCCTCATCCGTCGCGTCGTCGCAGTCGTCGTCCTTTCCGTTGCAGAGCTCGGGGCTCTTGGGGCTGACCTCCTTGTCGAGGTCATTGCAGTCGCCGCCGACCAGCACCGTGAATCCGCCACCTGGGCTGCAGAGACAGGCGGCCGCGGCGGCGTTGCCGATGGCGTCGCCGTCAACGTCTTGGTAGTGGGGCTGGCAGCCGAGGGCGCCGACCTCGTCCTTGACGCCGTCGCAGTCGTCGTCTTTGCCGTTACAGGCTTCGGTGGCAGCGGGGTGGACCGCGAGGTCTAGCGGCGCACAGTCGGCGCTGTCGGGGGTGCCGTCGCCGTCATCGTCGGCGTCGATGCAGTCGGCCGAGAGGTCGAGATCGGTGTCGGGGTAGCCCTCATCGCTGGCGCCGTCGCAGTCGTCGTCGGCGCCATTGCAGACCTCCTCGGCAGGCGTCTTGGCGGTGCAGACAGCTTTGACGCCGTCGCAGGTGGTCACGCCCTTGCAGGCGCCGAAGGCGTTGGCGACGTCGCAGGCGGTGCCGGAGAGCGCCTCGTCTGTGCTGCCGTCGCAGTCGTCGTCTTGACCGTTGCAGGCCTCGGCGGCCGGAGTCTTGGCGCTGCAGCCCAGCACTGTGCCATCGCAGGTCGTCTTGCCCTCGCACTTGCCGAGCTCGTTGGCGCTGGCGCAGTCGTCGCCGGCTACGCCCTCGTCGGTCTGGCCGTCGCAGTCATCGTCCTTGCCGTTGCAGCCCTCGGCGACGGCGACCTTGGCGTCGCAGGCCGAGAGGCCGCTCTGGCCGCAGACGCGCTTGCCGAAGCAGGCGCCGACGGCGTTTTGGGTCAGGCAGGACGTCGAGTCGCCGTCGAGGATGGCGTCGGCCGAACAGCCACAGACGCCGTCGATGCGCACGCACTGCTTGGCGCTGCCCTTCTCGCCCTGGCTCTGCTGGCAGGCGTACCCGGCGGAGCAGTCGAGATCTTGTTGGCAGAGGCCGCCACAGAAGGCGCCGTCGAAGCCACTTGAGATGCAGAGGGCGCCGTCGGCCAGGGCGCCGCAGAAGGCGTCGCTGCTGCAGGGCCGGCAGAGCGCCTTGAGCTTGGGCATGCAGACGAACACGGTGTCTTGCGCTGGGGCGGCTTCACAGGCCATGCCGGCCGGGCAGCAGTCCAGGCAGGTGCGGGTGCAGATCTTGCCGGTGGGTCCGTCGACGCAGACCAGGGAGTCGCAGTCGGCGTTGCTGCCGCATGGCGCCCCCGCCTCTCCCTTGCTCGGCTGGGCGGAGAACTCGCAGCCAGAGCCGGCGCGCACGGCGTCGTTGTCGGCGGGCTCGCTGTCTTCCGGGTCGGCGTCGTCGCTCCCCTGACCGCCAGCGTCATCGCCGTCGTCGCCGCCGCCGCCGCCCGTGTGGACGTCTTGCGCTTGGCCGAAGGGATCGATTTGGTCAAAGGTTGAGGCGCTGTCGCTGCCGCCAACTAGCAGGCCGCCACCGCCGGAGGGCGGCGCGCCGCAACCCGCGGCTCCGGCAAAGCCCGCGATGACCGCCAGGGCGACGACGAGGCGGCGGCCTGCATCGCCGCGATCGCCCTGCCTCAAGGCGCCGACGACCGCTGGCCATGCTGGCGTGCGCCCACCTAGGCTGCCTCGATGCTGGCGCTCCACGTTGTCCGGGCACGTCATGGTGGAGCTCCCACGGCTGTACGGCAAGGCCGCCTCATGATGATGATGCCAACTTCCCTGTCACTTTTCAAAATTTGCCGCACGTCGGGCCGCTCGGCGACCAGTCTAGCGCGGGCTGAGCGGCGAGCGTAGCGCCGGCTGTGCTTCGCGTGGCGCAGCGGCGGGAGGCCAGCGAGGCGGTCCAACCCGCTGTCATAGGCGCCAAGCTGGACGGGGCTTTAGGGTGCGACAGCCCAAACGATGGCACCTTTCGGCTTTGGGGGGCATGGAGCCACCAATCAACAGCAGCCTGGCGACGCGATCGGTCATCATGGGTCGCGTCGCTAGTAGCGGAACAGCGATGTGACCTTGGCGTCGGTGCCCAAACGCGCCCTGCCACCGAGGAAGGCGAGCTCGATGACGAACGCGAAGCCGACGACCTCGCCGCCGGCGCGCTCGATGAGGCGCTGCGTCGCGGCCGCCGTGCCGCCAGTGGCGAGGACATCGTCGACGATGACCACGCGCTCCCCCTTGGCGACGGCGTCAATGTGGATCTCGATGGCGTCGGTGCCGTACTCGAGCGCGTACTCCTCGCGGACGGTCTTGTAGGGCAGCTTGCCCGGCTTGCGGACAAGCACTAGCCCTTGGCCGAGGTCGCGCGCCAGCGGTGCGGCGAACAAGAAGCCTCGCGACTCGATGCCAGCGACCTTCTGGGGCTGCCAGGCTGCGACTGCCTCGGCGAGCCCGTCGGTGATGGCGCGCAGGGCGGGGCCGTCGCCGAGCATGGGCGCGATGTCCTTGAATGCGATGCCGGGCTTGGGGAAGTCCGGGACCGTGCGGATGAGGGACTCGGCTCGTTGCAGGCTCATCGGCGGTTCTCCTCGGGTCTTGCTGGTTTGGGGCGGGCGCGGAGGGACGGATCGACCTCGCCTTCCGGGGCCTCGAGCGCCAGCGCGTCGGCCAGCTTCTTGAGGGCGTGGCGGTTGGTCAGGTCGTCGTCGAGGGGCGTGACGCTGACGTAGCCTTCAAGGATCGCGTTGCAGTCGCTGCCGGGGATGTCGGGCATGGTGACGCTGTCGCCGCCGATCCAGTAATAGAGGCGGCCGCGCGGGTCTTTGCGCTCATGAACCTCGTTGCTGTAGTGGCGCGCGCCGACCCTGGAGACGCGCAGGCCCTGCCATGGCCCGCTATCGACGGCCGGCAGGTTGACGTTGAGCGTGCGGCCATGCTGCAGCGCCAGCGGGATGATGCGCTCGAGCAGCGCCGGTAGCCGCGGGCGCAGGCCCTCAAGCGCGGCCTCATCGCCGGTGCAATGCGAGAGCGCCACCGCTGGGACGCCCCAGTGCGCGCCCTCGAGCGCGGCGGCGACGGTGCCGGAGTACAGCACGTCGTGGCCGAGGTTGGGGCCCGGGTTGACGCCCGAGAGCACGAGGTCGGGCTTGACCTTCAGCTGGTTGATGGCGAGGTGGACGCAGTCGGTCGGTGTGCCGTCGCAGGCAAACCAGCCCGGGCGCACCGGACGCAGGCGCAGGGGCCGATACAGCGTAATCGCGTGCGAGGAACCGCTGCGTTCGGTGTCGGGCGCCACGACGAGCACCTCGCCGAAGGGCGCCGCCAGCTCGGCGAGCAGCTGCAGACCCTGGGCGTGAATTCCATCGTCGTTGGTCAAGAGCAATCGCATGACAGCGCAGGAAAGCGCAGGTCGGCCGCGCTTGCAAGGTGGCCGGTAGCGCTGAACGCCGCACCGGCAAATCTGCGTCGGTCGATCGGATTTTTTGCGCCGCCCTGCCACCCGGCTAGGGTCGCCAGGGGCCCTCCGACTCGCGTGATAGCCCCTTGGGGACCGACAATGGACGTCGCAGAGATGCGCCAGGATCTGCTGTTCTGCCGGGGCTGCGGCAAGCATTTCCGCGGCATGCGGCGCAAGTGCCCCAACGACGGCGGCCCATTGGAGTTGGTGCGGCCGTTCGAAGGCAAGGCTGGCGATCGCGTCGACGACCGGTACGTGCTCGAGACGCGGCTCGGCATCGGCGGCATGGGCACAGTCTGGCGCGCCGTCGACTCCGTCAGCGGCAAACGGGTGGCGCTCAAGCTGCTCAACGCCCGCTACGCCACCCACGCCGCAAGCGCCAAGCGCTTTCTGCGCGAGGCACGGTTGATGCGCGGCGTGGTCCACCCCGGCGTGGCGGCGCTGCACCGCTTTGGGCCGACCAGCGACGGCGCCCTGCTGATCGAGATGGAGTACGTCGCCGGCGAGACCCTGCGCGAGCGCGTCGTCCGCCAGAAGTCCGGCCTGCCGATGGAGTTGGGTCTGCGCGTCCTCGACAGCCTGCTGGCTGCCCTGGCCGCTTGCCACGACGCCGCGGTCGTCCACTGCGACGTCAAACCTGAGAACGTGATGTTGGTCGAGGGCGGCGCGCCGGGGCAGATCAAGCTGCTCGACTTTGGCATCGCCCAACCGCCGGGTCCGATGGAGCACGGCGAGGACTTCGTGGTGCTCGGCACGCCAGCCTTCATGAGCCCCGAGCAGGTGCGCGGCAATGCGCTCGATGGCCGTGCCGACCTCTACCTGGTCGGCTGCCTCACCTTTGAGCTGCTGACGGGCGATCCGCCCTTCACGGCCGAGTCGCCGATCGAGCTGTGCCAGCACCAAGCGCTCTCAGCGCCGCCGACGCTGCAAAAGCGCCTTCCCAATGTCGCTTTGCCGCCGGGCCTCGAGGCGTGGGTCGCTTGCCTGTTGGAGAAGGACGCACACCGGCGCTTGCCGTCAGCGCGTGCGGCCCGAGAGCAGCTTCGTCAGATTCGGCAGGCGATGCGCGACGCGTCGATGGGCCTGGTGCCGGGTACTGGGCGCCCGACATCGCCCGGACGGCTCGTCCACCGAGACCCGGTCGCCGAGGTCGCAAGGTCGCCACGGCGCCCAGAGCTGGCCCCGCCCGTTGCCGAGCGCGGCGAGCCACCGCGCAGCATCCGCGCGATCTTCGAGGTGCGGCAGGCGGACGGCGGCGGCACGCAGTACGGGCCGCGCGCCATCGGCGAGATCGCAGGCCACCTCATCGCCGGCAGCTTGGACGAGCTGATTCGCCTCGGCGCTGTGGTGCGCAACGCCGGCGGCGCGACGTTCGACCTGCTCGTCCCCTGTGGGCACGACGAGCGCGGCATGATCCACCACCTGCTGGACACCCTCGGCCGCATGCAGCTCGAGTTGGCCCGCGTCCCCGAGCCTGAGCTGTCGCTGCGAGCCGTGGTGCTCGGCGACTCTGACGGCGCGCCTGGCGAGGTTGAAGGGCGCCCACTGTCCGAGGTGACGGCCCTGCTTGAGGTCGGCAACGGCAGCGTGCGAATCGACGACCGCATCGCCCGCTGGGCTGGCCGGCGGCCCATCGTGAGGCTGGCGAGTCCGAGCGCAGATGACGCGGTGAGCCCTCCGACGCTCTACGCGACGACCCTGATGCCCTACTGAGGCAGCGCAGGCTGTGAACGACGCTGAAGGATCTGGCCGCCTCTGGCTGGGGCTCATCCGAGACGCGACGTGACCTGATACGAGGTGGCGTGGCGTGAGGTGGCGTGAGGTGGCGTGAGGTGGCGTGACGTGACGTGACGTGGCGTGGCTTCGCGTCGCGTGGCGTGGCTTCGCGTCGCGTCGCGTCGCGTGGCGTGGCGTGGCCGGCGTCGTCTGCAAGGCCATAAACGCCGAAGGCGCCGAACCCCGGAGGATTCGGCGCCTTCTTGGCGGAGTGGACGGGACTTGAACCCGCGACCTCCGGCTTGACAGGCCGGCGTTC
>SXGT01135530.1_pt1 | contig 38224 bp, 51 predicted proteins | sample 3176221 | NCBI WGS metagenome assembly SXGT01 (sample SAMN11356862, study PRJNA531348) | freshwater metagenome | isolation source: freshwater sample F1-120 | place: China: Fuxian Lake, Yuxi | collected 2017-12-25 | reverse complement strand
TTGTTTTTGGATACTGATTCTGCACTAAAAGAATATCCTGAAATTTTCAAAAAATATTTCGGTAAAATAATTCCACCAGAAGATAACAAGTTTGCAGCACTAAACAGCGCAGTTTGGAGTGGTGGCTCATTTATCTACATTCCACCAGGAGTCAAAGTCGACATGCCGCTGCAAGCATACTTTAGAATTAATGCAGAAAACATTGGACAATTTGAAAGAACATTGATCATAGCTGATGAAGGCTCTGAAGTCCATTACATTGAAGGATGCACTGCACCAGTTTATTCATCCGAGTCTCTGCATTCAGCAGTAGTTGAACTAGTAGCTCACAAAGATGCAAAATTACGATACACAACAATTCAAAATTGGAGTAGTGATGTATACAATCTAGTTACCAAACGTGCGTATGCATATGAGGGTGCAACAGTAGAATGGATTGATGGCAACATTGGCAGTAAACTCACAATGAAATATCCTGGAATCTATTTGTTAGGTGAGAGAGCATATGGTGAAACACTATCAATTGCTTTTGCAGGAAAGGGACAACACCAAGATACTGGTGCTAAAATGGTTCATCTTGCACCAAACACCACATCAAAAATTACCTCAAAATCTGTGAGCAGATTAGATGGCAGATCAACATACAGAGGATTACTTAATGTTGCAAAAGGTGCAACTAATGTCAAATCTACTGTAAGATGTGATGCATTGCTGCTAGATGATACATCAAAAACTGATACTTATCCTTACATGGAAATTAATCAAGAAGACGCTACAATTACACATGAAGCAACTGTAGGAAAAATCGGAGATGAACAAATCTTCTATCTTATGACCCGAGGTTTCACTGAAGAAGAAGCATTATCTCTAATTGTAAATGGATTCATGGAGCCATTTACAAAGGAATTGCCTATGGAATACGCCGTAGAACTAAACAGACTCATCAAGCTAGAGATGGATGATTCAGTGGGTTAATCCACTAGATTTCAATTTAGGTTAATCATGTCTCAAATACTCTCAAAAATTAATTCTCGTCACGTAGAAGAAATATCCACATCACAAAATGAACCTGACTGGTTAAAACAATACAGACAGAATTCATTATCTCTTTATGATACTTTGCCTCTTGAGACATCTCCATTATACAACAAATACACTGATGCAAAAAGAATGGATCCACAACAAATTTCTTTTTCAACTTCTACTGCTAATGCAATACCAAGTTTTCTTCAAAAAAGATTACATGAATTAGAAAAAGAAACTTGCATTATACAAATCGGAAGCAACACACACAAAATTCACATCTCAGATGAGCTAAAATCAAAAGGACTAGTTATCACTTCTATTAATGAAGCAATAAAAAATAGTCCTGAACTAGTCAAAAAAGCACTGGAGGCATCAAACTCAAAAGAAGATAAATTCACTGCACTAAATAATGCCGCATTTAATTCTGGAATATTCATTCACATACCACGTAATTTGGTATTGGAAAAACCAATTCATATCTTATCTTGCTTATCTGATGACGGAATTTCAACTATTGCTAGAAATGTCATCTTTGCAGATGAGAGTAGTAAGGCAACAATTGTTCAAGAATTGTATTCTTCTAAAGCAGAAAAACAGCAAGCATATCTTGAATTGTTAAACACAAACATTGCACAAAACGCACAACTTGATATTACAACATTGCAAATGATGGACCAAACCACAGTTAATTTCTCTACTAGAAGAACTGATTTGGGGCAAGATTCAAAAGTTAATTGGTACTCTGGCTTGTTTGGCTCTATGTTGTCTAGGTACAAAATAGAATATTTTCTCAATGGCACTGGAGCATCTGCCAATGATTCTGAAGTGATATTTGGAAACAACGAACAGTCTTTTGATATTCAAACAAATGTGAATCACGAAAGTCCATCCACTGATGGCAGGGTTGTAGAAAAATCAATCTTGAGAAATAAATCTAAATCTCTTTTCAAAGGAATGATCAGAATAAAAGAAAAAGCCACAAAATCAAACTCCTTTTTGTCAGGCCGCTCCATTTTGCTTGACAAAGATGCAAAATCTGATGCCATTCCTGGCTTGGAAATTTTCACAAATGATGTCAAAGCAACTCATTCTGCATCTGTTGCTCAAATTGACGAAGAACAGATCTTCTATCTTAGAACCAGATGTCTAAGTAAGGAAGAAGCCGAAAGGACAATTATTGAAGGATTTTTAGAACCACTATCAAGAAAAATGTCATATCAAGTACGAGCATGGATTGCTTACTTGATTGAATCTAAATGGGATTCACGTGAATTGACAATTAACACTGATGAAGAATTAACAAAGTTTGTTGAAATTGAAGAGACACGTTACAACGAAGATTCTGAAATTGAGCAGCATTACAAGTACAGGTGATAATCTTGGTTCAATGGATAAAAGCTTGCAAATTAGATCAAGTAAAAACTGGTCAGTTGTTTGGATTTTCTTATAATGATAAAAAAATCCTTTTGGCAAATCAAAAAGGAAAAATTTATGCAACTGATTTGATTTGCACTCATGCCGACGCTGATCTTTCAACAGGATTTCTTAGTGAAGAAGGTGTACGATGTCCCTTACACCTCTCTGTTTTTAATTTACAAAGTGGAAAGCCTGAAAATCTCCCTGCAGAAATTCCACTAAAAACATACAATGTTAAAATAGATCAAAATGAGATCTACGTGGAGGTTTAGAAATGCAAAGTGTACAAACATCTTTTGAAAATTTACGAAAAGATTTTCCTATTTTACAAAGAACTGTAAGGGATAACAAGACACTTGTCTATTTGGATAATGCATCTACAACACAGAAACCGAATCAGGTAATTGACGCAATCAACGATTACTATAGAAACCATAATGCAAACATCCACAGAGCAGTCTATGCATTGGCAGAAGAGGCGACTGAACTTTATGAGGCAACAAGAGACAAGATTGCAAATTTTATTAATGTAAAAAATAGAGAAGAAATTATTTTTGTCAGGGGTACCACTGAGGCAATAAATCTAGTTGCATATGCGTGGGGAAGAACACATGTCAAAAAAGATGACATCATAGTTACAACAGAATACGAACATCATAGCAATATTGTGCCTTGGCAACTCTTAACTCAAGAAAAGGGTGCCAAACTAGAATACATTGGAATGGATGATAATGGTGAATTAATCTTAGATGATCTTGACAAATATCTTGCTACAGGCAAAGTCAAACTTGTAACATTTAGTCTAATGTCTAATGTACTTGGTACTATTACCGATGCTGAAAAAATAATTTCAAAATGTAAAGAATACGGAGTATTGACTTTGATTGATGGGGCTCAAGCAGTTCCTCACATGCCTGTAGATGTTGAAAAATTAGGCTGTGACTTTTTTGCATTTTCTGGTCATAAGATGCTGGGTCCTACGGGAATTGGGGTTTTATGGGTAAGAAAATCAGTTCTACAAACAATGAATCCGTTTCATGGTGGTGGCGACATGATAAGAGAAGTTCACAAATATGAAACGACATGGAATGATTTACCATACAAGTTTGAAGCTGGTACTCCAAACATAGCAGATGTCATTGGATTCGGAGCTGCAATAGACTATCTTACAAAACTTGGAATGAATAATGTACGAGAACATGAAATTGAATTGACAAATTATGCTATTGAAAAATTGTCTCAGGTAAATGGACTAACAATCTATGGAACCAAAGATATCTCAAAACGAGGCGGTGTAATATCATTTAATTTTGCAGATGTTCATCCTCACGATGTAGCACAAATAATAGATGAAGAAGGGATTGCTGTAAGATCTGGACATCACTGTGCTCAAGTATTGATGGAAAGACTAAATGTTGCAGCTACATCTAGGGCAAGTTTTTACATTTACAATACTAAAGAGGAAGTAGATTCATTGATTAACTCATTAAACAAAGTTGCGAGGATATTCAAACTATGAGCAGTAATGCAGACATTTATCATGAAATGATAATTGATTATTCAAGAAATCCAGTCAATTATGGCACAATAGAAAATCCAGATGTTACATTTCATGACTCAAATCCCCTATGTGGTGATAGTATTGACATTGATATGAAAATTGTTGATGACAGAGTATCTGACATTAAATTTCATGGCAAGGGATGTGCCATTTGCATGGCATGCTCTTCTGTACTGACTGAAATTACAAAAGGCAAGGGAATTGAAGAAGTAAGAAATATCACTAAACACGATGTCTTAAGTGAATTGGGATTGGAAAATCTACAGGCAGTACGAATAAAATGTGCATTGCTCTCTCTTAAGGTGCTAAAATCTGCACTTTATTCATATCTTGGAAAACATATGAAAGATTCTCAAGATGTAGATAAGTTAAAAGAAGAGGCAGCCAGCTTATACTAGTATGGGTAATTTTACTCCTGCAACTCCAATTCAACTTCAAATCAGAAAAATTATTTTTGAAAATCATAATGGCGCTGATGAAAAATTCACCAACGATGAAATTTTTGAGAAAATAAAACAAAATGGGGATTTGGATCCTTCATGGATTATAGATGATATAGAATCATATTTTCATGAACTTTGTGATTCTGGCCTTGCCAGAAACATCGCACAAAATTTCACAACTATTTGGCTCAAGCTATTTGATCCTATGGAGAAACGCCATTGCAATGCTTGTAATTCAGATGTGTATCTTGGTGTATCTGAAAAACAAATTTGTCCAAACCCTACTTGTAAATCATCTATTTAGATCTGTGTTTGATAGCTGCATCTTCTAGTGCTTTTATCATTGGAAGCTTTTCACCAGTAAGATAAAGGACTAGTGCACCACCTGCGGTACTGATATGATCTATTTTTTCTGCTAATCCGTATTTTTTTAATGCAGATGTTAGATGACCCCCACTTACTATTGTAGTTGCCATGGAATTTGCAACTGCAGTGAGCAATCCCTTTGTTCCATAGCTAAAGTTCTCTTTTTCAAAAAATCCTGCAGGACCACTTATGAAAACAGTTCCTGCACCTGCAATTAATTTTGAATAATGCTCTACTGTTTTAGGTCCTAGATCATAAATTTTGTCTCCTATCTCAAGCTCTCTTACATCCATCTCTACTCTCTCACCGTCTTTGTCAATTGCAATATCTACTGGAGTGGAAAATACGTCTGGGTATTCTCCAATCAGAGAATGAGCTTTTGCTACTACCTCATCTTCTCTTTTAATTCCAAGTGGATATCTTATTCTTCCCTGTGCACGCATGAAAACATTCCCGATCAATCCTGTTAATAATACGTGGTCTGCACGACCGTTTTGAATCAATAATTTGATTGCCTCTAATCTATCTGAAACCTTGGAGCCTCCAAGCACAATCACATGTGGTGCCTTTGCTACTGTCATAATTTCGTCAAGATTTCTTACCTCTCTTTCAACAATTCGTCCTGCGGATGCCGGTAAGACATGTGGAAATCCTACTATTGATGGATGTGATCTATGTGCACTAGGAAATGAATCCAACACACAAAGATCAAATAATTTTGATAACCTGCTTACCATGATGGTATTTGCAGCTTCTTGTGGCGTAAATTCATAATTTTCTTCAGCACATAAACGTAAATTATCTAACAATAATATTTCACCATTTTTTAAATTCTTTATTTCATTTTGTGCTGCAATCCCTATGACATCTTCAACATACTTTATTTTTTTACCAATTAATTTTTCAAGAACTTTTGCATGTTTGTCCATTCCAGTATAGTCTTTGTTTCCTACTCTTCCTTGATGAGAAGCGACAACTAGTTTTGCCTCTTCTAACGATTTTATTGTCTCTATTGCCTCTTCAATACGTTTTGTCCCTGAAATCTCCATTGTTTCAGGATCTATTGGACAATTCATATCCACTCTCAAAAAAACCGTTTTACCTTTCAGGTCAAAATCATCCAGTGTGAGTACCTTCACGACTTTTCTATTCTCCCCTTGGTTAAATTCTTTGAGCCGATCATTTTTGTTATGATTTAATATTTACCAGATAAATTATTTTCAATACTTATCTACTTGAGAAAAATTAAAAATAACATGCTTGAGGTTTACTTAATTGCAGAATTGGATTTTTGATATTAGGTCACGTTCATTTGTTTTACTTGTAATTTCATTTGTCGTTATATCCATGTTAGTTTATTTTCATATAACTGACAGTTTTGATAATCTTGTAATTTCAGCTGTTGCCGATATCGTTGGAAACCCTTCATTGGATATCGTAATGCAGATCATTACAGAAAGTGGTGATACGATTTGGATGTTGGGTTTTGGTATTTTGATGCTTTTAATTAAAAAAACTAGGAGAATTGGAATCACTCTGATGATTTTGATTGTTTTGTCCACTCTGCTTACTGGATACATAAAGTGCGGAATTGACAGGGATAGGCCTGACTTTGATTATGAAGGTACATCATTTCCTGTAAAAATCAGTCGTGATACATTTGCATTATTCTGCGAAGGCGGATATGACGCATCTTATCCTTCTGGACATGCAGCAAGGGCTATTATTTTTGGTATTATCCTTGGATATGCCTTATCTGAAAGATTTCCTCGAGGTGCATACCTGATGCTTCTGTATCCTCTATTGGTGTCTATTAGTCGAGTTTATGTTCTTCAGCATTTTCCAATGGATGTTATTGGCGGAACTATTCTTGGTGTAATGCTAGCTGGTGTAATGGCTAAAAGAACAAAACTGTACCAAATATTTGAAAAATCAAAAACCTAATTCTGTCAATCCTTTGTTACTGATCAAAACTATGGCATAATGATTTTCATCATAATGATATGTCCAATATCTTATGTCTCGTATCTCATTTTTTTGTCTAAGCCCATAAGTGACTCCTGTAGTCACTGTATACCCTATTCTTTTTGCAAGTTTTGATTCTTTTGGCATCAAAACTCTGAATCCTTCTTTTCTGTTGTTAAATCCTAACTTCACCATATCTTCAACTGCATCTGATGCATCTTTGACATCTTTTAGATCATATGTTTTTGATACTGGTAAATCTTTTGGATGAAAATCCATTCTTTTTTATTAGTTCTCTTTACTAATATTTTTTTCAAAAAATCGATTTTTGCGATCAATGTATGTTAATTTTGTTAACTGGTAAGTCAAATCATGATTATATTCACAACTTAACCGACCACTCTGTCTTTATCCAATCGTTGACCTCTTTAGAAAAATTGATAATCAAACTAAGACAAAAAAAACAAGCAGCAACTAATCTTAGGAAAAAAGCTGAAAGACAACTACAGCAAGTACGATCACTTGAAAGAAGATCTTCATCTGGTTTGAATTCAATAGATCGAAAAATTGAATCTGAAAAAGAGGATGCAACAGATGTATCTGGAGTTTTAAATCAAAAGACATCTCAATTGGAAAGTATTGAAAGACTGGTTCTAGCAGCTCATGACCACCTCAACCGTGAAAAAGAGGCACTTAGTCAAGCAGAATCAGAAGTGGAATTTGCTAAAAATCCTGAGGAAGAACAGTATGCCAAATCACGATTAAGTACAATACATGACCGTATCCAAGAGTTAGAATTTGAGATAAAAAACAGGGAAAAAACAGCAAAAAAGATTGCCGAAGATGTTGCCAAATACAATGAGATTAAATCAAAAATTAGCACAAAAATTCAAAATCAATCTAAATCAAAGCCATCATTACGTGAAACCCTTAGTTCCAGCCACAAGGCAGCTGAAAAGTTTGTTAAAGAACTAGAACATAAAACTAGAGCCGAAGAGTCTGTTGCAAAAGCACTCGAGAAAGCAACTCTTGACCTTCAAGCATTACTTGCAAAGAAAGCAACAAAGAAAAGATCAAAGGCTCCTTCAAAGAAAGCAACAAAGAAAAGATCAAAGGCTCCTTCAAAGAAAGCAACAAAGAAAAGATCAAAGGCTCCTTCAAAGAAAGCAACAAAGAAAAGATCAAAGGCTCCTTCAAAGAAATCTAGAAAATAGATTTACGCTGTCTTTTATCCATAAAATAATTTTATCACTATAACAAATGCTTTTTTTATCGTTAGTGTTAAAGTAGGGTGTGTTTTTATTATTTTATTCAAAATGAAAAAACGTGGTCCTATAATTGGAATCTGTGGGGTATCTCTAATAATTATATCAATTTCAATTATGATTTCTGTTCTCCCTAACGATATCACTGACAGCGGTGATTTTTTTATTCCTTCTATGTTTGAAGGAATGTTTGATCAAATTTCTGATAATATTCAAATCCTACCTGGTGAGTCAGGCTATTTTTCATACAGTGCTAAATTGTCTAACATTCCTCTGTTATGGGGAGTGCAGATAATTAATTATCAGGATGGTGACAAACTCACAGTATCCATCTCTAATATTTATGGTGATGATTATGGTGTATTTTCTCAAGATGGCCCAATAATCTTTGAGATGTTGGAAATTCATCAATCTGATACACTGAATTTTGAAATTCAAAACCATGGTTCTAGGATGATTGATGTGGTTGTAATGCTTTCAGAAGATCCTGATAACTCTGATGCACTATCTAATCCAAATTCCCCTTTTATGAATAAAATCATGCCTCTGGCAATTTCTGGAATTTTAATAATTCTTGGAATCATCATATTATTGGTAGGTTCAGTGCTGTCTTTTGTTGATTGGAAAAATATCCAAAATAATAAAAGGAATTTCTAGAGTCAAATCCTGTCTATTTACTATGTTCTATTTTGTCATGAATTGTTTTCTCAATTTCACTTGCTTGAAATTAAAAATTTTGAATCAAAATAAAAATTAAAAAATATCTTGTATGTGGTTTATTTGCCTGCTTGTGCTCTAATTGCTGCTGCTTCATCCGCAAAAGGATCTGCATGCCATTGTTCTTTGTTAAGTTTGGCACCTAAACCTGATTCTGATGAAAAAGCTCCTTGTTCTGTAGCTGGTGCAAGAACTGCGTCATCTGGAATATAGTTTTGTTGGTTTTGTGTTCCATATGTTATTGCGCCTGCCATTCCCAAGACTCCTATAGCTATGCCGACATATATCATTGCATTTGACATTGTATATCATATGCGTTTTCTGTATTAATCCAGTAGGACTGCAATGCACCCATTTTTTAAACACAAAAATAAATTTAAAAATTTGACTTATTGAGGATTTATTTCCATTTTACCGAACTTTCCTTTTGTTAAGGAAACATCGCCTTTGAACTCATTGGTGTATCCATTTGTGATAACTACTACGTCTCCAACGTTAACTGCTTTAATGTCATCTCCCCATAATGTTAGTTTGATGTCGTCTGATCCGTCAGATATCACCGCATCACAAACGTCAACTGTGCCACCTGTTTTGAGATTAACTGTTCTTGGCTCTCCTTTACTTTTTACTTCAGCTTTTAGGTTAATTCCACTACGCATTTTTTTTACTTGTGCAACTGATTGAAATTCTGCCATCTATTTTGCCTCCAGTTTGGACAATTATAAGCTTTTTTAAATAACCTTCCAGATGAAATTAAAAGCATATTTTGTGATTTATTATGCATTTTTTTCTTATGTTCTGATCTATGATCCATTGATAATATGACGTTCGATTTTATGTAAATAGGCTAAATGTCCTCTTTAATCAAAATTTGACTGTTTTTCATATTTTTTTATAAAATGGTACAATTATCCATTTATTACCATTGATTACCATTTATTACCAATAGTATATAAGACCCCGTATCTAATCCTAGCCATGAATACACAAATTACACAAACAAATCAGGCAGGAAATGTATATTCAATGTACAAGCAAAACGTTCAAAAATATTTTGAAAATGTTACAAAAAACGTACCACAGTATTTTCAATCTATGACACACCTACAAGAAGAATGTGTCAAAGCATGTGAAAAGACAATCGATGCTTCAATCTCAATGCAGCAAGAATTTGCAAAAAAGAATGGATTTTCAACTGAAATTCCAGATGCAATGAAAACTACATTTGTAGATATCAACAAGCAAGTTGTTCAAGCAAATACTGTACAAAATCAAATTGTTAAAACAACAATTGATGCAACCGTACAAAACATCAAAACATTCAATGATAATGTCAACGCATTTGCTGATTTGAATAAAAATATTGTCCAGTCTTGGATAACCCCATTCACACAAATTAAAAACTAGTGTGATTGGTTTTCTTTTTTCTTACCCGATCTCTTTTTTAATACCTTCAATAGCTATACGATAAAAATAGCCAAATAATCTACTCACTATCTTTTTTCATACTCTAAAACATTGATTTTTAGACTTACTATTGGAATTGTTTTCATATTCCTTGTGAATGGAATGATCTTTTAAAACAAATGAATGACATATTTTAAAATTGATTGATTTTACGATCATTTTCTGAATTTTATTCCAATAGCAATCGAAAAATATCAGTCTATATCCAATCTCATTGCAGAGGTATCGAAGCCCGGTCAACCGAGAAGGACTCAAGATCCTCAATAGGAAATCCTTTCTCTCAGGAGTTCGTGGGTTCAAATCCCACCCTCTGCATTATTCTAATTTCTGAATATGATCAAAATAGGCCAGAATGCTAAACAGCGATCTGTTTTATTTTTGTAATTGAATGCTTTGAAATCTGTTTGTGTATGTCTGCCATGTTTTCATCTTTCCATGTAAGATTGCATCTAAAACACTTCCAGTTGACCTCAGACATAGGGAAGTTTAAGCATAATTTCCTTATAAGTATATTGCATGATTGTTCCAATTTCTTCCAATTTATGATCAATGATCTAAAATTTATGAAATTTTTAGATAATTTACGATCATTTCAATGTATTTTTGTGATTTAATGGTAATCCAAGGGTTTAGAAATAAAAAAATCAAGTTCAATGAAGGGATATCATGGATATTTTTGAGATATTTGGAGGATTTTCATATCTTGGGCCACTACTTGTTTTGTTTTTGATGAATCTCTCACCCATTCTAATGCCTCCAAATTGGTTAATCCTTTCTTCATTTTATGCGCTAGATGATTCCATGAATTTGATCATGCTTGTCATAGTAGGTGCCACTGCTTCAACAGCTGGACGATTTGTTTTAAAACAACTCATTTCTAAATTCAAAAATCCATCAAATGATAATAATTCAAATTTAACTGTGATAGGAAACTATCTCAACAAGAAAAAATATGGTTATGTAATTTCGTCTTTTGTCTTTGCAGTAACTCCTTTACCAGACAATATTCTTTTTGTAGCATATGGTTTGATAAAAGCAAAAAGCATCGGCATGTATGTTGGATTCTGGTTTGGAAAACTTTTAGCGTTTTATGTTATGCTGACAATAAGTCCTGCAATACTTGTTCCATTTACAAGAATATTTGAAGACAGACTTGTTGGTATTTTATTAGCTGATGGTATTGGAATTGTAGGGATTATTATTTTTGCTTCAATTGACTGGAATGTTCTGTTAAATGAGAAAAAATTCAAACTAGTCAGACCTAGATTATGGAGATTTTAAGATGGATGTTATAGATTCTCTGAAAAACGAAGTTTATGATTTAATGATTAATGATTCTGCGCATGACTTTGAACATGTTATGCGTGTATTCAAAAATGCTCAAAACATATGTAAAAAAGAAAATGCCAACGAAAAACTTGTTCTAAGTGCTGTGTTGTTACACGATATTATTTCGTATCAAAAATCTGACAAGCGTTCAAAACTATCCTCAATTAAAAGTGCAGAAGAATCAAAGAAAATTTTAAAGAAATATAATTTTACAAAAGAAGAGATTCAGATAGTTTCTGATGCTATTCGTGATCACAGTTTTTCTAGAAATAAAACTCCTGCCACTATTGAGGGAAAAATTCTTCAAGATGCTGACCGCTTGGACGCAATAGGTGCAATAGGCATTGCACGTGTCTTTGCTGTAGGCGGCTCTGAAAAAAGACCATTTTATAACATAAAAGATCCTTTTTGCAAAAATAGGGAACCTGATGATAAAATTTGGACCTTGGACCATTTTTATCGTAAACTACTCAAATTGGAATCTCTTATGAACACAAAATCTGGAAAAATTGAAGCCAAAAAAAGAACTAAAATTCTCAAAGACTTTCTTAATGAATTAAAAAAAGAAATAAAATAATCTTATTTTTTGGACAAAATAATTTAATTTTTCTTTCCTCTGGGCTTTGTTCTTAAAACTGCCTTGCAACAAATGCATCTTGTATCATCTACTGACAAAAATATGCCACAGAACGTGCATCTTTTCTGTCCGATTTCATATCTAATTTTATTTGGAACTGGTACTGCTTTGTGCATCTGACATATGCCTCTACATGTTCTAGCCATTAAATTTCACCCCCTATCATTTTTCTCATTTCATTGGCTCTATCTCTGATTGTAACTGCGCTGATACCTGATACTTGGGCAATTTTCAACTGGGTAACTTTTTCACTATTTTTTAGTGATGCAATATGTACTGCGGCAGCTGCCATTGACATTGGATTCTTACTTGTGCTAATTCCTTTTTTTCCGGCAATGTCTAGAATTTTAAATGCTAACCTCTGCGTTTTCTCTGATAAGTTGGTTGCTTTTGCAAGTCGTGTTACGAACTCGTTTGGAGTATATACTTCTGGGTAAATATCTAATTCCTTAACTAGAAATCTGTATGTTCTTTGCAAATGTTTTGTTTTGACATTTCCAACATCTGCAATATCGTGGATAGTTCTAGGTGTATTGGTTAATCTACACGCGATATACGTCGTTGCACAAAGAACTCCTACCGTAGATCTTCCACTGAGAATTTTTTTTGCAGAAATTTTTCTAAACAAATATGCTGTTTGCTCAATCACTACTTCAGGCAGTCCTAGTTTTGTCCCTATCGCATCAAGTAAAGTAAATGCCTTTTGAAATGATTTTACTGTGTTTGCAGATCTACTGTTTCTATCCCACATACGTAAACGATAAAACATTCTACGATTCTCTTTAGACAGTGACTTACCTGTAGAATCTTTATCATGTGCTTCAATTATTGTTGATAGCCCCATATCTGCCATTTTTAAGGAAATTTTTGAACCTACTCTACTAGAAGAATACCCTTCAATGGGGGATGAATTTTCTAATCCTACTTCTAATGATTTTTCAGGAAGAACTGTTCCACAATTACTACATGCAATTTCACCTGTGGCAGGATCTGTAACTATGTTGTTTTTCTTACAATCATCTTGATGAATTAATTCTGTTAACATTTTTTCACCCTGATAATTTAAAATCATTTGATATTTTTTTCATATAGTATAGATTACTTTTTTCCATCTCTCTACATTGCATTTAAAATCATATAAAGAATAACTAAAAATTTTACTAGTGCTAATTATTAGGATCTTAGTTTAATTAAAAAATACATTCAAAACTATTTCTCAGATGAATACCAAAATTTCTTACAATTATAACACTGCATTTTCCATTTTGAAGTATTGTTTTCATCTTTAATCATTTCAAGAACTCCAAAGTTTTTAGAAGAACATGTAGGACATCCTTCATCTCTCATTATTTATACATCCTTCATTCGTTTAGAATAATCATACGTGAATAACTTTGCTGGTGATACCTCTATTGCTACTTCGTTTTCAGAATTATTTCGTAGAAATTCTGATAATGTTGAAATTTTATTTCCAAGATATTTGTCTATTAAAATATCAAGTATATCTTTTCCGATATGTTCTATGACTTTTGCTTTTCCATGACCTCTCATCCCTCTATATGGTGGATTATCTGCTGCAATCTCAAATCCTATTGAGGGATTATTCTTAATATGGGTGATTATTTTTGCCTTTTTTTGTGTTGCACAATAAATTTTCCCATCTATCATTGTATACCATAATGACATCACTATGGGATGTCCTAATGATGTAATACATGCAATTCTTATTGGAATTTTAGTTTCATTTACAAGATCTTCTATTTTTTTTGAATATGTTTTTTGCATCATTCTTTAATCCTATCATCCTTGGTGTGTCATTTCTAATATATGAATAGTATTAAAAACAATTTCTAGTGCTAATTTATGGGTAATTTGTTTACAAAATCTGTATTTTTAGCACTATGACATTCTAACCATTTTTCATATATATCAAATATTGCTATAACATTGGTATAGATGCCACACGTCGTATTTGATAAAAAAATTGATTTGTTTAATTTATCAAAAAATTTCATTCCTATTTTTCAAAAGACACCTATTTTGATCAAAATTTCATCCATATTTGTTGAACAAAACGGCCATTCTGCTCTTTTGCCAACTATTGTTATTGACAAATCTCACCAAGAATTTTTAATTGAAATTTCAACTACTGAATTAAAGACAACTATTAGACTTTATCCTGGTACAGATCCTGAGAAAACAGACGGTGTGAAAATTTCAATGGCGTTAATGTCTAAATTTTTAATAAAAATTTTTCCTGATGTTAAAATAATTCGCTCTAATATCTATGAATTTCTTGAAGATGTGAATCATATTTGAAAATTTTTAGATTACGTAGAACTTCATTAATGACTGCTGAGGATATTTTTAACATTAGTGTGGATGTTGCTAATTTTCATCAAGTTCTGCCAAAATATTTTCAGTCGCTTAAAATAATTAAAGACGGAAAGCATGAAAAAATTGTTATTGAAAAGATTTCTTTTCTTGGATTTAGTTCAAAGATTAAAACAAAACATGTTATACTGCCTCCAAATCTTCATCATGTTTACATCTTAAGTGGTCCGCTCAAAGGTTCATTGTTTATAGAATCATACAATCCATTAAAAATTGGTACTGAGATAATTATAGATGTGCATCTAAAGTTTTTTGGATTTTTTTCTGGTTTTAATTTTTTGAATAACTATATTGCTGATAAAATGCATCAAGTTATGAATGAATTTATTACATCTGTGGAAGCAAAAATCAACAAAAAACTAATTAGTTAGCACTATGAAAATAAATTAGCACTTGTATAAATAATTTAAAATAAAATTCAATTATGGTAAAACCAATTTACATTATAGGGGCTGGAATAGGCGGTCTATGTGCAGGGGCTCTACTTGCTAAGAATGGTTATTCTGTAAAAATCCTTGAAAAACATTCAAAATTAGGTGGCAGAACAGCCTCCATGCAATTTCGCAATCACATACTTGATAACGGATTTCACATAATGCCATTTTACAAAAAATCTGCAATTTTTAGTGTTTTAAAACAGGTTGGTATTGAAAATAAATTAAAACTTGCAACTGTTGATAAGATTGCCTTTTTTTCTGATACTGGATTTCATAAATATCCAAAAGGCATGGGGGATTTACTTCGACTTTCATTAATTCCTTTTAGTAGTAGAATCTCTCTCTTGAAAATACTCCTGCCAATGGCATTTGCATCTATAAAAAAAACTGAATCATGGGATGATCTCTCCTTAACTGAAATGACTAAAAATCTTGATCCTAAAACAAATGCATTTTTTGAAGCAGTCTGTATGCTGGCATTTGCAGATACATCTGAGCATATATCACTTGGTGAATTTGCTAGAACTATTATCCGTGCAAATCAATTCAAGGGAGGTACTAGTGAGTTTGCTTATCCTGTTGAAGGAGGGTATGATTCCATATCGAAAGTATTGGCTACTTTTATTCAAGAGAATAACGGTGAAATTCTCCTAAACAAGTCAGTAAAAAAAATATTGATAGAAAATTCCACAGTTACAGGAATTATTACTTCTGATGACGATACTATCCACACTGATTGCGTAGTTGTTTCTTATCCTGCATATGCAGCTCTAAACGAATTGTTTGATAAGAATACAATTGATTATAATTTTATTAAAAAAATTAATCAATTAAATAAAACTACCTCTGTAGTGGAAGTTCATTTTGCATTAAATTCTAAATTAGATTTTAGACAAGTAGTTTTTCCAGTAGGTGATAACTATGTTACAAAAGGGATTTTTTTTATTTCTAACATTTCTCCCTCTGTATCTCCTTTGGGTGAACATTTGATGATTGCTGGAACACCCGTTTCTCCAACAGTGGCAGATGATCCACATAAAATTAAAGAAATTGTAAATGATATGAAAAAAGAAATTTCATTAATCTACCCAAAATTTTATGCTTCACTTATCTGGGAGAGACCAATGGCATGGAAGTTAGTCGAGTCTGTAGTTAAAGAGCCAGGAATGGTGTGGAAATCAAAAATGCCTCATCAAATCCCAGGAATGAAAGGGTTATTTTTTGTAGGAGATTCTACTATTAGTTATGGGATTGGTACTGATTCTGCAGCCCACAGTTCGATTCTTTGCTATCCTGAAATTATAAAATATGTTAATAAAAATAGAACACCCACGTTTTACGCGGTTTCTGAAGGTTCTCGTAACGCATAACTGCATTTTATTTTACAAATTATTGAATTCTTTTTGGATGAATTCTTGATTTTATAATTTTTCTAGAAATGAAAATTATCAAGCTTCCCACTAACCCTACAATACCCATGAATATTCCAGACATATTCATTACAGACTGGATGGGATCCATTTCAAAGAAATTCTGATTGATTATGGGAATCAGATAGACGCTAGAGACAAAATCATTGAATTGAAATTTTTCAACCACTCCTGTTGCAAGTGCATATTTGCAATTTTCAGTCTCACTTGATACGTGAATCGTGTATAGTCCTGGTATGACAAAGACATTTGATTCTGGACCGCTAAAATAATCTGCGTTTCCAAATGGCTCATGAAAATCGGTCCACAAGGTATTTTTGCCTATTCCCTCATACATTACAAAATTTTTGTCATTTGTCAGACTAATTGTTGGCTTACACTGAGGGGTATCTGATACTTTTGGGACAGAAATTCCCATGTAAAACTCTCCACTATTTTTCACTATTAGATTATAGACTCTGGGAGAATCATCAATCTCATCATAGTAAGCCATAGATGTAATTGCATCTCTGATTTGATACGGATTTTCAGGAGTTGCCTGCTCTTTGTCCAAAACAACAGGAATGTGTGCAAATGCACTTGAAGACCCAGATAAAACAATAATTCCCACAAGAAAAATAAAAGATCTTTTCAAAAAATCCCCTGTTTTTGTGTGGTCATTTTATTTAGATAACTCAATGTCTACTTTTAGCGTAGTACAGATATTTTCAATTGTTTTTCTAATTACCATCGGACTTATCGAAAAGAAACCTCTGAAATTGTTATCCCCAACATCTTCTGCAACTAATCCGAATACACCTGTTGAACGCTTGGTTATCACTATCCACATATTAGATATGTTTGTCCCAACACAGCTAATCACTTCAACTGTATTTGGAAGGTTTTGAGCCAAAAAGGGGTTGTTAAAGTTGCCAATTATCCAAGCCCTTGGAACCTTCTTGAGGATCTCCATATATCTATCCTCAACATACTTGTAAAGAGATTCATTCTCAAAAGTAGCTAAAAGAGGCGCTTTGTTCTTCACGGCAAAATTTTCAAGCATCATACTTAGCGTATACAGCGTTTTTCTATCTGTACGAAAATTGATGTATCCTGCAGATATGTATTGCCCTAAAGACCATGATTTTAATTCAGACTCATCAGTAAAATCCCTTTTTGACAGCGCTGGATAACTACTCCAAACTTCGTCAATGAAACTAGTGTACTTTTGCGACATGCAATAATTTGGTCTTTATTGTATTTAACATAGTGGTATAAAATGCAACTAGTGCTAACAAAGCATCTAGATTAATCCGCCAAGTTTCTTTAGTAATTTCAAATTTGTAATTTCTATACTGTCACTTAATGTCACAATTTTTGCAAGTTTTGGATTTGTATCAGCACCTAATTTCAAAACGGTCTCGCCATGCAATCTGACTTCGAGGGTGATATTGTCTTGTTTTAGACTTTTTGCAAGCCCCTTTGCAACGGATAATTTTTTGAACAGTCCTGGCTTTTTTGAAATGGATATCGGAATATCTTCTACATCTATGATTTTAGAATTTCCTTCGACTCTGAAATTAATCATGGGTGAATTATCACATGTAATTTTGATACTTCCGCTTTCAAGATAATATAAAAAATTAACAGGTAGATCAAAACTTTTCATTTCAACCCACCTATCACTTTGCTGTAATTGTCAGCTTCCCAGTTAAAGAAACTGTACCGGTTGGGATCACTTTGCCTTCTTTCTGAATTTTACCTTGCAACTCCAGATTTCCAAAATCATATGTGATTGAGGCATGCTTTTGTGTTAGTTTTTCAAAAATTTCGGCCAATAAGTTTGCCCATTCTTGTTGTTCTGCCATGAGTTTGTTTGTGATTTATCATATATAACATAGTGCCAGAAACTAATTCTAGTGCTAATTTTAATTGTAATCATTTAATTTTATGTGACAATTAATTTTTCATGACATGTATTAGAAATAATTTCATACAAATTACAACTTGATAAAAATCAAATATCAAAATTTTAATCTGTAGAATTACACTATGGTAAATTTTGTACCAAGTGTTTTGCCCATGACTTCTAAGGCATATCTGCAAACATTTGGATTTAGTGTAAAAAATCCTCTAAATTTTCCATCCTCATATTCTTCTGCAATCAGACCAAATGGTCCATATGGCCCTCTAGTAATTACACTCCAAACATCACTAAGGTCTGTATCTTTACAATTAATTATGTTGATTTTTGGAGGAGCTCTAATCTCAGTCTTACCATAATCTGCAATTACCCAAATTTTTGGGATTTGCTCTATTAGTTTCTGATATCTTTTTTCTACAAATTTGTACCTTGCAATTTTTTCAAAAGTTGCAAGCAGTGGTTGAGCATTATCCTGAGCATGTTTTTCTATTAATTTGCTAATGTGAAACAATTGCTTTCTTTCTGCATGAAAATTATGATACCCTGCTTCGATGAATTTATCCATACTCCACATTTGAAGCATTGAAGGATCCTCAATATGCCATTCTGCAAGCTGTGGAAATTGCTCCCAAACTTTACCTAGAAAACCAAGATAGGGCATTGCCATTGGTTTTTTAAAGTTAAAATCAGATATAAGTTAATCCTTACTTGCGATTTCTGATAATTACAAATTGTTTTTATGGTGTAATGTAATACCATAGTCATGGGACGATACGAAAAAGTTCTCAATATGTTAATGGATTATGATGAGTCCATTAGATTAGCAATAATTAGCAATACCTCAGGCGACATATTGTGGCATTCTAAAAGAAACGATGCTAAACTTCAAGTTCCAATTGCTGAAACAAAAAAAGCACTAAAACGCGAATCAGATGATTGGATAGACAGGTGTAAAACAGCAGATCGAGCTGCATTAGGCCGTGCTCTTTATCATATAACATCATTTGAGAAGACAAAAAGAGTTACACTACCAATTGATGCGTTTCACCTTTTGTTTATTAGTGTAGATAACACTCCTATGAAAAATACTAAGAATAAAAGTTATGGAAAACTTGTCGAAATGGGAAAAATATTGTCCATTGTTGACTTTGTAAATACATTTGAGTAAAACAGATTTTTTTATATTTATTATAAGCGATTTTTTCCAGTTAGACACTAGAATAATCATTTAGAATATTTATTAACACAAATTCACAATATATCATATGGACAAATACGAGAAACTTCTCAACATGTTAATGGATTTTAATGATAACATCAGATATGCGGCGGTTGCAGACAGTGATGGTAAAATTATGTGGAATAGTCAAAGAACAGGATTAAAAAATATCGTACCAATAGAAGAAACAAAGCAAACTATTGGCAGAGCATTGCGTGGTTGGAAAGAAAATGCAACTGTAAAAAACTATCTTGGCTCAGGACTATATTCAATTTCATCATATGAAAAAATAAAAAGAATATCGGTTCCTTTGGATGGCGGAAAGATGTTATTTTGTACCATTAGCAATGAACCACTGGTAAAATCATCAGAAGGTAAAAAGGGATATGGTCACATTGCTGAAATGGGGAAAATTTTATCCATAGTTGATTTTATAAAATCTCAAAAATAGAATACATTTGTAACTAATTTAATTTTTTAGATGATATTCTTTTGACTGGATTCCCTTTTTATTCTCTTTGATGATAAAAAAATCTTGAAAATTTATAATTGCTAATTATTATGCTGCTCTTAGAATTTTTGGAATTTCATCCAAATTTACATCATGGATAACTTTGGCATCAAATTTATGAATTTTTTCTTCTTGAAATGCAAATCCTCCTACTAATATTGGAATATCGTATTGCTCTTTAATTTTTTTAACTAGTCTTTGTCCTGCAGATATGTTGTCTTCTAAAGTAATTGAAACTAATACTATGTCTGGTTTGTTATATTCAATAAAACTAAGTATTGATTCTGTTGGTATTGATGTGCCCATATTGTATACTTTGAATCCCTTTATTGAAAGATATGTTTCTAACACATCACATCCTAAATGATGTTCTTCACCAAGTGGAACACAAATTAAGATTTTCTTTTTGTTTGAATTGCCTGTGACTTTGTCCATTATGATTTTTACTAATGTTTGAGCAACATTGCTTGCAACATGCTCTGTAGCAATACTGATGGTATTATTTGCCCAATCTTCTCCTATTTTGGACATAACAGGTCTCAAAATCTTATCGAAGAAATCCCCCGGACTAAAAATCTTAATGTATTCTTCATAAATTTTTACAGATGATTGAATATCACCATCAATTAATTTTTTGTATAATGTCTGTTTTGATTTTTTTGTTGATTCTTCTCTTTTGCTAATGTCTTTTGGATTATGTAATGTCAGAACAGATAATATCTTTGGATCATTTCTGTATTCTACCGGTATGTCATCATTGATAACTTCCGATGCTTTTCCCAAATATTTTACAATTTCTTGCTTGGATGTGTTTTTTTTAGAATCCCAGACACTTTTAACTAGATATAGATAATTATCTGATTTTACTTTTTTAGCCCTAATGTAGACCATAAATAATCTTTAATTGTTTGATATTTAATTAATGCTAACCTGAGGATCTAGTGCTAACAAAATAATTTGATTTAAGAGTGATTTACCATAATCTGTCTTTTTTATGCCTATTGGCACTAGTTTTAAGCAGTGGCACTAGTTTTAATAATTAATTTGACAAAATTAATTCATGTCTGATTTCAAGATTGATATTTTTAATTTAAAAATTAATTTTCTAGATACTAGTATTGGGAACCAACTATTTTCATGACTCAAATAACGGATAATTTCGTATCTTCTAAAATCAAACCTTATTCCATTCTAGTTACTGGTGCTACTGGCTTTATTGGTTCCAGGTTGATCACAAATTTGGTATCTAATGGATTCACTGTCAAGGGAATGAGTAGAAAAAAACTCCTTGATACCAACAATGTAAAGTATGTTCAAGCTGATGTTTTTGATGTTGAGCAATTAGCAAGAGCAATGAATGGAATTGATATTGCCTATTATCTCCTTCATTCTATGGAGGGAGAAAAAGAACATTGGAAAGAATTTGCATCCCGAGAAAAGATCCAAGCTGAAAATTTTCTTAAAGCTGCCACTCAAGCTAATGTTAAAAGAATAATCTATCTTGGCGGTTTAGTAAATGATAGTCTAGAATTATCTCCACATATGAGAAGTAGAAAGGAGGTCGGTGAAATACTTGCTTCTGGAAATATTCCTGTTACACAATTGCGCGCATCTTTGATTATTGGTGCTCAAGGAGGATCATATGCAATGCTCAGATATCTTGTTGAGCGATTGCGTATAATGGTTACGCCGTCTTGGGTCAAGTCTCGAGCTCAACCAATAGCTGTTGATGATGTTATAGCATATCTTGTAGGATGTATGAATCATCCTGAAACTAGTGGCAAAATTTTTGAAATCGGTGGACCTGATATTATGACGTATGAAGAATTGATGCGCGTATATTCTGCATATCTTAATAAAAATCTCTTTGTAATACAAATTCCATTTCTAACAACCAGACTTTCATCCTATTGGGTAGATCTAATCACACCAGTAAAGGCATCCTTGGCAAGACCGCTAATTGATAGCTTGGTTCATGATACTGTTGTAACTGATAATTCCATCACAAAGATTATTCCTCTTAATTTAAAATCCGTGCGTGAATCAATTGATATCGCTACTAAAGAAATGCGAGAAAGTCCACCTGAATCCAATCCAAGAGATCAAAAAACTGGTTTTAAAATCAATCAGAAACTTTTGCTTGCTTCTTTAATTGTAATGGCATGTATTGGAACCACGTATTATTGGATGGATGATAGGGTGGATGTTTATCATCCAATTTGGATTTTAGCTGCAATACTATGGTATATTGGAATAATATTTGCTATAACTTTTGTAAGTAGTAAAACTAGATTGGGGTTTATGATCAGTGGTGTCTTATCGTGGATTACCTTAATTTTTTGGTCATTTGATAATTTTTATGTCGTGTTTAACACTTCATTGATATCTTCACCTCCAAGTGACATTATTGAGTTGAGGAACTTTATTGGAATTATAATTACCATTATTGCAATAATCTCATCTCACAATACTTTCCATAAAGTAATTAATTACCAATACAAAGGTAAACCGATTTAATTTTTTCAAACATTATTTTTGATTTTTAAAAATATTCTTGGTCTTACCAGCTTCAATTTTGTGGTCGACAATCGGGTTTGGATATGTTAATCCCTTAGGTTGCTTTCTCCACAAGTTGTGAATTTCATTTGGTTTTACAGTATTTAATTCCGGAATCCATTTTTTGATATATTTACAATTTGAATCAAATTTTTCTTGTTGCATCCATGGATTGAATATTCTAAAGTATGGAACTGCATCACAACCAGTAGATGCTGCCCACTGCCAATTTCCTACATTCACTGCAGGATCATAATCTATCAGTTTTTCTGCAAAATATCTTTCTCCCCATTTCCAGTAAATATGTAAATCTTTAGTCAGAAAAGATGCTACTATCATTCTGACTCTGTTGTGCATGAATCCTGTCGTGTTTAATTCTCTCATTCCAGCATCTACTATGGGAAAGCCTGTTTCTCCTTTGCTCCAAGAAAGAAATTGTTGCTTGTTTTGGCTCCATTTTATTTTTGCAAATTTTTTCTTAAAACTCTCAAATTGTGAATTTGGATGATAATGAAGAATATAAGTAAAGAATTCTCTCCAGTATATTTGGCTAATTAAGATGTGATCTTCTCCAAGGCTGTTTTTTATTGCATGGTATACTTCACGAATGGATACAGTGCCAAATCTGATATGAGCTGACATTTTAGTTGTCATATCTAAAGCAGGATAGTCTCTGTTTTTCTTATATTCTTTGAATTGTTTAATTTTTTTTAGAATTCCAATCGCATTTTCTCTCCCACCGATGTGTTTTTCAATATTTTTTTCTTTAAATTCTAATGATATGTCTCCTTCAATTTTATCTTGATAGTAATTGTTGAAGTTATTTTTAATAGATTTTCTAACTGGAATGGTCTTTGCAGTTTTAAAAAAATGTGAGTACACAGTATATGGTTTTTGTTCTTTTGTATGTATTTCATCAGGAATATGTAATAAATAATCTGCATGTTTGTTAAAATCTATACTATTTTGTTTGCATATCTTTTTGAGTTGCATTTCTTTTTTTTGAGCAAACCTAGTATAATCTCCATTCACAAACACTCCATCTATTTTTTGTTCCGATATTATTCTCTTTAGACAGTCTTCTGTTCTACCCTTGAAAATTTTTAAATTACTTTTCTTTTTATGTAACTGCTCATCAAGATCTATTAATGATTCGTTAAGAAATTTAATTCTTAATGTAGATTTTTTTAATTCATTCATTATCTCAGTATCTATAATGAAACACGGGATAACTTTATCTGAATTTTTTAATGCGTAGACTAGTCCTGTGTTATCTTCTAATCTTAAATCACGACGAAATATGAATAGTGATTTTTTATATTTTGGCATCTAACAATACCCTCTGGAATAATTTACTCATACTCTTTGATATTCATTGGTTGAAATATTGCTTTAGGGTCTATATCTGAATACAACAAAAAGTATGTCTGGCTTGCAAGATATGTTCTATCAAAGCGATAAGCAACAGGACTCATTTCTAAAAGAATTTTTCCTAGAGTTATTTTTCCGTCTCTAAATTTTTCTAATCTACTTAAAAATAACTCCTTTTCATTTTGATTCAGATATTTTAGGAAATATCCAAAAATATGCATAATTACGTTAGTATTTGTTTTGATAGTAGGTGTTTTTGACATGGCCAGTGTTAAGTGACTTTCATAATCCGTTAGTATGTCTGAAAATGATCTTTTTTTGTAACTTGCTACAATATTTCCTAATATCTTTAATTCTGCTTGGTCATGTGCCATTATCATGTATTTGTTAGATGTATGAAACGCTATCATGTTTTTGATCTTTTTTGAGTGTTTTACGTCTTGAAATCTTTGCAACACATATTCCATTACATCTTTTTCAGATAATCGATGATTATTTTTATCAAAATACGATTTAACATCTGACATTTTTTAAATTTCAATCTTTTTGCTTAAAAAGGCAAGTTCGATTATTTGCTCTTGGCACTATGTTTTTAAATTTTTTGGGTTTTTTGGCACTAGATAATTTTTTTAGCACCATCTTAAATACGATGATTGCAAAATTAGTCATAATGAAAACAACAATTACTACAATAGCAACAATACTACTTGTTGGATCAATAACTCCATTTGTCTATGCAGAGGGAGTTCCAGCTTGGGTAAAGAACAATGCAGGATGGTGGGCTGACGGTACAATATCTGAATCTGAATTTATTCAAGGAATTCAATTTCTGATAAAAGACGGTGTCATAGTAATTCCCCCAACAACAGTATCTGCAGAAAAGTCTCAATCTGTTCCAGCTTGGGTAAAGAACAATGCAGGATGGTGGTCAGACGGCACAATCACTGATGGTGAATTTGTAAATGGCATTCAGCATTTGATTAAGACTGGAGTAATTTCCGTTACTGTAGAATCCAAATCATCTGAATCTACAAACAAAGATAAATCTCCAATGACATCTGATTCAGAACTTACATCTCTTCAAACAGAATTAGAGAAATGTGCTGATATTGAAAAAGCATATCCTAGATTAAACTGTGAAAAAGAAGCCAAGTTAAAGATAACAGAATATGAGTATGTACAAAAATCAACACAATATGTAGTTGGTTCAGCGACATTTTATTTTCCAGGTCCTGAATATGAGGTTAGTTCAACCGGACAGGCTCTTTTAACAATTAAGATGCTTGTTAAAAATACTGGCTCTGATGAAAATGTCTCTTTGATGTGTACTGGACCATCCATTTGTCACTATGATGTATGGAATGGTGAAAAAGCATTCAAGTACTCTGCAACTGACTTTACAAACGGAAACATTGTTCTAACTCCAGGACAAGCAAGAGAATTCTCCATGTTATTTGGGCCTCTAGTCCCATACGGTGGAACACAATTCATCTATGATCCTGCAAAGGATTACGTCTTTAGGATTTCAGAACCTTGGGGAAGTTACAATATTCCATTGGACCTCCCATAGATTCTTTTTCCTTTTTTTCTTTAATATTTTAGAAAAATAACTATTTTATCCATAATCTACATACCTGTCATATCTTTTTTCTACCTCTTTATTCAAACCAGCCATGATTTTTTCATATTCTTCTTGTTTTCTTATCTGAATGTATTTTATTATCTCTGAAAATTTCTCATCTGTCTGATATGATTGAAATATCGGCTCCATCATTTTGAGATATTCTAGAACTTTTTTTCTATATTCTTCACGAGTAGGTTTTTTTATTTTATTTAATCTAAACCAAATCACTGCCCAGCTAGAACCTACAATGTGAGGCAGTAAGTCAAAAGCTCTTTCTATCTCAAAACGTTCATCATTTCTCATGATTTCTGAAGAAATTTTGCAGCTGATTTTGCAAAATATGTTACGATCATGTCAGCACCAGCTCGTTTAATGCAGTATAGTATCTCTTCTGTAATGTCTTTTTCATTTATCCATCCCTGCTTTGCAGCTCCTTTAACCAATGCATATTCTCCTGAAACACTATATGCTGCAATCGGAACATTGAATCTTCTTCTGGTTTCTGCTATTAAATCTAAATATGCCAAAGCTGGTTTGATCATGACAATATCTACTCCTTCATTGATGTCTGTTTCAACTTCCATCATTGCTTCTCGTGCATTTGTAAATGGAACTTGGTATGTCTTTCTGTCTCCGAATTTTGGTGCACATTCTGCTGCATCTCTAAAAGGCGAATAAAACGATGACCGATGTTTTGCCGAATGTGACATTATGGATACGTCTGTGAATCCTTCATCATCTAGTGCCTTTCTTATTGCTGCTACTTGTCCGTCCATCATTGCAGAAGGTGAGACTGTATCTACACCTGCTTTTGCTTGGCTTACTGCGATTTTTGCTAACGTTTCTAGGCTAGAATCATTATCAATTTTATCGCCTTTGATAATTCCACAATGACCTGTGGATGTAAATTGACATAGGCATACATCTGCCATAATTACTATTTTATCTCCAAAATTTTTTCTAATTTGAGAAATTGCTTTTTGAACAATACCGTTATCGTCAAATGCAGAGGTTCCTGCCTCATCTTTCTTTGTAGGAATGCCAAATAACATGATAGATGGAATGCCTAAATCTGAAATTGTACCGACTTCATCACTTATGTCATCCAGAGGCAGTCTCTCGATTTCTGACATTGATTCGACTTTGATTCTAGTCTTTAGATCTTCTTGAACAAATACTGGGCAAATTAAATCCCTTGGAGTTAAAGTGGTTTCTTGAATTAACTCTCGCATTTTCTCAGATGTACGTAATCTACGAAGACGTCTGGTTGGAAATGACATTAGCAAAATTCATTCTGGGTAAGATATAATCTTAGTCTAATTCGTTCTGTTTTTTATAGTCAAATAATTTACTTGCCATTTCTATGATGTCTGGCTTGCCCTGCTCTGATGCCTTGCGAATATTGTTCATTGGCGTTGAAACAATGCTTTCTACAACTGCCTTTGTTAGTTCTTCTATGATTTTGATTTTTTTCTCATCTTTTTCGTTAAGCATTTGCAGCGCTTTTTGTAATTCTTTCTCTCTTAACGAATCAATATTTTTGAATACGTCTTTTACAAGTGGTTCTGCATCTAATCTTTTCATTGAAGCCTCTAGTACAGATACTTCCTCACTAATTATATTTTCAACACTTTTTACCTTGTTTAATCGTGATTTCATATTTTTTTCAACCATTTCTGCAATCTGATCCAAATTCATCAATTTCACACCTCCTATAGTTGCAACCTTCTCATCCACTGTTCTTGGATTTGACAAATCTAAAATCATCATTCCTTTTTTCTTTCCTTGCATTGCTTTTACTATCCTCTCCTGTGTAACAAGGAAGTATGGAGCAGTTGTTGCAACAAACAATACATCGTAATTCTCAAATCCTGTTAGAACATCTTCAAATTTTACTGGTCTTCCTCCCATAGTTTCACAAAATGCTTGAGATCTGTCCAATGTTCTACTAGTTACCACAAAATCATACCCTCTACGTCCAAGTGACTTTGCAACAAGTGTTGACACTTCACCTGTTCCAATTAGCAAAATTTTCTTTAGTTTTAACTCATCAATGTTCTCTTCTGCTAATTTCACTGCCATTGAACCAACTGAAATTCCACCACGGTTAATCCCTGTAGAATTTCTAATTCTGGTTCCAATTCTGATAGCTTTATCAAATAAATTGTTAAGATGTTGTCCTGATGCCTTAGCATTTCTAGCTGATGTGATGGAGTTTTTTATTTGACCCAGAATCTGTTCTTCCCCTACCACCATTGAATCTAATCCTGACGTAAGTTTTAGTAAATGGTGCAGTGCTTCTCCGTTTTCCACAAATTCTACATTTTCCTCAAACGCCATTTCTTCCAAACCCGTCAATGAAGCCCAAGTTTTTTTAATTTTTCCAATGTCGTAATTTTTTGCTTTACCAAACAATTCTATTCTGTTGCATGTTTGAATGATCACGCATTCATCTAATCCAGAGTGTTCTTTGAACTGAACATATGCATTTTCTAAATCCCGTATTGTGAATCTTTCAAGAATATGAATAGGTGAGTTACGAAAAGTAACACGTGCATTGATTATGTTTTGGTTCATTTCCAATTCCTCAATATTGTAATTGCTCGCTTTTCAGCTCTTTTCAACTGACCATCTTTTATTAACTGTTTAATCTCTTTATCGCTCATAATGTTGCTCAAATACGTCTTTCTCTCATTTTGAGTTGAGATCATGTTTTTAGCAAGTTCTCTTACGATATTTTGAATTTTTATCTGACCGATGTCCTCTTTTGTGATTATTTTTTTGAATATTTTTTCAGATTCCATCCTTAATTTTTTTGCCATTGCTGGACTTTTACCTCCTGTAAAAATCGCAATTTGTATTGTATTTTCAAAATCTACAATGGCAGGATTTGCAAAATCACTCAATTCTGGATTATCTGAACTATATGCTATGATCTTTTTATTTTTAGCATAGTTGATTATTTTTTGATTCATTTTTTTTTCATTCGTGGTTGTGATTATAATGTATGGATTATATGCTGAAATAATATCTAAATTTTGAATTTTCTGTTTTTTAAATTTTATTTTCTTATTTTTTACTAGTGTTTTAATTTGATTACTTGTCTCATTACTGATTACTAGAATCTGACATTTTTCTTCTAATAATGAATTGATTCTCTTTAGGGCCTCGTTTCCTCCTCCTATAACAATGACTAATCTGCCTTGGAGATTTAGATTTACTATCACCGATCAAGTGGGACCAAAGTTTCTATTTATAGATTCAAATCATATACGTGATATTCCAGCTACGTTTTTAATTGAATGAGAAGATTACTGATATGTTGACTCAATCCATGGATAATTTGGATAAGGAAATTCTCAATGAGATTCAATGGACTTTTCCGCTTACTTCAAAACCATTTGATGACATTGCAAAAAAATTTGGTACTACTCCGGAAATTATTAAGGAGCGTTTGATTAATCTTAAAAAAATTGGTGTATTGCGACAACTAAGTGCTATATTTGATACAAGACGCCTTGGTTACAAAAGTTCCTTGGTTGCAATGGAGATTGAATCTGATAAGTTAGAACACGTGGCAAATCAAATCAATCGTCATCCCGGGGTAAGTCATAATTATGAGCGAGATCATCAGTTTAATCTCTGGTTTACTTTGGCAGTGCCACCTGGATCTGATTTGAAGACTGAAGTTGACAAATTTTCTGTATTGAAAGGAATTAAGAAAGTTAGAATGTTGCCTACCATTCAATTATTCAAGATTGGGGTAAAATTAGACATGGTTGATGAAAAAAAACATGAAGTTGCTCCAACAGAAGAAAAAAAAGAAATTAAAAACATAAAATTCGTTCCTACTGAACAAGATAAAGAGTTTATCCGTGAGATGCAAAAAGACATGGAGATCACTGATAGACCATTTCTAAACTCTGCAACAAAATTAGGACTGACTGAAGATGAGTTATTTGAGAAAATGAAATATTATGAGAGTATTGGTGTGATGCGAAGATTCGCTGCCATTTTGAGACACAGAGAAGTTGGTTTTACTGCAAATGGAATGATTGTTTGGAATGTACCTGATGATAAAATTTCAGAAGTAGGTGCAAAATTAGGTGCGTTTCCACAAGTAAGCCATTGTTATCAAAGACCAACATATCCTGATTGGCCTTACAGTGTATTTTCTATGATTCACTGTAAATCTGAAGAAGAGGCAGGAGAAATGGCAAAAACGATTCAAAACCAAATCGATATCAATGATTATAAAATATTATTCAGTACACGCGAATTTAAAAAAACTCGAGTGGAATACTTTGTTGAAAATAATTTTAGTCTAGAAGAAACAATTCAATTATCTTAAAATTCATTTTCATCATGTCCTACTACATGAATCATACAAAAATATTGGTCATTCATGTTGCAATAATATTCTGAATCATTACCGCATATTTTACATGCTGGTTTTTCGTCCTGTTTTGATAGTTTTGTGTGGTATGCTTTGCTTCTGACTGATATGTTTGAATCCTTGTAAATTCTTGTCATGTTAGAAAAATATTCTATATCTGATGGATTTAGTTTCTCTTTATTTTTTATTTTTTTAGCTATGGCATTCCATTTTTTATACTCACCAATTTTTGCAAGTTTCATTCCTTCGATGACATCTAATGTCTTGATAAAATCAATTTGTTTGTCCATCTACAAACTAGTTTGCCTGAGTTGCTTTTAATTCGTATGAGGGCCAAGTACTGTACAATTCATCTATCTCTTTCATGTCTGATGAATTTAGATATTTTCCATCTGATATTGCAGCAAAAGTTTCTATTTCTTCTACACTTACAACTGTGGGCAAAACAGAGGCGATTGATTTTTTTGTCAAGATGAACTTTATTGCAAACTCTGTAATGTTTAATCCGTTACGCTCGGCAATTGGTCTGAATTGTTCTACTTTTCGTAATGCATCTTGTCTCCATTCTTGCTTTCTATCTTTTCTGTGATCATTACTTGGAATTACTGTCTCTGCCTTTACTTTACCTGTTAGAATTCCTGACGCATCTGGAACTCTAACTAGAATTCCAACATTTTGTTTTTCTGCTTTTTCGATTAATTCATTTCCAGGTGTTTGTTCTAAAATATTATACACTGTTTGTACTGCCGACACACTTTTTCTTTCCATTGCTTCCAATCCTTCTTGTGTCCATCCTATTGCTGGACCTAGGGCAACCTGTGATGAACGTATCTTTCCTTCTTGAATTAATTTATCAAACATATCAAAAGTTGCATCATTTCTAATGTGGTTTAACTTTGGATTGTGCATTCCATATGAATCCACATAGTCTGTCTGTAATCTTTCTAGTGATGCATTCAATGCTTTTCTTGTAAATTCAGGTTCAAAACTTTGAGGTAATTCAGCATGTCCTATTTGTTCCACTTTTGAAAAATCATATCCGTATTTTGTTGAAATGACTACCTCGTTTCTCATTCCTTTGAATACTTGACCAATGAGTTTTTCACTTATTCCTTTACCATACATGTCCGCTGTTTCAAAAAAGTTAATTCCTAAATCATATGCTCTTTTGAGCATACGTTTTGCTTCATCTTCCTCAATTTTTTTACCCCACCAATCAAGACCTATAGTCCAGGCCCCAAATCCTATCTCTGATACTTTAATTCCACTTTTTCCCAATGTTTTGTATTTCATTTTATTATCTCCTTGAATTTGCTGAGTTTTGATTCTATTTCTATATCGCTCAAAACTGCTTCTCCGTTTGAAATTTCTTCATTTATGTTTATCCAAGATTTGCAGCCCTGATATTCGGATTTTAGAGGCGTATTGACCACCGGAATTTTATAGACTTTTAAGAACACTGCTTTCATTGGGTTTTCTGGTTTCCAATTTCTTCTTTCATTTATGTATGAATCACTCCAAATATGGAATAATGAAATTTTTTTGATTGTCTCCTCAGATAAGATATCTGCCTCTGCTAATACCTCTGCATATGATGTAATTCTATTAAATCCATTTGATGGTGGATTTGACTTTGCTTGTTCAAGATATTTGTGAAATTGTGGTTTTATGTGATTATACTCTTGATGTTCTTGTGTGGGGAACAACAGGAATTTTTTTGATTCTATTCTAAAGCCTGACGCTGCATCTAATATCCCACCTTTTCTTAAAATAATTGTTTGATCACCGTTTTCTAAAGCATTGACTATTGTTGCCCATTCTTTTAGGGAGTCCACTAACCAAGACTTCCTATTAAAGGAACAATATCTTTTTTGACACACACTATCATTGGAGTGTCTTTTTGGACATATTTTGAAACTCTTGTTTCTCTCAAATCCATTATCAAATCTTGAAAGTCTCTGATTTGATCTACTTCAAATGCCAGCATAAAATCCTCATCGTGAATTCCAAAAGAGTATGTTGTGTTTAGAGTAATTTGCGGATATTTTTTACTGACTTCAATATGTTCGTCCATTATTGATTGTCTTTCTTCTTTTGGAAGTAGATACCATTCTCTAGTCTTTGTGAAAGGATACACAATTACATGTTTTTTCATTTCAGCATCTGCAACAAATCCTAGTGGTTTTCCTGTTTTTACATAAATTGATGGTCTAGTGCATGACAAATATGTTCTTGATGGAATGATGTATTTTCCAAAAACAGTCGTGTATAATTTTTCTATTGCCTTTTGGATTTCTTCTACTGTTTTTGCTGCAAACCAAAACAAAAAATCTGCGTCGTCTCTTAGTCCTAAAGTAGAATACGTTCTAAATTTTATTCCAGAATTTTTAATTACATTTTCTACTTCTTTGGCTGACTCTTCTTTGGCTAGGTCTGCCATCCACCTCCATTTAGGATCTACTTTAAAAAATGAGAAATTGAAAAAATATTGTTCATTACTATTTACTTCCATGCTTTTTTCATTTACAAACCCTATTTAAACAAAAACTAGATTCTCAATGTTGTATCTGTATGATTTTTTGCTTGGATTTATGTCCTGATTTTATTTGAACCGAAGACGATGATACCCCAAAATGCTTTGCTAATTTTTTTATGATTTCTTTGTTGGCCTCTCCTTTGATTGGTTTTGATTTTATTCCTATAACAATTTGATTTTCTTCAATACTGATAAATTCTCTATTAAATTCTACGTTTACCTCGTACAACATACTTTCTCAAAAATTGTTTATGCTTAAACTTGTTTATCTTGAAAAATTATTAAAAATTTGTTTAGACTTTCTGTTCTAAAACCCAGTCATATCCTTCGCTTTCTAGTTTATCTGCAAGTGATGCATCACCTGTTTTTAAGATTTGACCTCTAGCAAAGACATGAACATAATCTAGCTTGTCTAAAAATTTTAAAATTCTAGCATAATGAGTAATTACAATCACTGTTGCATCTTTTCCTGACACTTGACTTATTGCCTTAGCTACTGCTTGAACTGCATCTATGTCCAAACCTGAATCTGGTTCGTCTAAAATTGAAATCTTTGGTTTTAAAACTGCCATCTGTAAAACTTCGGCACGTTTCTTTTCTCCTCCTGAAAATCCCTCATTTAGATATCTTGAGAGAAATTCTTCTTTCAATCCAACCTTGTTTAAATTCTCTTTAAGATATTTTTGAAATTCTCTTACTGTGATGAACACTTCTCTGTCTTCTCCTTGCATTGCTTTGCTTAGTGAATTGTAAGCTGTTCTGAGAAAATGTGAGAATCCAACTCCTGATACTTCTGTAGGATATTGAAATCCTAAGAATAGTCCTTTTTTTGCACGTTGATCTGCAGATAATTCTAAAATGCTTTCACCATCTAGCAAAATATCTCCTTTAGTCACTTCATATTTTGGATGTGCAAGCAACGTGTATGCCAAAGTGCTTTTTCCAGAACCGTTAGGTCCCATTATGGCATGTACTTCTCCTGGGCCTGTTTTCAAATTAACTCCTTTGAGAATTTCTTTACCTTCACGTGTTACATGAAGATCTCGTATCTCAAGTATTGCCATGGTGCATTTTGTTTTGTTTCTATATATAATGCCGACGAAATTTAGCTAATCCTAATAGAATTTTCTAAATAATAAAATGAAAAGGGGGGGGGATTAAATTTTGGCCAGAGATGGTCTCAAAGTAATTTTGAGTTTGTAACATGTTAGGATCTCTTTACATCTATTTCTGATAGTGACTTCTGTGACACCTGCAATACTTGAGACGTCTCTTTGAAGGACATTCTGTCCTAACAAAACTGAGGCAACATACAGATATGCTGCAGCGATTCCATTTGGAGCTTTTCCATCTGCAATGCTACTGTCTTTAGTTTTTTCTGCTATTTCCAAAGCTAGTCTTTCAACTCTAACTTCAGTCTGTGTCATGTTTGCTATCTTTGAGATGTATTTGTCCATGGTAACTACTGGGGCACTTAATTGACCCATTTCCATTACCATTGTTCTATAGTATTTTGCTGCAAGTTTTGTCTTTGACTTGACATCTTTTGGCGCGCATATTCCTCTACAAATTTCTTCTAATGATCTTACAACATCACATTGTTTGCATGCCATGTAAATTGTAGCTGCAGTAATACTTGCAACTGATTTTCCCTTCACATCTACATGTCCATCCAAGTTTCTGTATATCATAGAAGCAGTTTCCAAGACGTTTCTTGAAAGATTTAGACCATCACATGTTTCACCCATTTTTGATAAAACATTTGCTAATCTTCTTTCTCTTGGTGAAGAAACACGTACTCGCTGTTGCCATTTTCTGAGATTGTTCATTTGATTTGCAACTTCGCGGTTGATTGTTTTTCCGCTAAAGTCTTTTGTACTAATTGATATCTCAGTTGTTATTCCCAAATCGTGTTGAGAATAAGTTGTCTGTCCTGTTGCTCTTGCTAGCTTCATCCTGTCTTCGAGATTTGAGCTTATTGTTTCTGGACCGTGATCTACCATCTGATCTGCGACAACTACACCGCAACCAGAGCAGATTATTTCACCATTCTGAACGTCATCAACTAATGAAGATTGACATTCAGGACAGTTTTGTTGTTGTAATATGTTCATTTTTTTCTTCTCCTAAATTTTTGTGTATTAGCAGGAGAATAATCAATTGCGAAAACACTTTTGCCAATGTATTTTTTGATGTTATTTGTTAACGGAGTTGCTGATGCAAACGGTCTTTTTATTGGACCAATTAATTCCATTACTTTTGCAACTCTAGTTCCTGTTTCGTCACAGAGTATATCTCCCTCAGCTAATTTTTTTGATAGCTGAATGATCACTCTGCCACTAGCGGCTAAGTGCATTATTTCGCCTACCTCCTGCAATTAGAAACAGTAATCATCATATTCTTATCATAGACTTCTGTCAACTTTACTTTAGCTAAGAGCTAGATTTGATTTTACTTTGTTTGCTTGGCTCTTTTCGAAACTAATTTTTCTGAAATTTTGTTAAGAATATTTGTCTTAGAAGATCCTTTTGGCAACACTATGTAGCCTGACCTGACATATGGTCTTTTTGGAAATCTTACTTTTTCATCAGTCTCCGTAATTTCAAATCCTGCCGCTTGAGCAGCTTCTGTCAATTCTTTTAGTGAAGGATCAAAAATGCACTTTTCTTTTTCTAATTTTCTTCCTTTAGCTCTTGGTAATGTCTTGTTAAAATAATCCAACCAGATTACGACATGCTCGTAATCTTTCATTTTATCACTTTATTAAAACTGCGTTAACTATTCCTGTTTGACCTGGTTTAGAAACAACTCTGCATTTTCCTGCTTCTGTTTCTAATATTGCACCTTTTGTAATGATGCCTCTTCTTTGATAATCATTGTTTGTAGAATTTTCTAATACTTTGAGAATTTTTATTTTCTTTACTTTGGAATCACCTGCTGATAAATTGACAAAATCAATTGTTTTCAAAGCTGTTTTTTTATTATTTCCTCTAACTCGTCGTGTGATTGTAACTTGAGCTCCTGTAACGGATTCATTTGGATATCTATCTGTTTCATATTTTCTTCTAATTCTTGCAGGATGTCTTCTTCCGCCAGTTATTTTGCTGGTTGCAAGATTTTCTACTGACTTTCTCACGAATGTTCTTTTAACTACTCTAATTTATACAAAACGCAAAAAGTTAGGCTTGAACTAAAAATATTCAGTTTGCTTTGCTGACTATTTCAGGTACCGGATTTGATTCTGACATCTTTGCTGTTTTTCTTACTTTGGAAAATAGTCTTTGTTTGAGATTTTCAACATCTCCTTGTATTCCAAAATATTTTTGGAATTTTTCAGTTGTATTAAAAATTTTTAATCTTCCTACATTTTGATGAGTGATAAAGTCCAACTGTCTTAATTCCTTGAGATGTTCATATACTCCAGAACCTCTTGTTTCTACAAGTTGCTTTGATGAAATTGGTTGCATGTATGCAATATATGATAATGTTTTCAGAGTTGCGTTTGGAAGAATAGGTTTTGACGCATATCTTTTGATGGTTGAACTGTATTCTGGTTTTAACTGAAATACGTATGATCCATCAGGAAGTGTCACCACTTCAAGTGCCTTGAATGTTGACTTGGTCTTTTTCATTAGGTCGCTGAGTAACTCAAACGTCTTTGTTCGTGATTCTGTGCCTGAAGCTCTGATCAGTTCTTCTATTTTTAGAGGTCTTCCAGCAGAGTAAAGAGCTGCCTCTATCCTTGCCATAGGTTCATCGTTTGTTTCAGTTTTTGTCAATTGCCTTCTTTTCCTGTAAAATCTACTTAAAGAAATCCTTTCTTCATTTTTGATCAGATTGTTAACTTCTCTTTTATCAGAATAATTTTGATGTCGCCTTCTATTTGTTCTAGGTCTACTTTTTCGTCTCTAGCTAAAAACAATATTGCAAAAAAACATCTGATTGAATCTATCTCATCAAGATCTTTTATAATGTCTTCAAGCATACCGTATCCTGCAACTGAAATCTTTCTAATGATCAAGTCCTCGTATTTTCCGATGATGTTTTCAAGCGAAATGAAATATTCTTGAAAATTAGGAGCTTCGATAGGCTCTATCTCTAGTTTATTTCTTCTTGATTGTGGATTGGCTATTGTACCAATTAAATTCTGTAACAATCCTAACAAATCATCTAGTGAAACTGGATAAGTTGATTCATGTCTATATGGTATGTCGATTAATTCTATATCTACATCCGTTCTTTGTCTGATTGGCTTTTTTTCCATTGCAGCGCGTTGTAATGCAAAAATACTTTCTACTTTCATTCTGTAAATTAATGAAGATGATAATGCTGCCATTCCTGCAACTCTGAGATCTTTTTTTCCACTTTTTTCAAGAATTTTTATTAATAAATTCAAAATTTGAATAAGATCAATATCCCAAACATCTTTTTTTGCAACCGTTGTGGGATTAAATAGAATATTTACTGGTGCTTGCGAAATACTATCTGGAGTTTGTTCTTCACTCACAAAATAACTCTTTTTTTATTCAATAATATCTAAGGGCTCTACTTTTTTCTCATATCCTGTCAACTCTTATATTGTTAAGAATGGATTGTCAATCTATGAAGTCTGCTAGGATTACAGGTCCTAACGAACCGTTGAAAGTGGTAGAAATGGAAACTCCACATCCTAAAGATAATCAGGTCTTAGTTAAAGTCAAAGCAGTAGGCGTATGTCATAGTGATTTGCATCTTTGGGAGGGTGGATATGATTTAGGTGATGGCAAATTCATGAAAGTCACTGATAGAGGAGTCAAGTATCCTGTCACTCCTGGACATGAAATTGTTGGCACTGTTGAGACATTTGGAGATAATGTTAAGGGTTTTTCAAAAGGTGATCAAGTTTTAGTTTATCCTTGGATAGGATGTGGTGAATGTCCTGCTTGTAAAGTCGGTAATGAAAATTTATGTGATACTCCAAAATCGCTTGGAGTTTTTCAAGACGGCGGGTATTCGGATTATTCCCTTGTTCCCCATTTCAAATATTTAGCAAAATTAAACGGCGTTGATCCTGAATCTGCAACTTCCTTAGCTTGTTCTGGTCTAACAGCTTACAATGCAATTAAAAAATCAAATCAGAATTCACCCGAGTTTCTTGTAATAATAGGTGCTGGTGGATTAGGATTGATGGGTGTACAAATTGCAAAGTCTATCACCAAATCTAAAATAATTTGTGTGGATCTAGATGATCAAAAATTAGAAATTGCAAAAGAAATGGGTGCTGATTTTGTAATGAACTCAAAAGATCCTGAAACATCTCAAAAAATAATTTCAATTTGTAATGGTAAGGGTGCTGACAGTGTTGTGGATTTTGTTAATGCTCCACCTACTGCAAAAATGGGATTGGCAGTTCTAAGAAAAAGAGGAAATCTGGTTTTAGTTGGTCTATTTGGCGGCTCAATGGAGTTGTCACTTGTTACAATTCCTCTCAAATCTATTATTATTCAAGGTGCATATACTGGAAATTATAATGACATGGTTGAATTATTAGATCTTGCTCGAAAAGGAACTATTAATCCAATGATTTCAAAAAGATACCCACTTGATGCTGCAAACTCTGCTTTGGAGGATCTTAAGGCACGTAAGATTGTTGGCCGTGCTGTGATTAATCCTTAG
>SXGT01016597.1_pt1 | contig 38236 bp, 27 predicted proteins | sample 3176221 | NCBI WGS metagenome assembly SXGT01 (sample SAMN11356862, study PRJNA531348) | freshwater metagenome | isolation source: freshwater sample F1-120 | place: China: Fuxian Lake, Yuxi | collected 2017-12-25 | reverse complement strand
CTAACAGGCTGCGCTACGCTCCGACCCTAGTCGAATTGCGAGGGCGGTGAAGCCCCCTGGGGAGCGCAGGATGGTAGCGACAGACCGGGGCGCGGCAAGAGCCGAGGCGGAGGGGCGGTGATGCGCTGCGCATCACGACTGGCGATCGCTAGCTCTCGCTGCCTTCGTGCGGCATGGCCGCCGACCGACAGGAGCCACGACGCTAGCAGTGGTTTCACAACGCTCGGCAAGCGAAGCCGGGCAGCGACGACCAACGGCAAGGAATGAGTACGTAGCGGATCCGTGGATTCCGCAGAGCGCTCACGACGTCGCCATCGGGCTTCGGGGCCGGCCACAGCTGCCGGGGTGCTGTGAAAGCACTTCTACTTCGGCTCCGCGTTGGTCTTGACGATCTGCCCGTAGCTTGCGGCGAGAGCGATGAGCGCGGCTCGATCCGGCGCGGCCCAGTTCACGCCTTGGTCAAAAGCACGGAACATCCGCGATGCGTTGCCGCGCGAGGTGACCGAAAAGAACTCGCCGCCGCCTTCTGCGAATCGGAACCAGTGCGTGCAACCTGCTGGCACGTGGATCAGGGCTCCCGCCGTCGCAAGAACTTCTCGGTCGTCGACGCCGCAGTGCACCGAACCACGCAGCACGAAGAACGACTCATCCCACGGGTGATGATGGGGACCCGGACCCGTTCCGGCAGGCCCGACGATGCGGAACAACTCGTAGCCTCCGGTCTGCTCGGTCGAGGCGAGCACGGTGATTTGGAAGCCGCCGATCTCCAAAGGACGCGGCGCCTCATCTTGGCTTTGAACGATAGGGCCGCTCACAAGTACGCCTAGCTGTAGGCGGTGGCGGCGCGGAACACAACGGCCCGCGCGCGACGCACCCTGATGACACCGCGACCCGCGGCTTTGGCCTGAATCGAGGGAGCGCAACCGGCGCCACTTGGCAGGGACCCTGGCTCGGTGTGGCGGTCTGTGAAGCCGATGCGGGGAGGTAGCGGTTCCACCACCAGCAAGCCCGCAAGGTCGAGTGCCGAAGAACTAGGGCGAGCAGCGAACCCGCAGCAAGATCGGTGGATTCCGCTGCGATCCCACGACGCAATCATCGGGCGATGTGGCCGAAAGCCGCCGGCGAGGCGTCGTGAAGCTGCAGCTCCGCAGATCCCGCGGAGCCTCGCGTGGGGTCAGGGCTGCTAGCCCCCGACCGACGGCTCAGTGGGCGTGCGCTGGCGCTGCGAACAGGATCAGCTCCACGCGCTCATTGCCTTCGACGTAGGCATCGTGACCCGCTGGGATTTCGAAGAAGTCACCCTTCGCAATCCGGGTCTCTTTGTTGCTATCCACCATGCGGACGACCAACCGACCTGCGATGCAGTAACCCGTGTGCTTCATCGGGCACGAATTCGGATTGCCCAGCAAGGGCTTCTCGTCCTTCTCCCAAGTCCAACCCGGCTCGAACACGGCGCGCATTCCTGCCGTCCCGTCGCGCATCTTGATAATGGAAATGCCGCCAAACTCCTTCATATCGAGGGCTTGGTCCGGCGTGTCGAATCGCCTCGTCTCAATGCTGTTTGTCATGCCAATACCCTAGCGGTGCTCACGCAAGTGCAGCACCGGCAGGTGGTAGCACGTTTGCACCCGCGCCGATGGGAACGCGCCCGGAGTGATGCGCGCTCGCGGTTCGCCTCGGATCCAAGACACCGGATCGCACAACCGATTGGTAGAAGTGGCTTCACGACACCTCGGCAGCTGCGGCCGGCCCCGAAGCCCGATGGCGGCGTCACGAGTTCTCCGTGGAATCTACGGATTCCGCTGCGAACTCGCTCCTTGCCCTCGGTCTTCGTTGCCCTGCCTCGCTTGCCGATTTGTTGTGATACCACTTCTAGCAGCCCGTTGAAGAACGGCTGTGTCGCCGAGAGCGTGGCTGCCGGGTCGAGATCAAGGAGTGCGAACGGAGTCGAATCTAGGGATTCGACGCAGTGCGCACGACGTAGAGATCGGCCCGGATGCCGCGCTCGCAGGCAGCATGCGTTCTTCAACGGGCTGCTAAGCCATCGAGCATGGATCGTTCGGTGCCAGGCAGCGCGATTCGCTCCTTGCGCGCGGCGTCTGCCATGCGTGGCCTCAGGCCCTCACTTCCAGCCGGCGCTTCGCGCCAAGGCATCGGCGATGCGCCGGCAAACGCGGGCGGATGCAGGCATCGAGAAGCGCCCGACGGCGAGTCAATCCTTCCTCTCCAGCGGCTTGCCGCGTTTGGTCAACACCAACAGAGCCGCGAACGACGATGCGTCGCGCGCATGACGCTCGAGGATCCGGCGCCAGGCAGTGGCGACCGCGCGAAAGCGACGCACCGCGGGCTCGTCGGGATCAGCGAAGGGTTCTTCGGCCTGCAGACCATCAATGCCGGTCAGCGATGCAAGCAGACCCTGCACCCTGCACGCAGCGACGCAGGCATCGATGTTCCAGTAGTCCTGTTCCTGCAGCCACGCAACCGCAGCGACCGCAGCGGGATGACCATGTCGAAGCAGAGCTTCTTTCATCGACGCCTCGTCGAAGTGGCTGGTTGCGAAGCGAGCGACCTCGTCGGCATACAACACCGCGTCCATTGGCATCACGACGCGCTGCGAATCGAGCGGCGGCAGTTGCTGTATCGACGCCGTGCTGCGCGCCGCGCGATCGAGGCCCATCGCAAGGCGACGGATCTCCTCGTGCAGCGCACCTGCCTCACCCACAAAGCCGCGCTGGGCGATCGTGTTGCGACCTTGCAGGTCCGCCATGCGCGCCTGATACGAAAGCGCAAGCGAGGGCGCGGCCTCGTGCAGACCAAAGGACGCGAGCACCGAACCGACTGCGGCAATGAGCGCAAATGGCCGCGACACGAACGGTCGGCGGCGGGGACGCAACTTCGGCTGCGGGGTCGGCGGCGGGCTGACGTGGGCTTCGCTCACACCATTGACCTTAGCTGACCTAAGCAACCTGTCGCTCCCTTCGCTGCGCAACGCCAATGCGGAGCAGAGCCAGTCAGGCAGTGGGCTTCGGCGACAGTCGGATCCAGCCAAAGGGCATCGCGCCATGCGACGAGTAGCGAAAGATGATCGCCGAATGGCCGGTGGCTTCGAGCAGCGCCTTCTTGATGCGCAAGGCCTCGTGCCAAACGTGCACACGCTTTCCGAGCAACGCAACCGTGCCGCCGCTGCCGGCTCCAGTCACGCGCGCGCCGTAGAGCAAGCCCGCCTTGTCACGGCGCATTCGCGCCTGTTCAACGAGGTAGTCGGTGCTCGCATGGCCGAGACCGCACGCGGTGTAACTGCGGTGCGATGCGTGCATCAAGTCGCCAAGCTCCATGCGCTCGTTGTCGCCCGCAGCCCCGTCTTGCAGGATCGCGCGGAACCGTTCGGCGCGTGCGTTCTCCTCGATCGGATGCCGCGTAGCGGCCCGCACCGGATAGTGGCGCTGCTCGTCGACCTTGGCATGCCGGTCGGCGTGGCCGCCGTAACGATGCACGAATTCAGCGCCGAGCATCGAGGAAGGCAGTTTGTCGTCCCATCGCTGACGCCACTCGTCGGCTGGGCAGTTGGCGAGATACCCCCGCCACGGGTCGCCCTCGCCCCATCGCTGCAGGCCAGAGTCGTGCACGCCGATGCCGCGCAGGTCGAGCAGCATGCGCGCGCCCATCGCCGCCGCGGCCCGCACGTCGCCGTAGCTGCTGTCGGTCACTGCATGGCGGACGCCGCTGTCGATGCCGACGATCTCCATGGCTTCTGGCAACGCGACGCTGTCCTCGGGCTCGCATGGCTGACAACGCAGCGCCATCAGTTCGTTGGCCTTGCCGCAGGCAACGGCCATCGGATCCATCACGCCGCACGGCGCCTTTGCGATCTCGTTCTCGACCCGCTGGCACAAGAGCGCAAGCTCCACACCGGTCAGCGCGATGCCGAAGTGCGCCGCCAGCGCGCGCATCGTCGCGACCGTGATGGCCGCGGACGAACCGACTCCCTTGCCCTCCGGCACGTCGCTGTGCAGCAACAGCGCGAGCCCCTTGGTGATGCGCAACCCCTTGGCCTCCGCGAGCATCAACAACGCGCCGAGCACATAACACGTCCAACGATCGCGCGGAACGGATCGCAACAGCATGCCGGCGACGGCAAGGTCGATGTGGCGGTCGCGCAAGCCAAGGTCGCCCATCCCCCACTTCACGATCTGAGAGCGAGAATCATCGCGGGACGGCGACCACACGCAGACCAGTTCGTCGTCGCGGTCTTGCACCGCGACACATGCGGCCTCCGACGTCGGCATCTGCAGCACGAGTGAACCCGAGTAGTCGGCGATGCCGCCCATCACGTCGATGCGACCGGGCGCGCGTGCGACGGTGACGTGCCGATCCGGCGCGAAGTAGTCAGGTACGGCGCGGTCGACGAGCTGAAACAAGTAGAGACAGCCGGAGCCCTCGTCGGGCAGCGCAGACGCAGTGAAGTGGTTCACGAAGGGTCGTAGTGTGCGGCAGGAACGGCGCGCAGTTCGATCGCCGACTGCTCTGGGGCCGTATCGGCCAGAAAGTTGCCGCCGCCAATCTCGGGGCCGGCGAGAAACTTGCGCAAGCCTGGCTTGCGCATCGGCGGATGGAACTCGACGTGGAAGCCAAATCCATCGCAGCGCTCGCCGTCCGTCGGGGCCTGATGCAAGGCCATCACGTAGGGAAACGGCTGCTGCCACAGATTGTCGAATCGCACGATGGTGGCATGCAGTGCCTGGGCCAAGGCCATCCGTTCCGTGTCGTCCAGATCCGCGACGCTGTGGACGGCACGCTTGGGCCCGACGTAGGTTTCGTAGGCATAACGAGCGAACCATGGCAGGAAGGAAATCGCGTCGGCGTTCTCCATGAGCACGCGTCTGCCGTCCTGCAACTCGGTCCGCACGACGTCCTCCCAAAGCGAACGACCCGTCGCGTCAAACCGTTCGCGGCACGCTTCCCGTTCTCGCGCAATCGTCTCGAACACGAAGTTGGTCGCGTAAATCTGGCCGTGGGGATGAGGATTCGACACCCCGACAGCCTCGCCGCGATTCTCGAACATCAGCACGTGAGCGACGTCATCGCGGCGCGACAGCTCGCGATACTGCTCCTGCAAGCAAGCGAGCACGCGGTCCATCGCAAAAGCGTCAGCCCGCGCCGGATGAAGGTCATGGCGTTCGGAAAACGACACGACGCGCGCGACGCCGCGCGCAGGACTGCTGCGATAGCCTGGTGGCGGCGCGGCGAGGCCTAGGGGCGCAGCGGCGCCGACGCACGGCTTGTCGTTGTCGAACACGAACACACCGCGGTAGTCAGGGTTGATGGCGCCCAAGACGCGCGCATTGCGCGGACAGAAGGTGCACGCAGGATCGTGCTGGGGAAGGCGCGACGCAGGTGCTGGCGCAGAGTCGCGTTCGCCGAGCCACGGCCGTTCTTGGCGATGCGCAGCGACGATGACCCATTGCTGGCGGAATGGATGCCAGCGCTGCTCCCAGCAAGGTTCGCTCACGCGGGCTCCTCGGCGGTTTGCATCGCTCACTCCGACATCGACATCGCAGGAACGACCGCGTCGGCGGGCGACAGCGGCCGCGATGCATCGGCGTCGGCGCGAGCGAAGAACAGATTCTCGACGACCTGCAGCAACTGCCGCTCGTCACGCGCGGCCACCATCGCGTTGCGCGCAGGCACCGGGTCATCGTGGTATTGCGCATACTTGATCGCGTGCGTCCGCAAGGACGACAGCCATCGCGCACCGTAGTGTTCGCGCGCCAGCTCGACATGCCGCAAGAGCGCGCTGCCGATCGCGCGCGGCGACGGTCGCATCGGCTCCCGGCCCTCGAGCAGCGCGCTCACCTGACCGAACACGAAGGGATTGCCGATGCAGCCGCGCGCGACGGTGACGCCATCGACGCCGGTTTCTCGCAACATCCGCACGACGTCGAACGCCGAGAACAAGTCGCCGCTGCCGATCACCTTCAGCGTGCCGGCGCGACGCTTGACCTTGGCGAGAAACTCCCACCGGCTCGGCCCCACGTACTTCTGCACCACGGTTCGCGGGTGCACGGTGATCGCAGCTACACCGCGCGCAAACGCGCCTTCGAAGATCGTCCAGAAGTTGCGCTCGCTCGCCTCCGAGTCGTCGTAGCCGCGACGCATCTTCAGCGTGACAGGAGCGTCGCCTTGCACTGCCTCCAGCACCGCATCGACGAGCGCGAGCGCGTCATCTGGCTGCTGCAGGAGGTAGCCGCCGCGACAGCGACCAAGCACCTTGTTGACCGGGCAACCGAAGTTGATGTCGACGACGTCGAAGCCAGCCTGCACGAGCTTCTTCGCCGCGGCTGCGAAGGTCTCTGGCATCGTGCCCATCAACTGACCGCCGACCGGGTGATCCTGCTCGGGCACATCGAGGATCTGACTCTGCAACTTGCCCTTCTTGAGCACGATCTCGTCGAGCACGACTTCGTGCAGCGCGTAGCTCGCGCCATGCTCGCGCGCGACGAGCCGCATCGGTAGGTCGGAGTAGCCCGAGAGCGCGGCCTGCACTGCCGGCATGCCGACGCGCACGTCGCCGATCGAGAGCGGGCGGATGGGCTGCATCTGGCGACACCGTCGCCGCTCCACGCTGTCGCCGCAAGGGGCCGCGTGGTCTGCTGCCGCAATGCCGCAAGCGACGCGCACGACCCTCGCAGTGGAGCAGCCGTTCGAACTCGGACTCACGCTGCACGGACACGGCTGGATCCACCTGCCGCCGCACCGCTGGGACGAAGCGCGCGGCGAATGGAGCGTGCCGTTGCGCCTGCACCGACAGGTGGTCGCCGCGCACGTCCGGCAAGCGCGCGCGTCGATCTCGGTCCGGCTCGTTGCCGCGCGTCGGCTCGCCGCGCGCGACGTCGCCGAAGCGAGGCGGCAGATCGTGCACATGCTGCGACTGGACGAAGACCTCGCGCCGTTCTGGGCGATGTGCAAGAGCAAGCCTCGGTTCGACTGGGTCGCGCGCCGTGGCGGCGGTCGCCTGCTGCGCTCGGCGGCGCTGTTCGAAGATCTGCTGAAGATCCTGTTCACCACGAACTGCACCTGGGCCGCGACGACGTCGATGACGAAGAAGCTCGTCGATGCGATCGGCGACGACGCGCCCGACGGATTGCGCGCGTTCCCGACTGCGGCGCAATGCGCGCGTGAACCAGCGTTCTACCGCGACGTCGTGCGCGCCGGCTACCGAGCCGATGCGTGCGCACAACTCGCGCGCGCATTCGCAGACGGCACGCTCGACGACGCGCACTTCGCGAATCCGTCGTGTGACACCACGATGACGCGCAAGCGGCTGCTCGCCTTGCGCGGCTTCGGGCCTTACGCGGCGGGACAGGCGCTGCGACTGCTCGGACGCTACGACGACCTCGCGCTCGACTCATGGTGCCGCGCGCAGATGGCCACGATCCTCGGCCGCGCGACTGCGCCAAACGACGCCTGGTTTGCGCGGCGCTATGCAGATTTCGCAACATGCGCGGGTCTCGCGATGTGGTGTGAAGTCACCGCCGATTGGCACGAGTCCCCGCGAAAGTGAGTCCAATACGTCGCGCCAGCGCATCGTGGTTGCGCAGCGCATGTCCTCGGATTCGCTCGACCGCGAATTGGTCGCAATGGCTCCTTCGCACGGGCTTTTGGTGGCCTTGACGGATCTCGCGCAACTGGGCAAGGTTCCGCACCCTCGGCCGCGAACGTGAACACGTTTTGCGCGGACGGCTGACTTCACTCGGACTCGCAACTCGGACTGGCAATGCAGGGACGCTCGAGGCTCATGGCAGCCGCGTTGGCGCTGTCGTCGACAGCGTTCGCGCAAGCGTTCCCGCCGCATCAACCGGCCTACATGCCAGCGCCGCCGGCGCCACCTGAGAACCCGACGACGGTCGAGCGCGCATTGCTTGGCAAGGCGTTGTTCTGGGACGAACAGCTGTCGTCCACGCGCACCGTCGCCTGTGGCACCTGCCATCGCCATGACCACGGCGGTTGCGATCCGCGCGCAATCGACGCGACGCACCCGGGTGCTGACGGGGCGTTCGGCACCGCTGACGATGCACGTGGTTCTGCGGGCGTCGTGCAGCACGCCAAGGACGGTGACTACCGGCCCAGCCAGGCATTTGGGCTTCGCCCGCAGGTGACGCGGCGACGCGCGCTGCCGGTGATCAATGCCGCCTACGAGACCGAACTCATGTGGGATGGCTCCGCGGGTTCGTCCTTTCACGATCCGGAGACCAAGCAGCTGCTGCTGCCCGAGTATGCCGCGCTGGAATCAGAGGCCAGCTACTCGCCCATCGACCCGAGCAAGATGGCGCACCTCGGCCGCACCTGGGATCTGGTCGCGCGCGCGATCGGCGAGATGCGGCCGCTCGCGCTGGCCTCGGAGGTTCCGCCTGACCTGGCCGCCTTCTTGCGCAACCGGAACTACGAGCAACTGTTCACGGCCGTGTTCGGCAGCCCGCGCATCGATGTAGCGCGCGTTGCGATGGCGCTCGCGTCCTACCAGCGCACGCTGATCTCGGACCAATCGCTGCTCGACCTTGCCCTCGTCGGCGTTCAGCAGTTGCCCGAAGCAGCCTTGCGCGGCCACGAGGTGTTCGAGCGCCACTGCGCCGCCTGCCATTCCGACCTCGAATCACATGAGCACCCGGCGGCCAATGATTTCCGTCGCACCGGGGTCCGCCCGATCGATGAGGACGTCGGTCGCCACAGCGTCACCCACGCGCCGGATGATCTGGGCAAGTTCAAGGTGCCAGGGCTGCGCAACGTCGCGCTGCGCCCCCCATACATGCACAACGGTGGGCTGCCGACGTTGCGCTCGGTGCTCGACTTCTACAACCGCGGCGGCGATTACGGCCCAGGCATCGACCCGCTCGTCGCAGCCATCCGTGGGCAACTGTCGGAGCAGGACCAAGACGACCTGATCGCGTTCTTGCAGTGCCTCACCGATCCGCGCGTCGAAAGCTCCGAACCACCCTTCGACCGTCCCCGACTTTGGACCGAGGGCCCAAACGTGCCAACGCGCATCGGCGCGCCAACGTCCGGGGGCAGCCGCTATTCGCCGCAAGTGATCGCGCTGTCGCCGCCATATCACGGCAACCGCTTCTTCACGGTCGCCGCCGAGAACGTGCCACCAAACGTCGAGCACAGCCTGTTCCTCGACTTTGCACGCCTCCCGGTGCCGGGGCTCCTGCTCGGTCATCCGAGCTACCTCGCCAGGTTGCAGATGCGCTTCTATGGCTGCGGCAAGACTCGGGAGGCGGCAGATGGGAAGTGGTATGCCTCGAAGGTCCTCGAGGTTCCTCCGGACCCCTTCTTGATCGGGTTGCGCCTCTACGGGCAGTGGTTCTTCGCCGACCCGAACGGCCCTGGCGGCTTTGTCTCATCCGCGACCTTCACCGCCGTCGTCTTCTAATGGGCTGGGATATTCTGTCGAAGGGAACTCATCGAACCGACCGCAGCGTCCTACTTGGTTCCAATAGCCCCCATGACACGGAGCAAAAGGCCCGGTTGACGCAGCCCTCGCGACTGCCGAACCTAGTGGGTCCTGGCCCCGCGCACATCCCGATGCAAACTCCTCTGCGACTCAGTCTCGTCGCTGTAGCCATCCTTGCGGTCACGCAAGCGGCTCAGGCACAGACGTTCTTCCCGCCGGTCCCGACGCCGCCTGGCAATCCGAACACCCCACAGAAGGAACTGCTCGGCAAGGCGCTGTTCTGGGATGAACAACTCTCCGCGGACCGCACGATGGCATGCGGAACGTGCCACATCTTCGGCCACGGCGGCACCGACCCGCGTTCGACGAACGCAACGCATCCAGGCGCTGATGGCGTGTTCGGCGGCCCCGACGACATCCACGGTTCGCCCGGCGTGGTTCGCCAGGACGCTTTTGGCAATCAACTGGGCGATGCGATATTCGGCGCGCGTCCGCAATCGACGAAGCGCCGCGCTCCACCGGTCATCAACGCCGCTTACGAAAGCGTGCTGTTCTGGGACGGGCGCGCAACGGATGCGTTCACCGACCCGGCGACGGGGCTCGTGTCGCTGCCCTACTCGGCCGCGCTGGAAAGCCAGATCGCGGGGCCGCCCGTCAGCGACGTCGAGATGAGCCACATCGGCCGGCCATGGCAAGCGATCGCGACGGACATCGCCAACCTCGAGCCGCTGGCGCTTGCTGACCAGTTGCCGGCGAATCTCGCGGCCTTCGTCGCGGGCCAAACCTACACCCAACTGTTTGACGCGACCTATGGCCCCGGCGGCGTCACCGTCGAGCGCATCATCTTCGCCATCGCGGCCTACGAGCGGACGCTGATCGCGGACCAATCGCCGTTCGACATCTTCAACGCCGGCCTCGGGACGTTGACGCCGCAAGAGATCGCGGGCCGCAGCGCGTTCATCACGCTCGGCTGCAACTTCTGCCACACGGACGTCGTCGGCATCGACCCGACTCCGAGCAACTCGTTCCCGAGCATGTTCCAGTTGGGCCTGCGCCGGGCTAGCGAGGATTCCGGCCGGATGGCGATCACGGGCAATGCGTGGGATGACGCGAGCTTCAAGACTCCGGGCCTGCGCAACGTCGGACTGCGCGCGCCTTACTTCCACAACGGCAGCGCGCCAGACCTGACGAGCGTGATGGTCACCTACTCGCAAGGTGGCGGCGGCTTCACGCCGGTTGATCCGGCGGTCACTGGCCTCGCCGTGTCGATTGGCGGCATGGGACCGTTGGTGATCCCCAACCTCGTCGCGTTCATGAACTCGCTGACGGACCCACGCGTACAACTCGGCCAACCGCCGTTCGACCGTCCGCACCTGTGGTCCGAGAGCACGCGCGTTCCCTTGCTCTATGGCGTCGGCACCGCCGGTTCCGGCGGCCTGATCCCAGAAGCTGTCGGGGCGACGCCTGCCTATCTCGGCAACAGCAAGTTCTCGATCGGACTCGACAAGGCGCTCGCCGGCACGCTGGCGATGTTCGTCCTCGACTTCGCGCCTGCCCCGGTGCCCTTCCAAGCCCTTGGCCAGAACGTCTACATCGGCCTGACCCCGGCCTCGACCACGTTCATCCCTGGCTTCACGATCGCGAAGAACTCAGGCGACGGTTACCAGTCTTTGCGCCTGCCGATCCCGAACGATGCGTTCTTGGCCGGCGCGCCGATTTACGGGCAGTGGCTGGTGTTCGACCCCAACGGCCCCTTCGGCTTCGCGTCCAGCGGCGCGTTCACGACGACGCTGTTCTGAGCGCTCTCGCCGCTGCGCCGGGCCCTCTCCCCGCTGCGCCGGCCCAATGCGCCCGGCGCGCGATGCTCAATCCGTCTCGACGGTGACGAGCACGCGCTGCACATCGACCGCGCGCGGTGCTTCGAGCACGCGCGCAGCGAGTCGACGGCACTCCTCCGAGGAATAGCGGCGCATCACCTTGAGCAGCTTGCGCAGCCGGACCGGCGCGATCGAGAAGCAGCGGAACCCGGCTCCGACGTAGAACGGCAGCCGCTGCGGATCCGCTGCGCTCTCGCCGAACAGCACGACGTCCTTGTCGAGCCTCGCCGCTTCTTTGGCGATGCGAGCGAGCGTCTCGAACACCGCCGGATGCGCGAGTTCGTGGTAGTCGCGCACCGTTGAGTTGTCGCGATCCGCCGCCAGCAGATATGCCTGCAGGTCGTCGATCGCCAGGACCAAGAAGTCCGACTCCACGGCGAGCGCGCCGATGCTCAGCGCTGCAACCGGGACCTCGACCACCGGCGCGACGCGAAGGCTGCCCGCAACCGGAGTCTTGGCCTTTCGTAGCGCGAGACGTTCTTCGATCACGATCGCCTTCACCCGCTGCAGGTCCATCACGCTGGTGACGAATGGCACCAGCACCCCCACGGACTCGCAGTCCGCGGCCGCGCGCAGGATCGCGCGCAGCTGCATGCGCAGCACATCCTGGTTGGCGAGCAAGCCGCGCACGCCGCGGCGACCCAAGGCGGGGTTGCGCTCCGCGTCCTTCGGTTCCGCCCAGAATGCGCTCGCGGCAACATCGAGCAGGCGGAAGTTGACTGGCTTTCCCGCGTTGGCCGCAAGGACCTTGCGATACTGCTCGAGCAGGTCGTCCTCGGTCGGCCGACGACGGTCCGCGAGGAATGCGAGTTCGGTGCGAAAAACGCCGACTCCATGCAGCCCAAAGGTGCGAGCCATCTCTGCTTCGCCGAGGCTGCCGCAGCTTCCGAGGATCTCGATCGCCGTGCCGTCGCGCAGTTCGTGGCGCACCGCTGCGTCGGGCGCCTGCTTTTGGTGCGCCTTCCAGGTCTGGGCCCGATCCGTGAATTGCGTCAACTCGGCCTCGGTCAAGTCGGCGCGCAACTCGCCTTGATCGGCATCGACCACCACGACTGCGCCCTCGCGGAGGACGCGCGGCAATCCGCGGATTCCAGTCAGCGTCGGGATGCCCATGCCGCGCGCGAGAATCGCCGCGTGAGAACTCATGCCACCCTCCTCGGCGACGATGGCGTCGACGCCCTCGGCCTGCAGGTTGAACATGTCAGCCGTCGTGAGCTTGCGAGCAGCAAGCACGTAGCGACCCGTCGGCGCTGGGCGAGCCGAAGTCTCACCGCTCGTCAGGTTGCGCAGCACGCGCGTCGCCACGTCGCGCAAGTCGCTGGCGCGACGGCGAAGGATCTCGTTCTCGACGAGCTGGAAGATGCGGTCGTACTTGGCGTAGATGGTCTTCACCGCGGCGCGGACGGCGAGCCGTTCTTGCACGACCTGATGCTCGATCTCGGCGACAAAGGTCGGGTCGCCCAGATACGCGATCTGCGCGTCGAAAATCCGCAGCTCCGCTTCGCCGAGTTGCCCTTGTTGCTTGCCGCGGATCTCCTCGATCTGGGCAAGGCTCTGCAGCACCGCGGTGCGCAGGCGCTCGAGCTCTGCAGCGACCTGATCGGCCGCGATGCGTGTCACGCCGATCTCGTCGTCGTCGTAGCCGCGCAGGTGAACCGGACCGACAGCGATCCCTGGGGCAACGGACTCGCCGCGCAGCGTGTTCATCGGGACACCTGAAGGCAACTCTTGGAAAGGCAAGTCATCATCTGCAGCATCGGCGACGGGTCCGCAGAGGATGGCGCGACGTATCGCCGCCCGCCAGCGAAAGGGGGACGAACAAAACGGACGCACGATCCCGCCGACCTCGCCAGACCTCTGCTGCCTCGCATGTGGCGCGCCCCGTGGCCGAGCGAGTAGCCTCCGCCCGCCGCAGCCAGAATCACCACCGCTGCGCGTCCGACAACGCTTCGCACCGTGCCGCAGGACATCCATCCGACCGCAGTCGTCGCCAAAGGCGCGCAACTTGGAGAAGGTGTCGCCGTCGGTCCAGTCCCACCGACACACCGGAGAACAGAATGCAGCAGACCGATGACGAACGGAGCCATGCGCGAAGCTGGTCCGCTCCCCGCATATCCATGAAGACTCGCTCCGCATCGTCAGCGCGCCGCGCCAGCAAAGTCGCGTGCACCCTTTCACTCGCAGTGGCAGGCCTGGCGCAAGAAGTCGTCGACTTCCGCGCCATGGACGGCACTCGCTTCTTGCTGCTGTCGCAAGGAGGCGCGCCGATGGTCCATTGGGCAATCGCAGTGCCGATCGGCCCGCGCGTCGACCCGCCTGGCCAGGCCGGCATCACCGAGGCCGTGTTCCGTTCCTCGATTCGTGGCGGCTTCGGAATCGGCAGCCTCGACGCCGCGAAGGAACGCAAGGCCATCGAGGAACTCGACGCGCTCGAGACCGAACTCCATGGCCCGGTCGGAAAGAGCCCCGACGAGTCGAAGGTCAAGGCGGTGCGCGCCGACGAACTGCGCGCGTCCATCGCGAGCCTGAGCGACCGTGCAGCATTCCGTCGCGTGCTGGCAGGCGCCCCGGCCACCAACATCACTCTGCGCGCCAGCGGTGGCGTCGCGATCTTCTCGCTCACGACCACGCCGCTCGGCGCGCAGACGATCGCCAAGCTGCTATTCGAGTTGCGAGAACATCCTGCCTTGCGAGACTACGCAACCGAACTGGCGGCGATCCGTCGCCGCGACACGGCAGCGTGGGACCAGGATCCGCTTGCGCCGCTCTACGCCGAAGCGCTCGCGCTCGCGTTCGCGGGGCATCCCATCGCTCGCGCCGGCGAACGACCATCGAACGATCCGGTTCGCCGACCCGATGCCATCGTCGCCTTCTCCCGTTCGCAACACCCGCAGCACACCGTGCACGCCCTCGTCGGTAGTTTCGATGTCGCTGCCATGCGCGTGCAACTCCAGCGTGCCTTCTCGACCACGAGCCTGACCAACGCCGGCGCAATCGCGCGAGCAGAAGCTCGTGCGCCGAACGCGACGCGCAGGGCAATCGTTCCCGGGGCTCGGCGTCCCGCCGCGTTGATCGCCTACGCGTTGCCGCAAGGAACCAACCGGCACGCCATCGAAACCGTGGCGCGATGGTTCGCGGATGGTCCCGATTCCTGGCTGGCCCGCGAACTGGCACAAGCCGGTCGCGCTGGCGCAACTGTCGCGGTGCGCGCGCCGTGGCCCGATTCGGCCGAGCCGGGCCTGCTCGTGATCGAAGCAACGGACGTGGCCGGCACCTCACCGACGCTTGCGGACGACGTGCTTCACATCCTGGCGCGTGCCCAGAAGGCGGCACCAGAACCGGGGCGAATGCCGCTGCGCTTTGCCGCGATCCAGCGCGACTTCTTGACGGCGACCGGCAGCCCCTCCGAGCTCGCAAGTTCGATGGCTGCGTTCGGCGTCAAGATCGAATCCACCGACGCCTTCGCGCCTCCGGCGACGCCTGCGTTCGGCGAACTTGCTCAACAGTTGCACGCGATCCTCGCCGCAAGCCCGATCGTCGTCGAATGGAGGGACGCATGAGCGCCTACGGAATGAACCTCGTGCGCCAACGGCGCGCCGCTTGTCAGTGCTCGGCAGTGCGTTCTGCAGCGCTCGTTGCAGTGCTCACGGCGTGCGCCGGCCCCCACGCCGAGCCCGCTCCACAAGCACCCGCCACGCCTGTAGCGACCTCGGCTCAGCCCACCACGGCACCGGCAACGCGAGGCGCGACCGACGCGGCACACCAAGACCCAATCGCAAAGCGACTGACGCTCGAGAACCGCCTCGACGTCGCCCTGCTCCGCTACGCCGCCGACATCGCGCATTCGGCCGAGATCGCCGTGATGCTGCAAGGCGGCACCGAAACCAGTCGCCCCGGGTCCGTCGAACTCGCAGCCCATCTGTTGTTGCACAGCGCCGACGCGACCTCGGGCCGACGGAGCCTTGCACAACAAGTCGAACAGATGGGCGGGACGCTGGTTGTCGACATCGGCCGAAAGTCGACCTGGGTCCACGTCCGGACTCCGGCTGCCGCGTGGCAACGAGCCGCGCAAGCGCTCGCGGCAGCGCTCGACGTCAAGGACGTGCCGCGCAGCCAACTGGAACGCTCCCAACAAGACCTGATCGTTGCGCAGAGCGAAGTCGGCAGGCGCGACCCGCTGCGAGTGGCGACCTTGCGTGCCCTGCTCGGCGACGAGAGTCCCGCGGCGCACTTGCAGGACCTACAGAACCGTGACGCAGGCGAGGCAGTCGCGTTCCACCGACGCTACTTCCGGCCTGATCGAAGCCTGCTCGTCGTGCGCGCTCCTGGCGCCGAACCGCAGCTCGAAGCCGCGGTCCGCGCGAGCTTCGGCACCTGGGAATCCGACAATCCCGCTCCCGAAGGCGAGATCACGACCAAGGCGAGGCCGAGGCCCAAGGGGATCGCGTGGATCCGCGATGCGCGCGCGGCCGATGCCGCGTGCGACGTTGTCTTGGTGCTGCAGTTGCCCGACGCGTTGACGCTCGACTCCATCGCGCAGATGGTGCTCGCGAACTGCCTCACCGTCGGCGGCATCGGTGGCCGACTCGAGCGGCTGCAGCAGGAGGCGGGTTTGTCGAAGCTGGAGTTGCGCGCCGAGATGCTTCGCTTCGGCGAAGGCTTCTCGTTGACCCTGTGGGGAACGATGACGGCGCCGGAAGCCTTGCGGTTCTACGCCACTGCCATGGCTGCACGGCAATCGCTGCGCGACATCCCCGTGTCGACGAGCGAACGCACGCAAGCGCGCGCGGCAGCATGGTTGGGAGTCCGAGCGGCGGGCGCCGGCGCTTCCACGTTGTTGCGCGACGAGATCGAGCGAGCCTTGCTCGGTGTCGACGCCGAAACCCAGATGCGCGAGCTGGCCGAACTCGATCGGCCTGGCAGCCCTGGAGCCGAGACGGTCCGGCATTTCCTTGCGCAGCCGCTTGCGATGATCATTCAAGGCGGCGAACCGCCGGCGGGAGTCGATGACATCCTGCCGTGCCCCATGGAACCGGAAGCGCTCGCCATTCCCGCGCTTGTTGCCGACAACGAGGCAGCGAAGGCCGAAGCACTGCCTTGGAAGACTTCCGCCATCGAGGCGATCGGCGGCGCCGACAAGGTCGCCCGATTGCTTGGCTACTCGGCGGATCGCCGCATCGACACCGAGGGCGCTCCACCGCTGGAAGAGACCGCGACGTGGACTGCCGCGGGGGACCTCACTCGCACTCGCAAGATCCTTGGCGTCGTTGTCGAGACGCAAATGAAGGGCAACGCCTGGACCGAAGCTGCGGCAGGCAAGACCTCACAGCTGACGCCGCAAGAAGCCGATTGGCGGCTGCGTGAAGCGGCACGCCACCCGCTCGCCTTGCTCCTCGCATGGCAGCGCGGCGACCTCGAGTTCCGTCGGATCACCACCAGAACGGTCGGCGACCGCGAACTCGAAACGCTCGAGGCGCTCGGCAACCGTTTCGAGCGGCTGCGCATCGACATCGACCGCGAGTCTGCACTGATCCGTTCCGTCGAGTGCTGGGCTACTTCGCCGGACGGAGTGGCGACTCGCTCGGTCGACACCTGGACGGACTACCGGACCGTCGACGGCATCCGCGCGCCATTCCGATGCACAACCGTGGTGGACGACGGGCAAAGCCAACGGATCTCGGTCTATTCGAGAATCGCGCCCGTGCGCGGCTGAGTAGGGATCAGCGGCGCGTGCCGCCAAGGCGCACGATCATGCCGGCATAGAACATGTGCTCGCCGTGGATGTCCTGCTGGATGCTGACGGACGGACGGCTCTCGTTGTCGAGATACGAATACCAAGCGTTCAACGAGACGTTTTCGCCGAGATGAACGTAGGCCTCTGCGCCGCCACCGAAGAAGAACTCATCGCCGCCATCGGAACCATTCTCCGCGACCGCCTGCACGTATTGCAGGTGACCGAATGGCGCCAACGACAGCCAGTCGCCGAGCGGCAGGCGGTAGCGGACTTGAACATCGCCGTACATGTTGCCCTGGGGTCGCGTGGCGTCGTAGTTGACGATGCGGTCCGACTCGTGAGCCATCGCGCCCGTGGCGAAGATCTCGAACGCCGAATCGGTTCCGGAAGGGAGGTACCATTCCATGCGGCCGCGGCCGCGGAACACCGAGGAAGGCAGGGGGCTCGTCCACACCGTGGTGCCGAACTCAGTGTCGCTGTTGTTCCACTCGCGCTCGATCAACACCGTCAGGATGAAGCCGTCGCGGGCCATGCCCGTCCGGCGATCGACCTGCACCGTGTTGTGCTCCAGGTAGATGCGCATGCCGTAAGCGGCATAGTCGTTTGGCACCGTGTAGGTCGGCGCCGTCTGGTCGTTTTCGTTGAACTCATTGCGCCGGTAGTAAGGCCCAGTCTCCACGAACAGGTCCTGTGCTGCCTCGCGACCGAACCCGAGATAGGCCTCGTAGTCGGTTCCCTCGTATTGGCCCGTCGGCACGAACGAGCCGTCGCGGTAGAAGCCCTCGCGATAGAAGGGCCAGATGCGCGATGTGATCTGCAAGCGACTCACGGTGTCGTTGCCACGCGCGTCCCCGTCACGAAAGCCGAGCAGCAAGCCGTCGCGACCGGCGTAGAGGTCGAGTCCGCCATCCTTGCCGGCGATCGCTTCATCGTGATAGAGCACACTGCCGTCAAACGCGATCTCGTCATCGAGGCCGGCAATGGGATCCTTCTCCTTGGCCATGCTGCCCATCACGCCGGACTCGATCTGCAGCAACTGACGGTAGGGAAGTCGCGGATTGCGGTAGGTCGCGAGATCGTCGAAGGACTGCGCCCAACCCAGTTGCGACAACGCCAGCAAGACTCCGGCCCGGATGCAGGTTTCGTTCACGCGCGGAACGGTAGCGAACGGCAGAGCGGCGGCAAAGGAACAGGCTCGGTCGGCGCCACGCAGCCGGTCACGCCGCCGCGTAGGCGCTCAACAAGCCGCGGATCTCGGCTTCGGCGGAGAACCGCCGCTGAAAGTCCTCGCGAACACGCACGCCGAGCGCGCCGGCCGCTGGGCGATTGCGATAGAGCGCCAGCACCTGGCGCGTCAGTTCGTCCTCGTCATGGAACAAGAGCCCCGTCTCGCGGTGCCGCAGCAGGTCCTCGTTGCCAGGCGCCGCGGCAGCGACGATGGGACGCCCCAGGATGCCGGCCTCGAGGATCGTCGGCGAACAACCTTCGCTGGTCGATGTATTGAGCACGACGTCCGCATCGAGGTATGCGGCTCCCATGCGATCACGCGCCAGAGCGGGCAGCACGCGAATGCCACCAGCCGCGGCGGCCTCCTTCCGCAGCAGGTCAGCGTATTCGGCGTCCTGATCGGGCCCGGCGAGGATCATCTCGACGTCTGCGCCGGCAGCGCGCAGCGTGCGCACCAGCGACATCGCGCGCCGTTGGCCCTTGATCGGACGAAAGCCGCCCGGAAGGAACACGAGGAACCGCTGCCTTGGAATGCCAAGGGAACGACGCAAGTCCGTGCCCGAAGTGTCGAGCCGCACCGCAGCGCGTTGCACGACGTCGATCTTGCCTACTGCGTCCGGCACTCGCTGCTCGACGAGTGTGGCGCACTCGGCGCTTGGCGCCAGCACGCGATGCGCACGCCGAAGCGTCTCACAGACGATCGGCCCCTGCCGTTCGTCCGTCATCAAGGAGTGCACGTCCTCACCGCTCAGCGACACGACCCACGGTCGCTTCAGGCCGAGCAACTGCAAGCCGGTCCGTGCCGCGTCGTGCGCATGCACGATGTCTGGCGCGAATCGTCCCACCGTGCCTTCGAGCGACTGCTTGATGCCGCCTTCGCTCGTGCCGCCGAACACCTCGCACAGGTGGCCGCAGCGCTGCAACCCGTCGCGGTAGCGCGCGACCGTGGTCGCGTTGCCCAGGTAGAGATGGGCAGGGGCAGGCGTCAGCAACAAGACCTTCATTGCGAACGGTTCTTCGGCCCGCGGAGGCGCCGGACCTTTGTCAGCGCGCGCGACGTCGCTCCGCGGCGCGCAGCGCGGCAACGAGCTTTTTCACTCGCGACGGGTCGACGCGCTGCGTCACGTCGCCCCCGCGCTTTAGCGCCGTACCCACAATCGCCCCATCGCATCGGGGCCACAAGTCCGCGGCATTGGCAGCGGACAAGCCAGAACCGAGCCAGATCGGGAACGCGCCGACCGCCTTGCGGACCGTGTCGAGCAAAGTCACGTCGACCGGTTCTCCGGTGCGCGACCCCGACAGGATCACGCCAGAGGCGCCCGATCGCTCGGCGAGGTCGCGCGCCGCCGCGTCTTGCTCGAATGGCGCCAGTGGCGTGGCGTGCTTCACGAGGAAGTCGGCCATGACCTCGGTCCGCACGCCGAGTTGCCGGCGGTAGGCAAACAACCGAGCCGCCTCGCCTTCGATCAGGCCCTGATCCGTGACGTATGCCGAAGCCAGCACGTTGACCCGCACCCACTTCGCGCCGACGACCGCGGCTATGCCAAGCGCCGCGACGCCGTCGTTGCGCAAGCAGTTGACCATCACCGGCAGGCCGTGACGTTCTGCGACTTCACGCGCCACGACCGCGATCGCGGCCACCACGTCGGGCTTCACTGGGTCGTCCTTCGTCCCCTTGCAAAACGGCGCGTCGCCGAAGTTCTCGACGCAGATTCCGGTCACGCCACCGCGCGCGAGCGCCGCTGCGTCCGCGAATGCCCACGAGAGCACCTCGTCCATCGAAACATGGCGGGCAGCGGACGGAAGCGCGCGCAGGTGCACGACGCCGAGCAGTGGCTTCATGGCGCGCATCGTGCGCGGCGGCCGCGACGGAACAAGCGCGCGGCGAGGCTGGTGGCGCGGCAGCGTGAAGAGGACGATCGCGACGGCGGTTGCGTTAGTGTGCGCTACCGCTTAGATTGCCTCGATGCCTCGGGTCAACCGCAGCTCCGAACGCCGCGCCGACGTGCTGCCAGCGCTGGCGCGCACGTTCTCGGAGCTCGGTTACCGTCGCGCGACCACTGCGCAGCTTGCTGCCCGCTGCGGCCTGACCGAAGTCGCGCTCTACCGCATCTTCGCGGACAAGCGCGCGATGTTCTTGGCGGCGATCGAATACGTCTACGACACGTCGATGATCGCCTGGGAGAAGCTGCTGGTCGCGACGGACGACCGCAGTCCAGCAGAACGACTGCTCGAGCACGAATCCGTTCACCATGGCGAATTTGGCCTGTATCGCCTCGTGTTCGCCGGATTGAGCGAAACCGACGACCAGGAGATCCGGGACGCGCTGGCGCGGATGTATCGTCGCTACTTCGAGTTCGTCGCGCGTCGGATCGACGAACATCGACGTGGCGCCGCCGGCCCCGACTGCGCCGCAGCGGCCTGGGCGCTGATCGGCATGGGCACGATGTCCAGCATCGGCAAGGAACTCGGCACGATCAACGCGGCGGAGCGACGCCACCTCTGGACGCAAGCTGGCGCAGCCCTGCTCGGCAGCCGAAAGAAGAAGGCCTGACGCATTCGCACCTTGGCCACTGGTGACTCATCCTGGCCTGATTGATAGTGCTTACTACCTTTTTCAACGGACCATGGCCCGAATCACGATCCTTGTCGCAGCCGCCCTGCTGACTCTCGCCGGCTGCACCTCCCCGTCCGCTAAAAGTACGCATGCGGCTCCTCCGCAGGCAAAAGGAGCTTCGATCACGGTGTTTCCAGTCGCGCTCGCCGGTCGCGCCAGCCCCGAAGCCGGCAATGTCCTCGGCATCTTGCTCGAACGCGGGGGCGCGACGGCCGTCGAGGTCGCCGAGCAGGCCTATGCGCCGGAGGCGGGCACGGACCCAACGACCGAGCCGGCCGCATTCGGTCGCTGGGTCGCCGCGAGCGGCCTCGCCACAGACCTCGCTCTCCGAGTCGCCATCGACGGATCGCCGCAGACGGGCGTTGCAGGCATCCGCACCATGCTCGTCGACAAGCGAGGCGCAATCGTGTTCGAAGCAAGTGACGCCGGGGGCTCGTCTCGCTTCGACGCCGCGGCGCCGAAAGAACCGATGGACTGCTGCGTGTTCGCGGTGAACACGCTGCGCGAGCCCCTTGGCCTCTTGGACCCGCTCCGAGGCGACGCGACGCCGAGCAAGTTGCAGGCACGCATGCAGCAACGCTCGGGCGTGCCGGACGGAGCGGAGGTCGAGGCGATGTCGCGCCGGCTCGCGGCGCTGCGGACCGAAGGGAAGTCGGCCACGATCCGCGTGTATCCCGCGCGCGCTGGCGAACAGTGGTCCACCTCGGCGGCGGTCGCCCTCGCTGCGCGCATCGAGCAGTCCGGGCTCAACAAGGCAGTCGCGGAGATCGAGCCGCTGGTCTTCGTGACGCAGCGAAGCCCGAATCAACAGGCCGTGCTGTGGAGCGGAGCCCGTTCGATGCAGGGTCTGCTGCGCGCCCGTGACGCATCCACGGACTACGCGCTGGTCTGCGATTTCCTACCGCGCGGCGAGCATGCCTTTGGCGCCGTGCACACGTGCCTGTTCGCGCCGGACGGATCCTTCGTGCTCGTCGACTACCAGAACTCGCACCATGATGACTTCAAGTCCATCGACCCGAAGACGGTCGACGACTGCGTCGAGGTCGCAACGCTTCGTCTGCTCGCCGCCTTGCGCAACGACTGAATCACGGCCGCGTCGGCTCAGACGATGGGCGTGGCGACGTCCACCTGCGAGTAACGGCGAGGCAGGTCCGAGCGCAGCAGAGCAGTGACTTCGTAGGCAGAACATCCCGCCGCCGCGCGTTCCTCGGCGCGGATGCGACGGCCGCCCTGCTCGCCCAGCAGCACGACTTCGTCGCCTGGCGCGACCTCGACTTCGCCGACGTCGAGGACCATCTGATTCATGCTGACGTGGCCAACGATCGGAACGCGCACCCCGCGCACCAACGCGGCGCCGTCGTTCCAGTGCGCCCGCGAAAGTCCATCCGCATACCCGCAGGGCAACAACGCAAGCGTCGTCGCGCGCAGGACGCGATGCAGGCCGCCATAGCCGACGCGATCGCCGGGTGCCGCGCCGTGCACAGCACACACACGTGTCTTCAACGTCATCGCCGGCCGCAGCCCAGAAGGCTCCGAGCCGATATCGAAGCCGTAGAGGGCGCCACCAACCCGGACCGCGTCGGCGTGGGCAAAAGGCATCAAGTCGGCGCCCAGCGAGTTGCACGCATGGGCCTTCAGTTCGTAACCGGCCCGCGCAAGTTCGTGGCGCGCGACGCAGAACCGGTCCCACTGCAACCGCATGTCGGCGAGGGCATCCTCGTCGAGACCAGCAAAATGCGTGAACACGGAGCGGACGGCGAGGTTGCGGAACACCCGCAGCGAGCGCACGAATGCAAGCGCGTCCTCGTGCGCGACGCCGTGGCGCCGCATGCCGGTGTCGATCTCGACTTCGATCGCGATCGGCCCGGTGGCCGAGAGGTCGAGTGCGCGCGCCAAGTCCAGGTCACAGACGGTCGGAACCAGTCGCCTGCCCACGATCGCGGCGGCCTCCTCCGGCAGGCTCGGCCCGAGGATGCAAACCGGCGCGTCGATGCCCGCATCTCGCAACCGAGCGCCTTCGCCGCAGTCCGCGACCGCGAGCTCGGTTGCGCCAGCTTCTAGCGCGGCCCGCGCGACCGGGATCGCGCCGTGGCCATAACCATTCGCTTTGACCACCGCGACGACTCGACACTCGGCACCGACGCGGGCGCGCACGCGCGCGAGGTTGTCGCGCACGGCGTCGAGATCAATGTCCGCCCAGATGCGCGCCGGCAACGCCGTGCGCGCTTCGTTGTGTCGTATCCGCAGCATCCGCCGCGCGCACCGTAGCGCGAAGGCGCACTCGAAGCGAGCCGTCGGGACGTGAGGAAACTGGAGATTGGCATGCGCACTCTGGCGCATGGCATGCAAGCGCGCTTGCTTCGCCGCTCATGGAACTCAGCGGCCTCGACCTGACGATCATCATCGCGTTCTTCGTCGTCTCGCTCGGCATCGGGCTCATGTATCGGAGCAAGGCGAGCGAGAGCTTCGTCGAGTACTTCGCGTCGGGACGGTCGCTGCCTTGGTGGATCGCCGGGACCTCGATGGTCGCCACCACCTTCGCTGCGGACACACCCTTGGCGGTGACGGGGTTGATCGCGGAGAACGGACTCGCCGGCAACTGGTTCTGGTGGGCATTCGCGTTCGGCGGGATGTTGACGGTGTTCGTCTTCGCCAAGCTCTGGCGGCGCGCCGAGGTCCTGACGGACGTCGAACTGGTCGAACTGCGCTACGCGGGGAAGCCGGCGGCCTTCCTTCGCGGCTTCCGCGCGATCTACGTTGCGGTCATCGTCAACTCGATCGTCATCGGCTGGGTCACCCAGGCGATGGTCCAAGTGCTGCGGCAGACCCTGCTGACGGACCTCGAACCTGGCAGCAATGGCGACTTCTGGCTGGTCGTCGGGATGCTCGGGATCACGGGCATCTACAGCGTGATCTCCGGCATGTGGGGCGTCGCGATCACCGACGTCGTGCAGTTCGTGCTCGCGATGGTCGGCTGCATCGTGTTCGCGTTCGTCGCCGTCGATCACGTCGGCGGAACCGAGGCGCTGCGCGAGCGCGCGATCCAGAACTTCGGCGGCACCCAGCTGTTCGACTTCGTGCCGGACTTCTCGCAGGCCGCCTGGATGCCGCTCGGCGTGTTCTTGGCGCTCGTGCTCGGCCAATGGTGGGCCACTTGGTATCCCGGCGCCGAGCCAGGCGGCGGTGGCTACATCGTGCAGCGCATGGCGGCGTGCAAGGACGAGGGACACGCAGTCAAGGCGACGCTGCTGTTCCAACTCGCCCACTACTGCCTGCGGCCGTGGCCATGGATCCTGGTCGCGTTCGCGGCGCTCGCATTGCACCCAGAATTGCGAACCTGGGCCACGGACGGCAACAAGGACACCGACCCTGGCCTTGGCTTCCCCATGCTGATCCGCGAACTCGCGCCACCCGGACTGCGTGGACTGTTGCTCGTGACCTTCTTCGCCGCCTTCATGTCGACGATCAGCACGCAGATGAACTGGGGCGCGAGCTACCTCGTCAATGACGTCTACAAGCGGTTCTGGAATCGCTCTGCCGACGATCGGCAACTGGTGCGCGCCTCCAAGCTCGCGTCGACAATGGTGCTGGTGCTGGGCGGCGCGGCCGCCTGGATCATGATCGTGCAGCGGGTCTCCGTGCAGTCCGCGTGGACCCTGCTCGCCGCGCTCGGCGCCGGAGTCGGCGCGGTCTTCATCCTGCGGTGGTTCTGGTGGCGCATCAACGCATGGAGCGAGATTGTCGCCATGCTCGGCTCAATTGCGCTGTATCTGCTCGTGGTCGCATGGCGCGAGTCCGTCGAATCGGACCTGCCTGCGAGCGAGAAGATGCCCGAGCAATACACGGCGCTGATCGTTGCGTTCGGAACGATGGCGCTCTGGCTCGTCGCGACTCTCGTGACCAAGCCGGCGCCACAAGCAACGCTGATCTCGTTCTATCGCAAGGTGCGGCCTGACGGTCCGGGTTGGTCCCCCATCGCTGCGTTGACGCCGGAGACCAAGCCAGACGGCACGCTCGGCATGTCGCTCGCCTGCGCCGTCATCGGCACCGCCGCAATCTGGCTCACGCTGCCCGGAATCGGCGCCGTGATCTTTGGCGAGTGGGGCAAGGCCTTTGGTTGCCTATTCGGCGCAGCCGCGTCGATCGCGATCTTGCTGCGCATGTTGCCGCGGCTCCAACCGCGCGCCTGAGCGAAGGCCCGGCGCGCGGCGTGCCTCAATGCCTCAACCCATCAAGGCTGGATCGTCACCAGCAGCGCATTCGTCGTGTGCCACTGGATGGCGGCCGGGCTGGCGATGTCGAGCACTGCGCCCTGGAAGATCGCGGTCTGGCCGATCAAGCCTGGGTTCGCAGGAATGCCTGCGCCGAAGAAGGCACGGCCGACACCATCGCCGAATGCGAAACCGAAGATCTGCGGATTGAAGCCGTAGAGCGAACAGCCATTCGGGAAGCCGACCGCCGACAACGGGATCGGCACCGGCTGCAGCGCGCCGTCCAAGGTCATGATCGACGGGAATCCCGCGATGCCGCGAATCGAGCCGACCTTGAAGTTCGTGTTGCCCTGCTGCGGCGAGCCGCCCCAAGCATCCATCACCGACTTCATTCCGGTCGTCGGCTGCACACAACCGTCGCCGAGGACCGCGAGGCCAGTGCCGAAGGGGCCGGGCATCGCGCCGTCTGAGAGCGACAGGTGGCCGGTGCTGAAGTAGGGGCCCAGCGTCGGGTTGAAGGGCGGCGGGAAGGTGCCGCCTGGCGCCGACGTGTAGTAGGTCATCGTGATCTCGCCGGTGTCGATGACGTCGTTGAGGTTGCCGTCCTTCATCGTGACGACAGCGTCGGCGCCACCGCCGTTGGCGTAGACGAAGTGGAATGCGCCGTCCTTGGTGGCATCGATGCTCCAGGTGCGGTCGTTGAGGGTGTTGATCGTCACGCCGCTCTGCGCGTTCTGGAACGAGACCGGAGCCATCGTTCCGACCGCGGCGCCCGACAGGTTGCACCAGAGACTCAGTTCGCCGGCATCGATCGACTGGTTGTTGTTCAGGTCGTTGACCTTGTAGATCAGGCCCGAGACGTGCTGGCCATTGACGTTGATGTCGCCAAAGGTCGGCGGCGCCTGGATCGTGCTCCAGGTGTAACTCGACGCGATGTAGTAGGCCGGGACGGCGCCGGCAGTGCCGCCGAACTCAGACACTGCGAGCCAACGCGCGAAGGTGCGGCGGGTCGGAACCGTCGCGTTGATGTAGTCGATGTCCCACACCGGGAAGGCGCCGCTCGCGAAGTCCGGGTGCTGCGGCAGCACGTTGAGCTGCGAGCAGTTGAACCACAGCTCGACCGTCGCGGCGCTGGCGCCGCCGTTGTCGGTGAAGCCGTACCACGCATTCTCGTTGGTGCGCGCAGTGGTTGCGATGTAGGTGGTGCCGCTTGCGTAGCCGATCACCTTGCCACCCGGCAGGATGCGCACCTGCTGCCAGAAGTTCGGCAACGGGGTCCCAAGGCCGGGCGTGGTCAGCGCAATCGTCGAGTTGACGAACACCGAGTTCTCGCCGACATCCTTCGCATCGCCGTCACCGTTCAGGTCGACCAGCTTGTAGATGCCGCGCGCATAACCGAGGTTGGACGGGTTGTCGATCGCCGCATAGACGCGGGTCTGGCCGGTCGTGTTGTCGCGATAGACGCCGAGCGTGTCGGGCGCGAGCAGGTTGACCGCGCCGGCGGTCGTGCGGATGCCGAAGAAGAAGAACTCGCTGACCTCGGTGTCGAGAACGCTGTTGCCGTTGACGTCTTCACCGACGTCGAGCAAGCCGTTGCCGTTGCTGTCTTCGAGTCGGTCGAGCAACCCGTTGTGGTTGGCGTCGACGCCGCGCACGACGCGGCCTTGCTCGCTGTCCGTGAAGAAGAACTCGTATTCACCGTCCGTCACGACCGCGCGCACGTCCGTCATGAAGCAGGCCCCGCCCGTCGTGTGGTAGCACGTCGACAAGAAGGTGTGCAGCTCGGCCGGAACCAGGATCGCGCCGTCGAGGTCGTTGTCCTTGACGCGGGCCGAGGGGTGGTTGCCGTTAGTGAGTGCGCCAGGGCCTGCGGCGCTGGCGAAGCCCATGGTGAACACGTGATCCTGCGCTGCGGCTGTGGCCGCGAGCAGGAGGATGGCGCTGGAGAGTCGAGTCATCGGGTTTCGATTGGGGGGACAGGATTGCAGGCAGCATTCGATCCGCCGTGAAGTCGGCGCGAAGACCGGGTTCAGAACGGGATCGACGAAGGCAGGAGGCGAGCAGGTTGCCCGCCGCGGCCTGGAGTGCAACGTCTCCTGTTCGCAATCACTTGCCCGCAACTCGGCCCATCATGTCGCCGCGCCGAACCGCAGGACGCGATGCTGGGCCAGGACAGCACTTCGAAGCGAATGTCGGCGCGACGAATGCGGCAGGACGCCCGGCGCGCGACTAGCATGCTCCGTCATGTCGCCGTTTCACTCGATGCCCAAGGCTCCGGCTGAGCCCAAACACCTCGCTCGAGTTCCCGGCGGACCCGTACTGGCGTTCGCGCCGCACCCCGATGACGAGATCGCGGGCCCCGGCGGCGTCCTGGCGCTGCATCGGCTCGCAGGCCATGAAGTCCGCGTCGTAGTCGGCACGGACGGCGTCGCTGGCGACCCTGACGGACGCTTCGACAAGGCGACCTACACCAAGGTGCGACGCGAAGAGTCGGTGCGCGGGCTCGCCGAACTCGGCGTCGATGAGGTGGAGTTCTGGGGTTTTCCCGATAGCTGTGAGTTGAGCCACAACGACCTGAACCTGGGAATGCAGTACACGGTCGCTGCGCTGCAACGAGCCAAGCCGCGCGTCGTCTATCTGCCGTGGGCAATGGAAGGCCATCCCGACCACCACGCGCTCCACCACATCGTTGCCGCGGCGCTCGACCATGTCCGCTTCGACGGCCTCGCGCTCGGCTACGAAGTGTGGAATGCGATGATCCCCGATTGCGTGATCGACGTGACGAGCGTCATCGAACGCAAGCAGCAGGCGATGCTGCGATACGTCAGCCAGACCGCCTACGTTTCCTACGATCACTGCGTGCGCGGCCTCAACGCCTATCGCTCGCTGGTCCACGGGCGCGGCAAGGGCTACTGGGAAGCATTCTGCGTGGTCCGCGGCAAGCTGCCGGACTGACGCGCACGATCAACTGAGCGCGCGATCAGAGGAAGAGACGGTGGCGGCGGAACCGCGACTCGATCCCGGCCTCGCAGTCGATCGAACGCCGCGCCAACGGACCGACCAGTTGCTCGAGTCTCGTCATCACCGTGAGCAACGCGCGACTCGTGGAAGCATCCGGCTCGGTGAAGACGAGCGGCAACTGGCCGAGTCGATGCTGTCCGACGCGCGGGTCGTCGAGCACTTCGCCGAGATACTGCAGCGAGATGCCGACGTGCTGACGCGAAACCTCAGTCAACTTCTTGAACGCCTGCTCGCCACGGCCCGGCGACTGGACGCGATTGACGAGCACGCAGAACCTCGCGTCCTTGCGCAGCTGCGCGATGCACTTGACGACGGCGTAGGCGTCGACCAAGGCCGCGATCTCGGGCTGCGTGACGAGCACGATGACGTCGGCAGCAAGCATCGTCAGCAGCACCGGCGGCGAGATCCCGGCGCCCACGTCCAGCAGCACGACGTCGTTGTCGGACGCGACCGCACCGAGTTCGCGAGCGAAGTGCAGCAACTCCTTGTCGGTCATCGCGGCGAGCTTGCGGACCCCCGACGCGCCAGGCAGCAACCGCGGCCCACAGGGCGTGTCGATCAACGTCTGCTGCAACGACGCCTTGCCGCTCAGCAGTTGCTGCAGCGAGTTGACGGGCTTGACTCCCAGCAACAGGTGGTCCGCCGCAAGGCCGAAGTCGCAGTCGACGAGCGTCGTGCGACGCCCCGCGCGATGCAGCAGCACCGCGAGCGATGTCGACACGAAGGACTTGCCGGTGCCACCCTTGCCGCTCGCGACCGCGATCGAAAAGGCTTCGGCGCGCGCGACCGGCGCAGGCCGCGCCGAACCGAGCAGACGACCGAATAGTCCGCGTCCACGCGGACCGAGCGCGCCTGCAGCCGTCGACGGAGCGACGGGTTGTCCCTTGCGATCGACCATCGAGAGTGAGGTCGCCGCCCGCCCAGGCGACGAGGGCGCGGATGATGCAGGATCCGCGCTGCCATGTCTTGCAGCAGCTGAGTGGAATTGGCGATTGGCGCGGACCGGCCGTCTTCGACTTGGCCCTGGCCTCAGCCCGGGATTCCGCCGGCGACCCAAACGGCACCGGCCAGTGCGCCAAACACACCCACCAGCACGCCGACGAAACGCAGCATTGCAAGGGCCCCGCCTGCGGCTGGCCCGACGAGCAGCATCGGCAGCGGCGCCGCCGCCGCGATCGCCGTCGACTCCAGCGGTAGGGAGCTGAAGTGCAGGCCCCCCATCAGCAGCCCGCCGTGCGCCGCCGCAAAGGACAGCGCCGCGGAGCGCGGCAAGGCAAAGCCCTGGCGCCACAGCGCAGTGCCCGCCGCGGCGGCGAAGACCGCAGCGAGCGCGCCGGCCAACTGACCCTGCTTGGCGCTGCCGGTCGAAGCAAGCAACACCGCGTCCGCGACCAGGATCGAACACAAGATCCAGCACATCGCCTTGCCAGGACGCAGCGATAACGCCCGGCGCACCGGCAGCCAGGCGCACGCAAACGCGACCAAGGCCGCAACCTGCCAACCGAGGATCTCGACCGGCTTCCACTGCTGGTTCTCGCGCACGCGTTCCTGCACCAACCACGCCTGCCCCCACGCCAAGATGGCCGCGGGCGGCACGTACAACCATGCCGGCAGTTCGCGCCGCAGCGCCACGGCGCTGACGAGGCCAAAGCCGACGAGACTCCAGGCCAGGCGTTGCATGCCGTCGCCTTGCCCTGCCCACAGTTCGTGCGGCCAGGTGGGCCATTGTTGACCGATCAGATTCCACGCCGCGACTGCGGCGACGCCAAGCGCGACACCGACCCAGCGCGGACCCAATAGCCCGACCAGCAAAAGCGTGGCTCCGAGCGACGGCAGCACGCCGTAGAGAACCGTGCGGATGGCGTCTCCCACGCCTCGCCTACTGCTTCTTGGCCTCGGCCTGCACGGCCTCGATCGCAACGGTCATGTGCACTTCGTCGCCGAGCACCTTCTTGGCGACGCCATAGTCCATGCCGAAGTCGCTGCGCTTGATGACGAACGTCGCCTCGAAACCAGCGCGCTTGCCATAGAACTCGCCGGTGCCCGTCGGAGTGACGATCGCGGTCACGGGCTTCTTGACGCCGCGCAACTCCAGTTCACCGACGACCTCGAAGTCCGAACCCGACGGCTTCCACGCGGAGCTCGTGAAGGTGATCTTCGGGAACTGCTTGCTGTCCAAGAAGTCCGGGCCGCACAGATGCTGATCGCGCTTCTCGTCGCGCGTCTGCACCGACTCCGCGCCGATCTCGATTGCGACGGAACTGGCTTCTGGCTTGCTCGCGTCGAAGACGATCGTGCCCGTCACGTTCGCGAACATGCCGTAGAACCACGCTGCGCTCGCGTGCTTGATCTTGAACAGCACGCTGCTGTGCACGCCGTCGACTTGCCATTCGTTGGCTGCGCCTGACGTCGCGACGGTGGTTTGGGAGTTGCTCGGAAGGGAGAACGCGGCTGTGAGCGCCGCGACGCAGAGGAGAGTCTTCATGCTGGGGTCGTTGAACCGCAGACGACACCCGCTGCGCCAAGGTGCGTCAAGCGCGCACGGCATCACGCGACACCGCGACCCAAAGATTCAGCGGAACGAGAAGCCGGATGGGTTGCTCGCGAAGTCGATCGGAGCAAGTGCGAGCCAGGCGAAATCGAGACGACCGCCCGGGAACGAGGCGAACAGCCCGGCCGGCACCGCGAGGGGGACGGTGCGACGACCTTGTGCGTCGAGTGAGCCGAGAAACCCGGCCGAAGGCGCGAGATCGAGCATCAGGTAGGTCAATGCATCCGGCACGAGCGGCAAGGTGACCGAAGGCGACAAGGTGACGCCCGGTGAAGTGCCCGACAACGAACCAAGCAGCAAGAACGGACGGTTGGCGAACGAAGCGCCGCCGCGCATCACCGCATCGACGGCGCCGCCGGCAGCAGCGTCGATCACGCTCGCCGAGAGCCAGAGCGAGTCATTGCCGACACGGACCTCCGGCGCTGGCGACAGCTGCACGGCGCCCTGACCGTCGTCGACGACGACACGAAGCCGCGCCGTTCCCACCTGAGCGCAAGGTCCGAGCGGGACGGAATAGGTGCCGTCGCCGTGATCCACCACCGTGCCGATCGGCAGGGTCGGGCCACCGGGCAGTTGCGTGACGGTGACTTGAGCGCCTCCGAATGAAACCGGCACCCCGCGCCAATCCCGCAACACGATGCGCATGCGAGCGGTTGTGACCCCATCGTCGAGCAGACGATTTGGCTGCACCTCGCACGTCGACAAGAAGTGATCGGGGCGAAGCACGTTGCGCAGCCGCCAGTTGAGGAAGGTCGCGCGCAACTGGTAGACGGGATCGGCCGCCGATGAGATCTGGTTGGCGACGTTGATGTTGAGGTAGTAGCGGCCGTTGGCACAACCGACGTTGCCGTCGCATACACCGTCGCTGTCACCGGGACGCGCGACGAGCAGGTAGCCGATGTGCGCCGACTTCGTGAAGTTGGGCGGCGGCGCGCCGCATTGCGTTGCGTTGTTGGGGTTGCAAGAACAACGGCCATCGCCGCCGAACAGTCGCGATGCCTCCATCGCAGCCATCAACTTCTCGGCGAGATCGCCCGTCGTCGTGCGGATCGCCTGCTCGGCCGCAGTGATCACGACTTGGCCAGTCAAGACATTGCCCTGCACTGCATAGAACACATCGCCGATCTGGCCGGTCAGGTGCCCAGCCCACGGCCCCGCGCCGGTCCCGGTGAAGCCAACCGCGCGACCCTGCACGTCGACGATGCCGTATTGCCGCGACTGATGGCCGGTGTCAGTAGCCGCAAGCTGCGCCAGGATCTGCTGCGGATCCGCGCCCAGTTGGAGTTGCTGAAAGATCAGCATGCGATTCTGACCCGTCGTGTCGACGAAGGACTGCGCGGCAGCGGCGCCGCGACCGACAACCACGACACAGGCGCCGTTCTGCAGGTCAAACCCAGTCAGGCAGGTGGCCGACGCAATCGCGACCTCGCCGGTGCGACGATCGACGAGGATGATCGACCACGTCGCGCGCACGCAGTCCACCAGCAGCAGAGTGGCGAGGAGCGAGAGCGCTCCACGAAGGAATGGCATGGCCTCCATCCTAGCGAAGCGGCACACTTCGTCGCCCCCCTGCAAATGGCACTGGCTGACGTCACATCACTGCAGCGACGCTTGCGCGAATGGTCGCTGCAACCAAGCAACGAGCGCAACTACCTGCGCGGTCCGCAGCAGATGATCCTGGCCGCGCTCGACGATCCGCGACGCGTGACGCAACTTTCCGTGTCGGGCTACCTCCTCGGAACCTGGCACCTCGGCTGCGGCCAACTCGATGTGCTCTCAGGCAATGCGACAGGATGGGACCGAGTGCGGCTGGGGGTCGCGTTCCAACGCACCGCCCTTTGGCTGCGTTGCAGCCGCCGCACGCAGAGTCGACGTGGTGAAGGCGCGGACCTGCCGGCGCTGCAGACTGCGAATTGCGTCGTGCTCGCGCTCGCGCTGAACGATCCCGATTGCGAAGAACTGCTCGCTGCCTTCGCGGCTTTGCCCGACGACCGATTTGGCGAGGCGGATGCCTATCCCTTGTTCGTGCGCGAACTCCTTGCGCTACGCGACCTGAAGCGACCCGTCTTCACGCCGAGGCTCGGCATCTACGGCGACGTGCTGCAGGCCTGGACGAGCGACGATCACACGTTGAGCCGTCGACTTCATGCGCTCTGCGAATACCACCTCACGCGCACGCGCGGCGCGCCAGGCAGTCCCGCGGAGTTCGACGAGCCGGGGATGATGCTGTATCCCGCCGAGATTCTCGCCGTTGCTGCCGTGCGCAAGTGCCTCGACCTGCGCACGCCGAAAGTCGAGCACCCGCTGATGTTCACGAACCTCGTCGCGACCTCGGCATCAGGCTCGTGGCCCTCGGATCCACTGCTGCAGCGCATGCGCACCGCAGTATCGCGAATCGGCCGCAACTGAGTCCGCGCACCATCGCGCGCCGGGGCTTGGCGACCAGCAACATTGGTTGCTACAGTCAGGTCGCCAGCAGAGACGTATTGCTGCTCGGCTTGTCCCTATGTCTGCCGCCAACAGCTCCACCTGTTGACAGCCCGGCCGGAGTCTCACCTCTTGTTCCTCCGCACCTCACTGACCCTCGCATTCCTTGCTGGCTGCTTGTCGGCACAGACCTCGTGGTATTCGTGCCACCTCAACGGAGAACGGCAAGTTCCTCCGGTCCCCACTGCTTCGACCGGCTGGAGCATCATCAAGCACGAAGCGACCACTGGAGCCGTGCAGATCTACTGCAACCATGACGCGCTGCCATCGCCCGCAGTCGCCGCACATCTGCATCTCGGCATCGCCGGCCAGAACGGCGCGGTGATCATCACGCTCGCGCAGACTGCCAATCGAATCTGGACGGGATCCGGCACGCTGACTGGCGCGCAAGCAACAGCGCTAGCCCAAGACGGCCTGTATCTCAACGTGCACAGCACAGCCAACAGCGGCGGCGAGATCCGCGGCCAGGTCGTGCGCGCCAAGCACACGCTGCTGCAAGGAGTGTTGAGTGGCTCACAAGTCCAACCGCCAACCAGCAGTCTTGCGTCGGGCACAGTGGTCGCATTCCTGCACCAGCCGCAGAACCGACTCTGCTATCTGGTGGAGACGAGCAACGTCACCAATGCGACGGCCGCGCACCTGCACTTCGGGCAACCCGGGCAGAACGGGATGCTGACTTCGATCGCAGCCGCGAGCAATGGCATCTGGTGCGGCGTGACGGACAGCCTGAGCGACGCAGAGGCCGCGGCGATGTTGGCGGAGTTGGCCTACGTCGACGTGCACACGAGCACCTATCCAAGTGGCGAGATCCGCGGCCAGTTGCTCGTCGATCGCGGCAGTTGCTTCCACGCGGCCTGCGTCGGCGGTGAAGAAGTGCCGCCAAACGCTTCCACGGCGATCGGCAATGCGTGCCTTTCCGTCGGCCCCGACGACATGCTGACCTTGACGGGCTCGTATCAGGGCGTGCAGTTGATCGCGACCCATGTCCATGTTGGACCGCCAGGAGTCGCCGGACCGATCTTGTTCCCGATCACCTACTCCAACGCAACCGGGGAACTGACCGCCACCTACCAGGCGACGCCAACGGATCTCGCGAACCTGCGCGCGGGTCTGTGGTACGTGAATCTGCATTCGGCAGCGTTTCCGACGGGCGAGATCCGGGGCATCCTGCAACTCGGCGATCAGGCAACCAGCTTTGGTCAAGGCTGCCCCACCTCGGCGGGCAGACTGCCGGAGGCCAACCTGGGCGGGATCGCCACCGTCGGATCACTCGCGCAGTTCCAGTGCTTCGCATCGGACAACTGCCCGGCGACGGTGCTGTGCATCGGCCAGGATCGGTCGACTGGCCTCCCTCTGCACCTGCCCACGGTCGGACTGTCGGCCGATGGTTGCCACGCACTGACGGATGTGCTGCTCACCACCTTCGTGATCCCGAGCCCCGGCGGCTTGGCGAAGGCAGCCTTGTTCGTGCCGCTCGATCCGACGTTTCGCGGCGTTCCGCTGACTACGCAGTGGCTCTTGTTCGACGCGCTCGCCAATCCCGCTGGCATCGCAGTTTCGAACGGCCTCGCCTTCGAGTTGCACTGATAGGGCGACCTGCGTTCACGGCGTGCCGTATCGTTCTTCGTTCGCGCAACGAAGACGAATGCCATCAGAGCCGCCATGGTCGCCAGGTGCTCGCTGCACCTCGAAGCTAAGACATCGACGCCACCGTCGATTCTTCTTCGCGCACGCCTGCTGGGACGCAATCCGGAGGCTCCCTTGAGCGAAGCGAGCCAGTTCCCGGCGGCGGCGTTCGCGAACCGCTTCGAGGTCGTGCAGACCTTTTCGGGCGGCGAAGGCGCCACCGCGCTCGTGCGCTGCCGCAAGAGCCACAAGCTCTCCATCTGCAAGGTCCTCGACGGCACCACGCCCGCCGCCGAAGCGTCCGTGTTGATGTCGTTGCAGCATCGCTCCATCCCGGCGGTGCGAGAAGTCGGGCAGGTTCCAGACGGCCGCGTCTTCATCGTCCGTGAGTACGCGCATGGCGTCGTGCTGTCCGAAGCCATGCCGCTCGAGCCAACGACGGCGCTCAAGCTCGCGCAACTGACACTCGAAGCGCTCGCATTCGTCCACTTGCGCGGCGTGCTTCATCTCGACATCAAGCCCGGCAATCTGCTGCTGACGGAAGGCGGCGAGGTCAAGTTGCTCGACTTCGGCCTCGCAGTGCGCCGCGGTCACGCGAGCGTCGGCGGCACGCCATTTTTTGCCGCCCCTGAACTGTTGCTCGGCGGCACTCCCGACCCCCGCAGCGACCTGTTCTCGCTTGGGGCCGTACTCGTTGCAGCGCTGTGGCCTCGCAATGGACCACTGCCACTCGGTCGCTTCCTCCGCATGTTTCCCACGTCGGACTTCTGGGAAGCGGTTGATGTGCGGCCACAGGAGTTCCCAGCGCCCTTCCCGCAGTTCCTGGAGCGCTGCCTCGCGCGCAGGCCGCAGGAGCGGTTCACCGATGCACAAGCAGCGCTCGAGTTCCTCGTCGGCGGCGCCGGCAAGCCGTCGCACTCGCTGCTCAAGCCCGACCCGGTGGCACTGTTCGGCAATACGCTCGAAGCAGCTCTCGCACAGACATCCAGCGACCTCCGCATCGAAGGCGCGTCCGAGCAAGAGCGCGAACTGCTCGCGTTGCACCTGCTGTGCTCGGACCGCAGCGTGCAGAACTATCGCATCGACGGCGAAGCGATCCACGTGGTTCGCGGCGGCTTGCCTGCGCGCACCGTTCGCGTGCCGGATCTCGATCCCGCGATGCTGCGACCGTTCTTGCAGGATGTGCTTTCGCTGCAGAAGGACACGGCGCAAACCGCGGCTGAGTTCTTGATCGCAGACGTCGGGGCGTCACCGGTCGCGATCGGCTACGACCTCATCCGACGCGCGGTCGATGGCCAGATCGTGCCCGACGGCTCGCGCTGGATCTGGCCGCAGGCGGCGCAAGGCCGCTTGACCAGCGCCGCGGTAGTCCCGTTCGGCCCGTCGACGCCGCAGAGCCTGCGGGAAGAGGCTGCCGCTGGTCGCGGCGAAGCGGCGCAGACGAGATTCGCCGCCACCGTCCGCACCCTGACTCCCGAGCGAGAACGCGAGATGCGCCGCGCGTTGACTCTTGGACTGCTCGCGGCGGGCGAGCCCGCGCGCGCCTTGCCGTTCTGCGCCGACCTGCCTCCCGAGCGCGCCCAGGCATTGCTTGATCTCGGCCGCATCGCCGAAGCACGCGAGGCGATGGCACAAGTCACCGACACCATCGACGCCGAAGCGGCGCGCGATCTCGCGCGCACGCGAGCGCGTCTGCGCGCCTCTGCAGGCGAAGTGCAACAGGCGATCGAAGACCTGCAGGCAGCATGTGCAGACTCACCGCGGCCGCAAGAAACGCAGACTCTTGCTGCGATGCACGAGCAACTCGGTGACGGAACCGAGGCACGACGGCTCTTGCTCGAGGTCTTGCCAAACGTCGCGGCGACGACGACGCCGTTCTTGCGCGCTGCAGTGCTCACGAGCCTCGGGCTCACCGAACGACGCCTAGGCCGCATCGAAGACGCACACGCATACATGACGGATGCGCGCACGTTGCTGCTGCGCCTTGGTCACGAGCGCCACGCCGCCACCGCGACGCACAACCTGGGCTTGGCAGCGCGCGACCTGGGCAGGACCGAAGAAGCAACAGAACGGTTTCGGCAGGCGCGAGGGCTGTTCCAGCACATCGGCGACCGCGTCGGCGCCGCGATCGCGGAGGCCGCGCTCGGCAGCACCGCGCTCGCATCGGGCGATGCAGTCGCAGCGGAGCGCCGACTGTCGGCGGCAGCAAAATCGCTGGAGGAAGTCGGAGCGCGTGCAGCCGCGGCCCACACGCGGGTATTGTTGGCTCGCGCACTTGCGGCCCAGAGTCGGGCACAGGACGCGCGATCTGAGCTTGCTCGCATCGACGAGTCGGCGAGGGCGCGCTTCCCCAACGAGATCGCGCAGGTTCTCGAACTGCTCCAGTCGGCTCCCCCACCGACAGCAGCAAGGGGGCCGGGACCATTGCAGCAACCTTCTCCCCAACCAATCGTGCAGGATCCAAGCGGACCGAGCCGAGAGTTGTTCCGTACGTTCTTGGCCGTCAACCGTCGGCTGGCGAACGAGTCAGACCTCGATCGCGCAATGAGCATGTTGCTCGAGTCGGCGATCACTCTGACCGGTGGTCGCACTGGCTACTTGCTCGTGGCTCGTCCTGATGGCCTGCAACGCGAGTTCCAGGCAGGAACAGAGAGTCCAGGCGGCAACGCGTTCAGTCGGTCGTTGGCCAATCGCGCGATGCAGTTGCAGCGCACGCTGACCGGCGAAGACGCGCTCGCGGATCGGGAGCTCGCGGACATGCCGAGCATCCGCAACCTGCAGATCCGTTCGGCGGTGTGCGCACCGTTCAAGTCCGGCACCGGCGCAGCGGGTGCGATCTACGTGGAACACTCTGGCCGCGCGGGCGCGTTCCGCGAAGAGGACAAGTCGAGCCTCGAAGTTCTTGCGGACCAGGCGGCAATCGCCGTGGACCGCATGCTCCGCGAAGAACAACTCGCCAAGGAACTCGAATACAGTCGCCGAGAACTGGCGGTCGCGCAGCGCACGGTGCGTCGCGAACAGTCCTCGCTGCTCGGCGACAGCAGGCCGATGCGTGATCTACGTTCGCAGATCCAGAAGATCGGTCCTCTCGACCTGTCGGTGCTGATCCTCGGCGAGACCGGAACCGGCACAGAGCTGGTCGCGCAATCGATCCACCAGAACAGCGAGATGCGCTCGCGTGGCCCATTCGTCGCCGAGAACTGCAGCGCCCTTCCTTCGGAACTGATGGAACGCGAGCTGTTCGGCCACGTCGCCGGTTCGTTCACCGGCGCGGACCGCGACCGGCCCGGCCTGCTCGAACTCGCTTCTGGCGGCACTCTGTTCTTGGACGAGGTCGGCGACATGCCGGCGGCGTTGCAGGCGAAGCTGCTGCGCGCGCTGCAGGAGAAGAAGATCCGGCGCATCGGCGGCAGTGAGACGATCGACGTCGACGT
>SXGT01042168.1_pt1 | contig 38241 bp, 33 predicted proteins | sample 3176221 | NCBI WGS metagenome assembly SXGT01 (sample SAMN11356862, study PRJNA531348) | freshwater metagenome | isolation source: freshwater sample F1-120 | place: China: Fuxian Lake, Yuxi | collected 2017-12-25 | reverse complement strand
CCTGCTGCTCGCCTGTTTCGTTTCCATAACGCCATGGTCTATCATCTTGCATCACCAGGCAACCCTGTTGCTCCTCCGGAGCACGCGGCCTTTCCTCGCCGGCCTGAACGCCGGAGCCCCCAGGCCGCAAAACCTTGGTGGGTGCCGTCCCTGGAGACGGTCACGTTCTTGATCATACCCTCGATGGGGCGACTATCCCAGAACTCAACCCAGCCGATCATGGGCAGATAGACCTGGCGTCCATCCAGTTTGACGCCCTGCGGATAGCGGAAGCTATCGGCCAAAAACTTCTTGCGATAGCGTGGGGGTGCAGTACGACCAGCGAAGAGATTGGTGTAGGCACGTTCCAAATCCTTCACGCCTTGCTGGAGGACCTGGGAATGCACCTCTTGAAGCCAGCCGTATTCCTCGCTCTGCTTCCACCAGGCCACCAACTCACGGAAGCCACCCATGAGACGTTGCGCGACCTATTCGCCCGCCTCTGCCAGGAGTTCGAGGCCCGCCTGGTCGAAGCCAACGGAGAGGATGACCACGTGCATTTGCTCGTGGAATACCCGCCAAAAGTGGCGCTCTCCAAACTGGTCAATAGCCTCACAGGCGTCTCCTCGCGTCGTCTCAGGCAACAGCATCCAGAGATTGCCGCGCGGTATTACAAGGGCGCGCTGTGGTCATCGAGTTACTTTGCTGCCTCATGTGGCGGGGCACCACTCTCCATCATTAGGCAGTACGTCGAAGACCAAAGAAGAAACCTGTGAGCACTGTGCGCTCAGTGCCTTATATCTCCGGCCTGCACGCCGGAGCTTTACGGTACCTGTGGTAAGCGCCATCGCCCCTACGACTGAGGCGATGGACATCGAAGCCCCTCAACTGCCAGCGACCGTCCCCATCGCGTGTTGCCAGGCTTGCTCCAAGGCACGGCGCACGAACACGCCAGCCATAGCACGTTTATACGACGCCGACCCACGCGTATCGTTGAGCGGATCGGTCTGTTGTTGGGCCACAGCGCTCGCCTCACGCAGCAAGGCTGTGGAGAGCGCTTGCCCTTGTACCAGCGCTTCGGCTTGTTGGGCCCGGAGCGGCGTGGAGCCCACGCTACCCAACGCGATACGACAGGTCTGACACGTGCCCGTGCTGGGATCAATCTGCACAGTCGCCGCCACGCCGACCGTGGCATAATCATCCGCCGTGCGGGGGAGAAATTTGAGGTGGACGCTCCCCGTATGTGGTGCGGGTATAGGCACGCGCAGCCCGGTCAATAACTCATCAGGGCGCAGCACGGTCTCATAATAATCCGTAAAAAAATCGACGAGAGGGACTTCACGACTGCCAGCCGTGGAGGTCATCTGCACCCGTGCATCGAAAGCCAACAGCGTCACGGGCGGATCCTGGTTCGGATCAGCGTGCGCAATGGAGCCACCCACCGTGGCCACGTTACGAATGCGCACCGTCGCCACATGGCGATACGTCTCGGCCAGGACTGGCAGGCGTGCTTGCAGGAGGGGCGAGAGTTCCGCACCGCGATGGGTCAGGAGCGCGCCGAGATGCACGGAACCGTCCGCCTCACGCACCGCCGCCAGGCCAGGAAGGCGGTGTAGGCTGATCAACGCCTCAGGCACCACGAGGCGCTGCTTCATCATAATGACCAGGGCCGTACCACCGGCCATGAGCTTGGCACTGTCGCCATACTGCTGCAACAGCGTCAACAGTTCGTCCTGGGTGTCGGGCGTGTAATAGTGGAAGGGATTCATGCCACGCTCTCCCCACGCAGTTGCGCTGCCGCCGCCTGAATAGACTCGATGATCTTGTAATACCCCGTGCAGCGGCACAGATTCCCCATCATCCACTCCTTGATATCATCCTCGCTCGGCCGCGGATGCGCCTCCAGTAGGGCCGTCGCCGCGGTTACCATGCCGGGCGTGCAGATACCGCACTGAAAGCCACCATGGTCGATGAAGGCTTGCTGCACGGGGCTGAGGGTGCCATCGGCTTGCGCTAAACCTTCGACGGTGCGCAGCTCGCGGCCATCGGCCAAGATTGCCAGTGTGAGGCAGGAGCTAATCATCTCGTCATCGATCAGAACCGTGCACGCGCCGCACACGCCGACGCTGCAACCTTCCTTGGTACCGGTGAGCCCAAGATCGTAACGCAGGCAGTCGATCAGCAGGCGCTGCACCGGCACCTCTAGCGTATGTTCCTTGCCGTTCACCCGCAGGGTGATACTCCGGGTCATGCGACGCTCCTCTCTGGTGGGCGAGAGCCATGTTACTTCAGGGGCAGTCGTACGTTGCTCCCACATCACATCTATGCAAAGTATCTGGTCATCCGAGATAACAGTTGACGTCCTCCCCGCCCTCAAGGACGGGGATTCCCTTCCTTGGCGTCGCACGTCCGCTACGGAACGCGAGAATGTTGCGTGCCGCGTTGACATCGCGCTCATGCGTGACGCCGCAGCAGGGGCATACCCACGTTCTTACCCCCAGGCCACGCAGTCCACTCGGGCCAGAGCGTGCGCCACAGGCCGAGCACGTGACACTGGAGAATCGTTCGTGGCCGTCAACACAGACACCAGCAAGCCGCTTGGCTTTGTACGGCAACTGGCTTCTGACGATGCGCCAGGCGGCGTCATACGTTGACTTGGCAAATCGGGTCTTGATGAGTGTGGTACTGGACACATCGCCTATCACGATCACCTGGGCACGCCGGGCAATGGCGGTGGTGGCTTTGTGCGTCCAATCCTTGCGGACATTGGCAATCCTGGCATGTATCGCCTTGACGCGCCGCGTCTTGTGCGCCCGTTGGGCCATGGCCAGCGCCTCTTCGTAGTGACGCGTCAGGTTGGCACGCGAGTATTGGACGCCATCAGAGCAGGCGATGTGGTTTTTCAACCCCAGGTCGATACCGAGGTCAAGATGTCCAACCGGCTCAGCCGCGTCAGCCACGTCGCATTGCAGAGTGATGTACCAGCGCCCGCAAGCATCCTGCGTGAAGCTGCCCGTCTTCACCACCCCAGCCATCGGACGGGAGAGCCACAGGCGGAACCGATGTCCGCAGTACGTCACCGTGTCGTCTTGCAGGCGGATGTACGCGGCCTTGAAGGGAATCCACCCGAGCGAGCGCTTGCGGCTGCACCACTTGAGCTTGATCTTCTTGAACTGTGTACGACGCGTGACATATTCGGTGCACACTTGCTGAATCGTATCGGCGCTCAGCCGCAAGTCTTTGGAGGTGCCAGCAGTCAGCTTGTGCAGATCGTAGGCCGTGAAAAAGGTCTGGTCTCTGCGGAAGGCCAACAGGCTCACTTCGTTGCAGTAATTCCAGACGTAGTTGACCGCACCAGCCATACGGAGCAGGTGCGTCCTGGAGGAGGCATCTTTGATGCGGAAACGATACGTCAGGATGGACACTATTGGACGCCTTTCCGCTGGGCTTGCTCGCGGAGAATAATTTCGAGGACCGCGGTCATGCTCATACCTGACTGCGTCGCGAGGGCTCGCAAGAGGCGCTTGGCTTCGAACGTCAGACGCATGCTGCTAGCCTGTGTGGTTTCCATGACGCAATTGTACATCATCGTAGATTGCAATGCAGTTCTATTGCTCCTGAGGAGCAAGCGGACTTTCCTCTCTTGGTGGTCGTGGCGTTCATATAGCGTACAATCACCATGATGAGGGTCATGCATTACGTGTTCGCACTCTGCCACAAGGCCCGCTTCATTGTCAAGCATACCGGCATAAACGGATGGCGCCGTGTTATCGACGGCGTGCCTCGGTCACGACTGTCTCGTACACCTGTTGCAAAGACGCCGCCATCGTGTCCACGCTGAACAGCGTCTGCACGCGGGTCCGGGCCTGCTGGATGATGCGCTCGCGTACGGTGTGCTCGGCGGTGACGCTACGCACCGCCTGGGCCAGGTCTGCCGCCGAGCGACTCTGGAGCAGCCTCCCATGCCTCCCGTCCTCAATGATTTCGCTGAGACCGCCGACGTCCAGAGCCACCACGGGAATGCCGTACCACATGGCTTCCAGCGGCACCAGCGGCAAGCCCTCCCAACGCGACGTCATGACCAGAGCGCTCAGACTGGGCAAGACGTCTAGGGTGTCGCGATGCGTTAAGGGGCCGAGCAGGCGCACCCGCGCCTCCAAGCCGCGCCGTGCGATGTCGGCAGCGACCGCGGCGGCGAGTGCACCACCGCCGATCATGGTGGCCGTGTAGCCCGGCAGATGGGACATCATCTCGACAAACAGGCCAGGGTCTTTTTGATATTCTAGACGCCCGATGAAGCCGAGATGGCCGGCGGGGGGAGATGGTATGGAGCGTGGGAGTGTGGGCAGTTCGATACCATTGTAAATCACCGCGCTCTGTTGCCTGGGGCCTAGCAGCCTGTACGCCTGGGCAATCTGCGCATCGTGGTGCGACACAAAGATAGTCCGCGAGGCTCGCCTGATGACCACACGCTCCGAGACGATGGCCAGGCGGCGCATGAGCGGTGACTTGTGCAGAAAGTGAAAGCCGTGCACGGTGTAGATGGTCGGCAGCCCTGTCGCGGCGAGGGTGGTCCACAGCCCGGCCCGACCGCCGTGTATATGGATGAGCTGGGGTGCGCACTGTGTGATCAGAGAGCGTAATTGCCGTGGGAGCGTGGGGTTGAGCCGGTGACGGAAAAAATCCACGCCTATGGCCTGGATGCCACGTGCCTGGACTTCACGTAAGAGATAGGAATCACTCTGGGTGATCACGCCGCAGGTGTAGGTGTGAGTCAGGCTGTCTAGGACGTGCAGGACATGCGTGGTGCCACCGCCAGGATTGCCGTCCGCGATGATGTGGAGGACACGCATGTGTGTCTTCACTCTGTGGCGCATACGATCAAGCAAAGCATCGTGCCACCACAAAAAAAGCGGAGGTCTCCTCCCGGAAACCCCCGCCAGCCAAACTTAGTGCGTTACACAAACCACCATTATAGGCCTATAATGTCGAATCATTATTGACCACGTAGGCAGTGTTTCCTGCGTTACGCACAGCGTGGTCTGCGGCACTACTCAGAGGTGTCGCACCATCTGTTGCCTTTGCGAACGGCGGCACAATAACTCCGTTTACTAGGTCTCCTAGGGCTATGAAATCGCCCGCAATCACTCTGGGCACGCCTACCGCTATTTCACGGAAGGTACAGTGCTCCGTAGGCGATGCCGCCGGACCGGGAATCAGCTGTACCGTGACCGCCCGGTCACCCGGCACGAAGTCGGTGTCGGTGGGAAATACCAGGCCACCATTGTCGAAGGTACAGTGTGTTAAGCCGCCCCTGGTCGTCACATCCACCGAAGTTCGAACGATCGACCCTAAGCGCTGGGTGAATGTCAACACGACAGTCGAATCAAAAGTGATGCCATCCACGTTCGCTGTTGCCGAACTCAATTGCGGCGCCGGCGCTGCCGGCAGAGTAGCCAGCGCGCTCGTCACAATAAAGGCACCAGCGTTAAAGATGAGCGCATCGCGAGCGGCGTTGATGGTATTCCCAGCGCGATCCTTGACCGTCGCGGGGATCTTGAGCACGTCACTGCCAGCGGTGCCATCACCAGCCAGACGTGCCGTCTTACAGGCAGCCTCCGCGTCTGCGATCTCGCTCAGGGTGACACTCGAAGCCCCCTCCACGAAATCCGGAGTCTGCTCATACGAACCTGAACAAACAACCCCTGCCACCGTCAAGGTAAAGGCAAAGGGTGCGGCAAGAGGTTCGCTAAAGTTAATGGTGATGGTCCCAGCCGTGGTCGCAGTGCCATCCGTCTTGGTGGCCGACAGGAGCTGCGGCTGCGTGATGTCCGCCAGTTTATTCTGCGCGAGCGTGGGGTCGACAGGCCGATTGTTATTCTCAGCGATGTCTTGTACACCCGTAATCTCGACGTAGTCTCCTGCCCGGATATCGACTGGTCCGCCTGTGGTGACCGGTGCAATGCGCAGCCACACATAGGCATTACCAAAGTCGTTACCCTTAATGGTATCGTCGCTCCGGTCCACATTGCTACCAGTGTCGAGCACACCATTGCCATTACTGTCCTCAATTGGCTGCAGGATCCCATCACCATTCGTGTCCTCATCATACGTGGCGGACACAATGTTGATGGCTTGCAGACGACTTGGAGTCCCGGTGGTGCTATCCTTGAGTACATACTTCGCCGCACAGTCCGCTACCGTAGTACAAGTGGCCGACGCGGCTCGGAGAGGCTCGGAGAGACCGATCAGGATAGTATCTGGGGCGCCATCGGGGCCGAACGTCGTACCGCTGAAGAGATCCTGGATGACCTGTCCACGCCAGGAAGTTGCGGTGGGGTTGGCTGCTGCAGCGGTCGCGCAGGGTGCGCCAACCGAACAGGTCACCAGACCGGTGGAGCCGGCAGGAAGGACGGCAGGAGCGGCACCATTCGTCTGCGGTCCAGAGTTGTCTCGGATATTCACTGGGCTACTCAGAGAACCCGCGATGGCATTGGAATTTAACGTGGCAACGGCAATGCGCACCTGTGATCCATCCACACCGAAACGATCTGAGAGATCCGGGGACGTGTCCGCTGAATCGACCCTACCACCCGAGGGAGCTGCCACCCCGAAGGCCGCCGAGACGTCGTCGCCTAAATCACGGACGAACGATTCCACGACACGCCGTGCGGCATTCTCAAAACCTGGGGAGACACGGGGAGTCCGATTCGTTACCGAAGCAGGCAGTAGGCTTCCCGCCGTACCAGCGGGGGCGGCCGGATTGATACCCACAGCGCCTGGAAGGTTCAACGCATCAGCAAAACTCCAGGACCGACTGAGCAACGTGGTCACTGGGTCATTACTTGGCGCTGTACGTGCGATGAGCTGCCACTCGCCGCTGTTCAGAGACATAAACACTTCATACCCACGCGCATCAGCCCGGGCATCCCACTGGACAGTCGCGGTTGATTGGTTAAAGTCAGCCGAATTGGCCGCCAAGCGCACATTCGCCGGACCGTCCAACACGCCAGGGCCACCGTTCGTGGTGAACAGTAAGGTCGTTGGCGTAGGAACGCCTTCGCCAAACACCTCGCCAGTTGGGCTGGGAAGAGTCGTTCCAAGAACGTTCAAAGGAATCAGACGGCAACACGAATTGCCAGCCACATCAGCGAGCGCACTGCCAGAGGGGACGGCTGCACCGGCAGGCCCTGCCACAAAGACCCCATAGGTCAATCCTGCTTGCCAATCACGCACTGGCGTGATGGTGAGGACATTACCGCTGGCAGGAGTCGTGGGGCATGTTGCGCCAGTACTTGTGCTCCAGACCCCGTTGGCTTGGACAGTCGCATCGTTCCCGGTGATACCCGGAGGAGGAATAGGCCGTCCTTTGAAATCCACCGTCGCCACGGTCACCTTCGTGAAGCTATTATCAGCCTGCATACATTCACTGAAAGTCAGGATGATCGGCCGTTTGGGAACGCCAGCAGACGTCACATCAATGTCGGCACCATCAGCGGGATTCGCACTGGCCACGTACGGTGGGGTCGAATCGACGCCAGGCACCGCAGGCGCCAGGAGCAGTTCGCCGGTGCCTGGCGTACCGAGCAGAGGCTGCGTCACGTCAATAAACGCCGCAGTCGGTGGGACAAGCGTCACCAGAGCATCGGCGCGGGAAGCAAACGGGCCAGTACCGGCGGTGAGCGTACCACTGGAGATATACCCTGCCACTGCTGCTTCGACGTTGTACAAATGCAACGCGGGCACACGGCGGAACGTAAAGAAGCCATTACTGTCCGTCGTGACCGGAGCCTGCTGCAGCGACAACCGAATGCCAGTGGAGGCTCCCGGGCCAGGTACACCTGGACGAGGTGCAGGCGTCACCGGAGCGGCAGCGGTGATAGAGCCATCAAGCAGCGCGACTGTGGCGCCGCCAATCGGACGACCATTCTGGGCATCAAGCACCCGACCCTGAATCGTCTCAGTCAAGCGACCAACAATGAAATTCAGATTGGTGGTGAGACCGTTGACCGGCGTACTGGCACCTGAGCCAGCTTCTGTGACGTCACAGGCGGCGCCTCCCCACTAGGGCTGCTGCTTCGCCTCCCCCTAGGGCTGCTGCTGCTGCACAGAGCAGCGCATTATTGCCATCCTGGAAAGCCCCGAATCCGACTACGACGTCGGCAAACGCTTGTCCTGGATAGGGCTCCGTGCCAGCTGGCAGCAGGGCATTGGCCCCTCGGAAGTCGACGGTCAGCGTATAGAGACTGAGTTCCCCAAACTGCACGACACCATCAGGCCCTATCCCAACCGTCCCATCGCTCCAGGCCGACGCTGGAACGTTGGTAAAGGAATACTGTCCGCTCGCCCCAGTCGTGACGGTCGACACGCCACTGGCCCCAGGAATAGACAGACTCACCTGTGCACCAACGACGGCAAATCCCGTTACCGCGTCACGTACGACCCCCTGGACGTTGCCTACCGGCACAAACGCATCGGGCGTCGGATTGGTGACCGTTGAAGGCCCTGTTGTGGTGGTATCTCCCTGGATCGTGCCACCCGGCGTCTGCGTTGGCTGACTTGCCGTTGGCCCGCTGGCCGTCTGGCCCGACCCATTTGTCCCGCTGCCCCCCTGACTGCATCCTGCAATCAGGAACGCGAGACATGCTCCCGTGAGCACACTCCGTACTGTTTTCCGCATACTTTCTCCCATGTACCTCTCTCCTTGATGAGGATTTGTACGCCATCGAATGGCCAGAACCCCTCACATCGCTACCGAGAGTTATCGCCTTTTCCATGCTGAGCGTTCTAGACTATTTGCCCAGACGCCCTGCTTTTCCACCCGAGTGTCTTCTCTTCCTGAGGCAGTCCCGCAACGGGTCTTCCCCTGCTGACTTTTTGCTCTGTCACCTCCTTCCCTCACATAGCTTCCTACTCACACTTTATCTTTCCGCATCACCTGCGTGTTGCTGCCTCACAAACCAAAATCTTCCACACAATGGTTGGAAATAATGCAACCACCCTAACCCTTTGTCAAGTAAAAATTTTGTCTGCGCGTGTTCGCATATCACATACTGTCAACGACCACCATGCCCCTCACGACCCACACCGGGACAGCCATCCCGTCACCCTGCCCCGAAACGCACACCAGTGATAATACATTCTCGGCCCCTGCGCAAGGCTAAGATGCAAGAGACTGCCAGCGAGCGGGCGCAAAAGATGATACATGACATACCATAGTGGGAAGCGGTGCTTCCTCCACACCCGTCCTATGCCCGCTCCGTACCGATAGGCACGCTCTGCATGCGGCACTGGATTCGGGTGCTGCACTTGGAGCGTCGGATCATAATAGAGCGTCAATCCTGCTTTGAGCGCACGGACAGGGTAGTCAATATCTTCCCCACCCTCCCACGGCGTTCCGGCTCCCAAGCCGAGCGTCTCATCAAAATCTCCGACAGTTTCTACAGTTTTTCTGTCAAAAAACATCGTGTAGGAGCAGGCCCGTCGCCAGACGTTCGCCATAGTCACTGGCCCGGCGATCGGATCAAAACGGGCATTGCCACTGCTCCCCCCCTGTGGAGCGACGCTGCGTCCTGTGAGCCCCCCCAGACGGCGCTGCGTCTGCCACAGGCTGACGACCTGGGCCAGCAGCTGAGGCGGATACCAACAATCGTCGTCAGGAAAAGCCACGATGTCCCCACAAAGGTGCCGCAAGCCAACGTTACGCGCTTTGGAGAGACCGCGTGGGGCCCGCAGATGCCGCAGCGCGAAGCGTTCGACATAGGGGGCTAGCACCGGGACAAGGCGATCATCGCCATTTTGATCCACGACGATGAGCTCAAAGTTGGTATGGGTTTGGGCAGCGAGGGCCGCTAAAAAACGTGCCAACTCGGTGGTCCTGTCCACGGTGGCTACCACGAGCGAGAACCGCATGACACCTCACCCTCGCTGTCCGGGACGTCGGACGAGCCGTGTACATCTCGCCATACGAAGAGCCTCTCTCGGCAGGGGCGACCGGCCGGTCGCCCCAACAACGCCGACTAGATGTCCGTTTCATAAATGCACGACCAGTTCTCCAGGGTTTGCCCTGGGAGCGCCACGCGCCAGCGTGGCTTCCGGAGCCGGGCTGGAGTCCGGCGTTCCCAGGGGGTACTGACGCAGGACTGACGAAATGGACATCTCGGAGACGCTTTCAGCGCAGTAACGTCCGTTTCACCACCTCTTTCACAAGTCTGAGCCATAGCATATCACGACTCAGGCCAGCGCGATAGTAGGGTAATAAAAGATGCTTGGCCGTAAAGTAGAGCCGCGTGCGCCAGGTGTGGGCCGACATCTGGTGCTGCTCGTGTTCCCACCATAGGGCGTCAGCCGCTACAGAGCGTTGCAGAGACTCCACGGCCTGCTGGACGCACAGCCGACTCGTCCTGCCACTCGGCACCGGACGTGGCTCGACCTCATGCCGGCGTCTCGCTTCCTCGAAGAGAACCAGCAGGCGTTCCGCCATGTGCTCCAGTCGAAAGCTCGCTTCCACGCGTGCCCGACCCTGCCGCCCCATCTGCTGCCGACGTGGCGGGTCGGCGAGTAACGCCGCGAGCACCGTGCCGTACTGCGCGACTTCTGTGACGGCATCAGTGCTCCGGGCGAGGAGGATGCCGCATTCCGGGGTCACGAGCTCGCGTTGCCCCCCGACGTCCGCCCCGACAATGGGCAGCCCGCAGGCCATGGCTTCGTAGATCGACAGAGCAATGCCTTCCCACTGCGAGGGGAGAAAGAACACGTCGGCTGCCGCCATGAGGCGACGCATGCGGGCCGTGGGGACAGCGCCAAGAAGGCGTACCTGCGTGCCAAGGCGCTGACGGCGTACAAACGTCTGCAGCCAGGCGAGATCTGGCCCATCACCAGCGACCAGGGCGACAAAATGGACCCTCTGGCGTGTCAGCCATCGCATAGTATCGGCAAAAATCTGCGGTTGTTTCTGCGCACACATCCGCCCAGCATAGAGCACGATGGGCGTGGCGTCGTTGACCGCGAGCTCTTGACGTAGGAGGAGCCGTTGCTGCGGGTCGGGACGCCAAGTGTCCGCATCGACGTTAATATAGCAGGTGTGGATACGCTGCGCCTCGGCGCCGTGCTGCGTCATCCAGCGTTGCAGATGTGCTGAGGCCACTATGTTGAGATCGAGCCGCCCCTGGTGCTCAATGGCCATCCGCGGATAGCCCCCCTGCTGCCAATGCTCTTCTTCAATATGGCAAAAGTCAGTGAAGGTGACGCCAGGGCACTGGGCGCGCAGGTAGGGTAACAGCTGGTAGCCCAGCTCACTATGTGACAGCATGACGACGTCCACTTGACGCGATTGGATAAGGTAATACAGAAAGCGCGGGTAATCCACCACACGTAAGAAGTGCGACAAGCGAAAAATGTCTGGTGTGTGGCGTGCAAAGAGCGGCATCCAGGAGTGGTCACCTTGCAAGGTCGTTGCCACTGTGACCTCCCAGCCACGGTGGGTCAGCTGCTCCAACACATCCAGGTTGAACTTGTCGGCCCCGCCTAGCGTCAGCCAGGGGACGAGCAGCAAGAGCCTGGGCTTGGTCTTGTGCAGGCGATTGGCCCAGGGCAACTCCTCCACGACGGTGGCCTGCGGCCCATGGGGAGGTGCGGCGGGTCGCGGGAATCCTCCCTGCCACAAATGGGGATACTGTTGGCGCAGGTGCATCTGGAAGGCGCGCTGGCGTGGGCCATGGTCCCAGTTCGTCCAGCGATCGTTATGGGTGGGCCGCCGTCGGTACCAGTCGAGATACTCGGGCACCGTGCCGCCCCAGTAGCCCCGGCTGGCACACCGCAGCCAGAACTCCCAATCTTCGAGGCCGGCGCGATTGGCCTCGTCATAGCCGCCAACCGCCTGCGGCACCGCCGCCCGCAGCAGGCTGGTCGGGGCAATGAGGTTCTCCGCGAGGAAGGCCGTTCCCTCATGAAAGCCCCGCTCCCACAAGTATTCCTGGGCGTCGAAACCGACCGTATAGCCTGTGACAAAATGCCACTCTGGATGCGATTCGAGACACCAGGCCCATTTTTCCAGCGCCGTAGACTCTAGGAGATCGTCGCTATCAAGCTGCGCCACATAGACGGTCTTGACCTGGCGGAAGCCTGTGTTGCGGGCCGCACTCAAACCCTGGTTGGTGGCGTGATCAATCACCTGGATACGCGGGTCGCTATGACGGTACGCATCAAGGACAGCCAGCGACTCCGGCTGGGTTGAGCCGTCATTGATGATCAGCCAATGCCATTGCTGGAGGGACTGCTGCAGCACGGAGCGCGCCGTGTCATGAAAGATCGGACCCGTGTTATAGAACGGCGTCACGATGGTGACACACGGTGGGGCAGACGTCTCGGTGCAGACGTAGTCAAAGCACGGGCGTTGGGGCGAACCTGGTATGCAGGTATAATCCGGGTGCAGCGGGTCAATCATGACACCTGTGTCCTACAAGGGCTTCTGTGAGCCCAGCTCGCACGTCAGGCGCTCACGACACCGCGTAGCGATGTGTCAGCGCCGAGTATGGCGGAAGAATAATCCGTCACGTAGGCGCCGGAGACGCTCCAACACTCTCCAGCTCACTGTGTGGTGTATTCTCTGAAGACGCTGCTCGTATGCCGCGGCGGTGTGTTGCCAGGCGTCCCGCTGTTCGGCTAACCAGGCCTTATCTTGCTCGAGCTCGCCGATCCACACCCGCTGCTCCTTGAGGACTTTCTCTCCTTCCTCCGCGCGCTGTCGCCAGTTGCGTTGCGTGTGCCACAGCTGCTCCGATTCTTCGAAAAGTCGCATGTATTCGATGGCCTGGGAGGCACATGCCCACCCCACCCCAACGCTGGGAGCGGATTGCGGTTGCGTCGTATGGGCCTGTATCGCCGCGTGCAGCAGCGTAGCCATGCGCTCCCCCATCTGCTCGAGGCGAAAGTGTGTCCGCACGCGCCTGCGACCCGCCTGCCCCATGGCCTGACGGCGCTGCGGATGCGCGAGGAGATCGGCTAAGACCGCGGCGTACTGTTCGGCTTCCGTGTGCACAGCGCTGCGTGCCAGCAGGAGACCACAGGCCGGCGTCACCAGTTCACGTTGTCCCCCGACATCAGCCCCGACAATGGGCAGGCCACAGGCCATGGCCTCATAGATCGACAGGGCAATGCCTTCCCACTGTGAGGGCAGGAAAAACACATCGGCGGCCATCATGTAGGCACGGACGCGCTCGTTCGCCACCGCACCGAGCAAACGGACCTGCTGTTGTAAGTGATATTGCTGGACAAAAGCCTGGAGCGCAGCAAAGTCTGGGCCATCCCCGGCCACGATAGCGACAAAATCCACACCTTTTTGTGTCAGCCAGTGCATCGTTTGTCCAAAGACCTGCGGCTGCTTCTGTGGACACAGCCGTGCGGCATAGAGAATGATCGGCACCTGCTCGTCGACCCCTAGGTCGTGCCGCACCGCCGCCCGCTGGGTAGCATCAGGGGACCAGGTGTGGGCGTCGATATTAATGTAGCAGGTAACAATACGCTGCACCTCAGCCCCACGCTGTCCCATCCAGTCCTTCAAATGCTGTGACGCGACGATGTTGCAGTCGAGCAAGGACTGATAGGCCACCGCCGCCCGCGGGTGGCCGCCATTCTTCCACTGTTCTTCTTCCATGTGACAAAAATCAACGAAGGCCACGTCTGGACATTGTGCCCGCAAGTGCGGTAACAAGAGATAGCCCAGTTCGCTGTTGGAGACGAGCACCACATCGATCTGACGCGACCGGATCAGGTAGACGAGAAAGCGCGGGTAGTCTACCAGGCGTAGAAAGTGCGGCAACAGAAAAATATCTGGCGTGTGCTGGGCAAAGAGCGGCAGCCAGGAGCAATCTCCTTGCAGGGTGGTCGCGATGGTCACCTCCCAGCCCCGTTGCGTGAGTTGCCCCAACATATCCAGATTAAACTTGTCGGCACCGCCCATGGTCAGCCAGGGCACGAGCAGGAGTAGGCGGGGCTTGTCTTTGCGCAGTGCGTTACAACAGGGCACTGCCTGCGGCAGTGTGGCGTACGGCCAGTGCGGCTGCACATGCGGCTCAGGGATGCCGTCGGTCCATAAACGTGGATACCGCTGGCGCATTTGCGCCAGGAACGCCGATTGGGCTGCGCTGCCCCAGTCGGCCCAGCGGTCATGGTGGCTGGGCCGTCGCCGATACCAGTCCAGATACTCCGGCACCGTGCCGCCGTAGTAGCCGTGACTGGCGCAGCGCAGCCAGAACTCCCAATCCTCGCAACCGTGGCGCCGCGTCTCGTCGTAGCCACTAACTTTCTGGTGGACACTGCTACGGACCATGCTCGTGGCATTGACGACATTCTCATCCAGAAAACCGCTGGGGCTATGAAAACCTTTGTGCCACAGATACTCCTGGGCTCCGAAGCCGACCGAGTAACCTTTGACGAAGGCGTATTCTGGGTAGGATTCCAGACACCAGTACCACTTCTCGATGGCGGTTGGCTCTAGGAGGTCATCGCTGTCTATCTGCACGACATAGGCCGTACGCGCGGCGCGGAAGCCGGTATTGCGTGCGGCACTTAAGCCCTGGTTCTTGTCGTGATCGAGCACGTGGATCCGCGGATCCCGCTGTCGGTACGCCTCGATAAGCGCCAGCGACGCGGGCTCGGTCGAGCCATCGTTGACGATGAGCCATTCCCATTGTTGGAAGGATTGGTGCAGGAGCGCGTGCGCGGTCTCGTGAAACACGGCCCCTGTGTTGTAAAAGGGCGTCACTACGGTGATGGCAGGTGGCACGGTACGATCAGCCAGGGTATAGGCAAACGTTGGGCGCTGGGATGAAGCTGGCGTATTGGCATAATCGGGGCTGCGCGGATTGATCACTGTGGTATCTCCTCAGGCCCCAGGCGCGGCGTTGCAGGGGTGGAAGAGAGCAGCCCATCCGCCCGCCAGGATGGGAGCAACCGGAGCCGCACTAGCAGCCGAAACCACCGCCGTGACTGCAACGTCTGCAGATAGCGCTGCTGGGTCTCTGCGGTGTGTTGCCAGACCTGGCAGTCTTGTGTGCGTTCTTCCGCGAGGGCCTGCCAGGTGGAACGCTGTTGCTCCAACCACGCCTTGGCACGTTCTAACTCACTATTCCAGGCTTGCTGTGTCTGGAGCTGCTGCTCGTAGGTGGTGGCGGTGTGTAGCCAGGCCTCCCACTGTTCCACGAGCCAGCCTTTGCCGTGTTCCAGCTCTGCCTCCAACCACGCCTTGGCACGTTCTAACTCACTATTCCAGGCTTGCTGTGTCTGGAGCTGCTGCTCGTAGGTGGTGGCGGTGTGTAGCCAGGCCTCCCACTGTTCCACGAGCCAGCCTTTGCCGTGTTCCAGCTCTGCCAGCCACGCGCGCTGCTTCTGAATCACCGTCTCTCCGGCTTCGGCTTTCTGTCGCCAGTCACGCTGCGTGTGCCACAATTGCTCGGATTCTGCGGCGAGCCGCGTATATTCGATGGCCTGCGTGGCTGCAGACTGGGCAGAAGCCAGATCGGGGATAACGCGTGGCTGGATGGCGTGAAAACGCCTAGCTTCGTGCAGCACCGTGAGGAGCCGCTGGCCTAGTTGCTCAAGACGAAACGCTGCCGCTACCCGCGCTCTGGCGGCCTGCCCTATGCGGTGGCGCTGCTGGGGTCGGGTGAGGAGCTCGGCGAGGCACTGAGCATACTGCACGGCTTCCTCCTCTTCCGTACTGCGTGGCAGTAAGACCCCACACTCTGGGGGCACGAGTTCGCGTTGCCCACCGACATCGGCCCCAACAACCGGCAGTCCACAGGCCATAGCCTCATACAGCACCAGCGCGATGCCTTCCCACTGCGAGGGCAGAAAAAACACGTCTACCGCCGTCATGAGGGCATGGATACGTTCGTTCGACACCGCGCCGAGGAAACGTATCTGCGTTGCGCAGCCCTGTTGCGTGCTCCAGGCGCGCAGCCACGCCAAGTCCGGGCCATCGCCTGCCACCACCGCCACAAAACGGAGGCCCAGGCGGGCGAGTCGCATGACCGTGTGGGCAAACACCCGCGGTTGTTTCTGGGCACAGATCCGCCCGGCGTATAAGATGATGGGCAGCGCATCGTCTACCGCAAGCTCCCGGCGCACCTGGGCGCGCCGCTTGGGTTCTGGGGCCCAATGCGCGACGTCCACATTGGTATAACACACGCGCAGTCGTTGCGCGTCAGCCCCGCGCTGCTGCATCCACGCTTGCAAATGTGCGGAGGAGACGAGGCTGAGATCCAGCAGATGCTGCGCAGCCACCGCGGCCCGCGGATACCCGCCGTTTTTCCACGCGGTTTCTTCCATATGGCAAAAATCGACCAGCGTGACCTCTGGACAATAGGCCCGCAGGTAGGGCAGCAGTAGATACCCCAGCTCGCTGTTGGACACCAGCACGACGTCAATCTGACGCGACTGGATCAGATACCGCAGAAAACGCGGATAGTCCACCAGACGTAAGAAGTGCGGGAGAAGGAAAATATCGGGCGTGACACGGGCAAAGCGCGGGAACCAGGCGTCGTCTCCTGGGAGGGTCGTGGCAATGCTGACCTCCCAACCGTGCTGCGTGAGCTGCTCGAGCACATCCAGATTAAATTTGTCGGCGCCGCCCATGGTGAGCCAGGGCAGCAGTAGAAGCAGACGGGGTTTGACTTTCGACAAGCTGTTGCCACAGGGCGACGCTTCTGGCAGCGTGGCATACGACACGTGTGGCGGTGGCTGTATCGCCGGGAACCCCTCTTGCCACAAGTGGGGGTATCGGGAACGCAGATGCTCCTGGAACCTCTGCTGGCGTTCTTGCCCGTCCCAGTCCTGCCAGCGGTCCTGGTGCGTGGGACGCCGGCGATACCAGTCAAGATACTCGGGGACCGTGCCGCCCCAGTATCCCATATTGGCACAATGTAACCAAAAGTCCCAGTCTTCCAGACCGGCACGATTGGCCTCGTCATAGCCACCTATGGCACGACACACCGAGGTGCGGATCATGCTCGTTAGCGTCACCACATTTTCTTTGAGGAAAGCACGGCCAGAATGAAAGCCGTTATGCCATAAATAGTTCTGGGCTCCAAAACCTACAGTAAAGCCCTTCACGAAGGCATATTCACTATGGGATTCAAGAAACCACAGCCATTTCTCGACTGCGGTGGGCTCGAGTAAATCATCACTATCAAGCTGGACGATATAGGGAGACTGCGCGTGGCGAAACCCCGTATTCCGTGCGGCGCTGGCACCCTGGTTCGTGCGGTGGTCCACGACATGAATGCGAGGATCTTTCTGCCGGTACGCTGCCAGCGTGCTGAGTGCTTCACCGTCCGTCGAGCCATCATTAACAATGTACCACTCCCATTGCTGAAACGATTGGTGCAGGAGTGTAGCGGCTGTCTCATGGAAGAGTGCGCCAGTGTTATAAAAAGGCGTGACAACGGTGACGTACGGTCGCTCTGCGGACTCAGCGAGGGTATACGAAAAACAGGGGCGTTGTGGTGCGACGGGCGTCAGTGTGTAATCAGGGTTCCGGGGGTCAATCATCGTCGCTGTATCTCACCATGGCCGAGATGAAGCACTGTGGCTTTGCCCTGCAAGCGAGGGAACGTGAGCCGATAATCAGGCTACTGGAGCGTCAGCCTGGTGCTCACTGGCGTAGCCAGAACGCCAGGTGCTGCCGGAAGCGCTCATAGAGGCGCCAGCGCCGGGTATCCCGTGGACACAAGCCGTTGCGCCAGCGCCGCAGGCGTTCTAACGTCCGCCAGCCCAGGGTGTGCTGGATGGTCTGCAGCCAGGCTTCCAGTTCTTGCGTGCGCGTGTGCTGCGTCTGCGCGCCCTCACGCGCTCTCCATAACGCCTCAGCTCCGGCATAGAGTCGTGTGTATTCAATGGCTTGAGCCGCGCACGCTGTGGCAAGTCCTGTACTCGGGACAGGACGTGGGTCTGTCACATGCGACTGCATGGCCTCCTGGAATAACTCCACGAGATGTGCGCCCATCTGCTCAATGCTGAAATGGGTACGCACACGTACACGCCCAGCCTGGCCCATGGTGTGGCGCCGCTGCGGCTGTGCCAGAAGTTCCATGAGGACGTCAGCGTACTGCGCGGCCTCCGTCTCAGCCTCGCTCCGTGCCAGGAGGATGCCGCACTCCGGCGTCACGAGTTCCCGTTGCCCGCCGACGTCGGTACCAACGACCGGCAGCCCACAGGCCATAGCTTCATAGATCGACAGGGCAATGCCTTCCCACTGCGAGGGTAAGAAAAAGATATCGGCCGCAGTCAGCAAGGCCCGGACGCGTTCATTGGGCACGGCCCCGAGCAAGCGCACGCGCTCTTCGAGCTGATGCTCCTGCACAAAGGTACGCACCCAGTCAAACTCTGAGCCATCCCCAACGACATACAGCACAAACTGTGCGGTCTTGCGGGCCAGTTGTCGCGCCGTGTAGGCGAGGACGGCTGGCGCTTTATCCGCCGAGAGCCGCGTCACCACGAGGATGAGCGGCAGCGTCTCTGGCACCCCGAGTTCCTGGCGCACCAGCGCCCGCCGCTGGGGATCAGGACGCCACAGCTGCGCGTCGATATTAATGTAGCAGACGCGGATACGCTGGGGGTCCGCCTCCTGCGCGACCATCCACTGCCGGAGATGCTCCGAGGCCACGAAGTTGCGGTCGAGCATTTCCTGATACAGCACCCCCATGCGTGGATACCCACCGTTCTTCCAGCTCTCGTGCTCGGCATGACAGAAATCCGTGAACGTGACTGCTGGACAGTAAGCCCGCAAATAAGGCAGCAGCAGATACCCTAACTCACTGTGGGCAATCATCACCACGTCAATGTCACGCGAGTGAATAAGATAGCGCAAAAAACGGGGATAGTCTACCAGACGCAGGAAATGATGCAAGATAAAAATGTCGGGCGTGAAGCGCGCACACTGCGGCAGCCAGGTGTGATCGCCCTGCAGGGTGGTCGCGATCGAGACTTCCCAGCCCAGCGTGGTCAACTGTTCGAGCACATCCAGGTTAAACTTGTCCGCCCCCCCGATGGTCAGCCACGGCACAATCAACAACACACGGGGTTTGCGCTTCTGTAAGCGATTCGTATACGGAAGATACTGGGGCACGCTGGCGTTTTCGGGATGCCAAGCCACCTGCACCGCGGGAAACGCCCCCTGCCACAGCCGAGGGTACCGCTGCCGTAATTGCTCGCGAAAGGCTTGCCAGCGGCCTGTCTGATCGAGATTGGCCCAACGGTCGCTCGGGGTAGCGCGGCAGCGATACCAGGCATGGTATTCCGGCACGGTGCCCCCCCACTGACCGACGCTGGCACAGCGTAACCAGAAGTCCCAGTCTTCCCCTCCCGCGCGGATGCTCTCGTCATACCCCCCAGCTCGTTGATGGGCGGACGTACGGATCATGCTCTTATTATCAATTTGATTGGCTTCCAGCGAGGCAGCGCCATCGTGAAAACCGTGCGGCCACAGGTAGGTCTTGCCCTCAAAGCCGATGGAATACCCGCTCACGAAGGCAAATTCAGGATACGATTCGAGAAACCAGGCCCACTTTTCCACTGCCGTGGGCTCTAAGAGATCATCACTGTCGAGCTGCACCACGTACGGGGTGCGGGCGGCGCGAAAGCCCGTGTTGCGGGCCGCGCTGAGCCCGCGGTTGGTGGGGTGGTCAATCACCCGGATACGCGGATCGTGCTGGCGATAGCGCTCAAGGAGCGCCAGCGCCGTAGGGTCCGTTGAGCCATCATTAATGATGCACCACTCCCACTGTTGCAAGGATTGCTGGAGGATCGAGCGGGCCGTCTCCTCAAACACGGCACCCGTATTGTAGAACGGGGTGATGATCGTCACGCCCGGGGCTGCGCTGGGATCCTGCGGTCCATAGGCAAAGTGCGGACGCTGGGGTGAGGTGGGCGTATTGCTGTAGTCAGGCGCGTGCGGATCAATCATGTGTGCGTCCCCTGGTTGGCGTGGGATGCCCCATGGGAGTGTCGCAGGAGCCCGAGACGTACGCCGAGACGCACCCAGGCGCGTTGGTGCAGAGCGGACAACTGGGCCTCTAACCAGGCCTTGCCTTGCACCAGTTCTGCGGTCCACGCCTTCTGCTCGTGAATGACCGTTTCTCCGGCTTCGGCGGTGCGTTCCCAGCTCACACGTTGTGCTTCAAGCCAGGTCTTCCCTTGCTCCAGCTCCGCGATCCAGGCGCGCTGCTCCTGCATCACCTGCGCTTGCTCCTGCACCGTGCGTTCCCAGGCTGCTGCGGTGCGTTGCCAGTCCAGTCGCTCGTGCCAGACCTGCGTGGTTTCGTGGCAGAGCCGCATATATTCAATCGCCTGGGCGGCACACACGTCGGCCAACGCCGTCCCCGGCACGGGGCGCGGTTGTAGCCTGTGCTGCTGCTGCGCCTCTGCCAAGAGGGTCGTGAGGCGTTCGCCCATGTGCTCGCTACGGAACGCGGTAGCGACCCGCTGGCGACTCGCCTGCCCCATGGCCTGCCGCCGCTGCGGCTGGGTGAGGAGTTCCGCCAAGATCTGGGCATAGCACGCCGCCTCAGCCTCTGGCGTACTGTGTGCGAGCAACACCCCACAGTCTGGTGTGACCAGCTCGCGCTGTCCGCCCACGTCGGCCCCAACGATCGGCAGCCCACAGGCCATGGCTTCATAGAGCACTAGGGCAATGCCCTCCCATTGCGACGGTAAAAAAAACACATCAGCGGCGGTCATCAGGGCACGGATACGTTCGTTCGGAACCGCACCCAGCACCCGGCTGTGCGCGTCGAGGCCGTGCTGCTGGAGAAAAGCCCGTAGCCAGTCCAGGTCGGGGCCATCTCCCGCCACCACGGCGACATAGGGCACGCCGTGGTGTGACAACTGGACGAGGGTGTGGGCAAAGACCTGCGGCTGCTTTTGCGCACAGAGACGTCCAGCATACAGCACCATCGGCACCGTATCGTCGATGGCCAGCTCTTGCCGGAGAGCAGGGCGCTGGGCTGGAGCCGGACACCACGTCGTCACATCGACGTTGATATAGCACACGCGCAGCCGCTGCGCCTCCGCCCCGGCGCGCTGCATCCAGTGCGCCAGATGGGTGGAGGTGACCAGGTGGAGGTCCAGCAGTGCCTCATAGGTCACTGCCAGACGCGGATAGCCCCCATGCTTCCACTGCTCGTCTTCGATGTGGCAAAAGTCCACAAAGGTGACGTCGGGGCAGTGGGCGCGTAAATAGGGTAACAAGCGGTACCCCAACTCACTGTGCGCCAGCATCACAACATCAATCTGCCGCGACTGTATCAGGTAGCGCAGAAAGCGCGGATAGTCGACGAGCCGCAGAAAGTGCGGCAACAGAAAAATATCTGGCGTGCAGTCGGCAAACCGGGGCAACCAGTCATGCTCTCCTGACTCGGTGGTCGCCACGGTGATTTCCCAACCGCGTTGGGTGAGCTGCGCCAGCATATCGAGGTGAAACTTATCGACACCGCCCATAGTCACCCAGGGCACCAGCAGGAGTAGGCGCGGTTTGGGCTTCTGCAGCCTGTTCGCGCAGGGCACGGCATGGGACAGGGGGGCTTCGGCGTGATGCGGCTGGAGGTGGAGTTGGGGGAACGCCCCATCCCACAACTGCGGGTATTGACGGCGCAGATGGCGCTGAAAGTTGTGCCGCCCGTCACGGTCCACGTTCTGCCAACGGTCGCTGTGCGTTGGGCGCCGCCGATACCAGTCCAGATACTCGGGGACGGTGCCACCCCAGTGGCCGCGACTGGCGCAGTGCAGCCAAAACTCCCAGTCTTCACACCCATCGCGATTGCTCGCGTCATAGCCCCCCGTGTCCTGATACACACGGTGGCGCAGCATACTCGTTGCATTGACCAGGTTGACCTCCAGGAAGTCGGCACCCTCGTGGAAGCCATGCGTCCACAAGTATCCCTGCGCCCCAAACCCCACCGAATAGCCTTTGACAAAGGCATACTCGGGATACGACTCCAAACACCAGAACCACTTCTCAATGGCGGTCGGCTCCAACAGATCGTCGCTGTCGAGTTGCACGACATAGGGCGTGCGCGCCCGTTGCAACCCGGTATTGCGGGCCGCACTCAAGCCCTGGTTGGCCTCGTGGTCGATGACCTGAATGCGCCGATCGCACTGTCTGTAACTCGCAAGGACGGCGAGGGCAGCTGGATCGGTTGAGCCATCGTTAATGATGAGCCAGGCCCATTGTTGGAAGGACTGGTGCAGCACCGAACGGGCCGTCTCGTGAAAGACCGCGGCGGTATTATAGAAGGGGGTGATAATCGTGACGTGCGGAGACGCCGCCACGTCAGCCAAGGCGTACTGAAATGCAGGACGCCGGGCCGAGACCGGCGTATTGGCATAATCGGGGCATAGGGGATCGATCACCGACGGCTTGCCTCCTGCTGCTGCGCCCGCTACGGGGCCGTGTGGGACGACACCGTGGGGAGGATTCGCAGCCGTGCCAACAGACGAAACAGGCGGCTGGCGTGCAAGGCATCCAGCGCCCGTTGTTGGACTTGGGATTTCTGCTGCCAGTCGTGACAGAGCTGCTCAAGCTGGGCCTGACGCTGCACGTGTTCGGCGAGACGCTGCTCCTGGGTTGCCGCCACGCACTGCCAGCTCACGCGCTGTGCCTCTAACCAGGCTTTGCCGTGCTCCAGCTCCTGGCTCCAGGCCTCCTGGGCGCGCAGACGTTGCACGAGTTCTTCCGCCTGCTGCTGCCACTTGGTGCGCTCGTCTCCCAGCCAGGTATTGCCGCGTTCGAGTTCGTGCACCCAGGCCTGCTGCCGCTCGATGAAGGCGTACTGCTGCCACATCTGCTCCTGCTGATGCTGGACATTGAGGGCCAGCAGCTGTTGGTCGTCCGGCGTCGAACCGGCCTCGGCGTGCTGAAACACCCAGATGCCATTGGGCACATTGCCTTCTCCCGCCTGGATACAAAAATACGCCGGCTGCCAGGGACGCATCCAGTCCTCGACTTGTGCCCTGTCAAAGTCGTGCAAGTGGGAGGGGTTGACCTCCTGGGTTGGCACAATGGGTGTGCTGAGGATGATCAGGCGACCCGCCGCACGCTTGGCATGGTCGAGAAAGCGCTGCGGCTGCTGTAAGTGTTCGAGCGTTTCAAAGCTGACCACCACATCGCAGGCCCGCACGGGGGTGTCATCCAGATCGAGCTGCGTAAACTGGCTCGTATCACCCGTATAGTGGGTCGTGGCATAGGCGATGGCCTCTGGCGCATTGTCGTACCCGTAGACGTACCGACACTGGGCTGCCAGCATGGCCGTCCCATAGCCAACGCCGCAGGCGACATCGAGCACCACATCGTCAGGCCGCAGTAAGGACGCCGCCAACGTATAGCGCTCCATGTGCTCAGTGAGGGTGCGCTCGTCGGCAGCGCAGTGTGCCGGGATAATACGCTCAACAACCACGATGTGACCTTTCGAACACCTTTAGGGTCTGGCGAGCCTCTCGGTGGCGTACGGTTCATCCTGCGGTGTATATAGCAAGACATCCCGCATATAAGCCTCGACCACCGCCGCGGGGTCGCCCTCCATCTGTAACCGACCACCGTGCAGCCACACCGCTTTATCACACCACTCTTGCAGCATCCGCAGGTCATGGGTGACCATAATAATGGTACAGCCCGCCGCCTTGAAACGATGCATGCGCTCGGCACATTTTTGGGTGAAGCGGGCATCCCCGACGGCGAGCACTTCGTCGATGATGAGAATATCGGGCTGCACATGCACGGCCACGGAGAAACCCAAGCGCATGTACATCCCACTAGAATACGTCCGCACCGGTTCGTCAATGTATGACTCGAGTTCCGCGAAAGCGACAATCTCATCGAGTTTGGCGCGGATCTCTTTTTTGGATAGCCCAAGGATGATGCCATTGATGATGACATTTTCGCGGCCACTGAGCTCTGGGTGAAAGCCCGCACCCAGCTCAAGCAACGCCGCGACTTTCCCCGCCACCGCGATGGTGCCGACGTCTGGCCGCAGAATCCCACTGATGAGCTTGAGCAAAGTGCTCTTCCCCGAGCCATTGTGGCCGAGAATGCCCAACGTCGTCCCCTCAATCACCTGTAAATCGACGTCGCGCAAAGCCCAGATGAGATCGTCGCGACGCGGCTGGCGGGACCACAGATCCCGCAGCAGATAGGATTTGAACGTCGTTGCCAGCGGACGGTCCGTGTGCCGGCGATACTTCTTCGAGACACCGGTGAGGGCCACAGTTATCCTGCTCATAAACCTTCCACGAAGAAATCCTTACGCCTATCGAAAAACCACAGCCCCACCAGGCAGAGAACGCCGGCGAGCCCTGCCACCACCGCGAGGCCGGCCCAGTCCGGCGCCTGACGTGCAAAAAAGATCGCCTGATACGCCTGGATCACATGGGCCATGGGGTTGCAGTCCATGAGCAGACGAAATTTCCCTGGGACGGTAGCGCTGGAATAAAAGACCGGGGTGAGGAAAAACCAGATCATCAACATGTTGGGCACCACTTGTAACAAATCGCGGAACTGTACCGCTAGCGACGCCAGGATGAGTGCCAATCCGTAGGTAAATAAGAATTGGATGGCTAACACCACCGGGAAAAAGAGCAACGCCCCTGAAGGTGGAACCTGATAGAACAACAAGAGCAGAAAGAGCAGCGGGATACTCAGGAGATAATGGGCAAAATTCGCACTCACATAGACGAAAGGAAAAATCTCCGACGGGAGATAGACTTTTTTGATGAGACTGCCGTTGCCAAGAATCGAGTACGTCCCTTCGCTGAGCCCAGCGGCAAAACAGTTCCACGGCAAGAGTCCACACAACAGAAAAGCCGAGTAACGCTCCATGTCAATGCGCATGTACACGGAAAACACCAGGGTATAGATACCCATGAGCAGGAGCGGATTCATAAACGACCAGAGAAAGCCGAGGACGGTGCCACGATAGCGCGCTTTGAGTTCACGCTCGACCAGCACTTGAATTAAGGCGCGATAGTGGTACAGCTGAGCCAGCGTAGCGCGTAACGCCAGAGGCCGCCCGCCGTGTGCCTGAAGAATGTGTGGCTGCATGAAACCTCGTGTCGGTGTGAAATCCTTAGAGACGCCCTGTTTATAGGCAGCCGGCCGCGCTGCTGTCAAGCCCCAAAAACACGCGCTCTCCAGAGCGTCTTACACCGTGCCGCGTGTCGCGTCCACCGCACGCCGCCACGACCACACACGGATGAGAAGCACCAGCACGAGGGGGGGGAGCATATGCCCCAGCGCTACGGAGAGGGCGACGGCATCATCTGGGCTGGATGGCCCAAGCGTACATCCACCCCCGCCTCCCCCGCCACCTCCGTTACTGGTGGCGGGCGGAGATGGCGTGACCGGTATTGGTGCGGGTGGCGCGGGCGTTTCCACAGGCGTCGTGCTGCGGGGCTGATGATACAACGCATCACGTCCGGCGATGTCATCAGTCGTCAACTGGCGCACCACCGCCCCGGCTAGCAACGTGGTTCGCATGACCGGCGGCGGGGAAACGGTATCCTCATGCGCCAAACCGAGGCAATGGCCAAGTTCGTGGGTGGCGACACTCCACCAGTCAAACTGCGTCGGGGAGGGCCGCTCAATGCCCGTATACCACCGCACCGTACTGTTAAAGCGTATGTCGCATTCAATGGTCTGATTGGGGGCCTCGGTGAAGAAAAAGGACACCGTGTTGGCTAAGACGCCGGCGGCAAGGGGACCGAAGTCAATCTGACTGACATTGTTGAGGGTGGGGAAGAGCCCATTGGAGAGACAGGCGTGGCTAGCGAACGTAAAGCGAAAGCGGTCGTCATGCCAGGCCAGCGAGCCATCTTGCGTCCGTTGCGGCGCCTCCCCAGGCATCCGCTCGGGACAAATCACCAGCCGCTCCCCCATGGGCTGTGCCATGTACGACCAATTGGAGTCATTGAGCTTAAAGGCGAATCCCTGGCCGCTCAGGCACAGCAACACACCCACGACCCATCCAAGGAATGCCACAGATTTCATGCTCGCAAGCCCTTCTACCAGATGTCACGTGTAGCGCTCCATCCAGAACGCTTCCCAGCGTTTGGGTGGGGGTGAAGCACGCGTTGGGCTCAAGGCCCAACAGGTTGTGGTGCCCTAGCCTTGCAAGGACACCCATGTTACACTGCTTGCATGAGCTATCGCACCATAGAAATACATTGGTTGCCTCACACCTCCTCGCAACGGCGCACGCTGCGTGCGGCCCGCAAGGAAGCCGCGCGTCTGTGGGGTGATCTCGTGGAACGGCACCACCGCATACGACGTCGCCATCTCCAGTGACCCAGCAAACAACGGTGGCAACAGTGGGCGAAAGGACGGTATCCCGGGCTCAGCGCGCAAAGTACCCAACAAATCCTTGGGGAGTTCTGCGAAGCCGTGCACAGTACCCGCCAGCTGCGCAAGAAGGGCCATGCAGAGGCGCGGTATCCGTGGAAGAAGCCCTAATACTGTGACGTGGTCTATGCCAACTAGGATGCCAGAATACGTGATGGCAGGCTGATCTTACCCCACGGCACCAGTGGCACGCTGCGTATTCCGTTGTCGGTCGCGCTGCCTGGACGCCTGATCGAAGTCCGTCTGGCGATGGCCGCCGCTCGTCTGGTCTGTGAGATACCTGACGTAGCAATGCCACAACAGATCGTCATAGGGATTGACCTGGGCGTCAATACCTTGCTGGCGGCCACCGATGGAGCACAGGCCGTGCTGGTCAGTGGCCGCGCGGCTAAGGCCACCGTGCAGTATCGCCACAAACGCCTGGCATCGTGTAGTCAGGCCCAAAGTACACAGACGAAGGGCTCGCGCCGGTGGAAGCGCTTGCAACGTCGGAAAGCGCGGATGCTCGCGAAGACGCATCGCCGTCTCCGGGATCTGGCGCACAAGGCCACGCGCACAGTGGTGGCGGCGTTTCCTGGCGCCATGTGCTATGTGGGGAAGCCCTTCAATGACGCGGCGCAACATCTGCGGCCCAAGCAGGCGCAGCAGGTCAGCAGTGCGTGTAACGTGCGACTGATCGCGCAGTTGGCTTACAAGACCTGTGGGGCCATTGCCGTGGACGAGCATTATACCTCGCAAACGTGTCCCGTATGCGGGGAACGGAACAAGACCAGGCGGATATACCGCTGTCGCAGCTGTGGCATCACCGCCCCGCGTGACGTCATCGGCAGTGTGAATATTCTGGCGGTTGGGCGGCAGCATGCCCTTGTTCCAGGTCGCAGCGTACCACACGCGGTCCAATGGGTGCATCCCGTGAAGTATCCTGGCCCCAAGCCAGGTAGTTCGCCTGGACACAGCGGAAATAGCTTGGGCATTTCCCAAGAAGCTCCAACCAGATCACTCCGGTGATTGGCTGGAGAGAGTCACTGTCTATGCTTAGCGTCTCACTCCAGAAATGATAGCACTAAAATGTACAAGGGGCAAGGGTGCCGCAGGGCTCGTACGGCTGGCGAGGAGTACCAGAGACCCTTGACCTCAGCCGCGTGGTGGGGCACTATCCCCCTCTCTACAGGCCATTGATGCGATTCTGCTGCGCAGGACAGCGGCATGGCTCGGTACCTCGGTTAGGGGTGCGGGCCTGCAGTCTGCGCGCTCCTCCTGCAGGTGAAACCATGCCCGACGTGCTTGCTGTTTCCACTCCGCGTGGCCGCACGTGGCCACTGAGCATTGCCCCGATGATGGACCGCACGGATCGCCATTATCGCTATTACATGCGCCAGATCACCCGCCACACGCTGCTCTACACCGAAATGATCACCACGGCGGCTCTCCTGTATGGGGATCAGGCGAAGCTCCTCGACTTCTCCGTGGCGGAAAAACCCCTGGCCTTGCAATTAGGCGGTGATGATCCGCAACACCTGGCCACGTGTGCGCGCCTGGCGGAAGACTGGGGCTATGATGAAGTCAATCTCAACGTGGGCTGCCCGAGCGACCGCGTGCAGCAGGGCCATTTCGGCGCCTGCCTGATGGCGCAGCCAGAGCTCGTGGCCAGTGGTGTGGCGGCGATGCGTCAGGCCACAACGCTACCGGTGACGGTGAAGCACCGTATTGGCATTGATGATCACGACCGCTACGAGGACATGACACGCTTTGTGGAGACCGTGGCGGCCGCTGGGTGCGACCGCTTCATCGTACATGCCCGCAAAGCCGTGCTGCAAGGCTTGAGCCCGCGCGAGAATCGTCACATCCCGCCGCTGCGATACAAGGATGTGTATCGCCTCAAAGCGGACTTCCCACACCTGCGCATTGAGATCAACGGCGGGATTACCACCTTGCAACACGCCACAGCCCATGGGCAACACGTGGACGGCGTCATGCTCGGGCGTGTGGCCTACGAGCAGCCGTATCTGTTTGCCCATGCTGACGCCTGCTTCTTCGGTGATCCCGCGCCGCCGCGTACCAGACGCCAGGTGCTGGATGCCATGCTGGCCTACCTGGCCCCCCACGTCGCCGAGGGCATGCCGCCGTTTCGCGTCGTGCGTCATCTCCTCACCCTCTTTATGTATCAACGCGCCGCCCGTCTGTGGAAGCGCTGCCTCAGCGAGCGCGCCTGGACCCCAGCCACGGCGCTGGCGAGTTTGCAGGAAATCATCCGTTTGATGCCCGACGAGGTGCTCGATGCCTGTCCAGAGACGTGCGCACTGTCTTGACCACTTGGCGGGATAGTGTGACAATGCGGCACCTGGTTCTGGTGCAACAGCCTTGGCGAAGGAGCAACAGTCATGAAATGGTGTCGGTTCCAACACGATGGTCAAGCCACCTATGGGCTCATTGAAGGCGATACCGTGGTTGCCGTCAGCGGCAGCCCCTTTGACGTATGGACGCGCAGTCCACAGACGTATCCGCTGCACAGTGTGAAGCTGTTGGTCCCCGTCATTCCCCCCACATTTTATGCTGCCGGGGTCAACTACCGCGAACACGTCACGGCCATTGCCAAAAAGCGTGGTGTCGAACCGCAATTCCCCCCGTTTGCCGACGTGGGGTACCGGGCCAATAATGCCCTCGTGGCGCAGGATGAGGCCATCGTCATTCCTCAAGATGCCACGGATTTGGTGCAGTATGAGGGTGAGCTGGTCGTCGTCATCGGCAAAAAATGCCACAAAGTCTCCGAAGATCAGGTGCTCGATTACGTCCTGGGCTATACGATTGGCAACGACGTCAGCGAACGCACCTGGCAGCGCAACGACCGTACCCTCTGGCGCGGCAAGAACACCGATACGTTTAAGCCCATGGGGCCATGGATCATCACTGGGCTGGAGCCGGACGATCTGCATGTGACGATCCGCCTGAACAACCGGGTGGTGAGCGAGTACAACGTCAAGGACGCTCTTTTCAGCGTGCGGCATTTTTTAAGCCGGATGAGCCAGTACCTCACCCTGTATCCTGGCGATGTGTTGTGGATGGGCACGGACGGCGATACCGAGAATATGAAAGACGGCGATGTGGTGGAAGTGGAAATTAACGACATCGGCGTCCTGCGCAATCCAGTCGTGCGCGAGCGCTAAGCCGCTGGTATAGGGGGAGGGCGGAGCATGGGGGCACAGATCGAACACTTGGCGCAGTGGGTGGCCGAGACACGCTGGGAAGACATCCCGGAGGCGGTGACCCAGCATGCCACCCTGGTGCTGCTCGACACCCTGGGCGTCATCCTGGCCGGGGCGGAACAACCCGAGGTGCACGCGCTGCGGACTCGGCTTGGGGGCACGGCGGGTACCGGGGCAACGGTGCTGGCCCGTGGGTGGCCCAGCACCGATCCCCGCACTGCCGCCCTCCTCAATGGCATTGCTGGGCGTTCCATTGAACTCTGCGAAGGCCATCGCTACGTGTCCTGCCAGGGTGCGGTGCAGATTGTCCCCGGCGTCCTCGCCGTGGGCGAAGCGACTGGACGTACAGGCCGTGACCTGCTCATGGCCCTCATCCTGGGATACGAGGTAGCGGTACGTCTCGGCGCTGCGATGACGCCCCGGGCCCTGGCGCACCAAAATGGTCAAGCGCCGCTCCTCGGGGCGGTCGCTGCAGGCGCACGCTTGCGGGGTCTCAACGCGACGGAAACCAGCCGAGCCTTACGCATTGGTGCCACGCTGGTGCTCACTCCGAGTTATACCAACGCCGTGGCCGGGGCCACAACGTTGAACGTCGCCGGTGGTATGAGCGGTTTTGCCGCGGCCCTGGCGCCTGAACTGGCCCTCGCTGGTTTTACCGCGCAGGAAAATGCCATCGAAGAAGCGCTGAGCAGTCTGGTGGGTGATGGCTTCGAGCCCGGTGCTATGCTCGATGAGTTGGGCACGCGTTGGGAAATCACCCGCAACTACTTTCGTTTACGCGCCTGTTGTAATCCGATGTATGCCGCGCTCGATGCCCTGGAAGAGGTTCTTGCTGTCCTGCAGCCCCAGCCGGAGGCTATTGCCCGCATCGACGTGGCGACCTATCAATTTGCTTCGGTGATGCGTAACCCCAATCCGCCCAATTATTTTGCGGCAAAATACTCCTTGCCCCATGCCGCCGCAGCGCTGGTGGTGCGGGGCAATGCTGGCTACGGCTCGTTTACGGAAGCGGTGATCCACGATCCCACCATTACGGCGCTGCGCCAGCGCGTGCATATCACTGCCGACCCGCAGCTCTCCGCGTTGGCCCCGCGCCTCAAACCGGCCCGGGTAACGGTGACGCTGACTGATGGACGCCAGGCAACGCACACCTGCGAGAGTCCGCGCGGTGATTTCCAACACCCCTATCAGGAGACAGACATTCGTGCGAAATTTCGTGAACTGGCAGGCGTGGTGCTGCATGCCGCAGGGGTGCCGAGTGTTGAACAGGTGGTAGACCGCTGTGCGCAATGGGCGAGTGTCAATGAGCTGACCGAGGTACTCCGCAGTGTGCCCCCAGCCCCATCTCCCGACTAGGTCGCCGTCAAGTCCAGTGGCTGTGACCCACGGCCCCTCGTAACGATAGTTGCCCTGCACGCGCTGTGGTTGGAACGCTTGCTCGTACACAGCGCGATCCGCAGTCTGGACACGCGATGTCCCTGCGACCGCTTACGAGGTGGGCTGGGACACCGAGACAGGCTCCGGCTTGCCTCCTCCCGGCAGGCCGAAACGCCGCTGCAATTCGCGTAAGACTTCGTGGGGGTGGATGGTGTGAAAGCCCAGCAGCACGAGCGCGTGGAACCACACATCGGCCATTTCGTAGACAATCTCCTCCGTGGAGCCGTTTTTCGACGCGAGGAGTACCTCTGCCGCCTCTTCCACGACTTTCTTACACATGACGTCTTGGCCGCGCTGGAACAGTGTGTGCACATACGACGTCTCAGCGCCAGTATCACGTCGGGTCAGGATCAGACGATAGAGCGCATCCAACACGGCGGCTGGTGTTGGCGTTGCGGCGCCAGAGGCCACCTCGACCACTGCGGGCACAGGCACCTCACGGTAGAAACACGACCGCTGCCCCGTATGGCATGCCACATTGTGTTGCTGCACCTGCACCAAGAGCGCATCGCCATCGCAGTCGTAGGCCATCGACACCACGCGCTGCACATGGCCTGAGGTTTCACCCTTTTTCCATAAGGTCTGCCGTGACCGACTCCAAAAGTGCGTGAAGCCCGTGCTGCGGGTCAACTCCAAGGCGTCAGCGTTCATGTAGGCTAGCATCAGGACCGTGCCATCAGTAGCGTCCTGCACAATCGCTGGCACGAGGCCATCAGCAGAAAAGCGCAGCCCTTCGGGTAGGGGCGTCATGCCTCGTCTCCCTCGGTGTGGTAATCCCGCCGTACGAGCACGCCGCGGGCGTGGAGATAATTTTTCGCCTCCCCCACGGTGTGCTCACCAAAATGAAAAATGGATGCGGCCAGTACCGCGTCCGCTTTGCCTACCGTCAGTCCCTGACGTAAGTGCTCCAGTTCTCCCACCCCGCCGGAAGCAATGACGGGGATATGGACAGCCTCGGCAATCCGACACGTGAGTTCGAGATCGTAGCCTTTTTGTGTGCCATCGCGGTCCATACTGGTCAGCAGAATCTCTCCAGCCCCCAATGCTTCCACCTGCTGCGCCCAAGCAATGGCGTCCAAACCGGTGGGGTGACGCCCGCCGTGCGTAAACACACCCCACCCCCCCTGAGGTTCAGGCTGGCGTTTGGCATCAATCGCGACGACAATGCACTGGCTGCCAAACATTTCGGCGGCTTCCCGGACAAACGCGGGCCGCCGTACTGCCGCCGTATTGATCGACACTTTATCAGCCCCGGCCCGTAAGAGATCCCGAATCTCCTCCGTGGTATTAATCCCCCCGCCCACGGTCAGCGGCATGAAGATGCGCTGAGCCGTGCGGTGCACCACATCAATGATAATTTGGCGCTTTTCGTGCGAAGCCGCAATATCAAGGAAAACAAGTTCGTCGGCACCTTGCCGGTCATACGCCTCCGCAGCAGCCACAGGGTCACCCGCATCACGCAGTTGGAGGAATTGTACCCCTTTGACCACCCGACCATCTTTGACATCGAGACAGGGAATGATGCGTTTGGCGAGCACGGATCCTACTCCTGTGGTACGGCAGCACGCGCCTGCTGGTAGGTGAAACACCCCTCGTACAGGGCTTTCCCGACAAGAACGCCACAGACACCCAGGGCTTCCAGCGCCGCGAGGTGCTGCAGATCGGCCAACTGCGACACGCCACCGGAGGCGATAATCGGTACCGTGATCTGTTGCGCCAGGGCGGTAATGCTGGGGATGTTTGGGCCTTGCAGCATGCCGTCGCGTGCGATGTCCGTATAGATAATCGCTGCCACCCCGGTCGTGGCCACACGCTGGGCAAAGGGGATGGTCTCGACCCGTGACACGGTTTGCCAACCACGCGTGGCCACGTAGCCGTCGCGGCTATCGATGCCGACACAAATCTGGCCGGGGAAACGCGACGTGGCGCTCACCAGGGTGTCCCACTGTTCGAGTGCCGAGGTGCCCATGACCACACGCTGCACGCCTGCGCTCAGGGCCCGGTCAATGGCGTCGAGATCCCGCAAACCACCGCCCAATTGGACGGGGATCGACACGGCCCGCACCATCGCGTGTATCACGTGGAAATTGTGCATCTGCCCGGCAAAGGCACCATCGAGATCGACGATATGCAAACGTGGCGCCCCGGCATCCGCCCACCGTTGCGCCATGGCCACCGGATCATCGCCGTAAATGGTCTGCTGGTCGGCCTGCCCTTGCAGCAAGCGCACACATTTACCACCACGGACATCAATGGCGGGGATGATTTGCACTACTTATCTCCCCTCACTCAGTGTGACAAAATTCTGCAGAATGCGCAGTCCCCACTGTTGGCTTTTCTCCGGATGAAATTGCGTTGCATAGAGATTATCCCGCCAGAGGACCGAGGCAAATTCGACACTATAATCCGTGGTCGCGACTACGACGGCCGTGTCTTGGGGCACGACATAGTAAGAATGCACAAAATAGGTAAAGGCGCCGTCGGGAATGCCGGTGAGCAGTGGGCAGGCGCGTTGCTGCTGTAACTGATTCCATCCCATGTGCGGCACTTTGCACGGGGTGGCCGAGGTCGGCGCCGTGTCGGGAAAACGTCGGACCTGGCCCTCGAACAGCCCCAGGCCTGGCGTGCGCCCGAACTCCTCACTCTCCGACAGCAACGCCTGCATCCCGACACAAATCGCCAACACCGGCTTGCCTGCGGCGATGACCTCAAGCAAGGCCTGATCCATACCACTTGCCATTAAGTTCTGCATGCAATCACGAAAGGCCCCAACCCCTGGAAAGATGACGGCATCGGCCCGACGCACCACGGCTGGATCAGGGCTGATTTGCACCTGAGCCCCCACCCGGGCAAAGCCATTTTGCACACTCCAGAGATTCCCCCGGCCATAATCGGCAATGGCGATCATAGGTTGTCTCAATTCAAAAGGCTTCTTTAGTCGTCAGTAAGCCAGACAAGCGTGGTTCCAATTTCGTGGACTCATCGGCGGCCCGGCTAAACGCTTTGAAGAGCGCTTCGGCGATATGATGGCGGTTACGACCATAGTGCAAGTTGAGATGCAGAGTCGCACGACTGTGGCTGGCAAAGCCCAAGAAAAACGTTTCGACCAGTTCGACATCAAACGTGCCAATACGGCCAGGAGGTCCATCGACGTTGTAGACCAGATACGGACGATCACAGAAGTCGATCACCGCAGAGGCCAGCGTTTCTTCGAGGGGCACGCTGGCGGAAGCATAGCGCCGCATCCCTTGCTTGCTGCCCATGGCTTGGTGGAACGCCTGCCCCAGGCAGATGCCGACGTCTTCGACGGTATGATGGTAATCGACATCGAGATCCCCGCTGGCCTGCACTTCGAGATCATAGAAACCATGTCGTGCCACCATGCTGAGCATATGATCAAGAAACGGGACGCCGGTGTGGATGGTATAGAGACCGCTCCCATCTAAATCGAGTGTGACTCTGATGTCCGTTTCGGCGGTGCGACGGTGGATGGTGCTGATACGTTCCATAGAGTAAAACTCCTCGTCAGGAGAGATAGGCCCGCATCTGCTGAATGAGATGCATGATGGGTTCGTATTTGGTTTTCTGGCTCGCACGATTGACCACCAACCGGGCGGTGGATTGCATAATTTCTTCGACCTCGACGAGGCCGTTTTCCCGCAACGTATTACCTGTTTGGACGAGATCCACGATGAGATCGCTCAGCCCCACGAGGGGGGCCAGTTCTACTGCCCCACCGAGGTAAATCAGTTCCACTTGCATACCCTTGCGGTAGAAATGGGCTTCGGTTAAGCGTGGGAAGGTCGTGGCGACTTTGAGGGTGGACCAATGCAGGGCGTTCGTCGGGCGCTGCCGCTCTGCGGGTTGGGCGACGACGAGACGGCACAAGCCGAATTTCAGATCGAGGGGTTCATAGATATCTTTTTGCTGTTCGAGGAGGGCGTCTTTGCCCACGATGCCCATGTCTGCGGCTCCATATTCCACGTAGGTGGGAATATCGGCGCCACGTAACAATAAAAACCGCACGTGGCGTTCGGGAAAGTCGAGGATGAGCTTCCGACCCTCGTCGAAACCCTGGCAATCGAAGCCAATCTGTTTGAGGAGCGTCAGGGTACCATCTAAAATTCTCCCTTTCGGCAGGGCAATGGTAATCCCCCCGCTGAACCCTCCTGCCATCTTCATGCACCCCACATAATACGCCCTAGACCAGCAGACATGGCGAGCATGAGCCGTGCTGTCGTAGCCTGCTTACAACACTTGTCCCCAGACCACCCGGCCAATCCCTGCCAGATCGTCGCATACCCCTGTCGTAGCAAACTGGCCTTGCTGTTGCATCAGCTGCTGCACGCGCACGGCCTGTTGCCATCCTACTTCAAGTAACAACGTCCCACCTCGTGCCACCACCTCAGGACTCAGCGCGATGATACGCCGGATGTACTGCAGGCCATCCGGCCCCCCATCCAGAGCCGTCACAGGTTCGTAGGCACGAATCGCCTGAGGTAACTGATGCCATTCTGCCGTGGTGACATACGGCAGATTCGCGACACAGACGGCAAAGGGCCGCACACCACCTTGCAACGCCGTCACTAGATCCCCACAGAGCCAGTGCAGCCGGGCGGCCACACCCAAACGGTGCGCATTCTGTCGCGCCAGATGCAAAGCGTCCAGTGATTGATCGACGGCCCACACCTGTGCCTGCGGCAGCGTCGTGGCTAGGCTGATCGCCAGGTTGCCACTACCGGTTCCCACATCGAGAACCAGCAGAAGCTCGTTCGCATGCTCCGTGCACCATTGCTGCGCCAAGCGTGTCCCATGTTCTACGAGCAACTCGCTTTCCGGACGGGGAATGAGCACCTGTGGAGTCACCAGGAATTCCAGGGACCAGAATTCTTGTGTACCCGTAATATACTGCACGGGCTCCCCCTCTCGCCGCCGCTGCACCCGCGCTAGGTAGGCCGTGTGGTGTGCCGTACTCAGGGCGTGCGCGGCGTTGAGATACAGCTGCAGCCGTGTGGTGGCCAACAGATCTGCCAGCAGCACCTCAGCGTCGGCGCGTGCTTCCACCACCCCATGCTGTTCGAGACAGCGGATGGCATACCGCAGCGTAGCGCCAAGCGTATGACTCACGCCTCAACAGCCTGTAACTTGGCCGTGCGGTCCGCCAGCGCCAGCGCTTCGATGACCTCGTCTAAGCGCCCTTCCATGATGCCTTCAAGTTTATACAGGGTCAATTGGATACGGTGATCCGTCAGACGGCTTTGCGGGAAGTTGTACGTGCGAATGCGCTCGCTGCGGTCGCCGCTCCCGATTTGCGCCCGGCGCTGTTCCGAAAGCTGAGCTTGATGCTCGCCTTCGAGGAGATCCATCAGGCGCGCACGCAAGACTTTCAGGGCCTTGGCGCGATTCTTGTGCTGTGACTTTTCATCCTGACAGGTGACGACAATGCGCAACCCTTTGCGGTCCTTGGGCTCATACGTTACGCGTACGGCAGAATCCGTGGTATTGACACTTTGCCCGCCAGGACCAGAGGAACGAAACACATCAATACGGAGATCGGCAGGATCGATCTCTACCTCAACCTCCTCCGCTTCCGGTAAAATGGCGACCGTCACGGCCGAGGTATGAATACGGCCCTGCGCTTCTGTCGCAGGCACACGCTGCACGCGATGGGTGCCACTCTCGAATTTGAGCTTACTATAGACATCTTTGCCTTCGATCGCAGCGACGACTTCCTTAAAACCACCGGTCTCCGTTGGGCTGGCACTCATCACTTCCACGCGCCAGTGCTGCACATCGGCGTAGCGGCTATACATGCGGAACAAATCGGCGGCAAACAGCGCCGCTTCATCCCCACCAGTCCCCGCCCGGATCTCCATAATCACCCCGCGTGCATCATTCGGATCACGCGGCAACAGCAGCGTCTGTAGCTCGGTTTCGAGCCCCTCCAGACGGGCCATCAACGAGGCGACTTCGTCCTTGATGAGCGTGGTAAATTCGCTATCGGCATCTTCACTCGCCAGCATCTCCTGATTGTCGTGCAACTCCTGCCGGATCTGACGATACGTGAGATACGCGGTGGTGACAGGGCGCAGGTCCGCCTGCTCTTTGGCATAACGCCGCAGGGTCTCAGGTTCTGCCAGCACAGCAGGGTCGCTCAGGAGTGCCGTCAGTTCCTCGGAATGTTGGGCAATCGCCTCCAACTTATCAAACATACCGTCTATCCGTCCTGCTGTCGTACGAAGCGAGCAGCACACAGCACACCCCCCACCGGTGAGGTGGGATCGCACATGTGTAGGTCTCGTACGTAGAGAAAAGCTGATCTGTTGTGGGGCCTGGCAATAGCATCGTCCCTAGTTATCGTCGTTACTGACGCTTGCCACACTGACGCTTGCAACTTTGCTGGCCACGGTCGCAGTATGACGGGCATATTTGCGCTGGAATTTTTCTACCCGCCCGGCGGTGTCTACCAGCTTTTGACGCCCGGTAAAGAAGGGATGGCACTTCGCACAAATCGCCACACGGAGACCCTGAACAGTGGAGCGTGTCGGATAGGTCGCACCACAGGCACAGACGATCGAGGTCTCCACATAGTTGGGATGAATATCGGCTTTCATCACAGTCCTCCCAAAAGATAACGTCTCTGGTTGCGTACCCTCACCATACCATAGGGCGCACGCAGCGACAACCTGCGGTTTAGCTGTTCATTGAGGCGAGAAATTCCGTATTACTCTGCGTCTCTTTCAGTTTGTCGATCAGCAACTCCATGCTATCCACCGTGTTGAGGGGATTGAGCACTTTGCGCAGAATCCACACGCGGTTCAGCTCATAGTCTTCGAGCAGTAGCTCTTCTTTCCGGGTGCCAGAGCGATTCACGTCAATCGCCGGGAAGACGCGTTTGTCGACCAAGCGGCGGTCCAGCTGGATTTCCATGTTGCCGGTGCCTTTGAATTCCTCAAAGATGACCTCATCCATACGACTGCCGGTATCCACCAGGGCCGTGGCAATGATGGTCAGGCTCCCGCCTTCCTCGATGTTCCGTGCCGCACCAAAAAACCGTTTCGGCTTCTGCAAGGCATTGGAATCCACACCACCGGAGAGTACCTTGCCGCTGGGCGGCACAATCGTATTATACGCCCGGGCTAGACGGGTAATACTATCGAGGAGAATCACCACATCCCGTTTGTGCTCAACGAGACGCTTGGCCTTTTCGCTGACCCTTTCGGCCACCTGCACGTG